>Ga0193716_1000599_pt1 | contig 21925 bp, 23 predicted proteins | sample U2c1metaG_FD_145901 | JGI IMG/M metagenome (GOLD analysis project Ga0193716, IMG submission 145901) | Soil microbial communities from a riparian zone of the East river system, Colorado, United States - U2c1 | ecosystem: Environmental > Terrestrial > Soil > Riparian zone | place: USA: East River...
GGCAACCCAATTATGAGAAGCTCTTGGCATGGTTGATGTCCTGGTCGTCGGCGGCGGTATCGCGGGTGTGTCGATCGCCTACGAGCTCGCCGCGCACGCGTCCGTCGTCCTCGTCGAGTCCGAGCAGGAGCTGGCCCACCACACCACCGGGCGCTCCGCCGCGATCTACGCACCAAGCTACGGCGGCCCCGTGGTCCGCGAGCTGACCGCCGCGAGCGCCGCCGGGTTCGCCCGTCTCCAGGCGGAGCTGGACACCCCGGAGCTGCTCACCCCGCATCCGGCACTGTGGGTCGCGGTCGACGACGAGGGTGTCGACCACCTCGGCCACTTCGAGGCCGACCCGCTCACCCCCGGCCAGGCCGTCGAGCTGTGCCCGGTGCTGCGCCCGCCACTGGCCGCGGCCGTCGACCGGACCGCCATGGACATCGACGTCATGGCCCTGCACAGCGGGTACGTGCGTGGGCTGCGGCGGCGCGGCGGTGTGCTCCACACCGGCCGGCCGGCCACCGACCTCCGCCGCGACGGCACGGGCTGGGTCGTCGACGGCACGAAGGCGGACCTGGTCGTGGACGCCGCGGGCGCGTGGGTCGACGAGGTCGCCGCGAAGGCCGGCGTGCCGCCCATCGGTATCCAGCCCAAGCGAAGGACCCTCGCCATCGCGTCCGGCGCGGTGCCCGCCGACCCGGCGTGGCCGCTGGTCGCCGACGCCGGCGACCGGTTCTACTTCCGTGCCGAGAGCGGCCACCTCCTGATCTCGCCGGCCGACGAGACCCCCAGCGTGCCGTGCGACGCCAAGCCGGACGAGCTGGACATCGCGCAGGCGATCGAACGGATCAACGCCGCCACCACGCTCGGCCTGCGTTCGGTGCACACGTCGTGGGCCGGGCTGCGGTCGTTCGTCGCCGACCGGGAGCCCGTCGTCGGCGCGTGGCCCGACCACCCCGGCTTCGTGTTCTTCGCGGGGCAGGGCGGCTACGGCATCCAGATGGCGCCCGAGTTGGCGCGGGTGGGCGCGGACATCGCACTCGGGCGGACACCCGGCCCGGAGATCATGTCGCCGAGGTGACCCCTACAACTAGTGTGGCTACCGACCACTGCGGGAGGAGTCCAATGGCGGATCTTGCGGCACGGCTCGAGGACATCGTCGGCGCTGGGCACGTGCTCACCGGCGACGCCGTCGGCGACGACTACGCCCACGACGAGGCACTATCCGCGACGCCGAGCAAGCCGGCTCACGTGGTGCTGCCGGCGACGGCCGACGAGGTCGCGGCCGTCCTCACCCTCGCCGCCGAGACCGGCACCCCGGTCACCGCGCGCGGCAGCGGCAGCGGCCTGTCCGGCGCCGCGGTGCCGCGCCAGGACGGCATCCTCGTGTCGTTCGAGCGGATGAACAAGATCCTCGAGATCGACACCGTCAACCACGTGGCCGTGGTGCAGCCGGGCGTCACGCTCAACGACCTGGAAGCGGCCACCGCCGAGGTCGGCATGGTCTACCCGGTCTACCCCGGCGAGCTGTCCGCGAGCCTCGGTGGCAACGTCGGCACCAACGCGGGCGGCATGCGGGCGATCAAGTACGGCGTCACCCGCCACCACGTGCTCGGGCTGCAGGCCGCGCTGCCGACCGGCGAGCTCATCCGCACGGGCGGCAAGTTCGTGAAGTCGTCCACCGGCTACGACCTGACCCAGCTGATCGTCGGCTCGGAGGGCACCCTCGCGCTCGTCACCGAGGCGGTGCTCAAGCTCCAGCCCCGGATGTCCGAGCAGGCGACCATCCTCGCGCCGTTCCCGGACCTCGCCTCGGTCACGACAGCCGTGCCGAAGGTCGTCGGGTCCGGGCTCGGGCCGCTCATCCTCGAGTACATCGACGGGTTGACCATGGGCGCGATCACCTACAGCGCCGACCTGCAGCTCGGCATCCCCGACCAGATCCGGGAGACCGCGCAGGCCTACCTGGTGGTGATGCTCGAGTCCAACTCCTCGGCCCGGCTGGACGAGGACGTCGAAGCCGTCGGCGAGCTGCTGTCCGGGCTTGGCGCGCTCGACGTGTACGCCCTGCCGGGCGGCGCGGCCCGCAAGCTCGTCGAGGCACGGGAGAAGGCGTTCTTCACCGCGAAGGGCGCTGGCGCGGACGACATCATCGACACCGTGCTGCCGCGTGCCGCGCTGCCCGAGTTCTTCGCGAAGGTCCTGGAGATCGCGCAGGCGAAGCAGACGTTCGTGGTCGGCTGCGGCCACGCCGGCGACGGCAACGTGCACCTCGCCGTGTTCCAGAAGGACGCACAGATCCGCTACCAGGTCCTCCACGAGCTGTTCGTCGCCGGCATGGCGCTCGGCGGCGCGATCTCCGGCGAGCACGGCATCGGCCGCGAGAAGCTGCGGCATTTCCATGAGCTTGAGGACCCGAACAAGATCGACCTGATGCGCCGGATCAAGCTGGCCTTCGACCCGAAGGGCATTTTGAATCCAGGGGTGCTCTTTGACTGAGGGGAAGACACACATGAACGGCGCACAGGCACTTCTGCGGACGCTGGTGAACGGGGGCGTCGACGTCTGCTTCGCGAACCCGGGCACGTCCGAGATGCACTTCGTCGCGGCGCTCGACGCCGTGCCGGAGATGCGCGCGGTGCTCAGCCTGTTCGAGGGCGTCGTCACGGGCGCCGCCGACGGGTACGGGCGGATGGCCGACAAGCCGGCCGCCACGCTGCTGCACCTCGGGCCCGGCATGGCCAACGGCCTCGCCAACCTGCACAACGCGCGCCGCGCGCACACCCCGATCGTCAACGTGATCGGCGACCACGCGAGGTACCACAAGGGTTTCGACGCGCCGCTCGAGTCGGACATCGACGCGCTCACCGGCTGGGTGTCCGGCTGGTCGCGCACCTCGAAGGCGGCAGACGAGGTCGGTGCCGACGCGGCCGCCGCGATCGCCGCGGCCATGCAGTCGCCCGGCCAGCTCGCGAACCTCATCCTGCCGGCGGACGTGTCGTGGTCCGACGGCGGCGTGGTCGGCGAGCAGGTCGCACCCGTCGCCGCGATGCCCGTCGACGACGACCGGGTCGCCGAGATCGCGAAGCTCGTTCGCGGCGGCGAGCCGGTCGTGCTGCTGCTCGGGCACGGCACCACCCGCGAGCGCGGGCTGGTCGCCGCGAGTCGGATCGCCGCCGCGACCGGGGTGAAGCTGTTCGCGGAGACGTTCCCCGCCCGCATCGAGCGCGGCGCTGGCCTGCCCGGCGTCGAGCGGCTCGGCTACCTCGCCGAGCAGGTGCAGTGGCAGCTCACCGACGTGAAGCACCTGGTGCTCGTCGGCGCGAAGTCGCCCGTGTCGTTCTTCGCCTACCCCGGCAAGCCGAGCGAGCTGGTCCCCGACGGCTGCCACGTGCACGTGCTGTCGGTCCTCGGCGAGGACGGCACCGGCGCGCTGGAGAACCTCGCCGACCTCGTCGCCGCGGACACGAAACCGGTGCTGCAGGAGGCTTCCCGGCCGGGGCTGCCCACCGGCGAGCTCACCCCGCAGAACTGGACCGAGGTCATCGGCGCGCTGCTGCCCGATGGCGCGATCGTGTCCGACGAGGCGAACACGTCCGGTCTGATGATCCCGATGACGACCGCGGGCGCGCCGCGCCACGACGTGCTGACGATCACCGGCGGCGCCATCGGCCAGGGACTGCCGGTCGCCGTCGGCGCGGCGGTCGCGTCGCCGGACCGGCCGGTGGTGTGTCTGCAGGCCGACGGCAGTGCCATGTACACGGCGTCCGCGTTGTGGACGATGGCCCGCGAGGGCCTCGACGTGACGACGGTGCTGCTCAACAACCGCGCGTACGCGATCCTGCGGATGGAGCTGGCCCGCGTCGGCGCGGCGGGCGCCGGTCCGAAGGCACAGCGGCTGCTCGACCTGTCCGGTCCGGACCTGGACTTCGTGTCGTTGTCCAACGGGATGGGCGTGCCGGCGACGCGCGCGACGACGGCCGAGGAGCTGGCCGACCAGTTCGCGAAGGCGCTCGCGGAGCCCGGCCCGCACCTGATCGAGGCAATGGTGCCCCCACTGCTGTAGCCGCCTCCCCGGAATTTTATGTGTTGGTTGCGTCCCGGCGCAGGCGTCGGTATCGAGGTGGATTGTGGCTGGTTTTCGTCACGTTCCCCTGAGGTGACGGTTGATCGGCCCGGACTTTTGCGCAGAGATTCACCGGACAGGTAGTTGTTCCTCAACGGCGAGGAGTTCACATGTTGGTTCAGAACCTGGCTGTGTTGGTGTTGGCCGGTTTCGTTGGTTTCGCGGTCATCTCCAAGGTGCCGAACACGTTGCACACTCCGCTCATGTCCGGCACCAACGCGATCCACGGGATCGTCGTGCTCGGCGGGTTCATCGTGCTCGGGCTCGGCGCGGAGGGGGTGCTCAACAAGATCCTGTTGGTGGTGGCCATCGCGTTCGGCACCATCAACGTGGTCGGCGGTTTCCTGGTGACCGACCGGATGCTCGCGATGTTCAAGGAACGTAAATGAACTGGATTCACGACCGGTCGTTCATCCAGAGCCTGTACATCGTCGCGTTCGCACTGTTCATCTACGGCCTGATGGGGCTGACCGGGCCGAGGACCGCGGTGCGCGGCAACCTCATCGCCGCGGCGGGCATGGCGGTCGCGGTGTTCGCGACGCTGCTGACGCCGGGGCTCGGCAACTGGTGGCTGATCCTGCTGGGCGTCGCGATCGGCACGGCGGTCGGCGTGCCGGCCGCACGCAAGGTCAAGATGACGGCGATGCCACAGATGGTGGCGTTGTTCAACGGTGTCGGCGGCGGCGCGATCGCGTTGACCGCGTGGGTGGAGTTCCGCGGCAGCGCGGGTTTCGCCCATGAGCCGGCGTATGTCGCGGTGGCGTCGCTGTTCGCGGCGATCGTCGGGTCGGCGTCGTTCTGGGGTTCGACCGTCGCGTTCGGGAAGCTGCAGGAGATCCTGCCCGGCCGGCCGATCACCGTCGGGCGGCTGCAGCAGCCGCTGAACCTGGTGGTGCTGCTCGCCGCGGTCGGGTTCGGGGTCGCGATCGTCGTCGGCGGGCGCGCCGAGCTGTTGATGGTCGGCCTGCTGGTGACGTCGTCGGTGCTGGGGCTGCTGGTGGTGCTGCCGATCGGCGGCGCGGACATGCCGGTGGTGATCTCGCTGCTCAACGCGGCCACCGGGTTGTCGGCGGCGGCCATGGGGCTGGCGCTGAACAACTCCGCGCTGATCGTCGCGGGCATGATCGTCGGCGCGTCGGGGTCGATCCTGACCAACCTGATGGCGAAGGCCATGAACCGGTCCATTCCGGCGATCGTGGCCGGCGGCTTCGGTGGCACCGGTGCGGTCGGTGGCGCCGTCGACGCGGGGGACCGGTCGGTGCGCCAGACCAGTGCGGCCGACGCCGCGATCCAGATGGCGTATGCCCGTCAGGTGATCATCGTGCCGGGGTACGGCCTCGCGGTCGCGCAGGCACAGCACGCGGTCCGGCAGCTCAGCGGGGTGCTGGAGGGCAAGGGCGTTTCGGTGTTCTACGCCATCCACCCGGTCGCCGGCCGCATGCCGGGACACATGAACGTGCTGCTCGCCGAGGCGGACGTGCCGTACGAACGGCTCAAGGAGATGGATCTGATCAACGGCGAGTTCAGCCGCACCGACGTGGCACTCGTGATCGGCGCGAACGACGTGACGAACCCGGCCGCCCGCAGCGACCCGGCATCGCCCATCTACGGCATGCCGATCCTCAACGTGGACGAGAGCCGCTCGGTGATCGTGCTCAAGCGGTCGATGCGTCCCGGCTTCGCGGGCGTCGACAACGAGCTCTACTTCAACCCGAAGACGGCCATGCTGTTCGGCGACGCGCAGTCGTCGGTCTCGGAGATCACCGAGGAGCTGAAAGCGCTTTAGGTGTCCGCCCGGAGCGTAACCGCTGCTACCGGCGTCGCGCCGATGTCAGGATGGCGGCATGGCGGACATCTTCCACATCCATCGCGACCGCGCTCCCGCGCCGGAGCGGGAGCCGGAACCGCTGTGGCGTGAGGCGCTCGGCCGGAGTCTGCGCGCGGCACGGGAGGAGCGGGGCGGCCGCCTCGTCGACGTCGCGGAGCGGGCCGGCATCTCGACCCAGTACCTGTCCGAGATCGAACGCGGCCGCAAGGAACCGTCGAGCGAGATCATCGCCGCGGTCACCGGCGCGCTCGGCGTCGAACTGGACGACCTGCTCATCGGCATCGCGACCGACGTGCGGCGCCGCCGTGCCGCGGTCGGGCGCCGCCCGTCCGGCCCGGTGCTCCTGGCGGCATGAGCCGACAGATCAACCTGACCACCTTGCTTCGTGCGAATGCCTTGCACGCCGAGCGGAGCGAGGCCAATGACTCAGCGTGACTGGCTTAGTGGTCGGTTCGGAGGTCCGCTGCGAAAGGCGCGTTGACGGCATTGAGCCGTGCCCTGAACGCGCCTTTCACAGCACCGCCACTAGCGCGGCCGCCGCGTGATCAACCCCCGAAGGCCTTCGAATTCCGACCGCTCAGGCCCGCTGGTCGAGCACGTGGTCGGCGAGCCCGTAGGCGACGGCGTCCATCGCGTCGAACACCCGGTCGCGGTCGGTGTCGTGCCGTAGGTCCGCGATGCCGCGGCCGGTGTGTGTCGACAGGATCTCCTCGAGCTGGGTGCGCACCCGCACCACCTCGTCGGCCTGGAGAATGAGGTCGGGGATGGTGCCGCGGCCCTGCGCGGCGGGCTGGTGCAACACCACCCTGGTGTGCGGCAGCACGGCGCGGTGCCCTGGCGCGCCGGCGGCGAGCAGTATCGCGCCGGCCGCGACGGCCTGACCGACGCACGTCGTCGCCACCGGCGCCTTGATGTAGCGCATGGTGTCGTACAGCGCGAGCATCGCGGACGGGTCGCCGCCTTCGGAGTTGATGTACAGGTTGATCTCCAGGTCCGGGTTGTCCGCCTCGAGGTGCAGCAACTGGGCGATCAACGCGTTCGCCACGCCGGAGTCGATCGCCGTGCCGAGGTAGACGATCCGCGACGACAGCAGGTGCGAGTAGACGTCCATGATCCGCTCGCCACCCGTGGTACGCGTGACGACGTTCGGAATGGTGTACGTGCTCATGCGCTCAGCCCCAGTTCGTGTGTGCGTACCGCCACGACCTGTGTGAGGTTGTCGACGACGTGGTCGATGAAGCCGTACTCGCGCGCCTGTTCGGTGGTGAACCACCGGTCGTGCAGTGAGTCGGCGAAGACCCGGTCGAGTTGCTGACCGGTGTCCTCGGCGATGATCCCCAGCACCGTGTCCCTGGTGTGGCGCAGGTCGTCGGCCTGCACCTCCACCTCGACCGCAGAGCCGCCGATCCCCGCGGAGCCCTGGTGCATGAGGATGCGGGCGTGCGGCAGGGCGTAGCGCTTGCCCGGCGTGCCGGCCGACAGCAGGAACTGTCCCGCACTGCACGCCAGCCCCAGCGCGAGCGTGGCCACGTCACACGGCACGAGCCGCATCACGTCCCGGATGGTCAGCATCGACGGCACCGAGCCGCCGGGCGAGTGGATCCACAGCGCGATGTCCTTCTTGGGGTCCTCGGCCGCGAGCGAGAGCATCTGGGTCGCGAGCACGGTCCCGTTGTCGTCGTCGAGCACCCCGTCGAGGACCAGCACCCGCTGGCTGAGGAAGCGTTCGCGTAGCCGATGGTCGAACAGCGGTGGCCTGTCGTCGTTCGTCATGCCTCGACAATGCCGGCGCCGTGCCGCCGTTCGCTTCCCTTGCTGCTGTGGGCGGATCTGCTCACAGCAGCTCAGAGTGTGAGCGCAAGGCGGGTCGCCTGGTCGATGGCCCTCTTCGCGTCGAGCTCGGCGGCCACGTTCGCGCCACCGACGACATGCGCGTTCGGCAGCGCGGCGGCCAGCTCCCGCAACGGCTCCTGCCCCGCGCACACCACCACGGTGTCCACGTCCAACAGCCGCGCCCGCCCGCCGACCGTGAGGTGCAGCCCCTGGTCGTCGATGCGGTCGTAGGTCACCCCGGTGATCGTCGAGACGCCCTTGGCCTTGACCGACGCCCGGTGCACCCACCCGCTGGTCTTCCCCAGCCCGGCGCCCGCCTTGGAGGTCTTGCGCTGCAACAGGAACACGGCACGCGCCGCCGGTGTGACAGCCGGCGCGACCAGCGCGCCGTCCGCCGCGACGCCCCATTCCGCACGCCACGCCGCCACGTCCTGCGACTCGGACACCAGGAACTCGCACACGTCGTACCCGATGCCGCCCGCGCCGATCACCGCCACGCGTGCCCCGACCGGCGCGCCCCTGATGACGTCCACATAGGACAGTACGGACGCGTGGCCGATGCCGGGAATCGACGGCGTGCGCGGTGTGACACCGGTCGCGAGCACCACCTCGTCGTAGGAGCCGAGATCGGCCGCCGTCGCCCGCGTGCCCAACTTCACCGTCACGTCGAGGAGCGCGAGCTGTCGCGCGAAGTACCGCAGCGTCTCGGCGAACTCCTCCTTGCCAGGGATCCGTTTCGCCAGGTTGAACTGCCCGCCGACCTCGGCAGCCGCCTCGAACAACGTCACCCGGTGTCCGCGCCGCGCCAGGTTCGTCGCCGCCGCGAGGCCGGCCGGCCCGGCGCCGACCACCGCGACCTCCCGAGGCGCGGCCGGCCGCGACACCAGCTCCAGCTCGCGGGCCGCAAGAGGGTTGACCAGGCACGTCGCCGGCTTGCGCCGGAACACGTGGTCGAGACACGCCTGGTTGCAGGCGATGCACGTGTTGATCTCGTCGGTGCGCCCGGCCGCCGACTTCGCCACCCACTCCGGGTCCGCGAGGAACGGCCGCGCCAGCGACACGAGATCCGCCTCACCCCGCGCCAGCACTCCCTCGGCGACCTCGGGCATGTTGATGCGGTTCGACGCCACCACCGGGATCCCCAGCGACGGCCGCAGCCGACCGGTGACCGACGTGAACGCCGCACGCGGCACCGACGTCACGATCGTCGGCACCCGCGCCTCGTGCCAGCCGATGCCCGAGCTGATGATCGTCGCGCCGGCCGCCTCGACGGCCTGGCCGAGCGTCACGATCTCGTCCCACGTCTGACCGTCCGGCACCAGGTCCATGATCGACAGCCGGTACACGATGACGAAGTCCGGCCCGACCGCCGCCCGCGTCCGCCGCACGATCTCCACCGGGAGACGGGTCCGGTCGGCCCACTCGTCGGTGCGCCGGTTCGTCCGGGCCGTCAGGAACTGGTTGACGAAGTACCCCTCCGACCCCATGATCTCGACGCCGTCGTAGCCGGCCTCGCGCGCGAGGACCGCGCACCGGACGAACGCGTCGACCTCCCGCGCCACCCCGCGCGTCGACAGTGCGCGCGGCCGGAAGGGCGTGATCGGCGACTTCACGGCCGACGCGGACACCGAGAACGGGTGGTAGGAGTAGCGGCCCGCGTGCAGGACCTGCAACACGAGCTTGCCGTCGTGCTCGTGCACGGCATCGGTCAGCACGCGGTGTTTGGCGGCCTGCCCTCTGGTCAGCAGCGCGGCCGCGAACGGGAGCAGCCAGCCCGACCGGCTTGGCGCGTACCCGCCGGTGACGATCAGACCGACGCCACCCTTCGCGCGCTCGGCGTAGTAGGCGGCCAGTTTGTCGAAGTTGGCCGCCCGGTCCTCGAGGCCGGTGTGCATCGACCCCATGAGCACGCGGTTGCGCAGCGTCGTGAAGCCCAGATCGAGCGGGCTCATGAGCAGCGGGTACGCCATTCACCCAACCTACTCCAGGGTAGGTAGTAGCACCAATGCCGTGCGCGTCATCATGGCGAGGTTCAATGGGCTTATGGCGAACGAGCTGAGGGAAGCCAACGACCTGGGCTTGTTCGGCCCGTCGTCGGTGAGCTGGCAGCTACACGCGGAGCCGGCCATGTGGCTCGCCGGCATCCGCAGTCTCTACCTGCAGGCGCTGCACCCGAGGGCGGTCGCCGGCATCATGCAGAACTCCGACTTCCGCGCCGACCCGCTCGGGCGCCTGGTGCGCACGGCGAACTTCGTCGGCGCGGCGACGTACTGCCCTCGGGACGAGGTGGCGCTGGCGGCCGCCAGGGTCCGGCGCACGCACCGCGAGCTGCGCGGCGTCGACCCGGACACGGGCGCGTCGTTCCGTATCGACGAGCCGGAGCTGCTGCTGTGGGTGCACTGCGCGGAGGTGTCGTCGTTCCTCGCCGTCACCCGGCGCGCCGGTTTCCCGCTCACCGCCGCGCACGCCGACCGGTACCTGGACGAGCAGCGCGCGTCGGCGGCGCTCGTCGGTCTCGACCCGGACGAGGTGCCTGGCTCGGTCGCGGCGATGACCGAGTACCTACGCGGGGTCCGGCCGCTGCTGCGCAGGACCGACGACACCGACGCGATCTACGAGTTCCTCCATCGGCCCCCGGTCGGCGGCAAGCTGGCGCTGGGGCTGAAGGTGTACGAGCCGGTGGTGGGGCACCTCGCGTACTCGCTGCTGCCGGGGTGGGCGGTGCGGCTGTACGGGCGGCGCGCCTACCCGGCGCCGGTGTGCACCCTAGGGATGCGCGCGCTGGCGGAGACGTTGCGCGCGTTGCAGAAGACCGTGCGCACGCTGGTGAAGGAACCGAAGCTGGGGCCGCTGGTCCCGCACCCGGTCATGGCCGTGCGCAGACTCGGCAAGTGGGCGACCCCGTCGGCGAAACGGCTGCCCGCGTAGTCACCGCCAGGTGGTCGGCCGCTCGAGGAACCGGCCGAGGTCGGCGACGGCCACGTCGACCGCGGCGCGCTCCCGCTCGGTGAGGGGCCGGTCGAACGAGGTCTCGACGGTCGCCGACCTGGCTTTCGCCGTGTGTCGCCAACTGCCGATCACCCTGCCGTCGAGCAGGATCGTGTGCAGGTGGGCCGGTGCGACGCCACCCACGGCGAGCAGGTCCTTCGTCTCGCCGTAGGACATGACGTACTCGTCGTAGCCCTGGATGAGGTCGACCACCGGTCCGGCGGCCGCCCGCTCGGTGCCAGGGAAGGACCAGTAGGTCCGGCCGGCCACGGTCTCGGACACGAGCCCGGGGTTGAGCGCGACGCCACGCGTGGCGTCGGCGACGGTGAGACTCGACCACGACGCGAAGTCCTTGGTCGTCGCCGGTCCGCGCGTCGTGAGGTACCGACGCGTCAGCTCGGCGAGCGCGGCCTCCCGGTCGACGGGCGCTGCCGCCGGCACGCGTTCCTCGTACCGCGCATAGGTCTGCTGTCGCCCCCGTGGCGCGCCGCTGATCAGCACGCCGTCCAGCTCGGCGCGCATCAGCAGGTAGCCGAGGTGCAGGCCGCTCGCGGGTAGGCCCGCCGCCGCGAGCAGCTCCGCCAGCTCCGCGCGGGTGCGGTGCCCGCCGGCGAGCGCGCCGAGGAACACCGACCTGCTCAGCGCGAACGCGTCGGCGTCGAGGCCGAACTTGCGGTAGTAGTAGGCGTTCAGCCGGTGCACCCGAGGTCCCGTGAGTGCCAGCAGCCACGGGATGTCCTCGGGTGTCACGAAATGCCAGGTCGGGCGCAGGACGTGGGTGCGCAGGATCGTGCCGTCGGCGAACGCGCCGTCCACAGCGGACTCCGTGGCGCGGGCGCGACGCGCCACCGCCCACTTCGCCGGCACGAACTCCTGTGCCTGCATCGCCACCAACGAGGAGACGACCTGCCGCGGCGACGCGAGTGGCGCGCCGCGCAGGTGCTGGCTGGCGAGCCGCCGCGTGAGCAGGTCCGTCAGTTGTGGGCCTCCTGGAAGCGGATCACCAGTGCCTGCGGCACGCGGCCGCGCTCGGCCACCGTCTCGCCCTGGCTGCGGGCCCACTCGCGGACCGCGTGCGTGTCGGGCTTGCCGTTGCTCGAGCTTGGCGCGGCCGCGACCATGCCGCGTTGTTTGCGGCCGCCGGTGCGGCGCGCGTGGCCGACGTACTCGGCGAGCGTGTCGCGGAGTCGGCTCGCGTTGTCGGTGGACAGGTCGATCACGAAGTCGACCCCGTCGAGGGCGAAGGTCACGGTCTCGTCGGCCTCGCCGCCGTCGAGGTCGTCGACCAGTTCGAGAATGGTCCGCTGCGCCACAAGGTCCTCCGAATGGGGGGTTGATTTGAACGTTGCCGAGGATAACGGTCCGATCTCCGAGTGGATGGCCGGGCGTGCGGCGTGGCGGGAGACTTGAGAGATGGACCTCACGCAGTTTCCCCGTCTGCCGCTCGGTGTCTGGCCTACCCCGCTCGACGACTGTCCCCGGCTGAGCGCCGCGCTCGGCGCCACGGTGCTGGTCAAGCGGGATGACGTGAACGGGCTCGGCGGTGGCGGCAACAAGCTGCGCAAGCTCGAGTTCCTGCTCGCCGCCGCGGTCGCCGACGGCGTGGACACGGTCATCACGTTCGGCGGCGTCCAGACCAACCACGGCCGGCTGACGGCGGCCGCGTGCGCGCGGCTGGGCCTGCGGTGCGAGCTCGTGCTCAACCGCGCCGTGCCCCGTGCGGGTGAGATGTACGACCGGTCCGGGAACGTCGCGTTGGATCACCTGTTCGGCGCGCGGGTGCACGTGTGTCCCGACGACGAGATGGCCAAGGCGCGTGCCGAGGAGCTGTCCACGTCGTCGAGCGTCACGCTGCCGGTCGGCGGTTCCAACGGACTCGGGGTGCTCGGCTATGTCGCCGCGGCGGCCGAGCTGCGGGACCAGCTCGCCGGCCGGCACGTGGACCGGCTCGTGTGCGCGGCCGGCACCGGCGGCACGGTCGCCGGTCTCGCCCTCGGCTGGCAGGTGCCGATCACGGCGGCGAGCGTGTCCCGGGGCGCGGCCGCCGCGATGGCCCAGATCGAGCGGCTCGCCGGGGAGGCGGCCGCGGTGCTCGGGGTGTCGCTGCCCGCGCTGGACCACGTGTTCGTCGACGACCGAGCGCTCGGCGCCGGCTACGGCGTGCCGACGCAGGACGTCTGGTCGGCGCTGCGGCTGTTCGCCCGCACCGAGGGCATCGTGCTCGACCCGGTGTACACCGGCAAGGCGGCCGCGACGCTGGTCAACGACGTCCGTCCCGGCGAGACGGTGGTGTTCGTGCACACCGGCGGCATGCCAGCGCTATACGGCTATACGCCGGAGTTCCTAGCGGAAGTGGAGCGCTAGCGCCGCCCGCAACCATGCCGTGAAAGGCGCGTTCAGGGCACCCAGCGCCGTCAGCGCGCCTTTCACAGCCGGCATTGCCTTCCCCTGCTAAGCCGGGGCTGGGATCTCCAGGGCGCTGGTGGCTAGCTTCGTGAGTGTCTTGTCGTCCGGTGTGGACGGTTGACCGATCCACACGACCTGCACGAGCTTGAGGCTGTTGCCCTCGCGCCCGCTGGCGAAGGCCGCCGACTCGAAGAACGGCTTGCTGCTGCCCGGCCATGGCGAGCCCTCGGTGGAGGCGTCCGCGATGGCGCCGCTGCCCGGCTGGTCCGCGATCGTGTGCAGCTCACCCGCTAGTGGGCTTTCCGGCCGATGTGGACTCGTAGCGGGCCCGCACCAGCTCGGAGCACCGGTTGCGTTCGAGCCACACCTGCACGTCGCCGTACGCGTGGGCGGCGCAGTCGGTGTCCGACACGGCGCCCTTCGGCTCGAACGTCATCCCGTCGATCTTCACGCCGCTCACCTCGGTCCGGGTGGCGCTCGTGTCCTTCGGCGCCTCCTCCGAGGAGGTGGACGACGCGACCGCGTACACGATCCCGGTGAGCAGCAACAGCGCGACCAGCACCGCGGCGCTCGCGGGCAGCCAGCGGACCGGCTTGCGCGCCGCGGCCTTGGCGGGCTCCGCCGGCCGCACGCGGGGGATCAGCATGGTGCTGGCGGCCGCCATGTCCGGCTTCACGGTGTCGGCGAAACCCTCGCCGGACAGGTCGAACTCGGTGTCGGCCGGCGCCAGCGCGGCCAGGATCGCACGCGCCTGCGCGACCGTGCACGGTCGCTGGTGGGTGGCCAGCTCCCGCGCCGCGGTCAGCAACGTCTTGGGCTCCGGGTGCAGGATCCGCACGCCACGCAGCAGATCGGACGTCGGCTGGTGCACCTGCGACACGTACGGCCCGACCGCGACGACGGTCCCGACCGGCAGCGGCTCGACCCGCGCCTCCTCGAGCCTGCGGCTGACCACGCCGACCGTCGACACCGCCTCGGTGGCGGGGTTGACCGCGCCGTCCGGCCGCACCAGCGGCCAGCCGTCGGTCTTCCATTGACCGGACAGCGGCGCGTCGAGCCGGACCGCGGGGTCGGGCAGGTCGACGCCGACCACCACCAGGACACCTCGGGGGAGCACCACGATCGCGTCGATCGGGCTCGCGCAGCCCTCGGGCTGGACGCCGACCAGCGCGAAGCCACCGACGACCGCGTCACCACGGCCCCACGACGCGAGAGCGGCCCGCACGTCGGCGCCGACCGTCGAGGTCGCACCGCCGACTCGGACTACCCGCACCGCGCACCCCCTGATCGGCGAACCACGAGAAGTCTGACCGGCCCGACGCCCCAACGGTAGCCAAGGCCCGATAGTGTGGCGTAACTGCCCGTGCACAGGGCACAATGGACCCGCGAGCACATGATGATCGTCCGTGACGAGGACGTAGGGGAAGACGAAACCTCGTCGAGCAGCGGAGGTCAGCAGTGAGCACTCGTGGCGTTGTGTACGTCCACTCGTCGCCGGCTGCGGTATGTCCGCACGTCGAGTGGGCTATTTCGGGCACCCTTGGAGTTCGTGCGAACTTCCAGTGGACCGCGCAGCCCGAAGCCGCCGGTCAGCTTCGTGCTGAGTGCGGTTGGACCGGCGACCCCGGTACCGGCGCCAAGCTCGTTGCCGCGCTCAAGGCGTGGCCGATGATTCGTTTCGAGGTCACCGAGGAGCCGAGCCCCGGCGTCGACGGCGAACGGTTCTGTTTCGCGCCCACTCTCGGCCTGTGGCGGGCCCGCACGAGCGCCAACGGCGACATCGTCGTCGGCGAGGACCAGCTACGCGCCATGGCGGCCGGATCGCGTGCCGGCGAGGCGTTCGCGCACAAGGTCGACGAGCTGCTCGGCGCGTCGTGGGACATCGCGCTGGAGCCGTACCGCCGGGCCGGTGACGGCGCGCCGGTGACCTGGCTCCACCGGGTCGGGTAGTCATGGCACGCTAGGCGCGTGTCCCAGGGATCGACTCGACAGCTGTGGCTGGTGCCGGTGCTGCTGATCACCGTGATCGCCACCGCGCTGGGTGGGTTGCTGACGCGCGACCTGTACGCCGACACGGCGCCGCCCGCGCCAGCGCCGGTGCTGCCGGGCCCGCCGTCGTCGCTCCCGCCGAGCGAACAGCCCGGCCCGGTGAACGTGCAGGGCACCCTCGACGCGACCGCCCACCCGCTGTACGAGACGTTCCGATCGCTGTTGCAGAACTACTTCGAGGCCATCAACAGCAAGGACTACGAGCGCTGGACGAGCACCGTCACCTCGAAGCGGCGCAAGGACGCGCCGGAGGAGGACTGGCAGACCGACTACCGGACCACCAAGGACGGCAGCATCGTGCTGTACCGCATCGAGTCGGGTGCTGACGACACCGCCAGGGTGCTGCTGGAGTTCACCAGCACACAGGGCATCAAAGAGGCACCGGCCGAGCTGCCGGTGCCCTGCATCCACTGGAACGTGGTGTGGGCCTTCGCGAAGGAGAACGGCGAGTGGCGGCTCGCCACGGGCGCGGCCAGCGCCTCCCCACAGCACGAGGAGTGCTAGGGCGTGCCGCCCTCTGACTCGCGGGCCTTGCGGCGCTGCTCCTCGGCGCGTTCGCGACAGCGGCGCAGGAAGTCCGCGTCCGACTCGGCGCCGGCCGCCGCGAACCGGCCGGGTCGGTCGTACTCCGGGAACGCGGGCACGTCGCGCTCGTAGGACCTCGGCCGGCTGACCGCACGCGCCGGCCGGCCGGCGACCAGCCAGACGATCGAGCCGACCAACGGGAAGAACAGAACGATCATCAGCCAGGCGAACTTGGGCAGGTTCCTGGCGTCACCGTCGGCGGTGGTGATGACGTCGACCAGACAGAACAGCCACAGGCCAAGCGTGAACAGGCCGAACAGGCCACCGAAGTAGAACATCGCGCACAACCCCCAAAGTCGTTGGCGGAGGATAGCGCAGCGAAAAGCGGCATACCTCGGACACGGCACATTGGTGGCACAGGGCCGATCCAGGGCCGGTCAGGCCGAGGTGAAGACCAGGGCGACGTTGTGTCCGCCGAACCCGAACGAGTCGTTCATGGCGGCCTTGAGATTCAGCTTGCGCGGCTCACCGGCCACGACGTCCAGCTCGACCTTCGGGTCCTGGTTCTCCAGGTTGCGCGTGGCCGGGATGATGCCGTGGTAGATCGACAGCAGCGTCGCGATGCTCTCCACCGCGCCCGCGCCGCCGACCAGGTGGCCGAACGAGCTCTTCGGCGCGGTGATCACCACGTGGTCGCCGACGGCCTTGCGGATCGCGACCGCCTCGCCGATGTCGCCGACCACGGTGGACGTCGCGTGCGCGTTCACGTGGCCGATGTCGGTGGCGGACAGGCCGGCGTCCCGGATGGCCTGCGTCATCGCGTTGATCTGGCCGATGCCCTCCGGGTGGTTGCCCGTGATGTGGTAGGCGTCGGAGGTGATGCCGCTGCCGGCGAGCTTGCCGTAGATCCGCGCGCCGCGTGCCTTCGCGTGCTCGGCCGACTCCAGGATCAGCACCCCGGCGCCCTCGCCGAGGACGAAGCCGTCCCGGTCCATGTCGAACGGCCGGGAGGCGCGGTCGGGCGCGTCGTTGCGCAGCGACAGCGTGCGGGACTGCGCGAAGCCGGCCACCGTGATCTGGTGGATGCACGCCTCCGCGCCCCCCGCGATGACGACGTCCGCGCGACCGGAGCGGATCATGTCCGCGCCCATCGCGAGTCCCTCGGCGCCCGAGGCACAGGCCGACACCGGGGTGTGCACCCCGGCCCGTGCCCGCATCTCGATGCTGACGTGCGCCGCCGGACCGTTCGGCATGAGCATCGGCACCGTCAGCGGCGACACCTTGCGCAGCCCGTGCTCCTCGAGCAGGTCGTCCTGGTCGAGGAGGGTGACCGGGCCGCCGATGCCGGTGCCGATCACCACCCCGAGCCGATGGGGGTCCACCGGCTCGTGCTCGTCGGTCGGCACCTCGTACCCGGCGTCCGCCCAGGCCTGCCGTGCCGCGATGACGGCGACCTGCTCACACCGGTCCAACCTGCGTAGCTGCACCCGTGGCAGGACCTCGGACGGGTCGACCGCGAGCGGCGCCGACAGCTTCGCCGGCAGGTCGAACCGCTTGGTCCAGGGCGCCTCGTTGATCCGGACGCCGTTGCGGCCCGCGATCAGGCCGTCCCACGTGGACGCGACGTCCCCGCCGAGCGGGGTGGTCGCTCCCATACCGGTGACGACGACTTCGACCGTGCTCATGATTCGCTCGCAGGCTTGCTCATGGGCCTCTCCGTGATCCGTCGGGTGTAGCTGTTGTGCAGGTGGGTCAGGCGTTCTTCGAGACGTAGCTCACCGCGTCGCCGACCGTCTTGAGGTTCGCGAGCTCCGCGTCCGGGATCTTGACCTCGAACCGGTCCTCGGCCTGCACGGCGATCTCGACCATCGACAGCGAGTCGATGTCCAGGTCGTCCACGAAGGACTTGTCGGCGGTGACCTCGTCGGCCTCCACGCCGGCGACCTCTTCGACGATCTCCGCGAGGCCGGCCAGGATCTCCTCGTCGGTGGGCTTCTCTGCCATGTGCTCTTCTCTCCTTCGTTGACCGGGCCGGACGGCCCGGAAGTCTTGCGTAGCGAACATTTGCTACGGGCAGATGACGACCTGTGCCGCGTAGGACAGGCCGGCGCCGAACCCGACGAGCAGGGCGACGTCGCCGGAGTGGACCCGGCCGGCCGCCCGCATGTGGTCCATCGCCATCGGGATGGACGCGGAGGAGGTGTTGCCGGAGTAGATGACGTCGTCGGCGACGACCATGTCCTCCCGCGCGCCCTTCTGCCGCAGCTTCTTGGCGATCGCCTCGACGATCCGCAGGTTCGCCTGGTGCGGGATCAGCACGTCGACGTCGGCCGGCTCGACGCCCGCTAGCTCCAGCGCGCGCAACGCGATCGGCGCGATCTTCGTGGTGGCCCAGCGGAAGACCGACTGGCCCTCCTGGAAGATGTGCCGCCGCTCGGTCATGCCGATCATGTCGACCAGGTCGCCCGCGGTGCCCCAGGCCACCGGGCCGATGCCGGACTCCTCCGACGGTCCGACGACCGCCGCGCCGGCGCCGTCGGCGAAGATGATCGCGGTGGAGCGGTCGACCGGGTCGATCACGTCGGTCAGCTTCTCGGAGCCGATCACCAGCACGCGGCCGGCCGAGCCGGCACGCACCAGGTCGGACGCGATGCCCAGCGCGTAACAGAAGCCCGCGCAGGCGGCGTTGAGGTCGAACCCGCCGGCCGCCTCGATGCCGATGAGGTAGGCGACCTGCGCGGCGGCGTTGGGGATCGGCGTGGTGGTCGTGCAGTTGGCGACGATCACCGTGTCGATGTCGGTCGGTGCGAGCCCGGCGGCCGCGACGGCCTTGGAGCCTGCCTCGACGGCCATGCTGACGACGGTGTCGTTCTCGCCGGCGAACCGGCGCTCGACGATGCCGACCCGTTCGCGGATCCACTCGTCGTTGGTGTCCATGAGCTTGGACAGGTCGTCGTTGGTGACGACCCGCTCCGGCTGGGTGCTGCCGATGCCGAGGATCCGGGTGGCGGCAACACCCTCGGCCAGTCGCAGTTGGGTCATTGTGCGGTCCCGTCTTCGTCCGGAGTGGACAGTGCGGCGGCCACCTTCGCCAGGTCGGCCGGTGTCTTCAGCGCCGCGGTGGTGATGCCGGTGAGCTCGCGCTTGGCGAGGCCGGTGAGCGCGCCGGCGGGCGGTAGCTCCGCGGTGGCGTGCACGCCGAGGGTGGTCATGGTCGCCATGCAGGAGTCCCACCGGACCGACAGGGTGACCTGGTCGACGAGTCGCGCCAGCATGTCGGCGCCGGACGTGACGACCTCGCCGTCGGCGTTGGACAGGAGCGTACGGGTCGGGTCCGCGACCATGACGTCCTTGGCCCGCACGCGGAGCGCCTCCTGCGCGGGGGCCATGTACTTGGTGTGGAACGCGCCGGCCACTTTGAGCCGGATGACCTTCTTCACCCAGTCGGGCTTCTCCGCGACGGTCTTGTCGATGGACTCGACCGGCCCGGCGGCGACGATCTGGCCGGCGCCGTTGCGGTTGGCGGCGCTGAGGTCGAACTGGCCGAGCCACGCGACGACGTCGTCCGGCTCCCCGCCCATGACCGCGGCCATGCCGGTGGGGGCGAGCTCGCAGGCGGCGGCCATCTCGCGGCCGCGGACGGCGGCGAGCGCGATGGCGTCGTCGGCGCTGAGCACGCCGGCGACGACCGCGGCGGCGAGCTCACCGACGGAGTGCCCAGCGACGACCAGGTCCGCGGGCAGCTCGTGCTGCTTGGCCAGCTCCTCGAATGCGAGCACCGACAGTGCCACGACCAGCGGCTGGGTGATCGCGGTGTCCTTGATGGCGTCGGCGTCGGCGACTGTGCCGAGCTCGACGAGATCGAGGTCGATGAGCTCGGACCAGGCGGTCACCCGCTCTCGGGTGCCGTCCAGCTCGAGCCATGGGGAGAGCATGCCGGGAGTCTGGGAGCCCTGTCCGGGCGCGAGTAGCGCGAGCACGTTGTCCACTGAACACTAGGAGGATGTCCGGGGTGATGCTGCGACTGACCAAGTCGAGGCAGTCGTTTTGTAGGAACCCTACAAAGGTTACCGGCAGATGAACGGTACAGAGGGTTTCTATTAGTCAGATCACTACCAGATGCCACGCGATCTGGACAGTCGTCCCACCGCGAGCGCGATGCGCAGCACGAGCGCGTCCCTAGGCAGGTTGGCGTGGTGCCCGGTCAGGTCGGCCGCTTTGCGCAGCCGGTACCGCACGGTGTTGGGGTGGACGAACAGCAGACGGGCGCAGGTTTCGAGCACACCGCCGGCCTCGAGGTAGGTCTCGACGGTCTCGAGGAGGGCGCCCCCGGCGTCCTCGAGTGGTTTGGCGATCTGGTCGATGAGCTGCCATTCGGCCTCGGGGTCGCCGGCGAGTGCCCGCTCCGGGAGGAGGTCGGTGGACCGCACCGGCCTGGGCGCGGACGGCCAGGCGACGACCGCGCGTAGACCGGACAGCGCGTCGGCGGAGCTGCGGTGCGCGTCGGCGATGCTGGGCACGGTGGGGCCGGCGACGACGGGCCCGGCGCCGAACGAGGTGGCCATCTTCACGAGCGCGTCGGGGGCGTCGGTGTGCCCGGCGAGCACGACGACGAGCCGGGTGCCCTGTACGCCGAGGAGGACGGGCCGGTTGGCGCGGGCGGCGCGGCTGCGTACCTCGTAGATGACGGTGGGCGGGTCGTCGGACGGCGAGTTCCCGACGAGCACGGTGGCGGGCGCGTCGAGGTCCCATCCGAGGGCGGCGGCCCTGCTGAGCAGGGACTCCTCCGCGTCGCCGCGCACGATCGCGTCGACGACGGAGGCTTCGAGCCGGGCGTCCCACGCACCGCGCGACTCGGCGGCGGAGGCGTAGGACATGGCGGAGGTGAAGGCGACTTCGCGTCCGTACCGCAGGACCGCCTCGGTGAGCACCTGCCGTTCGGCCGCGTCGGCGGCGAGGTCGGGGATCTCCCGTTCGATGACGGAGACGGCGACGCGGACCAGTTCGACGGTCTGGCGGAGGCTGATCCAGCGGGAGAGGTCACGCGGCGCGGTCCGGAAGGCGTCTGCGGTGAGCCTGATCGCTTCTCGTTGGTCCCGCATCCACGCGGTGAAGCCGGCGGCCCCGGTCTGCGCGATGAGGAGAACGGAGGCCCGCTGGTCCGCGGGCATGCGCCCGAACCAGGGGAACTGTTCGTCCATGGACGCGAGCGCGGCGGAAGCCAACTTGCCGGAAGCTCTGTCAAGCGCGGCAAGCGTGTCTTCGGAAACCAGGCCCACGAGGTGACTTTAGTGCTGGCCTCGGTTGCTGGTGGGGTTCAGGTTCGGGGTTCGTGTTCGGGGTCGCTTTCCGGCTGGTTCGAGGGTTCACCGGCGCCTGTGGTGGGTTCGGCGGCGGCGGATTTTACGGGCGGCCCCTCACGCGTCAAGGGCGCCTTCGGCGTCGGCTTCGCCGATGACGGCCTGGGGGCCGTCACCCTTGACCCGCGAGCCTCCGCCGCCCTGGTTCAGGCGATACGGGCAGGCTGGCGCCTGCCCTCGGTGTGCCCGCCGCCGCCGAACCCCGCGCGCGAGTCCTCGGGTGCCACGTACCCGGTCGCGCCCATGCCCCGAAGGTGACCTTCAGGGCGCTGAACGCCCCGAAGGTGACCTTCAGGGCATTCAACGATCGAGGCCCACGCCCGCGAAGGGCAAGCCGCGCCAGCGGCGACGCCAACCAAACAAAGTGACCACGCTGGGTCGGGCAGCGAACGCACCGTGGGGGTACGGGGCTCGGCCCCCGGGCGACGAAGTCGGCCGAGACACCGGGAAGGTGCGGAACGCACCGAACAGGCGGAGCCGACGAGGCCGCCCGGTGCGGCGGTGCGCACTCACCGGGCGGCCTCTTCTCCCCGGTCCCCACCGGTGACTCCACTATGGACGGTCCGGGGAGCTGTCGCCACCTGTGTCCCCCGATCGTGCTAATGATTCATCAGCGCAGGTCAGGGGGGTTACCTAGAGTCAGGCCACTCCCGCGTCGGAGGTTTGCGGGCCGGCTGCCGAGACGTCGTCGATGCGGTACTTGCGTGCGGCTTCGACGACCTTCTCCTGTGGCACCTCGCCGCGCCTGGCCAGTGCCGCCAGCACGCCGACGATGATCGACTCGGTGTCGACAAGGAAGTGCCGCCGCGTGGCGGGACGCGTCTC
>Ga0193716_1000600_pt1 | contig 21905 bp, 19 predicted proteins | sample U2c1metaG_FD_145901 | JGI IMG/M metagenome (GOLD analysis project Ga0193716, IMG submission 145901) | Soil microbial communities from a riparian zone of the East river system, Colorado, United States - U2c1 | ecosystem: Environmental > Terrestrial > Soil > Riparian zone | place: USA: East River...
CGCGTTAAAGTTGGAGTCCAGTTTCAAATTTGTCACCAGTCCCGGATTGCCATCCTGCATTCGTGTGGTATTTACAAATAGGATGGGTAGCATGCTGCCATCCGGGTTTATCGCTTTGAAATGGGAAAAGGGTTGATTAAAAGCCGGATTGTACAACGAAGGATTTGCCGTGGTATCGTATTCCTCGAATGATGCTTCCAATGCGGCGCCTCGGTCCTTGACCGGGAAATGAAAAATATAATTAAAATAATCAGGTCCCAGCATCCTCGCGACGGTATAACTGAAATAGTCCTGTTGCAGGAATTGTTCCGCGCTTTTCCGATACAGGGTATCGCCGAAAGTCCTTTTATCATCCAGCAACGCAAAGAAGGTGGCTACACCTACCCCACCGCCGGAGGTACCCGAAAGACAAAACAAATGATCCGAGAATTTTCCGGCGTGGTTTATTGAAGCATCCTGTAGTTTCCCAAGGACTGATGCAGTCCAGTAGCCCGAGCGGGAAGCTCCGCCGTTGGCCAGTACAAAATACATGTCGTATTGGGAAGAATCGGCAGGCAGCCGCTTCAGCCAGCTTCTCAAATAAGTATCCAGGGAGGGACGGTGTGCATAGCCGTTGACAGCCTGACCCAGATCTTTTATCCTCACCTTGTGGGTCTCTCTTAATCCGAGGAAAAAGGCGATCAGGAACAGCAATAGATGAAAGTTTACCGAAAAGCGCACGGAAAAGGCCGTGACCAGATTCAAGAAAAGCAGCAAGACCGCGAAGGCAAATATCAGCAAGGGAAAGGGTCCCATATCCCTGGCAAATCCCAGATTCCAGATAGCAAGAACATCGATGATGATGGCGACGAGGCTGATACAAAGGAACCATTTAAAGAAACCAGCTTCGCCGTTTGGGACAAAGAAATAGTTCATGATCCGGGCGAAGAATCGCGGCGGCCCGGAAGCCCGAAGCACACCTCTTATTGCAAAATGATGCAGGTTAATATAAAAAAGATAAACCACCTGGAATACCAGCAAAAGCGAAAATAAGGTATACCATTTCCGGGAGAAAGGAAAGCAAGCTGTGATCAGCAACAATGCAAAAAACAACGCAAAGACGATCCAGAAACGATTGGACATCGTTTTTGAATCGATCTCCAGGTGATTCCGGATCCATTTGTCGACGAAGTGGAGAGCTATCAATGCCAGAATAAAGATGATCCAGGCCAGACCGGACGACAACCTGTTTTCGAGGAGAGGTGATTGCAATACGGCCAGTTCCAGCACCAGGAAACAGGCGTTGCCGGCCAGCCGGGGATAGTTGTCCAGGAAATGGCCGGCAATTCTGCTCTTGGTGTCTTTGACATAAGCGATGACACGGGAAGAATACCAGGTCACATAAACCCAGAACCCAATAGCCAAAAAGAAAAAGATCAGGTTGTGGTTGAAGGAGCCGGTTCTTTCTGTAAAGGCGATCATAATATCTTTTCCCTGTCCTTGCACCCAGAAACAAAAAATGGTGAGAAAGACGAATACCAGGGATGGGAAAAAAGTCCAGACTGTCTTTAACAGGCCGGAGAGATAAGTCACCTCCTGCTGGGTTATGAGAGAGATCAGGAGTGGCGCTATCCCTAAGAACAAGAAGGTCCATTTGATGGTGGTATACAATCCGAGGCCGGATACCGGTTTAACCGAACTCACATAGGAGTGGATGAGAGCGTCCTGAAAACCATCCATTATCGCGGCGATGAGGATAAAAAAAATACCGGCCCTGAGCCAGTATAATAGCCAGCGCCTTTGCCGCGCCGGCCCGGGTACAGTCCCCTGCTCTACCTTCCTTCGGTAATTAAGGCTGAAGGTGAGGTAAAGGGTATAGATCACTATGACGACATAATCAAGGGTGGCGATTTTTTTTACGGCCGCGACCCTGGTGATGTCCTCCCGCCAGAAGTTCATGATCTTTTGCGCTTCTTTTGCTTCACCCCGGTTGAAGCTGAGGTAGCCCATGGCGGCATTGCCGTTAGAGGCGATCTTATCTTGATGAGCGAGGATTAGAAGCAGGATGACGAGTACAGCCAGGGTGAAGAGGGTGATGACAAGGCGGTTTCGCATGTGTGGTGGGTTTCTCTAAGGTATGGTAATTTTATTCAATACACAATAGCGCCTGGATAAGACCGATGTGTGATCTTTTGCCATGACCTATTTTTGCAGTAAAATTACCGCTTTAGCGAATCTATATCAAGAGCCGGTTCACCGTAGGCTTACCTATGCAGGGCATTGATTTATTTTTGCTTTTATGTCAACCCAAGCTTTCATTGTCCCGAATTCTATTTTGTCAAGGTAGGGTGTCTTGGTCAGCTCGTAATCAAAGAAATTAAGCGTCTTCAAGATTACAAGCCCAGGATTGAATCCGAAGTATAAAGAATCTATGACTTCTGCATTATAGTCTTTTAGTATTGTCTCTATGTTAGTTTTTTCAGTATTGTTATCGTACTGAAAGAGGTATTTTTCTCCGTCAAAGCCTGTCTGGAATAGATAGTGTATCGAATGTGCAGCAGGATGGGCGAATTGGCATAATATAGAGTACAACATGGACATTGGTCCGTTTTCTATGTCTTTGTCAAGCTTCTTTATGTACTCTGCCGCTGGTTTAGCAATATGGTAGCTGGGAATTTCTCCCAAAAGAGATCTCTCTTGCTTTGTTTATTACTTGTATGTAAGAAACGGAGCGTAGTTTTCAGATCATTACCCCCAAGCATGTCTTGATGAGTTCTGTCAATCGGTCTAACATTGAATCTTTTTTATATAAGGTACAACATAATGGTTTCGTAAAGTACCGTGAAAACACTAATGTCGTTGACTTCAATGTTGAGCTTTCGCTGCACGACGGTTGAAAAAACTCCCGGTAATATCCTTGTATGTCGCCTTGTTATCACATAACTATTTTATTTTCATCAGTTTTCATCTGGTGGGGGCCTAAAGAACTTTGAACAATGTATTTGCCAATAGTTTTTAATTTTGTTATGTCAGATCAAACGGAGAAGGCGGACCCGCTTATTTGAAATTCAAAAACTTATTTATATCGGATGAAAAGCCGACCTGTATATTCAGCCAGCTATTACCGCGGACGGCCAGATCATGGAAAAAAGCAGCGCGCAGATATAGTCGCTGACTCTCATCCCTGTTGGGTAAATAATATGCTTGGAATTGAGGGTTGATGATGATGTTCTCGTGCGCCTTGAACTCCTGGTAAACATTGCCGTCCCTGGAATAGTTGCCTCCACTCTGCTTAATGTCCTTATCCAGCAGCTTCAACCATATGAGGCTGGCAGCAACATCGACTCCAGCTGAGGAGGTGGCCTTGATCCTCAAGCTCGCCTGCAGGAATTTCTTGAACGTCAGCATATTGAAGGTCCGGGGGATCTTCGTGGTATCCGTCCCATTCACCTCATAAATAGTGTCTCGTATACCCGTGCGGACAATGCCGGCGCCAGCGTAAACGTTGAATTCCCGCTTATAACTTTCAATCTTGATGACGCTGACTTTTACGCCTGATTCGAGGTTGTCGTACTGCAACAGTTGGAAGCTGGGTACGAAGGCGACCTTATTTCCCCCGCCGATGATGCTGGCATTTAGATAGCGGAGCTTGTTGTCGATCTTGGAAAAGCGTAGATTGGCTTCCAGATGATCCAGGAAATAAGTTCTGTTTTGCGAATATCGTTTTAGGGAGTTCCATCCGAATAACCGGGTGGTAAAGGTACCCTCTGCCTGTATAAGGCCATTAGGTTGGTCTTCCTGCACTCCCACTAGGTCGGTGAAAATATTCAGCTTGATGACATTGTTGATGTCTGTTTCCCTGGCCTTGCCTATCTCTGGCTTTTGGCCGTCAAAGATGATGCGCCCTGTACGGGTGACAAAGAGATCATAGATATCGGTGACCTGAGGAGGATCGTACTGGAATATCTTGGCTAAATATGTCCAATATTTCAGCCCTTCGTTGCTGTTCTTCCATACGGCCAGGTAGGTTCCGTTCATTTTATGCGAGGCGGCGGTCAGGCTTCGGAGGTCAATGGAAAAGTTATAATCGACGACCTTGCTGATGTTGAGCCTGGCCAGGGATATTTTGTATCCACCAAACCGGTAGCGTAATTCTACACTATCGTCCAGCGTAATACGCATAGCCCTGGCAAAGCCGGAATTGATCACCAGTTCATTGCGCCGGACAAATACAAAACCCACCAGGAAGTAAGGCTTTTTTTTCTTATTTACCATCGATTGAACTTCATATATTGCCCGCTCGGTCTCGGCTACCACTTGCGTAGCACGCTGCTTATCTAACGCCTCTGTAGGTGCACTCACTTTTACCAGGCTATCTCTCTTTTGGATCAGCAACACACTGTCCGCCTTTCTATTGTAATTGCCTAAGCCCAATAAATTATACAGTTTTGCCACGTCTTGGGAGTCCGCCAGGATATACAGGGGCACCTTGGTCCCAAAAGTAAACGACGAAGTAATATTTTTTGTGTCGGGGCTGTCAAGAGTATGCAGCGCCGCCTGCGCTGCAAGCACCATAGTGTTAACGGTGCCGACGGACTGGGATTCCAGGATATCAGTGATCGATTTTTGATCAGCTCCGCCAATGTTATGGCTCTTCAACCGGGTGACGATAAGATTTTGCAGGGGCTGGGGATTCAGCTCATGCACTGGGAAAGTATCATGAAAGGTTGAGCTCCCGCTGTCTCCTTCGATGGTCAGCTCGATCTTATCCTTAGTAAAGATGGACAGGGTCAGGTTGATGTTTTTCCCCTCCTGTCCTGTGAGCCTGGAATAAACGGTCTTTTTGTCCTGGTACAGGGGCGGAGTATTTTCCTGGGCACAAATCGTCCGGGGCAAATAAACACAGGCGATGATCGTCAGCAGGAACGTTTTGCTTAGCATAGAATGCATTTTAGGACAGTAGATTACAAGGGCATTTCGGTAAAGATGGTCTGCTGCTTTGTGTTTACTGGCCAGTTTATAAACCTCTCTACCCAACTGTTGTTAGTCTTCAGGTGCAGCGGGTCTTCGTTCCCTGCCCTATATTGATGGTCATCCTTGACCGTGAAGTCCTGCCAGAAAAACGACTGAACAGGGTGTTTGTCAGTGGAAAACAATTGTCCATCGCCTACTTTTTTGGCTGTCTCCTTGAAATACTTAAATCGTTTGAGGGGATAGCTTTCGTCTTCTCTCTTGTCATCCCGGAGGATTTCGAAGCCCAGAAAGTCTGGTCGGTCTACCCAATCATTCGTCAGCCGGATTGAAAGTAATACTGCGGAGGTGCCAGCGACACCTGACACTTCGATGCCGTTTTGATTAATACGGTTACGCATGGGGATAGGTTTTGGGAAGTATTGATACGAAAGCTACAAATAAATCCTAACCTGTGCGTAACCGTATTAATCCATATTATGCCCATGGTAGCCCAGGTAGTCCACATATTTATAAAAGTCGCGCCAGATGATTTCATTGAGTTTTAAGAAAGCTTCTCCCTGAAGAAGCTATCCATCTCCCGTTGTAAGCCTGTCTTTCCATTAAACTCTCTTTATAAGCTGCTTCTGGTATAAGCTTATTGGCTAACACATAAAACGCGGCCATATGTTATAGATTTAATTTAGTTGGTCATATAAGGTTTGCGGCTGCAATGGGGTGGCGGGTGAAAAAGTGGGCCTTAAAATTTAAAACTCCAAAGTGTATTGTTTATATAATGCGGCATCGTCATCGGGCCTTTGATCCGTTTTGTAAATGGCTTCTCCTAAGGTAGCTGGGTCCAGGATAGCAGAAGGAGCGCCATCTACTTCCATTTCATTCATAATAAAAAAACGGCCGCCTGTTTTTCGGATCAATTCGGCGAGCAAATGTTTGTTGGGCATAGTAGATTTCCAGCCTTTGGAAATTCGCGCCCTGTCGAGCGTAGCCATCGCAGCCATATTGGTGTCTGGCATCATATTAATACCCTTTTCCAATGCCGTACCGTTATAGCTCAGGTGATGTCCCACTTTGTAAAAAACAGTGCGGTTCAGCAGATCCTCCACCAGGTGTTTCGCTCCATTCCTGCCTTTTTTGTCCCAGGACTTGATCAGGTGCCAGCTTTCCCAACTTCCATATTCTGCATCTCCGGGCATAAGCAATACTTTTCCGCTTTTTTCCGACTCGATGGCGAGCGCAAGGCTTGTATTGTTGATATGGCTTGTCAGGCGAAGCGCCAGTGTGCCGGCACTCAGCAGCCATTCGCTGTCAATTTTCCGCCAACTGTCATCCGGCGATTCGTACATGGATTTTAGATTGGCGTCAGGAAGAAGCGTTTTCTGTGCGACATATTGCTCCGGGAAAGGCAGATCTAGTTTGCCCGATGGGTCGGTGAACCGGGTGAAAGCCCTGGCGGCAAGTGCGCTTTCATTCAGCGCCATATTTTTTCTATAGACATCGGTGCCTTGTTTACCTTCCTTAAAGATAAAATCTCTGTTTCTGGGCGGCCCCAGCACATGAAACCTGACGCCATCAAGACCATCTGCGACGACGGTGCTGCCGGGACTGGGGTATTGCACCTTTGTTTCCTATTCGGTAAGTATGTCCTTAATTGTCTTCATCCCGGCTAGCGGTTTACCTGTTGTGTCCGACCCTGCTTCCAGGTTGATCTCCGCCAGAGAGTCTAAGCCATTTACAAATGCCTGCCTTGCGGCGCCTAGTTCATGTGAAAAGGCGCCTTCAGCAATAGCCTTTTTTATTTCAGGCTCTTGTCTTTTTATCTCAGCCAGCGCGCTGCCAAGCGCAGCTTTCATTGCTTTTCTTTTCTTAAGCAACTCGGCGGCATCGCCTCCCGGATCCCCCGGATGTTCGGTCCATGCAAACCAGGCATTTTTGATCGTCAGCGTCTTAAAAAGGTCTGCACATTTCTGGAAACCGTTGACGTGATCCTGGTGTTCGTGTGTTACTACCAGCAGATCGATGGTATTGCCGACATATTCTGCCAGGTCCTCGACATAGGGCTTGAACCATTTTGCGTCGCCCATACAGCTTCCGCAATCAATCATCATGGTAAAAGGGTTGCCGTCCGGGCCATAAAATTTGAGTATAAAGCAGTCCCCTGTACCAATACAATACATCCGGATGGTTACCGTACCTGGAGTCCCTTTATCCTGTTGTGGACCACCAGACGCCCCGGATGAAGCGGTCTTGCGCGCTTTTTTTTTAGGCGCCGCTTTTGAGGATGTATTTCTTGCTGCTTTTTTCTTAGTTGCCATGGTGCCTTAATTAGTGTTGATGGAGGAATGCAAAGGGTTCCATAATCCGGTTGGAAGGATCACTAAAATAAGCTGCAAACGCGTTTTCGGTGCTTTGCTGTCTGTAATCTATCAGTCTTTTCAGCCTGGTCATATTAATAGCCGGAACATGCGTGGATGCAAAAGTTTCGAGGTCCAGCAGTGGCTTGGAAATGGAATACCTCAATTTGAGGGTGTCCAGGTCGAAGATCAGCGTACAGCCACCCATAATTTCGAAGTAATCTTCCGGCAGTGTTTCCTGGTCCTGCTCACTTGCTTTTTCCGGGCGTGCGCGAAATTTGAAAAAGACAGGTTCGTCATCAACTAATTTAACCGCGCTTTTTTGAAGAATTGAGAATACCACCTGGTTTATCTGTGTATTTCCGGGACCGACACGGGAGACAAGCCGAAGATTCTGTATCTGAAATCTGGGACCCTGGTATCTGGAGCTTGAGCGGATACCTATGTTGGCGAAATTATTGTTAAAGGCGAGTCCGGTGATACTGCTGAATGTAGGTGAGTTATCGAACTTATTGGTAATGCGGGTATGTAAACCATGGATCTTGGGTGTTAAATCATACTTTCCTGCAATATAGTCTTTGGTTATTTCATAGATCCTTTCCCTTTTTTTGACGTACTTTATCGCATTTCCATAGTCTCTCAGGAATCCGTTGATGATTCCAAGCAGTGCTTTGGTTTCCGACTCGATACCCTTTGCATCGTCACTTTCATTTTCAATATCGTAGTCCATTACCTCGCCGTTCTCATCCGTAGCATATCCGACGTCCAGATCTTTACAACGCAAACTTTCTTCACTAAGTGTCTTAATATCTTCCGGGTATATGCCTCTTTTCCGGAATGGGTCGATAAAGGCCAGCCTGTAATTTCGGTTGTCGTCTTTTACCAGATCGCTATCGGCCGTTATGATGGCGCGGAGGTAATCGCCAAATGTTATATCCACCGGTGGGCAGTAATCCAGCGCTCTGATGCACATGGTCAGCACATGTCCCGCCGACTTGGAAGCCTCATCCGCAAGACGGTTGACAAGATCCGGATGAAGCTCGCCCAATGGCAATATTCCGGAACCATTGGATGAAATACGAAGAAGATCCGCCACCCTCGTCTTGTAAATATTCAGGAACGCCTCAAAAACAGCGGCCACCAGGATGCTTCCCCTGGCATGTGGTTCCATCTGCGTGCGGTAGTCCGAAGGATCCGGCACATTCGGTACCCATGTCTTTGTTTTTTCGTCGATCTTACCGATGGCATCCTGCAGGCTCCCATAGTCGCCGATCGCAGAGCCAAATTCCTGAGCCAGCTGGCCGAGCAGATTCTGAGATGCCAGATCCCCGCGGGTGCGGGCAATCTGATGTTTCAGGACCTCAGGAAAGGTAAAATGCTGGAACAGCGCCACGATATCCGCAAAAGCTTCATGAAAAGCCAGGACATCCGGATTAGTAGGCGTATTATAGTTGGAGTGCATGCCGTCTAAAATAGCATGCGTGGTCTCATGCGCGATAATATCATGACTCAGGGCCGTAAAGACAAGTGAGTCAGGCATGTGCATTGTTTCGTCCGCGGGATTCGAAGAAAAATAGCCAAAAAGCAATGATTTCTTCAACGGGCTATAATAAGCATTGGCCTCCCTCAATGCATGCGGGTAGATCCTTAATCTGGAAATATATTTTTCATAACCCTTGCCAATCGGTACTCTTAGCGGAGACCAGAGTATGCTGCGCCCTAACGCCTTTTCAAAATGGTTAATCGTGGTCATCACCACGGCATAGACCATCTGTTGATGGAATTGGGGGTTGCCTTCTCCGGGCTCAATGCCATCCTGCGCGAGGATGTAAGGGTCGTTCAGATCAACCGGTTTATAATATTGCTGAACAGTGGGATCATAATCAAGGACTTCAACATATTCACCGCAGGGGCCAGCGGTGAGCTTTTCCCACGGCACTTTATATACAATTTCGTTGATCGCTGCCGTATCGATCTTTAGCGAAAGCGAAGGGTCAAAAGCATAACCCCTGAGCTTACGAAATGGAGGTGGCTTGAGCATATCAGGAATAGTTAAGAGTTACTGTGAAATTACAATGACTTATTTCAGTGGTCCAGAGTGAAGACACCCTTTTATGTTTGCATAAAACACCTATTGATTCCGCGTCGACTAATCTCCTTAACTTCCTTGTCCATCCGCAATTTTACATTGTTGTCGGGATTGGAAAGCAACGCGAGTAGCTTTGGCATAAAATGGCTATTTGAGGATGTTAAGACTGCGCAGTCATATCCTTCGTTTTCAAGATCTTTCCCTTGTTGTCTGCAACCGCAACGGTGAACGTCGTCAATTGCTGCTGATCCGGTGGCACCTCATATTTTATCGTAATTGTATCCGGACTAATATCAGGATTGACAACGGGGGTGGTATTGATCGTTATGGTCAAAGGCTGTTTATCAAAATGTTGCCCTTTAATCGTGATGGTATTCACCCTGGTCTTGTCAATAGTGCCTGGTTGGATGCTTGTCACGGTCACTTCGTTTGGCAGATCCTTTGGCGCAAACCTTACTTTTCCTTCGACGTCTACACCAAACCCGAAAATAGCTGCTAGTTTCTTGAGCGCTACTTGTGTAAAAAGACCGGTGAGCATGGCAAGCGCCATGATGCCGAAAATATTAATATTGCTTGTGTCATTGCTATAATTGAGAAAACCGGCACGAAATACGAAATAGAATGCCAGTGCCAGTCCAGACGCGATGAAGGGTTTGATCAAATACCATAGTATCCAGGACCGTCGAAAAGTGCGAGCCCCAATATAGGCTGTGAACGTGCCGCCTATGTAGATCATATTTCCTAAAAATCCTGCCAGGGCCACCAGTAACAACAATAATTGGTTGAGTGTAATGGTTTCCCCCGACGCATACCAGACCTGACAACAACGTTGATTGTCAGCTGCCCGTTTCCGAGGGCTGTCTTTCCGGACACTATCAGCCTTTGTAGTATCCGCTGCCTTAATACTTAGCGCGGAACTGTCCACAATTTTCTCTGAACCTTTTGTTCCGAAGCAACTATCGACAAGTCGAACGGCAAAAATTTTTTTGCAATAGAGCTGACAAATGTCATCCTTTTCCGGCATTCTGTCCGGCCAGTAGCCGTATAAAAGGACAAGCGATCCCACCGTAAATAGCACCAGCAGTAATCCCGCACAAATCTTTTCAAGGAGAGATAACTCTAATTCGTCCACCATTATCGTAATTTTTGAATTACGACTAAATTAAACTCCTTAAAAGGCTGGGTCAAGAGTGAAAACACCTTTTTTTTCCTGCCTAAATGGTTTGGGTGGTTTAACCGTAGTCGTTAAGTTACAGTCTCCTAAAGGGTGTTTTTCACGCTTTTTGGCCCGAGTGACTGATTTCAGGAGTGAATATTTGTTGACGAAGAAATGATTATTTCAATCTGGCAAATGGATTCCCGTAAACGACATAGGAAATCCAACTGGCATCTTTATTCTTGCGGGCAGCTTTCCGGGCGGTCAGAGTTGCTTCGGCCAGCGTTTTGCCATCTTTTAGTCCGTCATACATGGTCGTAATAAATGTAACTGCAGCATTGTCCTCTACTGACCATAGACAGCCGATAAAGGCTCCGGCGCCTGCTTGAAGGAAGGCATTGGCAAAACCGCTGTAACGGATCAGACCTGCACCAAGTCTGCCGGTCTGGCAGGCATTCAATACAATAATGGGCCGATTATCGTCTTTGCTTATAGTGCCACATTGCTCCACGCTGGTTTGTGTCAGGAAAGTGGGGAGAAAAGTTTTCCCCTTTTTCCTTTCCTGCAACATCAGTTTTGAGTGGCTGATATTGTTAGTATCAGCTGCCCCATGACAGCAAAAATGCAGCAGGTCGAAACTACCTGATTTCCGGATTAGTTTATCTACTGCTAGGGGGTCGGGTGCAACCGGCTTAGCGTCAAAGGCTTTTTCGAGGTACGCTTTTTCATCCGGGGCGCCGGGTAATTGAAAGGCAGGATCCTGATACTCAGGAATTACATACCTTGCCCTTCCGTGCCGTACAACTAATACCTCTGCCGGCCACCAACCGAATAGCCACCTGGTCAGGCCTAGTTCGCCCAGGTATTTATCTGCTGCAAGCCATTTGTGTTGATTGCCAGGTTTTTTTACCAATACCAATTCCCATGGAATATATGGCTCTATCGATATTACCTGGATGGATGTTATTCCCTTGGCATACTTAAATAATATTTCTTGCATCTCATTGGGGAATAAATCACTGAAAAGTCCAGCACCAAAATTTCTTAGCTCATGATCAAATTGTTTCGCGTTTCCTGCCGCGGTGGTCCATAAGTTTTCTATTTCTGTATAGAGATTGTTTACATAGTCCGCACGGTTGATTGTAATAGGTGATGAAGTAAATCTCTTGAGAATTTTGATTCCCGGGAATTGTAGCTCATAATCGTAAAAGCAGTTTCTTCCCTCCTGGCGTTCAGTAATACGGAGTTGGTTGGCAGGGCCGGGAAATGTCGTCGGTGAGCCAGTGCTGACGGCCGCCCTGGTTCTCCGCGTATTTGTTTTTTTTGCCACGCATTGAGGAAAAAGTTCAAGTTTACAAACAGGAACCTGATCCTGCCAGACATCGATGGCAACGCGGCACTCTCCAAACTGGGTAGGAATTACTTGAAAGGTTACTGAAACATTTTTTTGAGGAGTAGGGGGATCCGCCGTCACGACGGCTTTGCCTTTGACGCGCATATTAAGTACAGGCCGGATACAAATTGTTAGCGGCCTGGCAACACTCACCAACCCAGACCCGATGACGGATAACTTTCCTTTAATGGCCGTAAGCTCTTGTCGGGAAAGGGTTATGGTTACGTCTGTTGGCAATTTTAGTAATACCATTTTATCCATATGGGCACGCGTATGGCAGATTACTTTTTCCGCATGTGCTGTTTTTTTGGGGGCGCAGTATTTACCAGGCACGGCTATTTTTCCTACTGTTGGCTTCCCTGGTTTTATAGCTGTTTTATTTGAAGGAGCACTACCCTCCCGTCCCCCTCCTATTCCAGGCGCAGATCTTATTAAACCTGTATCTCCGGGGCGTCCAAAACGGGTTATAGGTAATTGTCTTCTGCCTGGCCTCCCCGCTATTTCATTTTTCTCAAATATTTTCTTAATGACCTCCTTCGCAGGGTTTTTCTTTTTTGGTGCTGCTTTTTTCTTTGATGCATCTTTTGCGGCTGCCCCTTTACGACCTTTTATAATCTTATTGCCCCCTGCTGTTTGGATTACACGATTGAAAAGTTTCAGCAATTGCGCTCGAAATGCTTCATCCCTTTCGGCTTTTTGCTCAATAAGTTTTATTACGTTTATCTTGTTACCATAGGATGGGTCTTTAAAAAGAGCGTTTATTAATTCCTGATCGGCTTCGGCGGGAAACTTAGCCAATATAAAAGTAAAGAGTTTTCCAAAACTTCCTGCAGGCTTGCCCCGTTTCCTTTTATGCAATTGGACAAGAACGATTACCACGGAGGATGAGAGTGTCGGTTCCATATAAATTTCGGTAAAGGGTTTTTAAGGAAGAATCATATCCAAAAGGTAATTATTCGTTGCCAGCTCAACTGGAGTTACATCAGCGGCGGTCGTTCGCATTATCGGAGCTATCCCCCTTCTGATAGCTTCCTTTGCGCCGGCAGCATCTTTAATTCCTTTGATCTTTTCCACCAATTTTATTTCCCGCGGCACGACGATTTGCTTAACTCCACTCCAACTGAGGTGAAGACCGGTTTGCTTCTCCAAAAAAGGGATATTGACCTGGAAAATTTTACGGTATGGAAAATCGGTAAAAAAACCTACTTCTTCCATCAGACCCCTGACGCGCCTGATGGGTGGCTTTTTGGCAAACATGTTATCCTCGATTAGCTTTTTTTCATGGCTCATCAAAAATGCCGTTGAAAATAGCCCTTTAGGACTGAGAAAAACCACTACCTTAAAAAAAAGTAAGGGAATCTTAAACTTTGGATCTTTGACATATCCTGGATCTTTGTTGGTTAGTACAGGCCCTGTAAAAACACAGATGCGTTTGTTGTTTTTTACGGTAGCCGCCTCTCTTATTACATAGCTTTCCAGGCCTTTCCATAGACCAGCGTTTAGTTTTTCAGCCTGCGGAACGCTATTGGTAAAATGAAAGGTTTGAAAGGCCTTTATTATTCCATTTTTACCTCTTCCCATTTCATTATTTGAAGCCATATGTCCAATTTCGAACTCGGTAATGTCTGTCCGTAGGTCGTAAAAAGGTTTGTCAAGCTGTACGGATAACGGGATACGCGGATCTGGCTGAAAGGGCGGTCTGGGAGACTGCTTGGGCTTGTCGGTGCCATCTATATTATAGGCTGACAAAAATGGAACTTTTCTTTTGGCATTGTATAAAATACTTAAATTATCATAGTTCAATACACCCTTGTTATTTTGCTGAACTTTAGGCAGGGCTTTCTTCATGGCTTGAGAGAGTATGTTGTCAAGCGAAATATTCGTTTTGTTATCTATAAATTTGGGTAAATAACCAATGCATTTCACCAAACATTCTTTTGCGAAAGCGAGCTCTTTTTGCGTAGGCATAATGACAGTTTGTAAAGTTATCTAACAGCATCAAATTATCTATTTTCTACATTTAACAGTCGGGTGTTTTCACTAATGTCGTTGACTTAAGGTTACACGTCCTTGTAATTCATGTGGTACAGTCTGGGCGGTCTTCGCTTTCGCTTATGATGCCTTCCGGATCGAACAATTTCTATATTGGCTGCCACCTGCTTATCAAAGACCTCAAGGGCCGATCTGATCTTGTTTTTGATGAACATGCCAATTAAGATACATTTGGTTGACCAATAGGCAAACGTTCGGTTGATCTTTCTACGGTGCTTGACCTTACCTTTTTGCTTTCTCAGCGGCACATTCCTTTCTTAATATGCTGATTATCAAATGACCGAAGGGGAGCAGGCGATTCCTGCTGAAGGCCCCCTCCTGGCCGTTCGTGTGACGGCCTTTGAATGTTTCATTGTCATTGATATAGTTTAGTTTGTTGCTTATATCGATCCGGTAATCGTTTACTAGGTTTCGCCGGCCACATTGCCCCTTCTTCTTACACAATACAAATTAGCTCATTCTCAATCATTATCCTCCCGTTAAAACACCCATTTTTGCGTAAGTCGGCGACATTAGTGAAAACACGGTTGGCAGTTCAATAACTTTTCTTCAACTTCAATATGTCTGATTTTATTTTCAATTACCAACAATACCAAGACTATAGCGATGAACAGTTCTCAAACTGATGAGGTATCACAAGCAGCGTTCCTGGCAGACAAACCATTTGTCAATTGCCATACCCATATTTTTACCGGTGACCATGTTCCACCATTCCTTGCCAGATCTTATTTGCCCTTTCCATTTTATGTACTATTCCCGGTTAACCTAATCGTCGCCTTTTTCCGTTTTTACTTTCGCTTTTCCAACATCATCTACGGATCATTTATTAAGCGACTGGTAAGGATCCGGACTGTTATTGCACAAACACTTATCTGGCTCGGACTTGTCGCAACGGCTGGAGGTTATTGGCTGACAGCTCTTGTAATTGTCTATGCCAATCATTTGATTACGTATATCTCTCCTAAACTGCAACTTTCCTGGATTGTATCATTGCAAACTTGGATGGAAAAATTTCACATCTATGTTTATTTTTCCAGGCTGAGGATAGAACTGCTCGTCGTGCTGCTGAGTTGTCTCGCCTTTCCATCGGTGCGTAACATGTTTATTTCAGTCGCGCGGATCAGCTGGAAATTTGTTGCCAGTTTGCCTGGGAAAAATACAATCGAGTTAATCAACCGTTACCTGACCATTGGCCGCTATGCGTTTCATAAAAGACAAAGGGACAGTCTTGCACAGCTGGCGAGACAATACCCCAAGCATACGAGAATTGTGGTATTGCCAATGGACATGGAATTCATGAGCGCCGGCAACCCACGCAAACGATACAGGGACCAGATGCAGGAACTGGCTGAACTTAAGGAATCAAAATCCTGCAAGGATATATTGCTTCCCTTTATTTTTGTTGATCCGCGCCGTTGCGTACCGCTGAATGAAGAAAAAAACAGCAACCCTGGTGACAAGATCTTCTTCTCTTATAAATGGGATGGGAATAAGATCATCCTGGGAGATTGCTTCATCAACGATTTTATCAATGAACATAAGTTTATCGGTTTTAAAATATATCCGGCACTGGGATACTATCCTTTTGATCCGGTGCTGCTCCCGCTCTGGAAATACGCTGAAGAAAACGATATCCCTATCCTCAGCCATTGTATTCGGGGAACTATATTTTATCGTGGCGCAAAAAAATGGTCCTGGAACAAGCACCCGGTTTTTGAGCAATCGATGGCACGAAACGAAGGTGACGAAGGGCCAGACGCCTTCGCACCTCTTGATTTACCACAAATGAAAAATGTGGACTTCAGCTATAATTTCACTCACCCGATGAATTTTCTTTGCCTGCTGGAAGAATCATTGCTTCGAAAACTTATCCATGCAGAGGTAAAAAAAGACCCGAATTCAGATCTTAAAAACATATTTGGTTACAGCGATGAGACAACCCCTCTATTGAGGCATTTGCACAACCTGAAAATTTGCCTGGCGCATTTTGGAGGTGATGATGAATGGAAGAAATATTATGAAAGGGACCGCTACTTTTTATCCAATGAACTCACACAGGATCCAGTAAAAGGGCTTGATTTTTTTACAAATAAATCGACGGGTGAACCCCGCCGCGGTAAACCTGAACAAATATGGAAATACGTGGACTGGTACACAATCATCTGCAGCATGATACTGCAATACCCGAATGTATATGCGGACATCAGTTATATACTACATGATACGCATGCGATCCAGCCCCTGCTGAAACAAACACTTGAGAACAAAGGACTGCGGCCAAAAGTCCTTTATGGCACCGATTTTTTCGTGGTCCGCAACCACAAGTCAGACAAAAATATGCTGGCCGAATATGAAGAAGGGCTATCCCATTCTGACTTTACCGTGATTGCAAAAACGAATCCCCGAACGTTTTTGTACAATAAAATTCACGGGGCATTGTTCAAAGAAGAACAAGAAAACTAAAAGGCAATTATATGAGAAGGTCAATTGAAGTCATTTGTGTAGCTCTTGGAATCATAACCGCCTGTTTCACCTTGCATTATTTCCGGGAGGAGAGTAAAATAGAAGACAAGCTTAAAGTAATAGCCTTCGGTACCGGTTTTCTCTTTTTTGCTTATAAACTACTAACAGGATGGCTATTCATTAATCTTAATGTCAGCCTTGAACCCGCACGCGAACCTGCAGATAATAACAACGATCACCTAGCCCTTGAAATCACATTGACTCAATAATACCTTTTGCCGTGCCAGTAAATTTAAGGAGTCTGAATTTCCTATACGTGGTTTAGCCGCATATAATCCCTATTACGCAGTCTATGCGGGAGTCAATTTAAACATCGAAACGATCTTTTCTTCTTTAGGAAAATAGTTGGCTGTTAAATAAGACAATCTGGTCATTGTGAAACGAACTTAGCTAATCGCTATATTGTCCATAATTCTTCATAGGATTTTCAGTGGAGAGGTTGGACCTGATTTTATATTGGCCAAAAAGCAGAAACCGCCTAACTTTGACAATTGCCGGCCTCTCGCCGCCGCAATACATATATGCCCGAAAAAGAAAAACTCCGTCTCGATAAGTATCTCTGGGCCATCCGCCTGTTCAAGACCAGGTCGGAGGCCTCCGACGCCTGCAATAAAGGGAAGGTCAAGTACAATGGTGATTCTGCTAAAGCCTCCAAGGCCGTTAGTGTAGGCGACGAATACGAAGTGAAAACTGATGTCAAACGCTGGCGGATCAAAGTCGCAGAATTACTCGACCATCGCCTGCAATATTCCCAAGCCATCAATTACTATATCGACATCACACCTGCCGATGAGATCGAGAGGCTGCAGTTCCAGGCGAGTAGTTTCAATACTGGCAAACGACAGAGTAAGATCGGCCGGCCGACAAAAAAGGACAGAAGGGACCTGGGTGAGTTTATGGAAGATTAAATTTCTCCTTATTCAATGGAAATCGAGAACGGAATCGTCTGCGGCTGCTGGCACATTTCTTCTGTGCAAGCCTGGTAAGTGATGGCGCCGGTAACCGTAGTTTTAGCGGTGGACCTCATCGTCAGCGTCTGTACGAACTCTACCTGACCACCATATTGATATTGGATGATGTCGGCAATCTTGTCTTCGTACTTTTGTTTGTCACCCGATTCCAATACCATACCCTTACAAACGAACAAGGGACTATTTTTGAATACAATTTTTGTGGGTTGAGAAATATGTTGTTTAGGCTGTATTTGACTGTAAATATGCCAACCCTCTTCCATGTTTGCAGTGATATGAATGGCATAGGTTTTTTCGTCGATTTTTTCCGCGCGGTAGGCAAAATGCACCGGATCCTTTTGTGCCATGCAGGCCATGGTCAGTAAAACAGCGGCTACTATCAGTTGCATTTTTTTCATAAAGTGTAGTTATACAACAATACGACGCAAGAATCCTTCAGTTAACTAACGAAAAACGATCCTGTTTATTCCCCGAACGGTCCTCTGCCTCCAGGTTGCAGGCCGTCAGCTTATATTGCCTCTCCATTAAACTTTGTCCCATGTCGTTGTCCCGCGGAAAGATCCTAAACTGGGCCGTATTGCTAATTGCCACACTCGCCCTCTTACTACCTATCATCCTTGTAGAACGACAAGTCCTTACTCATACCGAAGGTGATCTCATACTCCCTCAGGATCAATCTTTTATCACGATCGATGTGGGAAAAAATCTCGCTTTTTATGGGGTCTGGGGACTATCTAAATATGCCTTTCAGCCTGCGGCTTCCTCGCTGCTTTACCCGGTGATTTTGGTCCCCTTTTTCTTCATCGCCGGCGCCAATCTTCTTATCCCTTTACTCCTCAATGCCGTCGCCGCCATTCTGCTGATAAGGGTAGTTCAGCGACAATTGATCAGAAAAGGCCTGCCTCCTCTCGTTCAAATGGCCGTCGTGCTCCTGTTCATCTTTTTTACGCCTCTCCCACTTTTGGTGATCAGCGGGATGGAGTATACCCTTTTCCTGCTTTTTGTCGCACTGTTTATTACATCGTTTTCCAAAGCGGCCTGCGGCCTCCTGACAAGAAGACCGGCTAAATTCATCGATCGGCTTCCCTGGTCGGTTTATGTGTATGGAGCCCTGGTGGTAGCTACCCGTTTCGAAGGAATAATACTAGTTGCAGCCATTTGTATACAACTATTGTATTGGCAAAGAAAGCAAATCGCATTGAGGCTGGGGGTAGCCGGGTTCATACCGATACTTCTGTTTGGCCTGATTTCCTTGTCCAAAGGCGGTCGTTTCATCCCGCCTGCGATGCTTCAACCGTTGGGCGGAGTAATCTATACTACAGCCCTGATCGGTGTGGGCTTGCTTATCCTGACGCTGACCGCTCCCCTCCAATATAAAACACAATGGCTGGCCTCCAGCCTGTTTGGCATCATTGCCATCTTCCGAACCACCTCTCTCCTGGAATATGCAACCAGCACCACCATCGAAACCTACCACCAGCAGATCCAGGCGGCCCGTTTCGTACATCGGTATTACTACCGGGCAGGGGTAAGCCTCAACGAGACCGGGGCAGTCTCCTTTTTCTCCGAAGGCCGCAAGGTCGACCTCACCGGCATTGCCACTTATTCCTTTCTGAGAGGCAAACAACGATTCTACTCATCACCGATGTTGACTGATTCTATCAGCTGGTGGGAAGGAGCGAGATTGGGCATCCTGTCTGGTCCAGAGTCCACGCAAAAACCGGCCGGTCGATGGCAAAAGGTCACTTCATGGAATAATCCGCATGATATCGTCTCCTTCTATACTCTCGATACAGCATCAGGAAGAAGGCTGAAAGAGCATATGCAGGAGTATCAGCGATTACTACCCCCGTACATACAGGTGAGGTATTATTAACCGTAGTACGTATTTCAATATCATGAACTTTGCAGACCGATTTCCTACCTTCGCGGAATGAAAATTGACATTCTGACCGTTTTACCCGAGTTATTGGTCTCTCCTTTTGCCCATTCGATGGTTCAACGAGGAAAGGATAAGGGTCTTCTGGACATTCGAGTCCATCAACTCAGGCAGTGGGCAGTTAATGACTATGGTCAGATTGATGACTACCAGTTTGGCGGTGGCGCGGGTATGGTCATGATGCCCGAGCCTTTGGCAAAGGCCATTGAGGAGCTATCGAAGGACCGGCCTTACGATGAGATCATATATATGACGCCCGATGGCGAGCGGCTCAACCAAAAAATTTCAAATGGCCTATCCTTAAAAGAAAATATCCTCATCATCTGCGGGCATTATAAAGGCATTGACCAGCGGATAAGAGAAACTTATGTAACACGCGAAATCAGCATAGGGGACTATGTGCTTAGCGGAGGCGAGCTGGCGGCAGCGGTGCTGGTTGACTCTATCGGGCGGCTGATCCCTGGGGTTCTGAATGATGAGACCTCGGCGCTATTTGACAGCTTCCAGGACAATTTGCTTGCCCCGCCGGTCTACACCCGTCCGGCGGAATGGCGCGGCAAAAAAGTGCCGGACATTCTGCTTAGCGGGGATCCCCAAAAGATCGAAGACTGGCGTTACGAAGAATCGGTAAGAAGGACAGAAGAAAGAAGACCGGATCTGCTGGAAGGCGAAAACTCCTGAAACCTCTTCTCAAAACCAGCCGGTCGACGGGGAGGGTGGCTCCTAAAAAAACTCACATACTATTGTGTCTTTCCCTCGCGCCAGGTACTGCGCCGGGAAGAAGACTAAAGGAGCGTATGCAGGAGTAACGTAAAGCTGATCTACCTAGTTACACAGAACATCCAGAAAAAGTGGGCACAGCCTTTGCAGAATTGGGGTTTGACTGTCTTCCATCCGGCAAATTTGAAAACCCTTTTTCATTTTTATTCGCACTTGAATAATTTTCCTATAGTTAATTATATCGTTGGGGGGCCAGGTATTCTGGAACAAGTCTTAAAAGTTATCGGGATTTACCTGATGTGCTCGTAACCAGCCATGATCTAAATGACCATAACCCGGCTTATGCACAGGAATCATATGGAGACGCTTATTCCATACCCAACAATGCGCCAGAGATTTGGATCTAAGATTGTAAGGAAAGTGTAAGTTTTTCCTAAATCCATTTCCGGTAGGCGTAAATATCGAGCAAGCGGATACTGGCTGAATTCCTTCAATTATCAAATTCATTTTCTTTGCTAGCCATCCTCCACTTTTAAAGGTGAAGTAAACGTGTTTTATAGAGCCGGTTTGCTTAATATAAGTTATGATATTTGATACATTATCCTCTAACCAACCGTTGGCCCCCATTTTATCCAAAGGCTTGTCTTTATATCCCTTCCATTCGAATGAATTATTAACAAGGACTGATTGCTTATAAGGATTTTTTTCAACAGAAAGATTCCTGATGGTTCCTAGTACAACATCTGCAAATGTTATTCTTCCTCTTTTACAAATTTCAAAGATTTCATCTACTGTAGGATTGTGATTATTTCCCTGAACGGATGTACGCTTATAAATTAAAGCATCTATCTTATTATGCAAAAATAGATTCCCTAAGATCGTCCACATATACATCCCTCTTCCATAATAAAAATCTGCATTATTCCAATCCCATCCATGATTAAAAGTGCCAATAAAGATTACTTCAGGATTGAAAGGTGTGTGAAGGATAGCGTTTTTTGTTTCAAAGCCATTCTTAAAATTGTACATTTCTAACTTATGCCTGATAGCCATGTGTCACATTTATTTTTATAGTCTGAGATTTGCGCCGTCGCAAAAAGGTCCAAAAACTCGCCGATTTTTGACAATTCTACGACATGTTTCCAATTAAATCCGCTTTTTACAATGATAATTTTACTGAACTTAAAAAGGTAAAAACCACCGTTTTTGATAAAACGGCCGGGTGATCGCCTGGCTTCGCGGAATGAGCCTAAAGATCGATATTCTCACCGTCCTGCCTGAACCCTGAAAGTCCTTTCAATCATCCAATTCTAAATAGAGCAAAAAAAAGGCCTTCTCAACATTCATGTCCACCAATTGTGTCAATGGGCAGCGAATGATTACGGTCAAACCGTTGACTATCGGTTTGGTGGCGATGCGGAAATTGTTATAATGCCCGAGCCGCTGGCTAACGCCATCAAAAATGTTTCGAAAAGTCGGCCCTTTGATGGAATCATTCATATGACCCTGGATGGAGAACGAATTAACCAAAAGGATAACTGACCTCATAACCCGGATATCTTTACTTCATCCTGGTTCAAATAATGGAAAGATTTAATGGGGATTTGGTAGGGATGACTGAAGAGAGAAGGCTGTTTGAGGTGTGATGCTTTTGCCGGACAGTTTAGTTTGTTAGATAATAGAACTGTCTTCTTATAGATGCATTGATGTAATGCCTCTGCAAACCTAATAAAAATATTAATGGGCGTAGCCCATTCCTTT
>Ga0193716_1000602_pt1 | contig 21856 bp, 25 predicted proteins | sample U2c1metaG_FD_145901 | JGI IMG/M metagenome (GOLD analysis project Ga0193716, IMG submission 145901) | Soil microbial communities from a riparian zone of the East river system, Colorado, United States - U2c1 | ecosystem: Environmental > Terrestrial > Soil > Riparian zone | place: USA: East River...
CCCTTCTCCTCTCCTTGCTTATCTGTCCTGTAATTCTACATCATCACATGTCTGGCTTGTAATTTCGCAACCTCTGGCAATATTCCATAAAGTATTTTGTTGAAAATAAATCTGAAGGGTAAAATATAAAAGTAAAATATTTTTAGAAAGAAAATAATTAATTAAAAGAAAAACAGAATAGCATAGAAAAATAAAGCAAACTGCCATGTTCTACTATGAAACACATACATAGTATGACACCGTGTGAATGGAACCAACTGGTTTTCCTTCCACAGAGAGTTCCTCAAGCCTTGGAGTTGTGCAAAAAGAATGCCAGGGCATCTATTAAGCTTTTGTGGTCATTTTGAATTCTGTAATTAGTGCGACAGGTGTGCAAATGGCAATTTAGCTTGTTCTGAAGCCTATATATACAAGCACTTATTCGGCTTTCAGAAGCTTTCACAGCCACCCTCTGCCAAAAATTACAGTCTTGTGAAGCTAACTCCTCCTTCCACAAATGCTTTTGCATCATTCTTTCTTTATAGATTACCTTCAAACCATTCTCTCACCATATTCTTGGGGACAAATTTGTTAATTTTGCCTCTAAACTCTCAGAATGGTGTACAAAGTGGTGCTCATGAAACATTAGAGACATATCTAAAATTTCTGTCTCCAAGAAATTGTTTAGAATTCTTGTTCAAACACTTTTTACTATTGAAACTAAGGCTGAAAGTGAGTGAGTGAGGAGGAGTTGAATGAAACCATGGTCCCTCAAATGGACACAGAACACCACAAGACCAAAAAAGGAAGGACATTGGCTGACCCCAGTTCAAGGCTGTTTTAGCACATATGGCAGTTGATATAATGTCAATTTTAAGCACTCAAAATGAAGCCCCAATGCATACCTTTCAAATAAACTCAAATACATGCAGCCAATCTTGAAATAATCAAGGAATACCATCAACTGGCTCAAATTTTTCCCAAACGGTCAACCATTTTCTAAGTTAGTGAATAGCATGGGTTTTGGTCCAAGTGTATGCATTTGCATCACCTGTGCCTGAAAGGTGGTTGTTTAGGAGGGGTAATTAGAAACCATTAAACCTTAATTTTTGCAGCAGGCTTTTTCATATACTCAAGGTTGACACCCACACTCCATTTTTACAAAGTCCGAGGTCACATGAGCATAACCTCCAAGCGGTCATGTGTTCAATTCCAGTTGCACCCAACATCTAAATCCTTCATTCCAGACACTCATAAGTTCTCACATTATTATAAAAAGACTTTAATATTATATATATATTCTAAGTGTTTAATAATTAAGTGAAGCCATCAAATGCAAGTTTTAACAAATGTCTCCACTCAAAATTGAACACTCCACTGCTTGGAGGTTATGCTCATGTGACCTCAGACTTCTCGGCGAGGCTCAATTTGGCCTCAATGTGGCACACCACTTGAGAAAAAAAACTTGTTTTCCACGTAGTGCTGTAAGCCTTTGGCACCCAACACAAAACAAAAAACACCTGCCAACTCTGAGGTTTTACATATCTTGTACCCACTAATTTTACCCATGATACCCATAGCCAGATAACAGCAGTGAAGTGCTCTGCAGAGTGTACTATCCCTTACCAACATCTAGGTAATTAGGTCAATGTCTACATTCTAAGGTATATTTTTATCCACTATGTCAAAACCTCAATCATTAAATTGACCTTACAATGAATGTAATAGCAAATACCCACAGAACCCCATGGGTTACCCATGCCATTCACTAGGTGCTGTTGAACTTTTATCATCTTATTCTGCCCATTTTCTGGTTCAATCTCTTCCGCACCTCTCTTGTCTAACTCTACTGGACTGCAGGCCTGTGTGCCATCCCTTGAGTGTTTGTGCCCCGGCACATATGTGTGTTGTATAATATTATGTACTGACCTATGGATTTGGACAACTGGGTGCAAGTTAGAGGTTCTCACATTCTCACATTCTCACATTCTTGCATGCTAGGCTCACATTCTTACAAGCCCCTGCACTTTGGGACTTCTGGTTATTCTTGTACTAAGTAAATGGATTACATGCAATCTATGGAGAGCACTGGACAGTGACCAAAACAGACTCTAGTGACATGGAGCATAGGTTGGTTTATGGTACATGGCATCAACTATATTGGGTGGATGTGAACTATCAAGGCTGTGTGATGAGGGCAACAATGGTTAAAGGATGATGACAACCAAGTGACAACCAAGATGTGACTGGCTGATACCAACCTATACTTGTCATATGTACGTATTTTACATTTTCATAGGATTCAAATAAGATTTCATATAGTGTACCAGTTTATACTGTATTTTGAGACCCACAATCCATCTAGTTTTTGCATTCAAAACTGGTTAAATAATAATAGTTAATTTCAATCAGCAGATATGCAAGGACAGTGTTGACATGTACAATAGACATGGCTTGATGCACACATGGCTCAGATGTGGAGCTGAATTGATGATTATCTGATCCAGGATGGCATCTCATATTCAGCTTGAAGTCACTTCATGTTTTCCTGTGGCTGTGATATTGGGTTCACCTGCCAATCATGTGGGTGCAAAACAGCGGTGTAGCATAGAGCTTGGATTAAAGACAAACCCTTAGTTCAAGCTAAGGACTCATAAAGCCAAAAATAAGTAGAATCCATCAGAAGATCCTACTTGCGACAAGTATTTTTCACTTAATTTGCCCCATATTTTGTCTGAATTTAAACTTAAAACCAAGGGGTGTTGAAGAAAAAATATTATGACTGCTGCTGTGAAAATCTCAATGCCAGGACCCCAAGAACTCACCAGAGCACCACCACCTCTGGACCACCTCAACCATGACACAAATATATTTTGGATCTCTGAAAATAGTGTAAGCAAGCTAATTATGGGTGCAGATGTATAGTTACAAGGTTAAGCAAAAAGTAGGCAGTATGTATATGAGATTTGTAAGCAAATATGCTCTACTGCTTCATCCTTGAGCTCTTCTCTGGCAGCTCCAAACATTTAAACTGGAGCAGATGATGATTGAGGCTGGAAGGGATCAGGACTAGCAGACCGAGACAGAGGTGGAGTTGCATCAGCAGCTGGCATGATGATTGAAGGATGGGTTGTGTATATGAATAGTGAAGAGTCAATGTTGCTGTCTGATATGGTGTGTCAATGTATTGTTATTATGAATCATGGTAAATAATAAATCTATGTAGTTCCTGTGATAGGTAAATTATCTAGATATCTGAGGAATAATATTGGTGTATTCCTTGAATATATTATTTAAGTGGCACAGGGTCAGGTGGCACTTAAATGAAAGAATATAGCTGCACCAGAATATTCTTTAATACTAATCGTTCAACCGAAGCACTAACTAGCCACTACATTCAGAAGAACTTAGTCTGAGAGAGTGCAAAGCAATCTGGCTCAAATTATAGGGACTATGAATATTACAGAGCTAGTCGTTATGTAATATCTGAATAGTGTGTAAGGCAAATGTTTGAGTTCAAAGGGGGTATTCTTGGTTTGAGAACATGACAGATGTCAAGGTAGGCAAGATAGATTGTTATTTGGGGAGGTGAAGCCTCATATTTATACAATACAGAATATAATGACCTAGTCATACGAAAGGATGTCCAGGAAGTTGAGGGACCTTTTGGATTGATAGTGAAATGTCAACAAACATTCTCAAACCTCAGGCTGCCTTCAGGGACCTCAGTGATACTATTTTTAGAAGGACCACAGTGTTCTGTGGCCTTGGTGAGTCAATTGAGCCACCAGCCAGTACCGCCTTTGGGAGATGAGTTGCCAAATCTGGACTCAGTGACTGGCAATACTCTGGCTCATGTCCTTCTAATAACTAAGTAAGAAATATAGTAAAAGGAGGAAATAGTCCATAAGGATCATTGTAACTGTATTCTAGTAAGCTATCTGAATAATATAATTACATCAAGAGATGTTGTCCACCTGTGTGTGTCTTGTGTGGACAATACATAAAATCTTCTCCAACTTCCCTCCATAAATTCCACCTTTCTTGGAGCAGGGTGAAGTTATCCTGCTCCAACGCTCCACCTGTCAAATCATATATAAATGACTTCACTCCTGGAGTGTCTCCACTGCTCAATGACTTGCCCACCATTTCATGACACAGCCACTGCCAACATTGGCAGACCATCATAATGAGACAGTAATAGCACCTTACAGGTGAGCAGGATATTTTTCCCACCCACAAACTAAATTTAAGCACACACTTGCAGGTAACTAACAGAGTGCACAGCAAACCTGCTTACACTTGTAATTGATATGATGGCTAAGTGCTGCCTTTAGGCGCCTGAAATGCTTTAGGCATGCTTGCCCTTTTAGGAAGGTTCAAGCAAAGGTTTGAGCACTCGATTCTCTATTGTATGAGATGATATTCAAGGGTGTCATTCCTTTGCTTAAAAATATATAAAGTGCTAGTAAATGGAAAAGGTTGAGTTTTTAATAATTAATGGTGATATGAAAGCATAAGAGAGAAAATAAGTAGAGTAATAGAAACTCTATAGTAAAGGATTTGTGTAAGAAGGACAGAGTAGGTAATATATGGAATATATGTAGTATATCCATAACAATTGTGCTCGAGGTGTGAGGCTTGGGTGGCGATGGTGGTACTGACTGCATGCAAATTGCAGATGTGGTGGGTGTGACTCACAGCTTGCATCAAAGATAGTATCAGTGAGGCTTCTTGCAGCTCCTTGGTCTGTCTGTTGCATTTCTGTCTTTGAATACACTTGGTCTGGCCTATGTGTTGGTGGAGGTGGTACTGTACCATTATGACCTTAGGTTCAGTCATGCATCACATGCAACAGTGAATTGAGCTTCTGAAGTGTTTTGTAACACATCATGGCCAGCTGTGAACATCTAATTAATCAAGGTTGCAAATTTTTGGGGGCCTATGGTCTATTTTGAGCAAAAAGATGAACCAAATATGTCAAAATCATGCCAAAATTTCAACTGTGAACTTGACCTGGTATCATTCACAGCCATCACACATCATGCCCTGTGAACCTAAGGTTGTAATGGTACAGTAATCTGAGGTGGGGTACACTGTGATTGTCATTCCACAAAGTCATCAGGAAATCGGGGAGGCGCCGGTATGACCAGGCGGAGTTTGTAACTTCAGGGCAGACTTGCAATTGATGCTCAAGCTTTGCAAGGCAATATATAATGTCATAAGTCTCCCAGCATTTGAACAAATGCTGCAAGTCTGCTGGTGGTCTGCTCAGCATTTGCATTTCAGTCTAATTGTTATAACACATTGGTAATGCATGATCACCCTACTACATTCTGATTTTCATCTGTTCAGTAATTATTGATCAACGTAAGTAATGCAATTTGTTTATAAGTATGGGGCGTAATTGGAATTGGTGCTCAGACCTTGCAAGGCAATAGAATTTCATGCCTGTCTGTCAGCCTTGGGACAAGGGCTGTAAGCCTGCTGGTGGTCTGCTCAGCATTTGTATTTCAGTCTAATTATTATAACACATTGGTAATGCATGATCTCCTTGCTACATTCTGATTTTCATCAGGTCAGTAATTTGTCAAGACAAATTTAAGAGGGAATATAATAAGCTGCCCGAAACTAATACAGATGCGAGAATTTAAGTGCTTGTCAAGGGTATGCATAAAGGACGTTAGGAGCAATTAATGAGTGTTGACTCCATGCGTGACATAAATATATGGTGGCAGAGTCGTCGAATGACCGCCTCGGAGGCACATCAGTCATGCCAGTTTGAAGGGCTACAAGCTCGCTGGCGCAAACATATTGCTGGCCCTATAAAGAAATGGCACTTAGATTAGTAGGCTAAACAGCAGATAAGAGGCTCACCTCAAAATTATAGTTAAGAATCTCAAGGAGAGTGCCGGCTACCTGCCGTCCTTGTCCATAGTATCGTAGATCACGTCCGTGTATCGTTGACGGATTGCATGACCCTTGATACCACCAAAGTGGATGGTCTTCCCATGGGGTTATCCTTGACGATTTCGATGATCGAAAAGCCGTACACAGCGAGCAGGTGAGAACCAGCACCACCCCAAACGTATACAGTGGTAGGTTGCACAACTTTGGCAGACCCTTCGAGAACCTTGTTATCATCTAAAGCCGCTTCTTCAACAACCAACCAATTTGGGATGTGCGGTATGGGTCAGATAAGCTATTTGAGAGGGGCTTACTGATCATCAGTAGTAAGCCTCCACTAGGCTCGTGAAGTTGCGTGTGCATCTCAAGCGAGCTGATAGGCATAACTCCGGCATGCTGTAGGCGCTCAAGTTAAAGTTCAAAAGTCAGCAGCAGTTTAAAATTTAATCGTCATCTAGTCCATACATGTCATTCATTGCGAGAAACTCATCATCGTTCTCTATATCCTCCTCTTCAGAAAGCACCTCGTCCTCGCCTAGATCATCCTCTCTATTTTCAAACCCTAACTCTGGATCGTCGTCATCGGCATTCGCTGGAATGTAAGCATCCACACCGCTGTCCCCTGTTTCTGGTTCCAAACCTTCGAAAGCTTCAGGAGTTGGTAGCGCATGGTTGAAGTCGGACGAGGTGTTGGAGCCACATGCATACGTATGACCAGCCGCCAAGCCCCAGTGAAAACGCATAACCATGTCACGGTCAACGAAGCTACAATAACGCATCAGTAACTGAAGCTATTCATAACCAGTTGAAGACGTACCGGTTAACATGGTATCTAGACCAGTCCTGAGCGTCGCGTGCTAACCTAGAAAGGCCAACTCCATCTACTCGAGCCCTGCCCTTGTTAAACCTTGGCAGTATGTGACAGCCACGGAGCACATCTCTTGGGTCCACAAAACCGAATGCCCCTTGGGCTGCCATGGGTGGAAATCGCAGTAAGTCAAGCTGCATATCTGGCCACACAACAGAGCGTCTGCTGTCGTATTCAAACCAGCGCACCCAGAGGAACTCCACCCTCCGTGGAGTGTAGTCGAGTCGACCCTCCCCAGTATATATTACATTGACATGATAGATGCCCAGCACCCGAGCGTACAAGAAAGGGTGTTTCGTGCCACCATCAACCCCTTCCTCACAGTCATTAGCCAATAGCATTATGTCACGATGAGTCGTGTTAGGATTGACCACGTCCTGCGATCGCCTAACATCATACGTGGTATAGTTGAACCTCGCCAAGTGGTGCCGGTACATGCGGTCACTCTTGAAGAATATTGAATCGCGATTCGAAATATTATATTGCATGGCCGAACGGGTAGGTTGGGGAATATTACACGAGGTTTCCTGAGACGTTTCCTGGCGGAGCATGTCCTGAATGCGCGGAAGGATATGGTCTTTGAGCTTGGGGATAAAATCCTGGTGGGTCACGTCAAGATGAGAAACGAGTTATCACGACAACGAAAACATTACTTGGATGGCCGGATCATCATTGTTTTCCCGCACAAAGGAAGATATATTTTCAGAGAAATTCTGAGATTTCCCTATATGATGGTGCGCTTCAGGTGATCTAGAAACGTCCTCATTCAGGACATTCCCGGTTTTGCGGAGCCTTGCACGGATTCTGCGAATGCGCGCCTGTCGGCGTTCTATTTGTGCGATTTGCTTGATAAAGCCTTTGCGGCTGGTACGGGCATACCTCGCTTTCGGCGAACGGTGTTCCAATTCACCCTTGGGACGAAAATTCAGTTGCAGGTCAATGATAGGAAGGAGTGCTGTCACACACAGGCTCAGTAGAGTAAGAGTCAGTCGTGCCATACTGCCTGATAATGTTGGGATAATAGCCAAGGGAGTGAGCTTTGAATGTGTTCAAATTGAAAGTTTTGACGCGTCGGCCTATAGGGGTGGTCTGAGAACTCGATGTGGCGCTAGGGATGCCAGGCATTCCAGCTTGGATAGCAGATGGATCACTGGATGGGGAATTTGATAAGCTCATCGCCGCTGGTGGTATGCTGGTAACGTTAACTGAACGGGCGTTTCCACGACCTTTGTTGGCCGCGGTTTTGGCTTCGCGACGAACTCGAGTGTTGTATTCACGGTGAAGTTCTTTGGTTGCAAAGGCGGAGCAAGTCGTCTTGCTGAACGCACGGAGCTTTTTTCCAAGAGCCACCGTGGCCGCCTGCATGATGTCGAGTGTAACATCGTTGTGCATGCGTAATTTCGCCAACGCATGCCAATGGGCCATGACAAACAGTAATTCCGTAATTGCACGGTTATGGGGTTCGGGGAGAAGTCCATCGAAAGCAGGAATAGCGCACTTGTCAGGTCGTATAAGTTTAGTAAACAGAATTGTCATGATATTCAAACATACCTGTAGGAGGTTCTCGAAATCACGCGCTGCCATTTTCTTCATTTCGGAGCAGTTGGACACAAACCGCCGGATCGTATCTCGTCCAAAAGAAGGCATTTCTCGGTACCTGCCCACAAATATGCAATCAGATTCTGGCTACATCACTTGAACCAAGAGCCTGTGTACCGTCCGTCTAGCTCCACAAGAAGATCGTCATCAATTGACTGAAGGATTCGCAAAAGATGGATGAAGACTGCTCTCCACACACCCAACTCAAACTCGTGCATGAGATCCGGAAGCAACATTTTGTATAAATCAAAACCGAGAGGAGATAGTCTGAGGGAGAACGCATTCTAGAGGGGTTACAAGTCAGAAAAAATACGCAGAGAATTGATTGCGTGCGTACCTGAGTTGCGACCCATGACTCTCGGCGAAGGATGGCCTCCACTGCAGCACTATTTACCTGATAATTCAGATCGTAGATGAATCTCCTGACGGAAAGGATGTTATGGCGACGGTGGCTATTGTCCACACGGGCCATTGTATTTCGTTGGCTCATGTCCCTATTTGTGCCAACATTGTGGACGCGTGTCAGTGGGATCAAGCAGCGTGGACATGGACAGGTCCCAAGATTTCGAACGCTGGCAATGAGGATCCTGGATGAAATCCATCCATGAGTGAAACTCCAAGACGTGAGATACGTTTAGCAGGTCACGTACTTTTCAGGGTAATCAGCAGAATATGTAAATATTCTGGGATAAAATCGTCGATCGGTCCCGTCGCTGCAGCGGATGACTATACCGTGCTTCCAAGCCTCTATAAAATCGTCATCCAGAATAACTTTCCACTGCTCATGGAAGAACTCTCGGTGACAGTGAGTCATGAACGGTGAGCTCGGCGTTTTCCCCCCTGCAGTTTGCGTGCTAGCAAAGTCTTTGAAGCTGTCTGGCAGCTGTCAAAGACAATAAGTTGCTTGAAGAGGGTTTTAAAGCCGTTCAACCTACAGTTTGAAAGTAGGCCACATGTTCGCACAGGTGACTGGATGGTTTGCACCGCAGATACTTGGACTCGTTCCCAAAGAACATGTAAAGTGGCCAGAGTTTGGCGTTTCCAAACGTGGTGAGTTGAGTAGCATCAGACCAAAACATAAGCGCGATGATAACCCGGGGGAGGTCGCATCCGGCTTCCTTCGGGGAGTCTTGCAATTCCTGATGGGCTTCAGCGAAAGCCGGCGACGTATAGAGCTCGCCTTGTACTCGAATGAGACGTGGCCTATGCTCCGTTTGCCAATGCAGCTCATACGGCTCGAAGTGAAAATGATGTGGGTCCTGTAGGCCAACGATTTTCTCCCGGATGATGGATACCAAACTTCGGTGATAAAAATCGTCCACAACGTAATTTCGTGGACCAGCACCAGGCTTGGACGGAATTCCACGGCGGGATTGGTACGGTACAGATATAGTGACAGGCGTTCGTTCCCAGCCGGCATCCTCATCTAACCATTCGCCACAATCATCCTCCGTGCCAAGTTTCTTATTGATGTGATCCCAATTGACACCTCGAATATCCTCCAGCCGGAAATCAGGGTCACTGAGGAGGTCAGTCAGCTCATGAAAGCTTCCTTGGGACTTCTGCACCCCCCCGTTCCAATGCCATTCGCCCAAATTGAATGCGCTACGGTTTGGAAATGGGTAAAAAGGATTAGAACCCGAAACAGCCATCTCAGCTGGGATATTCGACAGATCTTGTAATACAACATGCTCCTCAGGATCATGAGATGGTATTTCGATCGTGTTATAGCGGCGTAGCAGCCCAAAGACGTTACGAGGAGTACAGAAGACCCGACGGAGGTTGGAATTAGCACGGGAGACCAATGATGGGTGGGAGGGTTGTTGGTCAGAAAGTGGTGCCGATGGGACGCTCAAAGAAGCAGTGGAGGCGGCATGGCTTACAAGAGGAATGAAAGGCGGAGGCTGAGGTAGTTCATCTCTGAAACGGAGGGGCAGCTGCCTGTTACGCCGAAGAGTCCACGGCCTACGGTCCATCAGTGAGACATTGGAGTTATCTGTCACTTCTTCCGGGTGGACTAACGGCTGAAGTTGGATGGTCCAGTCAATAAGTGAGCTGAAGGAATTTGAGGTTTCCTACCTCGGTGTCCGGAGAATCTGGTTGCAAGGATGCTGTGGGGGTTAATCCAGGCAGCGGCTGGGCAGCTCCGCTATTAACTCTTCGTCTCTTCCTTTTAGCCCATACCTGCTTTGCCAAGTCCAAAGCAGTGGCAACCCTCTTCTTGGATTTCGGGCAGGAACGTTTGTGGTTGGTCAAGGCACTTTGTTGAAGGAACGATCTCCCACAACAGCAGATTTGCTCGCCCTCGCCGAGCATATCAGCAACTTAGGCGTCGGTCGTAGTTTTATGAACTTGAAGCTAGAGTCACGCACATGACATTTGTGTTAACAGTCATTTCGATGTGTCGTTTGTTACGTAATACAAACTGTAGCGGGATCCTTCTTTCAAACCACTAGGTTCCCCAAAGCTTACGTGGCCATCGGTACCAGCGCTGGAATGCCCCCAGGGTTTACAAGTTCAACCCCTACGCAGAATATCTTGATCGCCCAACTTCAACGGTTCCGATCCCGGGAATGCGTCTGGCATTTGTACGCATGAAGGTCCGACTTCTGCAGAGAATAAGGCAGCTGATATTGAACCTGGGGATCACTGCGAAAAGTACAAATGGGTATTAAAGAATGTCACACCAAAAACCATTTCTAAAGGGCACAAAGCCTCGTCAGTGCGTATACGTCGCTTCTTTTGAACTCACTGACCCATAAAGCTAGCCAGAGTCCACAGAGGTGACAGACCCCGAGTCTACTTCAAACCTAGCGTTGGTGGTGTTGTTGGTCGAATGTACGACGGAATCCCACAGCTCATTCATAACTCTACTGACGTTCTGAAGACCGGCGACTACATTTTCGAGCTCCCAACGTCGTGACTGTAGTAATTCTTCGCATTCACGCACTCCACACTCTAGGTTGTGCTTAACAACTGAGAGCTGCTGCAAATCGCTCTCAGCTGAAGCGAAACGATTCATGGTGGCAACATCCTCGAGGACATGCCTGGGTAATCGACTGAAGTCGAACGAGGTGGAAGGCTGAGGGCTGTACCGTAAACATAAGTTATAGTCGGAGGTGATCTAGACGGTACCTTGGATTCTACATATTCGGAACGCTGCCTTTCTCCATCAGAACGGTCACAGGCCACCGAAGGAGAGCGTGGAGTCTGGATAAATTGTGGTGGGTGGTGGTTAGAGGCGTAGGGTGGCTCGAACGATGACGTGGCGTGGGCTTCAGATTGTGCAGGATCTCTGGTGGAGGGGAATGTGGTTGGGGTTGCCTCTAGCTGAGGCTGAGATACATCGTGTGAATGTCTAAACAGATTTTTAATTGAAATGAGGAACGAGTGCAACTTTGAGAAAGGGGACATCATAGTACTAACAACAGTTTGAAAATGCGGCTGCTCGCACTACCCATACAGAACTCGGATTTAGCAAGGAACTTCCCGCTTTTTTGTAATGTTCGGAATGGTTCTTGCAAAATCTACAAAATCTATGCAGCGCCTGAGCTCCATAATCTATTTTTCAGACGACTACCGTGACGATGTACACATATATTTACAAGATGAGTGGAGTAAACAAACTCACATATATGGTTCAAAGTACTACTAGCATCAGGCAGCATCAGGCCTGATATGGCAAATATGATTTTTTCAACATGGTGTGTGGGCAGGGAGCGAGTGGTCACAGAATTAATAAGTAGAACCTGACGGTCCGAAAGGCAACGGATCTGCAAGACGGCAGACAAGCTATGACAACCAACATTCGCGTTCGACTAGACATGCAGTTGCATTTAGATGCATTTATGCCACATCGCTTCAAGCAACCATGCTGCGCCTATAACTTGGCGCTATGCCGTTGGAATAAATTCAGACAGTTTGGGAAACAAAGCCAGACCACGCTCCCAACGTCCCCCTCTCTCTGCCTCGCGCCCTTCCTTCTCTTCCTTCGTTGCTTGGGCAAGAAAATCAGCATCTGAGCGAAAGCCGTTGGCGATGAAACGGAAGATGCCTCCAGCACAGTACTGGGTGAACGAATACCGACGCTCATAGGGTTGGATGGGAGTGTTGGAGTGGGTGACTATGGCCGAAGGGACAAAGATGGTTGAAGCAGGAGGGAATTCAACAATAATACCGAGATCCCATAAAATGAGGTGGCCGCCCCGCTTGTGGTCGAACGGCCCGAGGCTAGTGATGGAACACCAGCCAGGGAGCGAGTTACCTGGGTCTGTGTGGGGGAACGAGATAGTGCTAGGGCCGAAGTTGAAGGTCGCTGCAGGCCAAGCTCCGTCCTTGAAATTCCGATGAAGAGCTGTGTTGAACACATAAAGCTTATCCAAGTTGGCCCTGTAGTAGCCGTACAGCCGTGGAGCGAAAAGCCGGAAAGAACCTGGAAATGCTCGTATGTATAAAGCTGTGGATGTAGCTGTGGGTACATACTGTTTGCAAACCCTGCAATCCGTTGGAACGATGGGTGTTTAACCAGCTTCCTAAGTGCAAGAGCTATAGCAGGGGGGTTGGCGATGAGCCCCGGGCGCTGGAAAGACGTAAGTTGGTTTAAGCAAAAAGCGAGTAGCTGGTGTACCTTCCGACCACCCCCATGCGAACACCCCACTGCTAAAGCACAGAACTCGCCCCGGCGATGAGAGTAGTGCTTGTCACGCAGAACACCTGCTTCATCCAGCTTGGTTCGGGTCTTCTTCATAGCTTCTGAAGCACCATCACCAACGCCCTTCCAATCTGGATCGCGAGGCGAACCTCCAAGAACAGCAACGACACGGTCCTCAACGTCGGTGATTGGACGTACGGTGCTGTGGTGGCTAGTCAGGAGAAAAGCAAACGGGTGAGTAAGGAAGGACTTACACGCCATCCCACGGCACAACGACCATACCGTACTCAGCACCGGTCAGAGTTTCCAGTGAGTAGATTTCCTTGATAAAGCTGAGGTTGCGGGCGACCCATCCAGGTTGAGTAACTGGAGCATCGGTCCTGGTGTTGTAAGTCGTTCTGATGGGGTCTGAATTACGGCGATGACGGAGGGCAACCTTCTTGATGACGCTAGCGGCGTGCGCACTTTCAGCATCACGTTTCCGTAGCTGCCGAGCCTTTTTGCCCGCTTTGGTATGGCCCGTGTTGCGGTGGCGAGCACGGGGTTTTTTATCGTGCTCTTTGCCTGAGGGCTTGGGGGCAGGAGGGCGGCTGGACGAAGAGGCGCTGGTGGTAGGTGGAAGGGAGATGCTGGGAAGGCCAGACAAAGGCAGAAAGATGGGTGGTAGTGGGTCTTGCGAAGAGGAAGGGAGCGGACCGACAAGGGGAAGAGTAAACGTGCCGGGAAGTGAGGGTGACGACGGTAGAGGCGTGAGTGGGGACACGGGGGAAGTTGGAGAGGAGGGGGGCGGGGTGAGAGGGGGGGACTCAACCTCGCGTTCGTCCTCGGATTCGTAACCCGCATCCTCCCGCTCCATGCGTTCTTGAACTGCTGCCTTAAGGGCAGTCGCGACGGAGAAAGGTTTATGCGTCCGTATGGGAGGGCCAAACGTGAATGGTGAAAAATTGGCACCTGATCGAGTCGTTCGGCCAGCATGTGCGGAGGCTGCAGAAGAAAGCGAGTTAGCAAAGCGTGCAAACGTCACGTTGTGAACCCTGGTCTCGCTACTCGCGGGCGACTTTCCATAGGATCAGGGTCGAACCGGCGTACTCGCAGCGCTGGAGCAGCGAGGCCAGAGGTTAAGAAAAACTCACCCATTAGACGGACTCGTCAGATCTTGGCATGTAGCTTGAGCAGCGTACCTGCTGGAGTGGAAGAAGAAAGGGAACGACGGTTTATAAACTGACGCGACGCATCCGGTTTCGAATTAGGAAATCGGCGCCGCAGCGCCATATCGGAGTACCAAATCTCAAATAAATCACTGCCTCGCTTCATCCTTCCGGCATTTTTCAAGCATGTTACTATAGGTCTGGGCTACGCGTATGTGATTTGAATTGCATTTATTTTGGAGCTGTTGAGACATCGGAATGAAACCGCGTCGAAAAGTGCCCAAAGTAATGCAAATTGAGCACTTATCTTTTATTTTGTTAATTGTGGGGAAACGTAACCAATTTTAATTTCGTTGTCGTGATCATCCAGCTAATGGAGCATATTTGCTATGGAATTCCTACAATCGTAAAAGGAAATTTCCCATTGCTCCACCAACTAACAAACGGGGTCTCTTAGGAATTTCTACAGCAAATATTCCCCAACCAAAATATAAATATATAAAGTCCAACGGCTCAACCAGAAGCTATTCTCCACTTTTTTGGCATTTTTTGAACTGCTACAATGGACATATGTGGTCCCTGAAAGCCCTCCTTGTAAAATATAAGCCACACGCACACTTCACAAAAAGACCCTGAAACTCAGCCTCCGTTACCCCTGGTCGCACACGAGAGTCCAAAAGTTTGAGTAAAACAGAGACGCCGCTCCTGCGGCTACCAACCCATGTTGGCACATCCGTAGCGGCGCTTCGAGTGCCTGTCGAAAAAGTAAGCATGCGAACCGTACGGGAACCGGATTCCCCTGTACCTGTAACTTTGAACAACTTCTTATCGAAATCCTGTGATATATGCGTTACACGTGGGGGCATCTGCTCGTTGAACGCTGCAATTTGGTGAGCATTATTATGAACCAAGGAACTGACACGCGTACCTCTGGGAGCATAGCATTTGATCGGAACCCCAGGTCGAGAAAAAATTTGTTCCATGAATACTGTGGCAATAGCTGATGAAGGACGACTCGAATTTATGAAATCACACGACTCACCGAGGTATCCGCATTTGTCTAATGCACAACTTGCGACGTATTGACCCGCCAGGTGGCCCGCACGTACCATATACGTTGCTGCTTCGACGAAGTCAGGTCCATCCTGGTTCATCATTGGGCATATGCAGCCTGGCCCAAGCATGTCATGAGTCTCGCGGTATTCCTGGATCTCGCTAGGGCTAAGACGTAAACCTCCATTCGACGGCCTGAACTTTCATTAACCCAACATGCAACCTGATGGCATGTCTGCGCATGCACAGGAAACAGGTTACTCACCACCACCAGACGTCCATACGATTGGTATCGCGCTTGTACTGTAGCACGGCATGAGTACTACCTCTCGCCTGTGCAGCATACGTTCTGGAGCGATTGGCAAGCATTGTGAAGGGGGGTTTCAGGCGTTGGCCTATTGGTGAGCTTTGAGTCTGCTTTATAAATTTATCAGCCATAGCATGATGTAACCATCATAGCGTCATATCTGGGGCTTGAGGGCCACGACTTGTGTGTTGTCACCACGATGTGTAAGTGCCAATAAAAGATACACATTCTGAGTTTTTTTAATTAAAGATACTGCTTAGGTACATAGACAAATGCACATTACGGCAGCGCTTCGGCTCGTGGGCAATATGCTTGACTCAGCTGCTAAACAGCACATAAATTACGTATGTGTTGCAGCCCATAAATTCAACGCTCATCCATTTCGCTCGTTTTACCAGGGCAAGGGTTCCTCTGCCAGGATGAGTGCATTTGAGCCAACCCTCCACAAGGCTTTCGCCACATCCAATCGTGGAAGTAGCGTAAGTCGGAGGGACCTTGGCAGATGGATCCAGACTCAGTACATCATCCGTGCTGATCCCCAGCTGCAAGTATGTACGTATAGCTAATCAACCACCTCCTTGACCTGATATTTTTACCAACAGCCGTGGGGTTCAGGCATCCGAAACAGCCACAACGATGTTGCAAATATGCACTTTAACTCATTCATTATGAATCTACTCGCAACTCCCGACGCCGTTCAGCTTGACAGTGGTATCACCGTCTATGCCGTCATAGAGTCAGTACTCACAGATGTACCAATGGATAAGCACTGTGTCCAAGACAAACCGTACAGTAAGGCCTCAGGACCGAGGGCAAGAGAATGCCTCCGATAGTCTGTAGAGTCATGGGGTAGCCGTAGCTGGCGAGTATTCTCGCAATTTCGACTTTCATGGTGATTTTAACCCCGTGCCTCCAGGACACCATTGATCCACCATACTAAGCACACCCTGTGCGACTGATTTCTTACTCAATACACGCCACCTCCTTCGAAGATCTTCATGGTACTTATTGTTTTAGCTTATGGCTTTTGTCCTGTAGTGCCCAAGTACTTTTTTTGTGCATGGCTAGCTACATTTGAAATTCGGATGCTAGGGGTGTCAATCGTAGACCGTACGAGCCGTATGCACGGCACCGTCATACGGGTCTCAATATAAAACAACATTGCGTAAATTATTATGTACAAATGCGTTGTCGCTGTGGGCAACGCATGCTTAATTAACGATGAAAAACCCGCAAGTTTTGCTGGCAGGGCAACTTGAAGTTGTGGGCACGGGCAACGCCTGCCATTTTGGGTGCATAAGCGCCCGCATTCGAAATGGTATCACACTTTACAGCTTTCCACAACAACTTTTAGGTTAAGTATTGTAGAGATAAGTGGTTCAGAATGGAAATCTAAGGATGTTCTTGGGAGTAGAATTTTTATTTTCACCCTGGATGGTACAGAAGCACAAAAAAAGTAACCTTAAAACATTGAAATCAAAAATTCTGCTCCCAAGAACCTTTTCCCCATAGCTCATATACTTGTATGAGACTGATAAAATGGCTATAAAGTGATTGTGGCTGCTGCAATTTCATGTACAAGGACACGCGCGAAGATCTCATTTTGCGTCCAAGAAAGGCAAATTGTGATGCTGGAGCACCTCAAAAATGTCTCCAGTATCCTTGGAAGACAGAAATTAAAAATACTACACCCAAGGATCTCTGGTATATCGTTCATTTGTACTTACTATTGAGCTAAATTAATAATAATTGTGTCCGTGCCCATTTGGCAAATACCATCCACTGCTTCAATCTGGCTTGCGCTACAATGCACCAAAAATGGCAGGCGTTGCCCGTGCCCATCAATGCATGACTTTTTGGGTAGGCCACGTGACTCCATTTGCACGCGTGCCACTGATCGATTGTTTCTTCAAACTCCACGAAACGGCTCCCCCCGCGATTGTGAACACATAAACACTGATCGATTTGTGGTGCGGGTTTGTTCCACAATCTGCATCCAAATAGGGGGCGAGCTCTGGTTTCCAATTCCTCCCCTGTCCTCTGCAGGTGAGTGCAAAATCAATAGTTTCAAATATCTCAATACTATTCTCTTTACCACAGCCCAATTCTCTCGTGACGAGTTCTTTGCGAATAGTGCCATTGTTATGGTTGGTAATATGATATTAGGTCGCGTGGCATGTGCTACATACAGCAGTTTACCGATGTGAGTCGCATTTGATATCCCGTTTTGTTCGTTGGTCGCTAATCTGTCATTTGACTCGTGTTGAATCACATTCAAATCCATACAGTAGTCATCGATACAGTATTCACATTCTCCATATTGAACTCCTTCAATATCTGGTGGATAGAGTCGGTTTGTGAGAGTCGGTTTGTGTGGTTTTCGTAGTTGTGCCTTCCGAGTAGTACAATCGGTTTGCCAATCACTTTTATTTTATATTTTGCTGCTAACTTGTTCACAACTTTATCATTAGTTTCTTTGGTTTTTGCGATACCAACCATGTCATATACCCATACTACAATAATCGGATAATTTTTTCTTCGTCTCGCAAAATGTAAGGCTACCTCAGTACTGTACCGACGAGGGGACTCGTACGGCTACAATACAGTACGGTCCGAGGCCGTATACTTACCGTAAACTATACTACCTAACTCCACGAGCTACATACGTACTCTCACCTTTCAGGCTAGCCTGATCAGTTACGATCAGGCAGGCTTCTCATCGATATGAGATCTTACTGCGGATAAGCAAGGTGAGTGTAAGTCAGTTAAAATAACCAGCATTTGTTGTGCTGATACACTCTTCCCTACCCTTCCCTCCATCTAGCACACCATGGATCTATTGCTGGGATCTGAGCCTGGATTTGATATGGAGGCATATATTGCTTGGGCATCCCAGTTCGTCGATTTCGAGCTTGGTGAACGCGCTGCGGAGGCTTTTCGAGGACCAATTCCCGACACTTCTAACCTGGAGGAAGCTGCACCAGCAGCAGCAGCGGCACTCAGCGGATTTTGGGACCAGCAGCAAGCTCATAACCTATGGGCTGGGGGCAGGGAAAATCCTGGTGATGCACCAGATGTTGCTGCAGCCGAATTATGGCAAATGTTTGGGCTCAATCCACCTGCCACCCAGCTTGAGCTGCCTCCCCTTAGCCACACCTCAGATTACTCCGACTTTACGATGCGTGACGACCTACAGCCTGCTCTGGGGCTTGAGCTACCCCCTGGCCCCGGCTCTCACTCTGACATTACCAGCAAACATATAGGCGAGGTGCCTTCGCACTCGGCCTCACGAATCAATCAGGTGGAATTGATTTATGGCACACCCATAACTCAAGCTTCCCCCTTCTGTCCTGGCCCAGACCAACCTCCACCATCGCGAGCTCCCCAACCAGTGCCACCTCAAACGAGTCCACTTTATGCCCCACCGACTCTCAACAAGAATGAGATCTTTGCTCAATATCCTCGATGGGCTGCAATGTACGAGGATATTATAACATTCGCACAGGGCTTAATGCTCTGCCTGCCTCCTGGGGGTGACACCACCTTGTGGGCTCGCAACGAAGGTCTTTGGCAGGCTTCGCATGACTCTGCCGCCATCATCGGACACCCATTGTACTCTATAGCCAGTGCAGCGGTAGGCGTGTTTTGTGATGAAAGCGAAGATGTTCTTGAAGTTCCTGCATACGACAGTAAGTAATACTTCTGCACCTGCTTTTCGTATTGAGGTCTGATGCCTTTCCAGATGGAACATTTGGAGGTGCCGCTCCTAACGTTCCGCAAGCTATTATATTCTGGGTCACAGAAGAATTAATTAAATACAGAGATGGTGCCACCACTGTGACCACTGCCTGCGTTTTTGACTACGGGTTGAGGAACATTGAGGAAGAGGAAGAGGAAGAGAGTGCGAAGCCGTTGGCTGATGCAAAAGGGAAGCAGAGGCGACAACAGAGGCAAGTGCCAACACCAAAGCCACAGGCGGCTGCCTCTCCCTCGGTACTTCCTCCGTCGTTTCCACTGCCCTTCCCTCCCCATTCCAAAGACGTCAACATTTCCAATCAACAGGCTGCGCTTCTGAACGACACATTTCTCCATATTTGGGAAATTGCGAAAGACGAGGCAAGCCTACCTTGTCAATGAGAAGGCGAATGATTTTACTGAACAAAATTTTGACACAGCTGGTGCGTGTGGTACCATACCTCAATCCCATTGTGGTCCGCGCCATTCAGGACTACTTTTATGTCGGCCAGGATGCTATCGCTGTACGAATGAGAGATCTCGCGATTCGACGTCCAGGTCTCTTCAAGGCGCAATACAAGTCCCTCCTCTGTTGGGAGAAGAAACTTCCAATAATCCCATATGTGCTAATTTCGTCTAGTGTAAGTTCCACATTTGTTACTTCGCTGTAAAAAAGCTCAACATTTTTCTAGATGTTTTTCTCACTCAAAGCATGGAGAAGTGGCTCTTATGTAAGGTACAAATGGAGTCGAAGGGGGAATGACTTTTTTTCGGGTCTTCTACAAACACTGACTGACTGTGATTTCTTTGGCGAAGTATGCTGTATGTTGGCTAAACGGTGAGTCTCTATCATTTATTATACATGAGACTTCTGAAAATGTTCTATGGCAGCTTCTCTAACGCTTGCCAACTTTTGGCGGACCAAACTGCTATCACGGACCTTTCTGACTGTTGAATCATGGACTCAGGTGTGGCTGAAGGACGAATCGAAGGCCATGGGGTGCGATTATGTGTAGACTTGCCAATATTATAATAATTTCAACCATACAATTGTGCTGCTTGTTGTTGGAGTGTCGTACTTATTGTAAAATTTGACCCTTGTCCAGATATTGCTCGCTTGAACACTTTGAATCTGAATTTGGCGGCTCACCGAACATGTGATCGTGTGAATCTCGGAGTTTCAACATTGTGGTCTTTTCGGAATTGTTCCGCAATGAACTTGAACGTCCACTTGACGTCCACTCCCCCAGTAGGGCGACTCAATTCTTCCAGTCGCCATCAGTCGTCGATTTCAGTGGCTGGAAAATTCGCGTAATCGATGCTAGCGAGCAAGGTCCCCCGCAAACTCTTTCAAGTACGACTGACAACTGTTGATATTTGCTTCGCCCTAGTGGTCTCCCTGTAATTTCACAAGCACTACTAACGTCGTCAGCACCGACAACTGCGAGGCATCAGTAGCGCAGAGCGAAGCCTATTGGTAGTAGCCCAGCGCGAACATTCCGTTCGCAAGTACTATCACCACCGCCCGGGTTATCAGTAGCGCGGGGAAGTACCACCGCTGTCGTTGGCACTGGCAACTGCGGATTATAAGTAGCACGGAGCGAACCCTATCGGTAGTAGCCCAGCGCGAACATTCCATTTTTTGCAAATGCCATCACCGCCGTCGTCGTCGGCACTGGCAACATAAGCGGTAGAGTGCGAACCATCTGTTTGCAAGTATCACCATCACCACCACTCAGGTTATTAGTAGCGCGGAGCGAACCCTATCGGTAGTAGCCCAGCGCGAACATTCCGTTTTTTGCATAGTGCCATCACCGCACTGTCGTCGGCACTGGCAACATAAGCAGTAGTCTGAGAGTGTGAACTGTCTGTTTGTGAGCATCACCACCACTACCACCGGTTATTAGTAGCGCGGGGCGAACCCTATCGGTAGTAGCCCAGCGCGAACGTTCCATTCCCAAGTACCATCTATCACCCTTTATCACCACTGGTGCAGTGACATTAGTAGTGCCGCAACACATGCTCGATTGTCTCGATCGCACTATGTTTGGAGTCTGGCGCCAGGCATAAGATATAAGATATGGGAGGACTCAGCCGTTGACTAGTAGAGCTAACAGATGTAGTTGAACCCGACAGCCCAACACTATGTTTCGAGATTTGGTCGGTCACGAAGTTGACATTCATATAATTAGAGTTGTGTGTATAACTAGTGAGCGTCCGTTAATGAGTCTGTTAATGTTATACAATTACCCCAAGAGCCAGTTCAACTAATAGGGGAAACGCCAGACTCAGCCACACACTCCGTTCAACTCCGGACAGTTTGTCAACTCTTCGCTCCTCCGTTGTAGTTTTACCTTCTTCCTCTGTTGCTCAGATCAAAACTCTGGCTCAGATGTCAGTACAGGATTTTGCCTGTAACAACCGTATCCGATGGAAAAGATTGACATATGGAAAAGGCGCTTTTCTTGAGAATTTGTCAAAATGCGCAAGCTGCAAGCGCGGTCGTGGTCAGGCCTGCGTGTTCTTAGGTGAGCCATATAACTGAAACGGTCCATGTTTTAATCTATGCTCATGATGTCTCGCGCTGGAATGCCCAGGTTGCCGAGTGA
>Ga0193716_1000603_pt1 | contig 21843 bp, 21 predicted proteins | sample U2c1metaG_FD_145901 | JGI IMG/M metagenome (GOLD analysis project Ga0193716, IMG submission 145901) | Soil microbial communities from a riparian zone of the East river system, Colorado, United States - U2c1 | ecosystem: Environmental > Terrestrial > Soil > Riparian zone | place: USA: East River...
ACCACCGAGGAACCGCCGCCCCCGCCGCCGGAGACGGTCACCGTGACCCAGGAGCCTGCGCCGCCCGTCGTCGAGGCACCGGCACCACCGCCGCCGTCGGCAGTGCCCACGACCAGCGTGCAGGCCGGGCCGAGGTTCATCACCTATACAGTCACCGGCACGAAGGCGCCGCTGGACCGCATTTCGGTCACCTACACCGACGCGTCGGGTCGCCAGCGCACCCAACAGAACGTGTACATCCCGTGGTCACTGACGGTGACCCCGATCTCGATGTCTGAATTCGGCTCGGTGCAGGCCTCCAGCCTGTTGCGGTTGAGCAGGCTGAACTGTTCGATCACCACCAGCGACGGTCAGACGATCGCGTCGCAGAACAACAACGACTGGCAGACCAACTGTTGATGACACAAGACGACACGAGCCGACCGCGGCTCAATCCCGGCACGCTCGACCAAACCGACCGCATCCTGGCGGCCGTGTGTGCGGCGCTCTGGTTGGCCGCCCTCGGGGCAGGAGTGGCTGCCGTCGTGGCTCTTGTCGATCTCGGCACCAAGCACACGGCCACCGCGTCCGAGTCGGATACGCCGTGGCTGCTGTACGCGGTGATCGCCATCTCGGCCGCCGTCATCGTCGGCGCGGTGCCGCTGCTGATCCGGGCCAGGCGCTCCGCCGTCGGCGGCACCCAGCGACCCGCCGCCCGCACCGCGACCACGGAACGGGCCGGGTTCGGCGATCCGGTCGCAGCCACCACCAGACTGAGCACGGTGGGCGGTCCGGCCATCCGCCGCAGCGCGGTGCCGCCTGCGAGCAGCCGCGTCGGCTTCCCGACCGCCGCCGTCGACCAGATTTGGCTGCGCAGCTCCGTCGTCACTGCTGGCGCGATCGGCGCGGCGACGACGCTGATCGGTGTCGGCACGTATCTCATGGCGACCGAGAGCGACACTGCGGGATGGGTCGCCTACGCGCTGGCCGCCATCGTCACGGTGGGTATGCCGGCCTTCCCGTGGTTCTTCCTGCGCCAGCTGCGCGACGTCCTGGCCTGACGCTTCCCCTAGCGGTTGAGATTGCGCCTACGGTCGTGGATCGGCGACGGGGGCAGCCCTGAGCGCAATGTGAACGCGGTGTCCTTGACGCTCCTTCAGCGAGATGTGCGTGAGGGTCGTTGGCAGCGCAATTCCGTAGCCGTGGTGCAGATCTCGGCACCGGGGAGAAACTAACCCCCGAACGATCAGTGATGACCGTTCGAGGAGCCGTTGCCGTTGGAGCCGTGCTCGTCGTCCTGGTATTCCTTGAGCGCGATGATCCCCTTGCGTTCGGTCGCGTGTGCGGCCTCGGCCAGGGCGTCGCTCTCCGACACGGGGTCGGCGAAGAGGAAGCTGCCGGTACCCGTTTCGCCGCCGGAACCCAACTTGTTCATCCGCTTGGGCAGAGGTGCGCCCTGGTACTCCAGCGGAATCGGGTGGCCGTGGTCGTCGACCGGGCCGAGCGGCTGGTGCAGCTCGATGTAGGCGCCGTGGGGCAGACGCTTGAGGATGCCCGTCTCGATGCCGTGCTCGAGCACCGCGCGGTCGCTGCGCTGCAAGCCGACACACCACCGGTAGGTGATGTAGTAGACGATCGCGGGCAGCACGACCATGCCGATGCGGCCGATCCACGTGGTCGCGTTCAACGAGATGTGGAACTTCAGCGCGATGATGTCGTTCATGCACGCGAAGGTCAGCACGATGTAGAACGCGATGGCCATGGCGCCGATCGCGGTACGCACCGGGGCGTCACGCGGCCGCTGCAGCAGGTTGTGGTGCGCGTTGTCGCCCGAGAACTTCTTCTCGAGGAACGGGTAGACGATCAGAAGCATGAAGACCAAGCCCATGATCAGCGCGACCGCGACGGCCGCGGGCACGGTGTGGCCGAACGGATAGATCTCCCACGCCGGCCACATGCGCGCCAACCCGTCGGTCCACATCATGTAGAAGTCGGGCTGGCTGCCTGCCGAGATCTGGGAGGGCTTGTATGGGCCTAGCTGCCAGATCGGGTTGATCTGCAGCAGGCCCCCCATCAGGCCGAGGATGCCGACGGTCATGGCGAAGAAAGCGCCCGACTTGACGGCGAACACCGGCATGACGCGCACGCCGACGACGTTCTTCTCGGTGCGACCGGGCCCGGGGAACTGGGTGTGCTTCTGGAACCACACCAGCGCCAGGTGAACGCCTATGAGCGCCAGCATGATTGCGGGAATCAGCAGGATGTGAAGGGCGTACAGCCGAGGGATGATGATCTCGCCGGGGAAATCGCCGCCGAAGAGTAGCCAGTGCAGCCAGGTTCCGATCACCGGCATGCCAAGCGTGATCGACGAGAACGCCGCACGCAGGCCCGTGCCGGAGAGCAGATCGTCGGGCAGCGAGTAGCCGAAGTAACCCTCGAACATGGCCAGGATCAACAGGATCGACCCGATCACCCAGTTGGCTTCGCGTGGCCTACGGAACGCTCCGGTGAAGAAGATGCGGGCCAGGTGCACCATGATCGACGCGGCGAACAGCAGGGCGGCCCAGTGGTGGATCTGGCGGACGAACAGACCGCCCCGCACTTCGAAGCTGATGTCGAGCGTCGTCTCGTAGGCGCGCGACATCTGCACGCCGTTCAGCGGCTGGTACACGCCGTGGTAGGTGACCTCGGCCATGGATGGGTCGAAGAACAGAGTGAGGTACGTGCCGGTCAGGAGCAGGACGATGAAGCTGTAGAGCGCGATCTCCCCGAGCAGGAACGACCAGTGCGTCGGGAAGACCTTGTTGAGCTGTCTACGCACCGCCGCCGAGGGGTGGTAGCGCGAGTCGATCGCATCGCCTTGTGCCGCTGCCATCTCTGCAAGTTTTGGGCTCATGACATTGAATTCCGTTCCCAGAAGGCCGGTCCGACGGGTTCGATGAAGTCTCCGTTTGCCACTAGGTAGCCATCTTTGTCGATGGTTACCGGTAGCTGGGCCAATGCGCGTGCGGCAGGGCCGAAGATCGGCCGCGCGAAATGCAGCGCGTCGAACTGCGACTGGTGGCACGGGCACAGGATGCGGTAGGTCTGCTGCTCGTAGAGGGACGACGGGCAGCCCAGGTGCGAGCACACCTTGGTGAAGGCGTAGAGATCACCGAAGTTGAAGCTCTCCTGGCCCTGTCGCTTGACGACGCGGTGTTCGTCCTCGGGCCGGATGCGGATCAGCATCACCGGATTGCGCACGCCCATCGCGATCTCGGCCAGGTGATGGCTCGACTCGACGGTGGTGCCGTCACCGTCGGACTCGCGCCACGGGAACACGGTCTCCATACCGCCTGCGTCGATGTCCTCTGGCCGCATCTTGACGAACGGCGACTCGCCTGGCAGGCCGGTGGCCCGCGCCATGTAGATGGTCTCGCCGTGGAACCGGGGGGTCCAGCCGGACGTCCACAGCACGGCCTTCAGACCGTCGGCGGTCTTGACGACCGGCTTCCACGGGTTCTTGATCAGGCCGCCGATGAACGCGACGGCCGTGCCGAGCCCGAACGCGCCGAGCCCGACGCCAAGCGACAGGCCAATCAGCTTGCGCCGCTTGAGGGTCGAACCCTCGAGTGCGTCGGTGAGGTTGGCCGCGACGGTCTTTCGCTGGAGCTCGGGGGAGGCGCCGTCGTGGCGATCCTGGATCGAGATCTCCTCGGGGATGAACTTCTTCTGGAACAGCACCGCCCCGATGCCGATCGCCAGGATCGACAGGCCGAACGTGACCCCGTACAGCGGGGTGGCCAGCGCATAGAGAAGCTCGCCCTCGGACCCGAACGGCTTGTACTCCCACGGCCAGAACAAGAAGACCAGCAGCAGCGCGAGACCCGAAATGCCGCCGAACAGAAGCCAATACGACACGGAGCGCTCGGCGCGCTTCTCGGCCTTGGTGCCCTCGACCGGCCAGCGTGGCTCCTTGAGGACCGTCTCGACTCCGTCGATCCGGCCGCCGAGTTGGACGAGGTCCGCGCGTGACATCTCTGCCAGCTGGGCCTCCGTCGGCTCAAGTTCGTTGGGCGTGTCTTCCGAGTTGCTCATGCTCGCGATCCGATCCACATGGCCACGCCGATGATCGCGACCATCCCAATGATCCATGCCGCCATGCCCTCCGGCGCGGGGCCGAAGCCACCGAGGCCGTAGCCGCCGGGATCTGGCGTGTTCGTGGCCTCGTGGACGTAGGCGACGATGTCGCGCTTCTCCTCGGGGCTGAGCTGGCGGTCGCCGAACTTCGGCATGTTCTGCGGGCCGGTCAGCATCGCGGTGTAGATCTGCGCGGGCTCGGCCTCGTCGAGTGGCGGCGCGTACTTGCCCGACGACAGGGCGCCACCCTTGCCGGTGAAGTTGTGGCACGACGCGCAGTTGAGCCGGAACAGATCGCCACCGCGAGCGACATCGGTATCACCCATCAGCGTGTCCTGGGCCACCGAACCGTTCTGATCGCGTGGCACGGTCGGACCGCCACCGTTGGCCTGCACGTAGGCGCCGAGCGCGTCGATCTGATGCTCGTCGAAGATCGGGTCCTTGCGGGGGGCCTGCGCCTCGCCGCGCATCGCAGGCATGCGACCGGTGGACACCTGGAAGTACACGGCGGCTTCGCCGGTGCCGATCAGGCTGGGGCCGCGGTCGGGCACACCCTGCAAGTTGGCGCCGTGGCACGTCACGCACGAGGTCTCGAAGAGCTGCTTGCCGGTGCGCAGCAGGCCGAGCTGCGACTCGTCGGCGACGGCAACCTGCGGCTGCGGCGTCAGGATGGCGACGAGGCCACCGGCGAATGCGAGTCCGATCAGCAGCAACACTGCTGCCGAGAGGCGTCGGCGTAGCCGACGGCGGGACTTGCTGGTCATCGAACCCCTTCTCATCGGCTGCTTTCGGTTCGAGCTCATCGCACGAAGTAGATCACCGCGAAGAGCGCGATCCACACGATGTCGACGAAGTGCCAGTAGTACGACACGACGATCGCGGCGGTGGCCTGCGCAGGGGTGAACTTGCTCATGGTCGTGCGCATGAGCAGGAAGATGAACGCGACCAGGCCTCCGATGACGTGCAAGCCGTGGAATCCGGTGGCCAAGTAGAAGACCGAGCCGTAGGCGCTGCCGGGGATCGTCGTGCCGTGGGTGACCAGGTGGTAGTACTCGTAGCCCTGGCCGCCGACGAAGAAGGCGCCCATCAGGAAGGTGATCAGGTACCAGCGCCGCAAGCCGTAGACGTCGCCGCGCTCGGCCGCGAACACACCCATCTGGCAGGTGAACGACGACGCGATGAGCACCAGCGTCACCGGCACCGCCTGAACCAGGTTCAGTTCGGTGGGATGCGGCGGCCAATCACCGGCGGCCTGGGCGCGTGCGGTGAAGTACATGGCGAATAGCCCAGCAAAGAACATCAATTCGCTGGAAAGCCAGACTATGGTGCCGACACTGACCATATTGGGCCGGTTCAGCGAATGCACACGGGCAGTGATCGCGGTTCCCGAGGTCCCTACAGCACTCGTCACACATGAAGTATGACGCTTTGTAGTTGATTAACTCCACCCGGGTCGCGAGATTCGTCATTTTCTGTTCCGGGAGCAGACGGAGGGTCTGTTCCGGGAGCAGGCGGAGGGCATGTGGCCGACGGCTAGGCTCAGCCGCGTGGCATCCGACGTTTCCCCCACTTGGCCCCAGATTCTCGGGCGTCTGACGACCGGCCAGACGCTGGCGACCGGACAGGCCGCCTGGGCCATGGATCAGATCATGACGGGGTCCGCGACGCCCGCCCAGATCGCGGGCTTCGCCGTGGCGATGAAGATGAAGCGTCCGACCTCGGCTGAGGTGACGGAATTGGCCGACGTCATGCTGCGGCACGCCCGCCGCATGCCGTCGGGTTCGATCCCCGCGGACGCGGTAGACGTGGTGGGTACCGGGGGCGACGGAGCGAACACCGTCAACCTGTCGACGATGGCGTCCATCGTCGTCGCCGCCAGCGGGATCCCCGTCGTCAAGCACGGCAACCGGGCCGCGTCGTCACTGTCCGGCGGTGCCGACACGCTCGAGGCCTTGGGCGTCCGGATCGACCTTGGACCCGACGAGGTCACCCGCTGCGTGACCGAGGTGGGCATCGGCTTCGCGTTCGCGCCGCAGTTCCATCCGTCCTACCGGCACGCGTCCGCGGTGCGCCGCGAGATCGGTGTGCCAACGGTCTTCAATCTGCTTGGGCCGCTGACCAATCCGGCCGCGCCGCGGGCAGGCCTGATCGGGTGCGCGTGGGGCGACCTTGCCGAGGTGATGGCCGGGGTGTTCGCCACACGGGGGTCCAGCGTGCTGGTGGTGCACGGCGACGACGGGCTCGACGAGCTGACCACGACCACGACCAGCACCATCTGGCGGGTGCAGAAGGGCACCGTCGAGCGGCTGACGTTCGATCCCGCGGCGTTCGGCTTCCAGCGCGCCGACCTGAGCGAGCTGATCGGCGGTGACGCCGAGGCCAACGCGGCATCGGTGCGCGCCGTGCTCAGCGGGGCCAAGGGGCCGGTGCGCGACGCGGTGGCGCTCAACGCTGCGGGCGCGATGGTCGCCCACGCCGGGCTGTCCAGCGATGCCAAGTGGGTGCCCGCCTGGGAGGCCGGGCTTGCGCGCGCCAGTGAGGCGATCGACTCAGGGGCGGCCGAGAAGCTGCTCGCGAAGTGGGCGCGGTTCACCCAGAAGGTCTGAGCGCAGGCCGCAGGGACGCCCGGCGCGGTCCGTAGAGGACGTCGTAGTCGTCCCCTACGGCCTGCTCGGCGGCGATCCGCGCCGATCGGGCCTGGGCCGCCCACTCGGCCAACCGTCCTGCCGCAGCGAGCGGTGTGGCGTAACCGAATTCGGAGTCGATCCCCGAGTCGCTGCGCTCCTGCCCGCCTGAGTCGTTCTCGGTCCGCACGATCCTCACGCCGGGATGGGACAGCCAGCGGGCGATGAGCGCCGACTCCTCGACCAGCGCGCCGCCAAGCGGTGCCGTGGCAGGCAGAATCACTTGCGCCGCAGCGCAAATCGCGTCGACCACGGGCATCGGCGGAACTCCGCGCCGTGCGTTGCCCGCCGCGCCGAGCTGGCCGCGCCGGATCACCGCCAGATGCCAGCCGCCGCTGTCGTCGGGGCGGGCCGCCACCAGTTCGGCCACCGTGGACAGGGCACGCAGTCGTTGACCGCGCCACAGTGCATCGATGGCGGTCGCGGTGTGATCGCGCAGGCGGGCCGCGCTCTCGTACCGGCCATGGGCGGCCAGGTCCTCGATGTGGGCGAGCGCCTCCGAGAGCGCCGCGCCGTCGTCGCCTGCGATGAGGCGGTGCGCGCGCAGCGGTCCCGCCGCATACTCGTCGGCCGCGACGTCGCGGGGCGCCGGGCACGGTGACAGCTCGCGCTCGGCGCAGGCGGGCCCGTGCCGCGCCGAGCGGCCCAGCCGCGCGCCACAGGTCCGCACCCCGGTGAACTGAGCCAGCAAGGTCGCGGTCTCGACGGCGTCGGCGCGGGCCCGGAATGGACCGATGGTGCGGTCGTGCTTGGGCGCGCGCACCGCCGAGAAGCGGGGGAAGGGCTCGTCGGTGAGCACCACCCACCACCACCGTTGCGGAAACTTCGATCGCTTGTTGTACGGCGGCGCATGGGCGGCAAGCAGCCTCAGTTCCCGCACGCCCGCCTCGAGGTCGTGTGCGCACTCGACGTGGTCGACGCGGGTGGCCAGCGCCACCATTTCCTTCATCCGGGTGCGCGGGTCGGCGCCGTTGAAGTACTGGCCGACCCGCCGCCGCAGATCGGCCGCAGTTCCCACGTAGAGGACCTCGTCGGCGGGGCCGCGGAACAGGTACACCCCCGGCCGGTTCGGCAGGCTGGTGGCCAGGTGGCGCTTGGCGCGCTGCTTCGGCGTCACGTCGGGCAGATACGCCCGCAGCTCGGCATAGGAGTGCACGCCCTGATTCCCGACCCGTTCGATCAGGGCATGCAGCACGTCGACGGTGGCGCGGGCGTCGTCGAGCGCGCGGTGCGTCGGTGTGGTTGTCGCGCCGAACAATTGCGCGAGTGCGGATAGCCGCACGCTGGGCGCCTCGTCGCGGGTGAGCACGCGGCGCGCCAGCTTGACCGTGCACAGCACCGGCGGCTGCGGCCAGGCGATCTGGCACCGCTTGGCCGCGGCCTTGAGGAAGCCGATGTCGAAGCCGGAGTTGTGCGCCACCAGAACCGCGCCACGGGAGAACTCCAGGAACGCGGGAAGAACCGACTCGATGCGCGGGGCGTCGCACACCATGGCCGTCGTGATGCCCGTGAGCGCCACGATCTGCGGCGGGATGGACCGGCCGGGATCGACGAGGGTGGCCAGCTCGCCGAGCACGACCCCGCCGCGGATCTTGACGGCGCCGATCTCGGTGATCTGGTCGTGGTCGCCCCGGCCCGGTGTCGACTCGCTGGCCCGCCCGCCGGTGGTCTCCAGGTCGACCACGACGAACGTCGTGTCGCGCAGCGATACCTCGTCCATGTCGAACGCCAGTTGCTCGGCGTCGGCGAGGCGAGATCCAGCCATGTCGTGACCGTAGGGCGCTCGACTGACATCGATGTGATTTGTCAGAGCGTGTCGTTAGCGTGCGATCAAACGAACAGAAAGGAGTGCCCCCATGGACGAGGCGAGCGAAGCGACGGGGGATGTCTCGCAACGCGAGACACCGGGGCAGGACGAAGGACATACCGGGGGCGATACCGGGTCCGTCGTCATCGACTGCGACGACTGCGCAGTCCGTGGACACGGCTGCAAGGACTGCGTGGTGAGTGTCCTGCTCGGCGTGCCAGAAACTTTGCAGGATGACGAACGGCGCGCGCTCGACGTGCTGGCCGACGTAGGGTTGGCACCGCGCCTGCGGCTAGTGCCAATTCATCGCGGGCGTCAATCGGGAGTCGCTTGACGACACGCGCCACGGGTACAGCGAAATTTATTCCGGGGCGCCTGTTAAATTTGCGGCTTCCAATGGACAACCCCGATGCCGTTTCGTAACCTGTTTGAGACCTAAGAGCAGTTTGACGCGGCTCGCAACGGCAGTTGTAAGGACGCAAAACTTGAGGCTTGACTTCACGCACTGGAGCACAGGTGGTATTCGACGACCCGTCATCGGTGCGATAGCCGGCCTCATGGTCTTCGGCGGAGCCCTCGTCGGAAGCGTGCACGCTGACCCCGCAGACGATGCGCTGGCAAAGCTGAACGAGCTTTCTCGGCAGGCCGAGTCGACCACCGAGGCCATGCACTCCGCGGAGCTCGACCTCAAGGACAAGCTGGCAGCGCAGCAGACTGCCGATGCTCAGCACGCCGCCGACCAGGCGGCTGTCGATGCTGCCACCGTGCAACTGGCAACGTTCCAGAGCGGCGTCGACAGGGTTGCTGCAGCGCAGTACATGGGTGGCCGCACCGACGGCCTCGACGCGATGCTGACCGCATCGTCGCCGCAAGGTCTGATCGATCAACTCGCCGTGCAGCGCGTGATGGCCACCGAGATGTCGGTGCAGATGCAGAACTTCAAGACCACCAGTGTTACGGCCGCCAGCGCGGAGGCGGCGTCCGCCAAGTCCGCCGGAGACGCCAAGACCGCCGCCGAACAGGCCGCAGCGGTGCGCGCAGACCTGCAATCCAAGCAAAGCAAGCTGCAGGTGCAGATCGCCGTCGTCAAGTCGCAGTACTCGATTCTCACCCCGGCTCAACGCGAGGCCCTTGCGGCCATACCGCCTGCGCCAGCCCCCGAGGCAGTGCCCGCACCCGACGCAGTGCCCGCACCCGACGCGGTACCGCCGGGTGACGGCGGCCCCGAGGTGCTGGCCGCAGCCCCTGGCGGTGACATCGCGCCGCCGGAGGCCGCCCTGCCGATGCCCGGTCCAGGTGCCGAGGGCATGGTCGCCGTGCAGGCCGCACTGACCCGGATCGGCTCGCCGTACTCCTGGGGCGCGTCCGGGCCGGGCTCGTTCGACTGCTCCGGCCTGGTGATGTGGGCGTTCCAGCAGGCAGGCATCAACCTGCCGCACTCCAGTCAGGCCCTTGCGCAGGGTGGCCAGTCGGTATCGATGGACCAGATGCAGCCCGGCGATCTCGTCACCTATTACTCGGATGCCTCGCACGTGGGGATCTACATCGGCGACGGCATGATGGTGCATGCCTCCACCTACGGGACTCCGGTTCGGGTCGCCCCGGTGGACAATGCGCCGATTCACAACGTCCGCCGGTACTGAACGCCCACTTCTGGGCCTCCTTCTACTCGTCGAGCTGATCGTCGCCGTCGCCCTGCTCTGGCGTCCCACGCAAGTGCCGGCAGAAGTCGCGCCGCCCCCGGTCGCATCGAGCACCCCGGTGCTCACCTCGCACACGCTGACCCTGCGCGACGGCCGCACGGCATCCCTGCTCCCGCTCGGCGGCGCCCGGTCGAGCGCACTGACCGCCAGGATCGCCGCCGAACTCGACGCGGCCACCGAGGCCGTCACCGCATTCTGGGGTGACGACTGGCGGCGCGACATCGAGATCGTGGAGACGGGCACCGACGAGGAGTTCGCGGAGATGGGCACTCCCGGTTCCGACATCGCCGCGGCGACGACACCCCAGCGGATCGTGTTCGCTCCCGGCGCGGCGGCGATGAGCGACGGGGCACTCCGGATCGTGCTGCGTCACGAGCTCTTCCACTACGCGGCGCGAGCCGACACCGCGGCGGACGCGCCGCGCTGGCTGACCGAGGGCGTCGCCGACTTCGTCGGGCGCCCGCCTCAGCCGCGGCCGGGGGCCGCACTGGCCGTCGATCTGGCCAAGATCCCGACCGACGCCGATCTCGACACTCCCGGCGCGACGCGGTCGCTGGCCTACGACCGGGCGTGGTGGTTCAGCCGCTTCGTCGCCGACCGGTACGGGATGCCGACTCTGCGCAAGCTGTACCTGGAGGCTTGCCGCCCCGGCCACCCCGATGTCGCGACCGCGATCCACGACACGCTTGGCGCCGACCTGACCAAGGTGGTGGCCTCCTGGCGCCAGTGGCTGAGCGGATAACCTTCGCCGATGGCACCGCGGACGCGAGGAGCAATATGACTTCAGTTCTGCTGGTGACCAATGACTTTCCGCCGCGTTCCGGCGGCATCCAGTCCTACCTGGAGAACCTGGTGGGCGGGCTGGTCAAGACGGGCACGCACACGCTGACGGTCTACGCACCGAAGTGGAAGGGATGCGAGGCCTTTGACCTCGAGGCGGCCACCGACGGCTATGAGGTGGTGCGTCACCCGACGACGTTGATGGTGCCCGAACCGTCGGTGGCGATACGGATGCGACGGCTGATCGCCAGCCACGACGTCGACACCGTGTGGTTCGGCGCCGCCGCGCCGCTGGCCCTGCTTGCGCCGCTGGCCCGCGACGCTGGGGCGAGCCGCGTGATCGCCAGCACGCACGGACACGAGGTGGGCTGGTCGATGTTGCCGCTGGCCCGAACGGCGTTGCGGCGCATCGGGAACGACACCGACGTGGTGACGTTCATCAGCCAGTACACCCGCGACAGGTTCGCCTCGGCGTTCGGGCCGCGAGCGGCTCTGGAACGTCTGTCGCCTGGCGTCGACACGGATCGGTTCGAACCGGACTCCGTCGCGCGGGCCGAACTGCGGGCGCGCTACCGGCTCGGCGAGCGGCCCGTGATCGTGTGCCTTTCGCGCCTGGTGCCGCGCAAGGGTCAGGACATGCTGATCCGCGCACTTCCCGCGATCCGACAACGGATCGACGGTGCCGCCCTGGTGATCGTCGGGGGTGGGCCGTACCGCACCACGCTGCACCAGCTGGCGCACCAGGTCGGGGTCGCCGAACACGTGGTGTTCACCGACGGTGTGCCTGGCGACGAGCTGCCCGCGCACCACGCGATGGCCGACGTGTTCGCGATGCCATGCCGGACAAGGGGAGCGGGGCTGGACGTCGAGGGCCTCGGCATCGTCTACCTCGAGGCGTCGGCATCCGGCGTGCCCGTGGTGGCAGGACGGTCCGGGGGCGCACCTGAGTCGGTGATCGACGGCGAGACGGGATTGGTCGTCGACGGTCGAGACGTCGGCGCCATCGCGGTCGCGGTCGGCGACCTGCTTGCCGATCCCGACCGGGCCATGCGGATGGGCGCCGCAGGCCGCAGATGGGTCGTCGAGAACTGGCAGTGGCACACCAAGGCGCAGCGCCTCGCCGAGCTACTGACCGGCTAGGCCTTGCTGTAGAGCGCGTCGATGTCGCTCGCGAACTTCTCCGCAACGACCTTGCGCTTGACCTTCAGCGTCGGGGTGAGTTCGCCGGTGTCCTCGGTGAAGTCGACGGGCAGGATGCGGAACTTGCGGATCGACTCGGCATGCGACACCGCCTGGTTGGCGTCCTTGACGGCCAGCTCGACCTCGGCCGTCAGATCCGGGTCCTCTGCCAGGTCGCCGACGGAAGCCCCAGCGTCCTTGCCGTTGCGAGCCTTCCACGCGGGGAAGGCCTCCGGGTCGATGGTGATGAGGGCCGCGATGAACGGCTGTTTGTCCCCGACGACCAAGGCCTGGCTGATCAACGGATGTGCGCGCAGCCGGTCCTCGAGCAGAGCCGGGGCCACGTTCTTGCCGCCGGCCGTGACGATGATCTCCTTCTTGCGACCGACGATGGTCAGGAAGCCGTCGTCGTCGATCGCCCCGAGATCACCAGTGTGGAACCAACCATCGGAGAACACGGCGTCGGTCTCGGACTGGTTGTGCCAGTAGCCGCCGAACACCACGCCGCCCGAGACGAGCAGCTCGCTGTCGTCGTTGATCCGCATGCTGTTGCCCGGCAACAACTTTCCGACCGATCCGACCTTCACCGCACCCACCTGGTTGACGGTGATTGCCGCGCTGGTCTCGGTCAGCCCGTAGCCCTCGTAGATGGTCAGGCCGACACCCCGGTAGAAGTGCCCGAGGCGTGCGCCGAGCGGGGCGCCGCCGGAGATGGCCGCGCGGCAGTTGCCGCCGAGCGCGGCGCGCAGCTTGCCGTAGACCAGCTTGTCGAACACCGCGTGCTTGGCCTTGAGCAGCAGGCCCGCGCCGCCGGTGTCCTGAGCCTGGCTCCACTCGATCGCCGTGGCCGCCGCGATCTCGAAGATCCGGCCCTTTCCGTCGTTGCGGGCGTTCTGCTCGGCGGTGTTGTAGACCTTCTCGAACACCCGGGGCACCGAGACCACCAGCGTCGGCTTGAACACCGCAAGCGTGGGCACCAGGTTCTTGACGTCGCTGGTGAATCCCAGCGTCACGTTGTTGCTGAACGCCGAGATCGTGATGGCGCGGGCCAGGACGTGGGCCAGGGGGAGGAACACCAGCAGCTTCTCGCCCTTGTCCAGCAGTGCAGGGAAGCAGGCCTTTGCGCCGCGCATCTCGTGCAGCAGGTTCGAATGCGTCAGCTGGCAGCCCTTGGGCCTGCCTGTGGTGCCGGACGTATAGACGAGCGTCGCGACGTCGGCCGACTTGATGGCGGCAAGCCGCGTCGTCAGCTCGCCCGCGTCGGTGGCTGCGCCTGCGTCGGCCAGCTCCTCGAGTGCGGCCGGACCGATTCCATCGATCCGGAGGATCTTGCGCAGCTCCGGTAGATCGCCCTTGAGTTCTTCGATCTTGTCGGCGTGCTCGTCGGTCTCGGCGAACACGACAACGGCGCCCGAGTCGGAGAGCACGAAGCTGATCTGCTCGGCCGACGAGGTTTCGTAGATCGGCACGGTGACCGCACCGATGGACAGGATCGCGAAGTCGATGATCGGCCACTCGTAGCGGGTCGCGGACAGTATCGCGACGCGGTCACCGGGTTGGACTCCCTCGGCGATCAAACCCAAGGCGGTCGATCGGACCTGGGCGGCCACCTGGGCGCTGGTGACGTCCGTCCACGTCTCGTTGATCAACCGTTGAATGATCACGTGGTCGGGATCGTCGCGCTCGTGGTCGAACACGGAGCTGACGACATTGTCGTTGTCCTCGACAGTGAACGAAGCGGGAACACTGAACTCGTGCACGGTCCTTGCCTCTCAGCAGTGGTAGCGGTTTTGCCTGCGAATAGCCTAGTCGGCGGCCCAGTCACACCGACGGCCTCTCGTGTGTGAAGCTGTTCTTCGATGAACAGCATCCAGATCGCAGACGAGACCTTCGTCTGCGCCGACCCGGTCGACGTCGGCGCTGCGGTTGCCGACCCCGCGAACTGGCGGCGGTGGTGGCCGGACCTTCGGCTGACGGTGGTCGAGGACCGCGGTCCGATCGGGCACCGCTGGACGGTGACCGGCGCGTTGACCGGAACCATGGAGGTGTGGCTGCAGCCCGTCCTCGACGGAGTCGTCCTGCACTACTTCCTGCACGCCGAGCCTTCGGGTGCGACGGCATGGGAGCTGTCCAGGATGGACCTGGCCAAGGCGAACCACAGGCGGCGGGTGGCTGGCAAGAACATGGCCTTCGAGGTGAAACAGAAACTGGAGGAAACCCGCCCGGTCGGGGTCTCCCGGCTGGCGTGACCACCCGCCGGGGATTGACGGTTGCGGGTACATTTTTGTGCTGAAGGGCGCGGATCTGCCCTCCAGCGCACCGAGCGACCCGGGAAGAGAACACGTGGCGGACAAGACTGCGCAGACGATCTACATCGATGCCGACCCGGCGACCGTGATGGACGTCATCGCCGACATCGGGACGTACCCGGACTGGGTCAAGGAGTACAAGGAGACCGAGGTCCTCGACGTCGACGACGCGGGCTACCCGCGCACGGCGCGACTGCTGCTCGACGCGGCGGTGCTCAAGGACACCATGGTGCTGTCCTACGTCTGGCCCGCGGACCGCAAGTCGGTCACCTGGTCGCTCGTATCGAGCTCCCTGTTGAGGGCGCTGGATGGAGCGTATCGACTGTCTCCCAAGGGATCCGGAACGGACGTCACCTACGAACTGTCGGTCGACCTGATCATCCCGATGATCGGTCTGCTCAAGCGCAAGGCCGAGCGCAGGCTCACCGACACCGCGTTGAAGGATCTCAAGAAACGAGTCGAGGCTGAGTGATCGACACTGATCCCGACCCGGCCGCCGCCGTACGGATCAGTCTCTTCGTCGGCAAGGGCGGGGTAGGCAAGTCCACGTTGGCGACCGCAACCGCCGTGCGCGACGCGCGCGGCGGCGAGCGGGTGCTGATCGTGTCGACCGATCAGGCGCACTCCACGGGTGACGTGCTCGGCGCGACGGTGACGCCGACCGGCGAGCCTCTTCCGACCCGCGTGCTTGCCGACCTGGACGTCGGCGCGGGTGGCGGATTCCTCGATGCGCTGGCTCTGGACACGCTGGCCCTCTTGGAGATCCGCTGGCGTGAGGTGGCAGGCGTCCTGGCCGCCAGGTTCCCCGAATCCGACCTGGGAGATGTTGCGCCAGAGGAGCTTTCGGCATTCCCGGGGATTCAAGAGGTGCTCGGCCTGAACGAGGTGGCCGACCTTGCCGACTCGGGCCGGTGGGATCACGTGGTCGTCGACTGCGAATCGACGGCCGACGCGATGCGCATGCTGACCCTGCCCGCCACGTTTGGCCTCTACTTGGAGCGCGCCTGGCCCAGGCACCGCAGGCTGTCGCTGGCGGCGCAGGACGCTCGGTCCACCGGCGCGGTCGAGTTGCTCGAGCGGATCAGCGCAGCAACGGAGCGACTCGGGTCCCTGCTGGTGGACGGATCGCGCGTCCGCGCGCACCTGGTGCTCACCCCAGAGCGGGTGGTGGCCGCCGAAGCGGCGCGCACCCTCGGGTCGTTGGCTTTGATGGGTGTATCCGTCGACGAGCTCATCGTGAATCAAATTCTGATGCAGGACGATTCATACGAGTACCGCAACCTGCCAGAACACCCGGCATTCGACTGGTACACCGAGCGCATCTCCGAACAACGGGCGGTCCTCGACGAGCTCGACACCGCCATCGGTGACCTCAAGCTCGTGCTGGTGCCGCACCTGCCGGGTGAGCCGATCGGCCCGAAGGCGCTCGGCGAGCTGTTGGACAGCGCTCGCCACAGGGACGGCTCGCCGCCGCCAGGGCCGCTGCGACCCGTCGTCGACCGCGAATCGGGCTCCGGGCTCGATGCGATCTATCGGTTGCAGCTAGAGTTGCCGCAGGTCGATTCCGGCGCGCTGACGCTGGGCCGGGTCGACGATGACTTGATCATCGGCGCCGGAGGGATGCGGCGGCGGGTTCGGTTGGCGTCCGTCCTGCGGAGATGCATCGTGGTGGACGCCCAGCTGCGTGGCAGCGAGCTGACGGTACGTTTTCGACCAGATCCGGAGGTGTGGCCGGCGTGAGTGACTCCCACCGAGACGCCGGAGCCGCTGGTCGGCGACATTCAGACGTAGGGCCTGAGTTGCGGCAATTGGCACAGACCATCCTGGACCAGCTCGACCCTGCGGTGCGCCTCGCGGCTGCGCGGCTGTCGGCTGGTGGCGATGGCAAGTGTCAGCAGGTGTGGTGCCCGGTGTGTGCGCTGGTGGCGTTGGTGAACGGCGAGCAGCACCCCATGCTGAGCGTGATCGCCGAGCACAGCGTCGCGTTGCTTGCGGTCGTTCGGGCCATGGCGGAGAAAGACGGCGCGGCTGGATCGTCCGAGACGCCCGAGCCACCCACCACACCGGATGGCCCGCCGGACGAGCCGCCGCCCTCTGGGCCCGGCCGATATCAGCACATCCCGGTGACCGTCGAGGAGTGACTCGCGGGCCTGGACTGCGGTCTACGTGGTCGACGCCGCTGCGCGTGGGTAAAGTTGTCGCAGGGCACCGTCCGGGCGCCCGACGCGGGAGGCTCAATGTGGTATTGGCTGTTCAAGTACGTATTCATGGGACCCCTGCTTTCGTTGTTGGGTCGCCCGAAAGTTGTAGGGCTGGAATACGTTCCGGACTCGGGCCCCGTCATCCTGGCCAGTAACCACCTCGCGGTCGCAGACAGCTTCTACCTGTGCCTGGTGGTCAGGCGGCGGATCACGTACCTGGCCAAGGCTGAGTACTTCACCGGCACCGGCATCAAGGGCTGGTTTTCCCGCTGGTTCTACACCGCCGCCGGCCAGGTACCCATCGACCGCACCGATGCCGATGCCGCGCAGGGTGCACTGACCACTGCGGGACGCATCCTTGGTGACGGCAAGGTGCTCGGCATGTACCCGGAGGGCACCCGCTCGCCCGACGGCCGGTTGTACAAGGGCAAGACGGGTCTGGCCCGGCTCGCGCTGGAGACCGGCGTCCCCGTCATCCCCGTGGCAATGGTCGGCACCGACGTCGTCAACCCGCCAGGCACCAAGATGTGGCGGTTCGGCCGTGTCGAGGTCAGGTTCGGCCAGCCCATGGACTTCAGCAGGTTCGAGGGCCTGGCAGGCAACCGGTTCATCGAGCGCGCCGTGATCGACGAGGTCGTCTACGAGCTGATGCAGCTGTCCGGCCAGGAGTACGTCGACCTGTACGCGGCCGACGTCAAGGACAGCGAGGACGGCCCGAACGACGGCAAGCCGGCCGCCCGTTTCCCCACCACTGCGGCGGGTTAGTTAGTCGCAGCAACCGGGGCTGCGTCGCGGGCAGCCCTGCTCGTCTGATGCGCAGGCCCGGTGATGGCACCGGCCACTGAACCGATCACCACGATCACGACGATCGCCCACCACAGGTAGGAATCGCCTGCCAGCTGGCGCAACAACGACGCGGACGTCTCGTGGTGCTCGGGCATCAGCGTGATCGGGGTCCAGATCAGCAATGCCAGGCCCGCAGCCGTGACCGCCGCCAGCGCGATGTTGCGGTGCCGGTAGGCGACCACGGTGGTCACCAGGATCGTCGGCAGCGTCCACACCCAGTGGTGCGACCACGACACCGGCGAGACGATCAATCCGAACATGGCCACGCACACCAGGGCCAGGACGGCCGCCTCGCCCCCTGCATCCGAGCCGTCGGGCCCCGTCGCCTTGAGCACCCGATTGGCCGCCCACACCACGAGCGCGAGCACCGCGAAGCTCGCGACGACCCACACCACGAACCGCGGGGTGTCGGGGAGGCCAAAGCGCGCCAGCGTGCCTGCGATGTTCTGGTTGGTGTTCAGCGTCGCGGTGCCGATCCGGTCGGTGTCGTGCACGGTCCGGGTCCAGTACTGGAAGGAGTCCTGCCACGCCAGCACGCCCCCGACCAGCGTGGCCGCCACTGCGGACGCCGCCGCGACGATCAGGGCTCGGGTGTCCCTGCGCAGAAGGAAGTAGAGCAGGAAGACCGCTGGGGTGAGCTTCAGCGCGATCGCCACCCCGAGCAGCAGCCCGCGCGGCCACGGTGTCCGGCGTGGCACGCAGTCGGCGATCACCAGCGTCATCAGTACGACGTTGATCTGGCCGAAGTCGAAGTTCGCCCGGATCGGCTCCAGATAGACCACGGCAGGGGCGACGATCGCCACCGCCAGCCAGCCACGTCGCAGCCAGGCAGGCCCTTGGTTGAACGCCGCGCGTTCCAAGACCTGCAGCCGGGTCAGCACGATCCAGGTCGAGACGACCAACAGCAGCAGGGTGATCACCGTGATGGTGACGCCGGCGCCGGACAGCGACAGCCATGCGAACGGTGCGAACACGACTGCGGCCAGCGGGGGATAGGTGAACGGAAGGTCCAGACCGGCGCGGGTGTGGAACATGGTGCCGTCGCTGTAGAGCGGGGTGCCGTCGAGCCAGGCGCGCCCGCCCATCCGGTAGACGTCGATGTCGATGCGGTACGGCGCGTCGAACAGCAAGCGCCAGGTCGCCCACGCCAGTGCGGCCAGCGTCAGTAGTTGGAACAGCCGCCAGCCGATGGTCGGCCAAAGATGGGCCCTGCCGGGGGCCCGGAAAATACTCATCTCGCCGGACAGCCTATCGGTGCGCCACGGCGAGTCGGACACCATCCGGTCCGTGACGCGCGCAGGTCGGCGTAAGTTTTGCCCGTGCTCGATCCGAAATTCGACCTGAGGTTCGCCTTGGCGATCCCGCCCGGCCGACTGCCGCTGATGTGGTGCCTGATCGCGTTTCTGCTGACCTTCCTGGTGACCCGGACGATCGTCCGTTACATCCGTCACAACGCCGACCGCACCACTCCGCCCAGGTGGTGGCAACCTCGCAACATCTCGGTTTCGGACGGGGCAGGCGGCATGCACATCCACCACGTGGTGATCGGCGTGATCCTCGTCATGATCTCCGGGCTGACCATGGTGACGCTCGCGGTGGACGGGGGGGTGGCCGAATTCACCGCGGCCGCAATCTTCTTCGGGATCGGCGCGGCCCTGGTGCTTGACGAGTTCGCGTTGATCCTGCACCTGCAGGACGTCTACTGGTCCGAGGACGGCAGAACCTCGGTGGATGCGGTGTTCGCCGCCGTCGCGGTGGCCGGTCTGCTGGTGCTCGGCTTCAACCCGCTGTCGTTCTTCGACATCGACATCTGGCGCGACGACGACACCCTTCTGGCGCGCTCCGCAGTGGTGGGGGTCGCGGTGCTGACCCTGTTGCTCGCGGTGATCGTGCTGCTCAAGGGCAAGGTGTGGACCGGTCTGGTTGGGATGTTCATCACCCCACTGCTGATCGTCGGGGCGATCCGGGTGTCGCGGCCGCACGCGCCGTGGGCGCGGTGGCGCTACGCCGACCGACCGCGCAGGATGCACCATGCGCTTGAGCGAGAGCGGCGGTTGCGAAGGCCGGTCGTTCAGGCCAAGTTGTGGCTGCAGCACGTGATCGCCGGAGAGCCGCACTTTCCCGACGACACCGAGGTCAACGAGCAGCTCGACAAGGAGATCCACGCCGCTCCTGCGCCGCGGGCCGCGAGTGTGGAGGCGGGCTGAGACATGCGCTACTTCTACGACACCGAGTTCATCGACAATGGCCGCACCATCGAGCTGATCTCGATCGGCGTCGCCGCCGAGGACGGCCGCGAGTACTACGCCATTTCAACGGAATTCGACCCGGAGCGGGCTGGCCAGTGGGTGCGCAAGAACGTGCTCCCGAAGCTGCCGTCACCGTCGTCGAAGCTGTGGCGGTCGCGCAGACAGATCCGCGCGGACCTCGAGGACTTCTTCGGTGTCGACGGAGACGACACGATCGAGCTGTGGGCGTGGGTCGCCGCCTACGACCACGTGGTGATGTGCCAGCTGTGGGGTCCGATGACCGACCTGCCGCCCGCGATCCCGCGGTTCACCAGGGAATTGCGCCAGTTCTGGGAGGAGCGGGGCTCCCCGCGGATGCCACCGCGACCGCGCGATGCCCACGACGCGCTCGTCGACGCCAAGCACAATCTGTTGCGGTACCAAGTGATGACGGGCGGCCGCCCCGACGAACAGGATGACGACGGGGCCTGGGCCGCACGCGCCTGAGCTGCTGGTATGGCTGGTTAAACCAACTGTTACGCCCAGTTACCATAGATGGGTGAACTGGACCGTCGACGTACCCATCGACCAGCTGCCGGACTTGCCGCCGCTGACGGACAGCCTGCGGACGAGGCTCGATGCCGCGCTGGCCAAGCCGGCTGCGCAGCAGCCCAACTGGCCGGCCGATCAGGCCAAGGCGATGCGCACCGTGTTGGAGAGCGTGCCGCCGGTGACCGTGCCGTCGGAGATCGAGCGGCTCAAGGGCCTGCTGGCCGACGTCGCGCGTGGTGAGGCATTCCTGCTTCAGGGCGGCGACTGCGCCGAAACCTTCGTGGACAACACCGAGCCGCACATCCGCGCCAACATCCGCACTCTGCTGCAGATGGCGGTGGTGCTGACCTACGGCGCCAGCATGCCCGTGGTCAAGGTGGCCCGCATCGCCGGGCAGTACGCCAAGCCGCGCTCGGCCGACCTCGACGCGCTCGGGCTGAAGTCCTACCGCGGCGACATGATCAACGGCTTCGCGCCGGACGCCTCGGTCCGCGACCACGACCCGTCGCGTCTGGTGCGGGCCTACGCCAACGCCAGTGCCGCGATGAACCTGGTGCGGGCGCTGACGTCGTCGGGGCTGGCGTCGCTTCACTCGGTGCACGACTGGAACCGTGAGTTCGTCAGGACCTCACCCGCGGGTGCCCGGTACGAGGCGCTGGCCGCCGAGATCGATCGCGGGCTGAAGTTCATGACCGCCTGCGGGGTCAACGACCGCAACCTGCAGACCGCCGAGATCTACGCCAGCCACGAGGCCCTGGTGCTGGACTACGAGCGGGCGATGCTGCGGCTGTCCGACGAGTACCCGGTCGAGGCCCCAGAGGCGCGCCTCTACGACCTGTCCGCGCACTACGTCTGGATCGGGGACCGCACCCGCCAGCTCGACGGCGCACACATCGCCTTCGCCGAGGTGATCTCCAACCCGATCGGGGTGAAGATCGGGCCGAACATGACGCCGGAACTGGCCGTCGAGTACGTCGAACGGCTCGATCCGCACAACGAGGCAGGTCGCCTGACACTGGTCAGCCGGATGGGCAACGGCAAGGTGCGCGACTTGCTGCCGCCGATCATCGAGAAGGTGCAGGCCACCGGCCACCAGGTGATCTGGCAGTGCGACCCGATGCACGGCAACACCCACGAGTCGTCAACGGGCTACAAGACCCGGCACTTCGACCGGATCGTCGACGAGGTGCAGGGCTTCTTCGAGGTGCACCGCGCGCTGGGCACCCACCCTGGCGGCATCCACGTCGAGATCACCGGCGAGAACGTCACCGAGTGTCTCGGTGGGGCACAGGACATTTCGGACTCCGACCTGGCCGGTCGCTACGAGACCGCGTGCGACCCACGCCTGAACACCCAGCAGAGCCTCGAGTTGGCCTTCCTCGTCGCGGAGATGCTGCGGGACTGATCCAATGAGCGAAGCGATCGTCGTCACCGCTGAGTTCCGGCTGAAGCCCGA
>Ga0193716_1000605_pt1 | contig 21825 bp, 15 predicted proteins | sample U2c1metaG_FD_145901 | JGI IMG/M metagenome (GOLD analysis project Ga0193716, IMG submission 145901) | Soil microbial communities from a riparian zone of the East river system, Colorado, United States - U2c1 | ecosystem: Environmental > Terrestrial > Soil > Riparian zone | place: USA: East River...
ATGTTTTGCCCAGTCGAGAGCGGTGGACTGGTAAGCATTGTCTTTGAGTCGCAGGTCAGGGTGGGCCGACAAGGCCAGCCGCACCAGGTCTTCATCGTTGCGTTCGACTGCAAAATGCAGCAGGGTCTTATCCCATTCACCGTAACGCTGATTCACCGACTTGGGATGTTTTTGCAGCAGTTGCCGGGCACGATCCTTCCAGCCGATGTCCCAGGCATCCAGCACGGTATATTCAGCGCCGTTCGCGGCCAGCCATTCGGCGGAGAGAGGCCGCGAGCAGTGTACAGCCAGCTGCATCAGCGTGAGGCCGTTGCTTAGCGGTTTGTTAAGATATCCAACATCCCATCCTCCAAAATCCGCCAGAGCCGCCTGGTCTCCCCGACCGATGGCTTCAGCCAGCAGTACGTCATGTGGTGAAGGTGGCCCGGCAAGGAGCCGTTCGGTGATCAGCCACCAGGTCCAGCCATCACCGGTAACGGTGAAGCCTAGCTGCTCATAGGTGCGCTGACCTGCGCCGGTGGAATTCAATACGGCGTACTGGTATCCTTTATCCCGGGCATAAAGACAGGCAGCGAGAGTTACCGCTTTACCCACGCCTTTATGCCGCGCACGGGGGACGACCCCGACATGATAGATCCCCGCAGCGCCCCTCTGCCCGGTGGTGAGGAATACGACGCTATGTCCCACGACCTTACCGTGCAGCGTAGCTACAAAGCGAACCCACTGGCCTGGCATGTCGGTAGTGTTTTCTGCGGGAATGATGACATGGGCATAAGGCAGGTTCTTTACGTTGACAAGGGAAGTATCATTGTCTGCTTTTATAGTCAATCCCTTCGGATAAGGATGTTCTGTCCTGACTTTTGTGAGGTCGAGAGCCATCCAGCGGGGGCGCCAGCCGGGTTGAAAACCTCTTGCAAGCAAACGAACGCCAAGATCAACGGGACTGGAAGGATCAAGCGACCAGCAGCCTGCTCCTTTGGGCGGATGCTTCAGATAAAAAGACATGAGCTCATCGAGGTTCCGGCCGGCATTTTCTTCGGTCAGCTCGGGGAAGGCGACCATGGAGGGGCTTTGGGAGTTGCCTGAAGTCCAGCTGAGTCCTTCTGCATTCAGCAGGCTGCCGCCAAGGGTAAGCGCTTCCTTTCTGAACAGCTGCTGATGATTAAAGGCAGCAGCCTGTTCAAGCTGGCGGGAATCGGCATCTTGCAGGTTCTCAGGATGAGCCATTGTTATAAAACTAGGTCATCCGGGGGGACCGGCAAAATAAAATAAAATGGTTATTTCATTGTTGTCTTAGGCCTACAGCTGCATAGGCATAGATGTCCCTTAGTATATGAGGTGGAAGTGAATCGGGTACCGGACCTGTCAGAACTGTCTTATCGGTCACGGCAGGATCGGCGATGCGGCGAAGGTGATCCATACAGTTATTACGGGTAGCCAGGTAAATAAAGGCCTTGATCTTTTCATCGCTGGTAAAGTCGGTACGACGGCTCCAACACAAAAAGAAGGCATCGATCGATAGCTGATATGCAGCCGGCCCGTCATCTACCAATAATTTTGCGAAAGCGAACAGCTCCGGGTAATATTGAAAAAAGAAAACTTTAAATGCTTCCGGAACCCCCTGCTGAAACCAAAGCACGCTGGGATCATCCTCGTCTGTAGCTTGCGAGTTCGTCATACTAACAATCATAATTGAGATTTAAGAAAGTCTACTGGTCAGGATGGTCAGGACTAATTTAAAAAGTGATTATCCCAGTGCGTATGAGATGATCCGTCTTTGGTATTACCAGTCCAGGGCAAATAACAGTCTGAGTAATAATTTTCGATGGCAAGGCCGATGGCTTCGGTTTGGCCGGTGGATTCCCTTTCGATGTCCGACCAGATATCTCTTTTATTATACACCAGCGCCATGGACTCTTCGCTGCCTTCGGGAAAATGAACGAGAAAGATGACAACAGTATTGATGAGAATAGGTTTGACGACGATAAGGTTCCATTGATCCTCGAAGAAGTACTCCAGTTCAAAGGACTTTTCAAAAGGGAGGAACTCCTGGATCGAGGACGCATAGGGAATATTTCTTAACCTGTTGAGTTTTAAGCGAAAACCAGACATAGTGACAAATTAAGTGAATAAGACGATAATCAAACAAACAAGGCGACAGGTCTTGAGCAGGTCAAAAAAACAAGGATTAACAGGATATATGTTACAGGACGCAAGGCAGGGTTAATACCTCAATAAAACGCTAGTGGCTACTTGATCTCAATCAGCATTTGAGAATGCCTGATCATTACAATAAGCAAATTAATAGCTTTACCAGAAGATCAGGTAGAATTAATTCTACAGGTCGCCCTTTTTTTATTGATGAATTTAGCATTAATGCAACCACAAATACTACTGGCGGATGATCACAGCATGATCAGGAAAGGTCTGAAGCTATTATTACAATTACATCTGGGTTTTACAGAGGTTTCGGAGGTGGTCAGCTGCAACGAGCTTATGAAGGAACTGGCAAAGAAGAATTTCACGCATATGGTGCTGGATATTATCCTATCGGACGGCAACACACTCGAAATTTTACCGAATATACAAAAATTATATCCTGATCTGCGGATCATGGTCTTTTCCATGCAGCCGGCAGAAGTTTATGGAAAAGCACTGCGGCAATATGGCATCGACCATTATCTGCCCAAGACGACACCCGAAGAGGAAACGATCCGGCTCCTGCGACGATTTCTCCTGAATGAACAGTCGTTAAGGGATGTTCCGGGGATCCGGTATCCCAACAACCCCTTTTCGGCCCTTGCCCCCCGGGAGCTGGAAATCCTGCATTATGTCCTGAAGGGGCTGGGGACAAAAGACATTGCAGAGACGCTCAACGTCAAAATGAATACAGTTTCGACGGTTAAGAACCGTATATTTGAAAAGACGCTAACGACAAACCTGAAAGAACTCATAGAATTAGCCACACTATACAATGTCAATTATTAGGGCTACAGGCCTTTTGTTGCTGTTCCTGAGTTGCAGTACTTTTCCGAAGGCCCAGGGAGACTATCATGTTGACTATTTTACCACCGACAACGGACTTCCTTCCAATGGGATCAAGGGTCTGCAATGGGATGAACGGACCGGTTTTCTCTGGATTGTGACAGAGGCCGGCATAACCCGTTACAACGGGTCGGATTTTGTAACGTTCAACCGGCTCAATACCCCGGGTTTTCTTTCCGAACGAATGCTTTTCCTTTTAAAGACGAGGGATGGCAGGCTTTATACTTCGGACGAAGTCGGCAATCTCTTTCTTATTCTGCAAAACAAGCCCCAATATACCGGCCAGGTGAAGGTCGATACCCGTTCGTCCACCTTCAAGCTGGTGGGACTCATCGCTTCGGGGCGACTATTCAGGCAGTCTTCGCTTCAGCCGCCTCCTGTGTTTGGTTTTAATTTCCTGGCAGAGACCCTCCTTCCGCTGAGCGAGAGGCGGCTACTGATGGCGCAACATGATAGCTTGTTCGATTATCGACTCGGCAGGCCGATCCCCTCTTTTATCACCGCGGTCGAGCCAGGTTCAAAAGTCTTTTACCTGAAAGATTCTTTATTCGTCTTTAATGCACGTACCGGGTTTTACCGGACAGATCCGGATTTTCCGGTTAAAATCCCTGTTGCTCTGATGGGGGCGACCGGGGCAATGGTCGCCGGGGTGCCGGCAAGCTTGAACAAACCCCAGCTTTTCTGGGATAATAGCATGAAAAACCCGATCCTGGTAGATGGCGCCCGCGCCTGGACATTGGATTATCAGCAGGGCAAGCTCGTAGCAAGGTTGATCTGTGATGTATTGCCGCGGGGTGCGGTGCTGAACTTTGCCAAATACGATGAGAAAAGCAGCATGCTGTTTCTGGGCACCGTTTCAAAGGGCATCATTATAATCCGGAAAAATGCGGTCAGGCCAGTAAAAAAAGCCCCGACTTCGCCAGGCGCAGATGGGCCTACCGCCTATTACAGCCAGGTGGGTCTGTCGGGACAGTCCATCCTCACCAGCAATGGGGATGTGCTGGGTAGTCCTGTCTCCGCCCATGCCAGCTTGCCCATCCATGGCCCTTTCAACAATTTTGTACTGACTACTCCTGATGATAATGATAATGATAATGATAGCCTCTTATGGTATAGCTGGCAGGACACGATCTATTCGTACTCCTATAAAACACACCGGACCACTGCTGTGCCAGTGGGTGAAGGGTCCATCACGGATGGGTTTGTACTGTCAAAAGCTAATCTTTATATAGCCAATGCCATCGGAGTCGGTGTCCTGCAAAACAACTGCATTGACTATCAGTACAGGTATCCCAAACCGGATATCAACAGCAATGTGCCGTTTTCCATGCTGGAAATAAGTCCCGGGCTTATTGCCATTGCCACCTGTAACGGCCTGTTCCGCTATAATATCGTGAGCCATGCGATGGATACCCTGTGGCGAATGCCGGGCATCTGTGTCAGAGGCCTATGGAAATACAAAGGATATTTGTTTATCGGCACTTATGGGAAGGGTATTTTCCTGTATAAGAACGGAGAGATCAGGCCTGTTCCCGGGGATAAGAACAACTACCTGCAATACGCCCATTGTTTTATCCCGGACAAACGGGGGTTCTGCTGGATCAGCACCAACAAGGGCGTATTCAGGGCAAAACCGGAAGACATGACGGAGGCCTTCGATGGCAGTCGCCGGGCTATCTATTATCACTATTACGGGCGGGCTGACGGAATGGATATGACCGAGCTGAATGGCGGTTGTACGCCCTGTAATAGTGATCTCAATGATACGACACTGTCCTTTCCTTCGATGGACGGGCTGGTATGGGTAAACCCGGCCCGGCCGGTTACCGGATTACCGGGGGGAGCTATCTATATCGACAAATTCATGGCGGATAGCCAGCTGGTGAACATCAGTTCGCTGATCAGATCCGAGTTGCCGGCAGGTACACGGGAATTGACATTCTCCCTGGGCTTTCCCGCATGGGTGAGCAAGGAAAACCTCTATGTCGAATATAAACTGGAACCATATTCTGAAAACTGGCAGTTGGTGGACATTCAGAACAATCCCAAACTACACTTCAGCAATCTGCCTTCGGGGAACTACAAGCTGCAGATCCGTAAGCCCAATGGCTTTGGCAACAACTACAGCTGGACGGTCTGCAATTTTTACATTACCCCGCGCTGGTGGCAGCGTCCCTGGATCTGGATCTTGTGCATTGTATTCATAACGGCGTCGGTTGGCGGGATCGTGCACTGGCGAACGCGCCGCCTGGAGATCCGGCAGGACAATCTGGAGAGACAGATAGCCGAAAAAACCCGCGAATTGCAGTCCAAGAACGAGGAGCTGGAAAGGACGGACCAGATCAAGACGAGACTGATCTCCATTATCAGCCATGACCTGGTGACCCCCCTGCGATTCCTCCACCTGACAGGTAAGAACCTTATCGAAAGGAAACATGGGCTGACTGAAGAGCTGCAGCAGGAAGTAATCAGTGAGATGGCTACAACTTCCAAAGAGCTGGAGCTGCTGTCCACGAATATTCTCAACTGGATAAAATACCGCAATGAGGACCGGAGACTGGCGAAGGAAAGCTTCAATCTGCATGAGCTGGTCACCCAGCTATTCGGCATTTTCCAGGCCATGGCCCGTCAGAAAGAGGTACAGCTTCTCAATACCGTCGACGAGCAGTTGACGCTGTACCAATATATCGAGCCGGTGAAGATCGTCCTGTATAATCTCATCCTCAATGGCATCAATTTTACGCCGGAAGGCTATGGCTTTATCCGGGTGAGCTGTACCCGCCGCGGGGATGGGATGGCTCTGTTGATCGAGGATACGGGAGTGGGAATGACCCAGGAGCAGATCAATAATATCATGGCGGACCATTTCATTATCTCTTCCGCCAATGTAGACAACAGGAAGGGGAACGGGCTGGGCTATCTGATCATAAAGGATCTGCTGAAGATCCTGCGGGGCAGCCTGGTCATCCAGAGCGAAAAGGGGGCGGGAACAAGGGTGACGGTGTGGGTGCCTTTGTGAGTCTTCTTTTTTTGCACGTAGTCAAGACGGACCACGGGTCCGGCGCCCGTAAGGGCCATCATTAGCGTTTTTTTTTCGAGGTTACTTTTGACTAAAACCGGGCCCAAAAACAAAAGAAGCTGATCTTTCGATCAGCCTCCGGTAAGCAAACTTTGCGACAGTTGCCAAGCATTATCTTCACAACAACGTATATAAGAGCAGGGCTGCGGCTGCGATGCCTATTAAAAAACAGATCAGAAGCGCCAGTCCACCTACGAAAGATATCGCTTTTGAACGGGTTTTTACTGACGTCATAATCTGAATTTTTTGTTAAGCATCATCCATTAATAATTGGTGAATTCTCGAGGTATTGCTGTGTCGGGTGATAGATGAACAGGCAACTTCCATTTTTTACAGCCCGGATGATCCGGCTGCTCAAAGCGGAGGGCAGGGCCGGACAGCCCAGGCTGGTACCCAGGGTACCAAAGTTCTCCATGTATTTATCGCCGACATAAGTTGATCCGTGCAGAACGATCTTTCTTTTCAGCGCCAGATCGTTGTACCCGCTGTCTACTCCATTGAGACGCAGCGAAAGGCCATTACGACCATAATAGATCCTGTCTGTCACATAAAATCCCAGACTGCTCTTGAAGGACTCCGGTTCATTGGAAAAAGAGGTGGCATATTCTTCACCGGAGTTCTGGCCATGGGCCACATAAGTACGATAAAGCAGCTTGCGATGCTGTACGTCGATGACATACATGCGTTTGCTACAGCAGGACTGGCTGAAATCACAGATGGAAAGGACCATTCGTTTATGGATAAGACCCTTTTTCAGCAAATTGTGATAACCCCGCCAGGCGTATTCAAATGCTTTTTCGTCGAGACCCTGGTTTACCAGCTTCATGTTGCTGTAGATCGTCACGGCCTGGTTGATCACCATCCGGAGTTCGGCAGCCTTTGCTGCTGCACTGGAAGCGACCCCATTATCGAATGCTTCTTTTTCTACGGCGGCTGGTATAATTGCGGAGGCAGTGTTTGCAGGGGCTGCGTCGGCTGTGCTTGCGGAAGCCTTTGTTGCGTGGACTCCGACCATAGCATTTTCGGCAGCGCCAGGTGTTGCGGCAGCCCCCGTGTTGGCCAGGACCGGAGCAAGAACGGTTGCCGGAGAAGGCGCTGTCACGGTCGACGCGGAAGTCGATGCAGTCACGGAGGATACGGGAGCCAGCGCTGCCGCAATGTTTACAGGAGCAGGCACCGACGCAGCGACATTTTCTTCCACAGTATAAGTCGGGACAGCGGTTAGTGACGGGTGTTCAATAAATTTTACGATAACTGCCGAAGAGTAAAAGGGCAGCACCGCCGCTTTGGCTTTTAGCCGGCTGTCTCCATCGTATTTTGCACGGCCCGTGATCATGGCTGGAGCCGTCAAAACCATGGATGATAGGGTAACCTTAAATAAAAGGTTAGTAAGTAAGCGCATGGGATTTGGATTTTAACATTGGTTATAGGATTTGGGTTACGGTTGGTCATCATTCCTTTCGAATCGCGAAGTTGCTTTTTTCGATGAGGAACGAATCCCTGTAAAGCTCATATTTAAACTGCCCGGCGTGTTCGAAATTGTATTTCTCTACGATAAGCAGGGGGTCCCGAATCTGACGGATCTCGAACAGTAAAGTATTCCCTTCGTCGAAGAAGCGGATCTTATACCGGCCGGAAGCCGTCTGGGGAACGGTTATGACCAGGTCGCCATTAGCTGCCCGGCGGACATAACCGGAAGCCTCATGCTCCTGAACGGTATCCCTATCATATAACGCATAACTCCGCGAATTATGAGGTAGGGAAATGGTTGATTGAAAATTTTTTTGGGATGGACTGATTGCCAGCCCACGGAAGGCGATAAGAAGAATCGCAATACTGAGAAAAGAGATCTTTCCCAGCCGGGGATTAGGGTACGGCATTGTGAAAAGGTTTATTGATTTTAGGGCGAAACTTTCCAATAATACCTTGTAGCCAACATGTTACCGTTGCAAAACTTAACAAAAGTACGTCAGATCCGGACGTAAGGCATTGTTCGAAAAATCTCGTGTATGTAAAAAAAATCAACTATCAGGCAAATCAATGCCCAAAATTTTAAATACACTAACGCGATAAGACAACCAAATCAGACCCCGGGTCGGTCCGGTGGTCGCAGTTCCGGCCAGAAAACCGTCAATCGGTGCCGGTAGCCCGGTTCTTCCGGGCTTTGTCCTGCCGTTCGGCGGTCTTTGGAGGCGGCTCTTCATTTTTATTTTTCATCATGGCGATGACCGGACTGGTATCATCCCTTACTTTAGATTCCAATTCGCAATAATCGCGCTGGGTACTAAGCACTTCGGCGAAAGCCTGCATCATTTCCCGTTCGAGCTCCGCAATCCGACGATCCTTTTTTGCAAGTTGGCGGCTTCTTCCAAGAAAGCCAACCAGGGCTGCTGCAAGCATCATCAACAGCAGAATATATACGTCGATCGTAAGGTCGAATGTTGGCATAAGAAGATCATTAAATTAATCGAATTAGGTGAACTGATAAAATAAGGCGATCAGATTATGCGTTTCTACATCGAAGGGAATAAACAGTAGAATAATATAGGCTGGCTTTGCCTGATGGGTAAAGTTTGTTCATTGGATACTGATTTTAGTTCCTATAAAAGTACCCTGCCCTTCCACCCGCCTTTACTCACCATAACAAAAAGACTAGCGACATCAGACAAAGGGCTTTACTTTTTTGTTATATTTACCTCCAAGGTTAAGGCATGATAAACAAGGTCTTTCTGATTTTTACTATCCTTTCTTTGTCTGTAACACCTGCCCTGACTCAGCCCGACACTTCCAACGGTTACTCTGTCCAGCATTTTACCGACGAAAACGGATTGCCTCAGAACAGCATCAACGATATGCTGTTCGACAACGACGGCTATCTGTGGCTGGCTTCCCAGGTGGGTCTGGTGCGCTTTAACGGCAGTTCCTTCAAGCTCTACTACCCGAATGACAAGCCGATCATGGAATCCAATATCCTTTACCTGGGGAAGGATCACAGGGGAACCTTTTATTTCCAGACTGACGATCATAATCTCTATTCCTATCCCGGCAATAACAGCCAGTTCATGAGCCCGGTGATAACTCCTACGGAAGCCCTCAAAAGGCCTCTCCTGCTTAATGCACGCAAGCAGCTTTACGACTTTTCCGTTTTTCTAAACCACACCAGCAGCATAGCGGAAGCAAGCCATCGCAAAAAGATCTTTCAATACCTCTTCCAGCACAACCGGAATTTTTACGCTGCTGATACGGCACATCTCTACCTTATTTATTCGGACAGTCTCTATTATTACGATAGCCAGGTTCTGACCCCGGTGTCAGCCTTGCCGGGGAATAACTGGCAGTATCTCCTGCAGGATAAGAAATTCTATGTTATGAACCGGGATTCGGTGATGGCGGTCTATTTAAACGGCCACAAGGCAGGGGGAAATTCGCTGATAGATGGCAATCTCCGGCTGGATCGGGCAGCGATCCAAAAAGGCGGGGGAAAATACCGCCTGTACTCCTGTGGCAAGACCACCCATCTCCTGGCCGGTAATCGCCTTTACCTGCTGACCCCTGCCGCGGGCGGAAGGCTAACCGGTAAATTCCTGATCAACCTGGACTTTATTCCCAATATCTCCGCCGTGGAATACAATTCCGGCCTCGACCTGCTGCTGGTGGCTACGCATACCGAAGGCTTTTATTTTCTTCGAAAGAACCACTTTCAGCATGATGGCTGGCCGGCGCCGCTGCAACAGAAAATGACCCGGCATCTCTTTGGACCGATGGCCCTTAACCGAGGGCGGGAAATACTGACAGACAAATTCATTTTTACGCCCGGAGGGAAGCTGATCCCGATAAAAGATACTGCGCCTATTTGGCAGCGTTGCCTCCACATCGACAAGAAAGACCAGGTATGGGCGGCTTTCTACAACCTGCCCCGCAAGCTGGATACCGCCATGAGGCCGATAAATGTCCTGAAGGCCCTTGATGCCAATATCGTGGATTATGCGGAGGACTCTGCGGGACATCTTTATTGTCTTACGGAAAGATCGCTGTGGCAGTTGGATGAGGCACCGGCCGACGCCAAAGGAGGCTTGCAGCCAGACAGTTTCCGGCGGCTTTTTACGATCGACCGCCTTTCAGGAAGAGAGGCCAATGAATCCTTTGTGCGTGTGGGCGGGCATCGGTTATGGATCGCCGGTACCAACGGGTTGCTCGAATATGACCTGGAAAAAAAGGAGGCCCGGCGTTTCCCAGAGTTCAGGAATACCCATGTCCGAACGATCCATATCTGTGCCGACGGAAATATCCTGGTCGGTACATACGGACAGGGGTACTCTTACTACTATCATAACCGGTTCTTCCGGATGCCGCTGGACAGGAATGAGTTTCTGATCACTGCTCACTGTTTCCTCGAAGATGGTCATGGTTATATCTGGATCCCCTGCAACAAGGGGCTGTTCAAGGTCCCCAAGGCCGATATGGATGCCTGGTGCGAAGGCACCAACAAGGAACTATATTATTATTATTATGGCCGGCAGGATGGGCTGCAGACAAATGAGTTCAACGGGGGTTTCAATTCCAGCGGCGTGATCACCCCGGAGGGCTTTGTAGCCCTGCTGTCCATGAAAGGGATGGTATGTTTTTATACGGATTCGCTGGCTACCGATTTTCCCCATGGCTCCATTGACATGACCCATCTCGAAATCGATGGCGGTTCCGTGGAAAGGACGGATACTGTCAGGCTCAAGCCGGACTACAACAGCATGTCCATAGAGATCTCCAGTCCTTATCTGGGCAATCCAAACAATCTCTACCTGCAATATAATTTGGAAGGACTTGGCGATGACTGGAAGCGGATCCCTCCGGATGGGGTCATTATGCTCACCAGGCTGGCGGCGGGAAAATATAAGCTGCGGGTACGCAAGGTCAATGGATTCGGGAGGAACAACTACCAATACCGGGAGTGGACCTTTATCGTACCGCCTTATTTCTACAGGACGACCTGGTTTATCCTGCTGCTGGTCCTTGGAGTCCTGATCATGCTGTTCTTCATGGTCCAGCTGCGGCTGAAACTGGTGGAAAAGAAAAAAGAGATCCGGGTAAAGGCGGAAAAACTACGAGGGACTGTGGTTCGGCTGGAAGAGACCGTGACAAAACTGCAGCAATCCGAGCAGGAGCTGTTGAAAACCAGCCGGCAGCGGGAAAAGCTGATCTCGCTGGTCATCCACGATCTCCGGTCGCCGTTGCGATTCCTGACCCTGCTGGCGGCTGACCTGCACGACAACCAGGTAAATTTCTCCCTCTCCGAAATGAAGGACCGCACTTACTGGGTCAAAAAAGGAGCCCAGGACATTTATAATTTCTCGGAGGATTTCCTGTTATGGGTGACCAGTCAGTCCGATAATTTCAGCATTACGAGGCGGTTCGTCCCGCTGAAGCCGATACTACAGGAGATCTATGACTTCTTCCTGGAACAGGTCCTGCAAAATGGAAACAGTATTTCGTATGCCGCGGCTGACGACCAGATGATCTTTTCCGATCCGCATGTATTGATCACCATCATCCGCAACCTGGTCGACAACGCCAACAAGTATACCAACCAGGGAAATATCCATATTATGGCCAGCCAGGACGGGCCGGATATCCTCATTTCGGTGGCCGACACCGGGAGAGGGATGAGCCCGCAGCAGGTAGCGGCTTTTCTTGGCAACGACAATATGGACAATGTAAAAAGCGGTAGCCAGCTTGGCCATAGATTTATTTTCGACCTGACACAGCGGCTCGACGGTACGCTCTCGGTGGAAAGTACGCAGGAGAAAGGCACTACAGTCTTACTGCGGTTTCCCGGCAACGTGAGCGACAATGTCAATGCTTAAGTCAAGTTAAACCATATTATCCATCTGCTTTTTGTACTTACCGGGAGTTATCTGGTAGACCTTTTTGAAGGCGAGAATATAGTTGCTGATGCTGGAATACCCTATCTCATAGGCTATCTGGCTGATGGACTTGGCATTGTCCGCGATCATCTCCTTGGACTTCTCGATCCTCTTGTTCCGGATGTATTCCGAAATGGTCATCCCATGAATAGACTTGAAGAGAAAATTCAGCCGATGATAGCTGGTGTAGGTCTTTTTCAGGATGCTATCTACCGTAAACGTATCGGAGCAATAGTATTCAGAGATATAAGACTCTACTTCACGGATAAGCGTGAGGTCGTCTTCGTTATCGATGTCGGAAGATGGATTGACACCAAGCAGGCTGCGATGGCGATTGCATAAAAAATATTCCAGTAAGGACAGGAGATTGTTCTGGATGCTGAGCAGGTCCTGCGGGTTGTCCTGCAGCAGGTTAAGAGCAGCAGAGAACAGGGACATCTGTCTTCGCCCAAGCCGGCAGGTAATGATATTGCCCTCCTGTTCCAGGGTCTGCCCGATCTTCTGGAATTGAACATTTTCCTGCAGGAAAAGATCGATCCAGGCGGCGGGGATGTACAGCACCAGGGCGGAGAAAAGGATGGAAGCGGAAGACCGATAGAGCAGTGGCTGGCTTGCTAAGGACAATAGTCCGAGACCTGGGCTTGCCGGCTGTTCTTCGCTCTGCGGACGTCCTACTGGTCGAACGTGGAGGTCTCCTTTGTGATTGATAAAAGTAAGCACGAGTCCGTTGGAGTCAAAGGCCGGCTGAGGCAGTTCCAGTCCATCGACCGAGACTTTTATGGCAGCCGCCTGCAAGCCGACCGGCAACTGCAATTGGTGCCAATGCAATGCCCTGGCGGCCTGAACAGGATGTTGGGATTTCATAGTCATATTTCTGGGTTAGAGTTGAGGGCAAATTCAGGGAGGCTATCAATGGGGATTCAGGTAATGCCAGGGGGAAAAACCATACTCCTTTTTGAAAGCCAGGGTAAAATGTGACGGATTGGAATAACCGATCTCCGTGGCTACGACCTTCACCGGTACTTTGTTGTCGAGCAACTTGCGGGCATGCTCTAATTTATTCTTCTGGTAGTAGCCAAACAGCGTTTCGCCGTAATATTTTTTGAATTTGGTTTTGAGACTGGTCGGGCTCATGGCCGAAATGCGGGATAATTTTTCGATGCCCGGGAATTCCTTTTTATAATGCAGACACAGGTGCTGCTCTACCTTTGAAAGACTATGGGTATCCTGGGTGCTTAAGGAATTTCCATCCTGGCTCAGTTTGTTCATCACAAAGAACTGCTGAAGCAGGTATTCGATCAGAATAGAGATATTGCGAATGGTGAACAGCTCCCTGAAAGGATGCTGGATGATCTCTGCCATGAAATCATTCAGCAGAAGCCGATATTTAAATGTAATGGGCCAGGTCAGCGTTGCATCGTTACCGGTAGACTGCAGGATGGTGCTGATAGTACCGGCGTCGAAGTCATGGATCAGCTGTTCAAGGCTTTCCCGTTTGACGCGTACGATGAGTGAACGGATGATCCTGTCTTTTGGATAGGTTACCGTTCTGCCCTTAATGACATCGGTTATAGAGACGGTGGAATGAACCGCCCGGGAAGTCTCGGCAGGCTGCGACAATGCCAGGTCGGTATCCCCTTTACCAGGGACGTCGATCTCGTCGAAACACAAAAGATATGAAGATGCGCCGGCGGAGGGTTGAAAATGGAATGTCAGATCTTCTGTTAATTGGGATAGATTGACAGCCAGCACTTCGATCCCGGAAGCGATTCCCGCAACCGTGATAAAACCTTTACCCGTTTTTCCCGAAAAATAGAGCACCGAATCTGATACAATACAACTTTTGTCCTCTGCAAGCACCTCAAAACATTTCAGAAAAGGCTCTGAATTTTCAAGAGATACATAGCTCATTGAAATTAAATTTATTCCTATCAAAAAGAACTTATACAGGCTACTTATCTCTATATAAGCTGTTTGGTTTCGCTTGACTGACGTACTGCCTCAGAATCGGCGACAAGTTATTAATTAGGCTCGCCTGTACGTATAGTACAAAAACGAATTTAGTGTAGTTTTTTCACTATGTCAATATCCAGGGAAACACTTACTCCGCCTGGGGGGATTCTATAGGACTGTCTTTTCTCGACCGCGAAATCAACAATAAGGTTATCCAAACTGTCGTTTTTGTAAAATATTTACTATGTAATCCACACCTATGTTTAAAATCCATACCGAATATGAACAATTCTTCCCGAAAGGGCGGCTTTGATGTCGACATCCGCTCCTTGCTGAAACTCCAGCACAAAAGAGTCTACTCTGTCTGCAGGCTTTTCGCCCACAATTACAAAGAACATCAGGATCTCTTTACGAACATTATAGCTGCGGCTTCCCAGAATATCCGGGCGCGCCGGGAGAACAGCGATAGGCAGACCCTGATCATGCGAGCCTGTATTAATATGGCGGCCCTGCATTCCATCACGATGGATATGCAGCCGGTTACTGAACGGACCCTGCAGTTTAAGTCTCCCGACTATCAGCGGTCGATGACGAAATTCCGGGAATCTATCGGGGATGCTTCGGATTATGAAAAGTTTCGCCTTTTCCTTGAATTCGAGAAGATGCCTGCCGAAGAATTGACCCATCTGACCGGTCTGCCCTTGCCAAAGGTTGCGGCAGGTAAAAAGAAAGAAAAAGAGATCGGGTTACCGACGGCACGAAAGGCCTTTAATTTCATCCCCTACTTAAAGGAAAAACTGGTATGGAGCTAAAGAAGTTTCAGCAGCACTGGGATGGCTTTCCTGAAATTTCTATGGAAGAGCGACCGGTATTATCGTCCGACCTGGAAAAAATAGTCGTTAAGAACCCTCTGTCCGATGCTTTTTATCTTCGAAAGAAGTTGTTGGCGCGGATCATTGTCATTTCGGTCCTATGGCTGATCAATGTCTGGCAGCTGCGTAACCAATGGAAAACCGACGGACCCGATCTGTACCAGACGGTAGCCCTGTTCGGCCTGCTCACCTATACGGTCTATTTTCATATCCGGTTATTGTTGTTTGCCGACTACCCCACTCTTCTGACATTGCCCTTGATCAGCTTTCTGAACAAATTGGAAACGGTATTGGATAAATATATTGTTTCTTTTAAATTTATCAGCGGCCTGGCAGGGTTCTATCTGCTGGCGGGTATAGAATTGCTCCTATCCAGATGGAGCAAGAGCGCCCAGGAATCCCTGAGTCATAATGACTGGTATAAATGGCTGATATTGATTTTTATATCTGTTTCTGTAGACATACTGATGATGCATACGATCATTCCGGGATATCGAAAACTATTGACCACTGTTCACAAATACAAGGAAGGTATTCAGGCAAAAGCTCAAAATAAATAAAGAGCCAAACCCGCAATCCCAATATAATTATTATCATCTATATTTGGGATAAGTTCCCCATTAATCCAAGCAAATGCAGAATATCTTAATAGCAGACGATCATTCGATAGTCCGGGCAGGGTTGAAACTCCTGATCAATAGCTGTATCCGGGATGTCGTCATCGACGAGGCGGAAGATGGGGAAGCGGTCATAAAAAAAATGAAGTCTGCGTCGTTCGATCTGCTGGTTCTGGATATCAATATGCCGCATACAGAGTCTTTCAGTCTTACCTCCTATCTGCTGAAAGAGTATCCGGGCTTAAAGATCATCATCTTTACGATGAACCAGGAGGTATTTTTTGCCAAACGATTCCTGAAGATCGGGGCGCATGGTTACCTCAATAAGTATTCGAAGGAGTCCGAAATAAAATATGCCATCCAGAAAGTTCTGGGCGGCAAGAGATATATCAGCGACAACCTCGCCGAGATCTTATCGGGCGAGCTGACCAAAAAATTAAAGGACAATCCCTTTGAAGACCTCTCCGACCGGGAATTCGAGGTCGTACTGCAGATGCTGAAAGGAAGTTCGGTCTCTGAGATCGCCAATACGCTAAGCCTGCACAAATCCACTGTTGGCACACATAAGACACGTATACTCGACAAGCTGAAGATCTCCAATACGGTCGAGCTGATCAACCTGGCACGGTTGTACGAAATAATATAAACGTGCCGGCACCCCGAAACCGGGATCACAATCCAAAGAATTTCTCCAGCGCCAGTCTTACTCCATCATTGTTGTTGGAATCCGTTACATAGTCGGCGGCCGCCTTTATCTCATCGGGCGCATTGCCCATGGCTACACCCATGCCTGCAATCTGGATCATTTCCCTGTCGTTGTAATTATCGCCCATCGCGATGACCTCCCCAGGGGTCAGCCCCAGTCGTCCGCTGATAAATTTGACGGCATTTGATTTGGAACCGCTCGTCTCCATCACTTCGAGGTAGGTGGGTTTGGAGGGGTAGATATTCAGCTTTCCATTGTAAACTGTTCGTAAGTGCGTTTGGATCTTTGCGATGTTTTCCGGCTCGCTCATCACCATCATCTTATTGGGGCCGATCTTACGCGCCGACCATTCTTTGACGAGGTCGCCGATGGGCGCAACCCGGACTTTTACGTCCATGATCTTTTGTTCGTGATCGGTCCAGGAATCACTCACTTCCGAATACCATTCGCGTTGCAGGTAATAGGCGATGGTAGCGCCAAATGGCCGGACCTGCTCTGTCACTGCTACCGTGGTGTCCGGATCGACCATGGCCTGGAAAATGGGTTGTTCCGCTTCAACGATATAGCTGCCGTTGAGGGTTATTACCGGGTAATGTTTTGGCAGGCCGATATGGTTAAAGGTCGGCAGGACCGCGTTGAGCGGTCGTGCGGAGACAAGTATGACCGGGATACCTTTATTTGTGAGGGTTTGGATCGTTTGTATGGTCTTTTCGCTAACGGAGTGATCAGACTTGAGGAGGGTGCCATCCATGTCCAGGAATACAGCTTTATACATGCGGGGACTATAATTTTCAGCGCAATTTAAGGCATAAATCCGAGAATGCACGGGGCTCGCAGGCGTCAGACCCGTATATATATCTTCTTTGTGTCCAATATTTTACCAATGCTCCAGCAGAAAAGCATATAGACCAGCGCAAACAGCAGGGAGCCGAATGGTCCGGGAAAGACAGCCTGAAAGAGAACGCGATTGATCCATTCGGCGCTGTTCTCGCCATTGCCTGCCGGGATAGTGAACAGGATAATGATAAATAGCTCCGAGAGGAGATAGATGAACAGGGGATTCTTGCCGAAGACCGAAAAGAAAGGGGTCCAGCGCGTTTTTTCCTTTAGCTCGATGAAGTAGATCAGAAAGGACAACAGGACCAGGTCAATCCCGACGGTCAGCAGGACAAAGGAGCTGGTCCACAGTTTCTTGCTGATAGGGAAAACAAGATTCCAGGCGCATGCGACGGCGATCAGCGCGGTGCCCCACAAGAGCATTTGCGTGAGACCTTCATAGGTCTTGCCTTTCCGGCTGACAAAGACTCCGGTGAAATAACCCGCGATGACGTTGACGACCGCGGGGAGGGTGCTGAGAATACCTTCCGGATCGAAAGCAACGCCTTCACCATGATACAGATGGTTTTCGCCCAGCAGCCAGACATCGAGGCGATAGCCGGCATTGCCGGTCATGCTGTAGGGATCGGCACCCGGGACCGGGAATAATAACAGGGCAGCCCAGTAACCAAGAAGCAGGACCCAGGCTATCGAATAAACGGTGCGGGGGGACGTATAATAGATAAGCAGGGACGCGATGCCATAACAAAGACCGATGCGTTCCAGCACGCCGAAGATGCGTGTATTTGAAAATGGATTGAACACCCAGTGCCCACCCTCCTGATGAAAGAAAGGGAACCAATACAATAGAAAACCCAGCCCGAAAATGATCAGCGTTCTTTTAAAGATCTTTCCGAGGACAGCCCCCTGCTCCATCGTTTCGAATTTCTTCATGGCAAAGCTTATGGCATTGCCGACGGCAAAAAGGAAAGAGGGGAAGACAAGGTCGGTCGGCGTAAACCCAAACCAGGCGGCGTGTCGCAGGGGTGAGTAAGTAAAGGTTTCACTTCCGGGAGTGTTGACGATGATCATGAAACAGACGGTCATGCCGCGGAATATGTCTAACGCAAGGGATCGGGAAGAGGCCGTGGGTTTTGTCATTTGTTTGTAGTTCCAGAGCCGGAATTTAGGAGATTTTATTGGAACCGGCAACAGCCAGGGTTATCTGATCCCATAAAAATAGTATTCTTTTCCGGCAGTAATAACAACAGGTTAACAGGCTTTCAAAGGCCAGTTTTTTCCCGGTTGAACCGCCTGCGAAATAAACAATCTGTTTGCAATATTTAGCGTAACTTTTCGTTATACATAATAGCCTTCCCAAATCCTAAAAACCCTAGTTGCCAATTGAGAATAAGAACTTTACACATAAAGATACTTACATACTTTCTCGTCATAGCTACCCTGGGCCTGTCATCAGTGAGGGCGCAGCTGCCCGGAGCCGTCCGTTTCAAAGGAGGCACTTATCGTCCACAAAGGAATTTCGGCCCGATGCGATTGCAACATGACTCCCTGCGCACGGTCTTGTACAAGAAAAAATACTATGTCCTCGTCCAATTCGACAAGCTACCTGATTCTGTGCAAAAGCTGGAAATGGCAGCCCTGGGTCTTCGTCTTTTTGACTATGTGCCTGACAGGGCCTATCTGGCCGAGCTTCCGGATAGCTTTCCGACAATGCAGCTGGACAAATATGCAGTGACCAGCATTTTCCAGATGCCAAAGGCCTATAAGATCGCCAGCCGGCTGCAAACGCATCCGGAGGAAGTGTTAGGTGACCATGACCAGGTAATAGCGATCAGCTATTTCGGCAATTTGCCGGAAGAAGAGGTGAAAGAAGGGATAAGGTCGACCGGTGCTGTCATCGTACCGCAGAAGATCCAGCCCCCTCACACGCTGTTCGTCCGGGTCGAAAATTCCGATGTCCTGCAAAAGCTGGCGGCACTGCCCTATGTCAGCTATATTGCTGCCCAGCCTGTGAGGCCGAGAAAATTGAACTATAACAACAGGGGAGCACACGGCGCAGGCGCGCTGGGAGCCAGCTCAGGCAGGAACCTCCAGGGTGATGGGATAACCGTAGGCGTAGGGGACGATTCGTCGCCCTATACGCACGTGGATTTTACCGGACGGCTGATCGATCGTAATTCGTATACGGTCAATTTACATGGCACCCTCACTTCGGGGATCGTCGGGGGTGGCGGCATTTTAGACCAGCGCAACGAGGGCATGGCGCCGCATTCGACTATCGTGAACCAGTTTTTCAGCGACATTCTTACCAATTCACCCGCTTATTACAGCGATTATAATATGCAGCTGACGAGCAATTCGTATACGGACTATGCATTCGGCTGCCAGTACGAGGGCGAATATGATGCCCTTAGCACTTATACCGACTTCCAGTTATTCTCGAATCCTTATTTGATGCACATTTTTGCATCCGGCAATGACGGCGTCCTTTCCTGTGGTCTCTATCCAACGCGATTTGCTACGGTAAAATCCGGGTTTCAAACCGCCAAGAATGCGATCTCTGTAAGCAATATTGACAATACCAACCCGGGAGGTCCGCCGCTGGATAATTACTCGAGCGCCGGTCCGGTCAATGACGGACGACTAAAACCGGAGATTGTAGCGGGAGGTTCGGCAGTTATATCTACTGCCCCCTACAACAATTATGTGCAGGAATGGGGGACCAGCTTGTCCTGTCCTACTGTGGCCGGAACGATGGCCCTGATGGTCCAGCGTTACCGTCAGCTAAAAAGCACGAATCCATATGGCATGTTATTGAAGGCGCTGGTTTGTAATACCGCGAATGATATGGGGAATCCGGGTCCGGATTACCAGTTTGGCTTTGGGGGATTGAACGGCCGGGCGGCTGTGGAATGCATGGAAAATAATCAGTATATCATAAACAGTATTGGCAATGGACAAAACCTCAGCGGTACCTGGACTGTCCCGGCCGGGATGCAGCAGGTTCGTTTCATGTTATACTGGCCTGATTATCCTGCAGCGGCCTTTTCGTCATCTGCGCTGGTCAATAACCTGGACCTGACGGTGACCGATGCTTCCGGCACGATCCATCATCCCTTGATCCTTAAATCCGATCCGGTGCATGTCAATGACGCCGCTACAGAAGGCACCGATAGTATAAATAATATCGAGCAGGTGGTGGTGAATGTTCCCGCCGGCGGCGTATTTAACATAAACATCAAAGGAACCAAAGTGCCGGCTGGTCCCCAGCCATTTGTACTGACCTGGCAATATATTCAGCCGGGAGTAGTGGTCGAGTTTCCTTCCGGCAATGAAAGAATGCTTCCAAATGAACAGCAGATTATCCGCTGGAATGCCTACGGAGGAGACCCGAATACGTTCAAAGCTGAATTCTCTGCCGACGGAGGCAGCACTTGGCAGCTGATCCAGGACAATATTTCTTCAGACCTTCGGGAACTCATCTGGCATCCCAGTAACATTACCAACCAGGGATTGGTCCGGATCAGCCGCAATAACACGACCTACAGCGCCGTGAGCAAGTATCCTTTTACCGTCCTGACAGCACCTGTCGTTTCGGTCAGCAATCCCTGCCGGGGTTATGCGCAGCTTGACTGGCCTGCGGTGGCTTCTGCCGACAGCTTTGACATCATGCAGTTGAAAGGCAGCACCATGCAAAAAGTGGGAAACACTACCGGGAACACCTATCTGCTAAAAGGTCTTAATCCCGATAGCAGCTATTGGCTGGCAGTCAGGTCGGTCTATAAGGATACCGCGGGCCGGCGATCGATTGCCGTCAGCGTCCAGCCTTCAGGCGGGGCATGCACCCTTTCAGCGATGGACAACGACTATACTGTGGATAGTTTAGTAGGATTAAGATCGGGCCGTCTCAATACATCGACCCAGCTGAGTAACAGTACGCCGATCCGGATCGATCTGAAAAACCTGGGATCGGTTGCAACCAGCACCTCCTTCAATTTATGTTATAGCATTAATTCCGGTATTCCGATTGTGGAACCGGTGAGCTTGATCCTGGCGGGGCAAAGCGGCACCATCTATACCTTTACCCATACAGCGGATCTCTCCGCGCCTGGCGTGGATACGCTGAGGATGTGGGTCATTTATCCCGGCGATCCCAATGCCAGTAATGATACGCTCACTACCGTCATCAAACAGCTGAAAAACGATCCGGTTATCTTAAACACCTTTTTTACGGAAGATTTTGAAACAGCAGCCCGTGGGGAGTATTTTTCTCCAACGATGGGTTTTACCGGGAACGATCGTTGCGACTTTTATGCCAGCAACGACAATGGAAGGGCAAGAACACTCGTGAATCCCGGCTTTTCCAGGTCCGGAGTGCGCGCTGTCACGCTGGACCAGACGCATAATGCCCCGGTCACTACGGCTGACAGCCTCATCCTGACCTTTAATCTTTCCAGCTACGGGCCCGCTGACCAGCTGTTCCTGGATTTCTATTACAAGAATCAGGGCAATGATTCCGTCCGCACGGCCAATAAGGTCTGGATCAGGGGCAGTGACCAGGACGCCTGGATCGAGGCCTATACTCTGGATATCAGCCCTGCCAATATCGGTGTCTATCAGCATTCTTCGCCTATCGATATTACGGGTCTGTTCAAGGCGGCTTCGCCGGCCCAAGTGCCCAGCAGCAGCTTCCAGGTCAAATTCGGGGAAGAAGGATATACCTCTTCGAATAATGTCGTGGTAAATATTGGGAGCCCGGATGAAGGTTATACCTTCGATGACGTCAATCTCAGCCGCT
>Ga0193716_1000606_pt1 | contig 21823 bp, 24 predicted proteins | sample U2c1metaG_FD_145901 | JGI IMG/M metagenome (GOLD analysis project Ga0193716, IMG submission 145901) | Soil microbial communities from a riparian zone of the East river system, Colorado, United States - U2c1 | ecosystem: Environmental > Terrestrial > Soil > Riparian zone | place: USA: East River...
TGCCGTTGGACGGCTATGTATACACGTTGCTGCTGACGGGCCGTGACGCCAAAGATCACGTCATCGCCGGTCTGGAGGCGGGCGCGGACGACTACCTGGTCAAACCCGTGCATGAACCCGAGTTGATCGCGCGGCTCAATGCAGGACGGCGGATTCTGGCGCTCGAATATTCGCTGAGAGCCAGCGGCGACCGGAATCGCATGCTGATTGAGAATACCAGTGCGGTGCCCTGGGAGCTGGATCGAGACAGCTGCCGGATCATCTATTTCGCGCCGCAAATGCAGGCCATGTTTGCGGTCGCGGCGGACAGCGTGCCCGCGTCCTTCCCCGACTTGCTGCACCCGGATGACCGCGATGCGTTCCGGCAATTCATTCAGAGAGCGGCAGGCCCCGATGCGGGCGGCAAAGACTACATTGACAGCCGCATTGTTACCGATAGCGGGACGCGGCACGTGCGCAGCTTCGTTGCCGCGCAGCCCAATCGTGTCAACATGCAGCGCGTCGGTGGGATCAGCGTGGATATCACGCAGCAAAAGAACCTCGAACTCGAGCGGGTCCAAGCGCAAAAACTAGAATCTGTCGGCCGGCTTGCGGCGGGCGTGGCACACGAAATCAACACGCCGGTTCAATTTGTCTCCGACAACGTTGACTTCGTGCGCACCTCCATGACCGAGATGGCCGCCGTGATTCAAGCCTACCGGCATTTGAAGGTTGCGGTGCAATCGGCAGGCGATACTCGCAAGGCGGCGCAGCTCGCCGAGGACGCGGAAAAAACGGCGGATCTTGACTATATCCTGGACAACGCACCGAATGCGCTGGCCAGCTCGCTCGAAGGTCTTGGGCGTATCGCGACGATTGTGCGTTCAATGAAAGAGTTCGCGCATCCGGACAAGGCGCAGCAAGCGTTGGCCGATTTGAATCAGGCGGTCCGCAGCACGCTGGTCATTGCGAATAACGAATACAAGTACGTCGCCGAGTTGGACGCCAAGTTTGCCGATCTGCCGCCCGTACCCTGCTATCTGGGCGAGATCAACCAAGTGATCCTCAACTTGCTGGTGAATGCTTCGCATGCGATAGCGGATGTCGTCAAGGACAGTGGTACGCGCGGTAAAATCACCGTGCGTACACGGCTCGACGGCAATGAGGTGGAGATCTCCATCGGCGATACCGGCACCGGCATTCCGGAAGCCGCCCGCGATAAAATCTTCGATCCCTTTTTTACGACCAAGGAAATCGGCCGCGGCACCGGTCAGGGTCTGGCCATCGCGCACAACGTCATCGTCAACAAACACGGCGGAACGCTGCGCTTCGAAACCGAATGCGGCAAGGGGACGACCTTTTTCATTCGTCTACCGATTGCCGCGCGCACCGAAGGCCTCAGTCAGGCGGCGTGACGGCTACGCGCCGCCACCGCCGGATTTGGATTTCCATTTCGCCAGAATTTCCGCTTCACGCGCGCTCGTCAGTCCCGACTTGAGTTTCGCCTGACGCTCAGCCGGCTGCTGTTTGAACCACGCCAAGGTATCGGCAGCGGTGGTGTCCAGCGGCCGAAACGTCAGGCCCGCGCCGAGCGCTTTACGGATACTGCGCTTGGCGAAACCGGCGGTGTCGCCGCGAGCGGGTATCCAGACCGGCATGTCGCTCCAGGCCTCAACCTTCTCGGACTCCAAGAAGTCGGTGGGAACCCAGACGGGCTTGGCGTCGGCATGAATGGCGGCCGCGATGCCGGTCAACATGCCCTTCATCAGCAGCGGGTGCGCAGGACCGGTCGCATTGAACGTGCCCAAAGTACGCGCTTCGGCCATACGGATGGTCCACTCGGCCAGATCACGGGCGTCGATAATCTGGACCGGATCGGAGCCGTCACCCGGCGCAAGCACCTCCCCTCCGCGAGCCAGCCGCACCGGCCAGTAGGTAAAGCGATCGGTCTCATCACCAGGACCGACGATCAGCCCCGGCCGAATGATCGTAGCTTTCCCCGGAAACTGCTTTTCAGCCTCTTTCTCGCTCAAGGCCTTGAGTGGGCCGTAGAGCTCGCCGTTGGCGCGCAGCGACTCCAGGGTCTCGGCCATCGCATCCTTGCCCGGGTAGTTCGCAACGGGCGCCGACTCATCGGCCGGTTTTAAGTTGTCGGCGTACACCGAGATGGTCGAGATAAAAATGTAGTGCTTGACCTTGCCGTGCAAGACGCGACCGGCGTCCCGCACCCAGAATGGCAGGCTAGTCGGGTTGTCGATGCACACGTCCCACTCCCGGCCCTCGAGCGCCTTTAAGTCGCCGGTGTTGCGGTCGCCAAGCAGTTCCTCCACGGCACCGGGCCACTCGTGCGGCTGCTTGCCCCGATTGAACAGCGTGATCTGATGCCCGCGGCTCAAAGCGTAACGAACCTGATGCGGTCCGGTAAATCCGGTGCCGCCGAGGATGAGAATGCGCAATGGTTTTCGTGGTTGTTTGCTCGCACCCGCCGCCAAGGCTTGTTCGCCTAGGGTCAGCCCGAGGAGTGCGGCACTGGAGAGTCCAAGAAGATGTCGGCGGGTCATACGCATTTATTGTTTCCTCGCCGAATTCAATCCGGCCTTGCGTTACTGGGGAGCATCATGGGTCGACTCGCGCTTGCGGTCAACGCTTAGTCTCACTCTGTTTGCGCCGCCGCGCCCATCTCGACGGCACGGCGTTCCTGACTGCGTCCGAGGCGCATGGAAAGAGTCAGCCAGCCGATCGCGACCGGCAGAGCGCATAAGGCGATCCCGCTAATCTTCAGGCCGAGTGCCTGCAAGGCATCGAATACCGGGGCATACAGGGCATCGGAGCCGCGCAGGACCACCACGTCGATCATGTTTTTCGCCTTATATTTCTCATCCCGCCCCACCACCGTGAAGAACACTTGGCGAGCCGGATTGGCGATGGCGAAGTTCATCCAGCGCTGCGCCACTTGGAAGATAAAGACGACTGCCAGACTCGGCGCCAGGGCCAGGACGGTGAAGCCGATGATGTACACCGCGGGCAGCGCCCCGGCCGATGCGCCGGTGCCGAATCGCTTGAGCAGCTGCCCGGTCGCCAGCACCTGCGTCACCAGGGTGAGCAATCCGACCGCCAGGTCGATACTGGCGAAGAGGCGCGTCTGTGCAGCCGCGCCATGCACGGATGCGGCCACGATATTGGCTTGTTCGAGATACAGGATGGTCCCGCCGAAGGACAGCAAGCTTACCCAGATGGCCACACCGAAGAGGTAACGCGACCGGACCAGCGCGATGAACCCCGAAAACATGCTGCCGCCGATGCGTCGCGCGTCGTGCTGCTGCCCTTTGCCGCGCGCGACGCAGCGCTCGAGCTGATACACGCAGAACACGACCAGCTCGAGAAACACGATCGCGACCAGCAGCAAGTTGGTCGGTCCGAACTTCACCGAAAAGCCAATGGTTATCAAGGGACCCAGCAGGCCGCCTGCCGTGCCGCCGGCGCCGATAAAGCCGAACAGCCGCTTACCCTGCTCACTGGTGAAGACGTCAGCCATCAATGACCAGAACACCGCGACGGCAAAGAAATTGAAGACGCTGACCCAGACGAAAAAAGCCCGCGCCACTATGGTGGTCGACACGTTCAGCGTCAGCAGCAGCCAGAAAACGCCAAGGTTCGCCACGAAAAACTGGTAGACGATGGCGATAAACCAGCGGCGCGGCAGCTTCTTCACCAGCGCCCCATAAATCGGCTGCACCACGAGCAAGGTCACAAAGGTCGCGGTGAACATCCATGGCAGCGCCTTGACGCCGCCGGCAATACCCATCTGATCGCGCAACGGCCGCAGCACGTAGTAACCCGCCAACAGCATGAAAAAATACGCGAACGCCCACAGCGCGACCACGCGTTCTGTCGGCGTTGCCGGCAAGGCCCACTGCAGGGATCGTTTGATCAGCCTCATCGTCATGGCCAATCTTAGCGCGGCCAAGACCCCGTCGACCCATCAAAACAGCCCGAACATCGATTCGTTTAGATTATCCTGCTGGGCGGACCCGTCGCCATTAGGAGATAGCCTTATGCTGAATCGTCCTCAGCTCGTCCGTGTCGGACTGGCCATTCTCATAAGCCTGGGCTCACATGCGCTGCGCGCCGAGGCCCTCGCTCCGAAGTCCGATGCCGCCAGTGTGGCTGGCGACGCCGATGTCCTGGGTGCAGAGCGCCTGTTCTCGGCGTGGATGGAAGGACAAATCGCGTATCGGGGACTGCCCGGAATTGCCGTGGGTGTTGTGAGTGACCAGGAACTGGTCTGGTCCAAGGGCTTCGGCTTCGCTGACCTGAAAGCGAAGCTGCCCATGACGCCGGCCACCAAGTTTCGCATGGCGTCCAACAGCAAGCTATTTACCGCCATCGCCATCATGCAGCTTCGCGAGGAGGGCAAGCTCGGCCTGGATGATCCGGTGGTGAAGTATCTGCCGTGGTTCAAGGCCAGGCCTGCCGGCGACGACGATGGTCCGATCACCCTCGAGCAGCTGTTGTCGCACAGTTCGGGTCTGCAGCGTGAGGCGGGAGATCACTGGTCATCGTTCGAGTTCCCAACGCGGGATGAGCTGCAACGCCTGTACTCCGACCGCCAGGCAGCGTTTGCCCCGTCGGTGCGCTGGAAGTACTCCAATCTGGCCTATGCCATTGCCGGATTGGTGGTCGAGAAAGTGAGCGGCGAGAAGTGGGCTGACTACGTTGAACACAACATCTTCAAGCCGCTGCAAATGAACGACTCGAGCGTCGATAAAAAGGTGTCAGGCCTGGCCGTTCCGTACGGCCGCCGCATGCCGGACGGCACGCGGGAAGTGCTGCCCTTCGTTGATGCTAAGGGCATGGCGGCCGCGACGGGAGTCACCTCGGACGTCGAGGATATGGCGAAGTTCCTATCGGCGCAGTTCCGCCGCGGCGCGCGCGGCGGAGCGCAGGTCGTGAGCGGCGGATCGTGGCGCGAGATGCTGCGCGTGCGATCGGTGGAGGAAAATTGGAGCTCCGGAACAGGACTCGGTTTCGATGTGAAACGCGTCAAGGATAAGACCTACATCGGCCACGGCGGCGGTTATCCCGGCAACACCACCCAGACGCTGATCCAGCTCGATGACAAGGTGGGCGTCATTGTCCTGACGAACACCAATGATTCAAACCCCGCCGACATCGCGCAGCAACTGATGGCCACGGTGGGTCAAGCCGCAGCGAAGGCGGCCTTGGCGAAGCCCGTGCTCGTCGCTTGGGACCCGGCGTGGGAGCGCTTCACGGGGCTTTACCGCGGGCGTTTTGGGGATCAGCAAGTCGTGTTGCTCAATAAGAAGTTGGTCATCATCACCCCCGACGGACCAAACTTGGACAATCCCGTCACGCTCGAACCCTTAGGCAACGGACGCTTTCGCTTCGTCGCGCCGACGGGCGTGGGAGTCGTGGGCGAGGTGGTGCGATTCGTGGAGGAGGGCGGTAAACCGATGCGCATGTACACCGGAGACAGTTGGATCGATCGTGTGCAGGGGATGTGAACCCTTTAATCGCCCAAGCTCACCGTGAGATCCTGATTTTCCCTCGCAAGCTGGCTGACCAAGTATTCGTGCATCGCCTGCCTCGTGGTGGCGGAGGAAGAAAACTGGCTCTCCAGAAAGCTGAAAATCGCGAGCGTCACGAGCGTGTGCTGCCGAGCGGGGCGCATCGCCCGGGCCAACTCGCGGGCCTGGCAAGCAGCTGAAGAAGCCTTCGCATCGACGCCGGGTCCCCCAAGCAACTCACCGAGGCTTGGCAACGGCTTGCCGGTTGCCGAAGCCTCTTGCGCAGCTTTGAGTCCACGCATCAGACCTACACAACCCAACTTATCCGGATTGTCGAACCAGCGAAAAACCATGGGCGCCATATGGATAAATCCAACGTGGCTGCCTGAGTCCAGTGTGACGAGGACGCTGTTTTTGTATTTTTTCAGGATAGCTTCGGCGTTCTCCCGGTACGGTACGATGGCATCGGCGGTGCCGCCGATATACATAAAAGGAGTGCTGTTGCCGTCGAAGAACTCGGGCGTCAGAAACTGACTGGGACCCGCCATCGATATCGCTGCCCGAATTCTGGGATCCTTCCTTTTAGGATCAAACGCTGCCAGTTCCGTGGTCAGCCCTCCCAAAGATAGCCCCACAGCGGCGATTCGATCGCCATCCACCCTGCCATACAGTAAGTTGTCGGGTTGTTTGGTACGCGCAACCATCTGATCAATGAGGAAGGACACGTCGCCGGGTTGATTGACGATATCGGAGAGTACAGCCCCGCCGGGAGATGATCCGGTGGACAGCGGGAAGTCAACGCTCACGGCCACATACCCGTGGCTGGCCAGAAATTCTAAAATGTATTCCCCCTCCTTATATTGCGACATATAGCCGTGGCTATAGATCACGAGGGGATAGGGGGCGCCCTCTTTGTCGGTCGGAAACCAGATACGCCCTTTGAGTTCTCGCGAATCACGACCCTTGAAATCGTGGTTAGGCATCGTCGGCCTGGAGGTATCCACCCAGCTTATGGACTGATGGCTGACTTTATGAGGACCTCGCCGATAGAACTCTTGACTGAGCGCCCCGGTAGGCACGGCCCGTGGGGGATTGAGTGCAACATAGACGACGATGAGCAGCACGGCGAGCACGGCCAAAGATATTTTGAATAGCGGCCGCATCAACGAGAGCCTACGTGTGGGCGATGCATATACCAAGGGTACCGGAACGCCGGTCCGCTGCGAAGAAATAACCGGCGGGCAGGGGGGCCGCCCGGGCAGAATGCTACGCGGGACGCGACCTTTGCAGCTTGGTACTCATCCAATCGCTATGCAACTCCGTGCCCGCGTCCACGCTGGTTAACAGCAGCGCATGCCGCGGTATATCGCGGAAGTGTTCGATGACGGAGCTTGCACCGATTCGATGGGCCGTTTGCGTGGACCGCGCCGTGACTTCCAGCACCTCACCGAATGCGCCGATGGCGTCTCGAGCGACCTTGGCGGTGGCATCCGTGCACGCGTCAGCCACCACGACGATCCACAATGAGTTGCGCCAACCGGAATGGCTGTTGGCCGCAAATATACTGAGAATGCTTTTGGCGATGGTATCGCACTGATCCCGCGCCGCGATGACAATGCCAACCGCCCGGATTTTCGAGGGCGCCCGGAGTACCGGGCGATACGTCTGTGAGTCGGTGGGAGCGAGGAGCTGGGACACGGTCATAGAATCGCAGTTCCTGCGTAAAAGTGCTGTAAACAAACGCATGGACTGTGAAGCCTTTAACGCTTCTTCGTTTACGCTATTTTTATGAGCCTCTCGCTATCATGTCGCCAAGAGGCCGCGCCGACGTGCCGGCTTCCTTGGCGAGCATGGCGGTCTTAACCGCCGGAGGCTTTTCGTGGCGATCCAAGATTATGTACGATCCATTAAGACCACCGAGACGGTGTCCAAGGATCAGGTATTCCGATTTCTGGAAATGCAATTCGCTCGCGCCGACAAGGATCATGACGGCGAATTGGATTTCGACGAACTGGAGGCTTTTGTGCATGCGGTCTCGTGTCCGGAGACGGACCAACGGTAGGGAGGCTGCCCGTCGCGGGGAAGTGGTTCTACGGACAGGGCTAAAAGTGGTCATTGAGTTAAACCACTGCGCGCGTTAATTTTTCTTGGTCGTGCGCAAGATCGCACACAAGGAAAATGTACATGCCACTCAAGCATCAGCTTGCCGCCTTCGCGGCACTCGTTTGTCTCACCTTCACCGGCGTTGGCGCCTTTGCCGATGATCATGCCTACACCGAGGGCGCGGTCGTCAGCGTGTCAAGCATCCGAACGGCCGACGGTAAGTTTGACGACTACATGAATTTCGTCGACACCAAGTGGAAACAGCAGCAAGAAGCCGCCAAGAAAGCCGGCGACGTTCTGAGCTATCAGGTGCTCACGGTCGTGCCGCGCACTCCGGATGATCCCGACCTGCTGCTCGTGGTCACCTACAAGAGCTGGGCGGCGGGATTGGACGGGGCGCTTGCGAAAAACGACGCGGTCGCCAAGGCGGTCGATGGCTCGGCCGCGGCGAGCAACCAGGGCGTGGCCGATCGTGCGCCAATCCGACGGATTCTCGGCACGACGTGGATGCAGGTGCTCAACCTGAAGTAGCGGCGGTCTGCGAGTCGGTGACCACCGTGCCGTCGCTAATCCCTAGCCCTAGTCGCTAGCCGCGTTTGGCGGGGCGACTCGACGCCAACGCGTCCATGTCCGCTTGCATCCGTTGCTTGTATTCGTCGGACCACTGCGCGCCGGGCTTCTGGCTGGCTTTGCTCTGCGGCCGCGCGATGGGCTGGTTGCTAGTCGGTTCTGCGGGTTTGCGCGGACCTGTCTTCAGCTTGAGGGTGAGTCGTGATCGTGTAGGGTCAGAATTCGATTGAGTCACGGTTTGTAGATGGCTCCCTATTTCAATGGGTTGAGTGGGCTGGATCGGTATCGTGTTGGATCAAGATATTAGCGATCGATTGTGGCGCTTCGATGTCGTCGAACTGCTGCGGTGTCAGATTCTACCTGAAGCCATTCGACGCACAACATTTGGGGCGGTGAACGGGTGAGGGCGAGCGCCCGAGAGTCCGCGAGACGGATCGGAGTTGCGACCTTTGGGGGATTGCCGATGCCGATTCGATGGGATAATAGGCAAACGATGGCATATTTGCGGCATCCGCTGTTTCCAATTGAAGAGGAGTCGAACATGGCTTCAAATCTCCGCCGAACGGCAATACGCTGGCTCCTGGCCATGGTCCTTGTCGCCGGCGCTGCGCCGGGCTGGGCGCACGCCGGGCAAGTCAACAGCGTCGATGCGGTTCTCGATCGCTATAAGCATGCGCTCGGCGGGGAGGGCGCAATCGCCAAGGTCCAGTCTGAAACCATGCACGGCGAGATCGATGGCGCGGGCATGACCGCCAAAGCAAGTTTCGTTTACCTCGCCAAGCCGTTCAAGACGCTCATCAAAATCCAGACCGATGGCGGGGAGGTCAGCGCGGGATTTGACGGCACCGTTTCCTGGTCGGTCGATCCCAAGGGGGCGAGTATCGACAAGGACACGGCTCCGGAAGCCGTACGGCGGGATGCTGATCTGCAATATGCGCTTCATCAGCGCACCTATTTCAAGAAGCTCGAGTTTGCCGGGGTCACCGACTTCGAAGGCCACCCCTGCTATTGGCTTCACGGCACCACCAACTGGGGCAAGGACAATAGTCAGTTCTATAATGTCCAGACTGGATTGCTCGAAGGCTACCGTTTTCAAGCGGATAACTCATCCGGCGCCGTTGCGACCGTCCAGTTTCAAGACTACAAAAGCTTCGGAGGACCGTTGGTCGCGACCAAAGTGACTTCGCGCAGCGGCGATCGCTGGCGAACCTTTACCTATAAGTCTGTGAGCTACGCACCGGTGGCGGATTCCGTGTTCGAATTGCCGCGGGCCGTCAAGGCGCTGCAGTAACTCAAGAGCATCCCGCACGCGCAACCTGAAAAAAGTGGTGGCATCCGCGAGGGCGAAACAGTCGTCGAGAGGCAGGGGGACTACCAGTCTTAATCGCAACAGCCTCGCGCCCCGCGGCGCCAGCCGTTACTGTAGCGGCTTCAGCCCAGACTACAATCACTAATTGGTCTGGCAATATCGCGAATCGGTATAGCGCCGGACAAGAAAAGTGTACGTCGGTTAAGTTGTTTGGAATGGTGCGCCGCGGTGCTTTGTTAGACGCTGGCGATGATGCGCACGCTGAGCGGGCTGCGCGATTGACTGTCCGAAAAAGCCTACAAAACAATCGGGAAATGGTGCATTGACTGAGCCGGCCCGGTGAATCTCCCAAACCGCAGTTGGAGCAGTCCATGCAAGAGGAACAAATACGTGAAGCCCTGAATACGCACTGGCACGCGTCGGCAGCCGGCGATGCCAGCGCGGAACACGATATTTACGATGACGATGCGATTTGTGATTATCCTCAGTCTGGTGAACGAATCCTGGGGCGAAGCAATTTGCAGGCCTTGCGGAGTCATCATCCAGGCAAACCGTCGGGTTTCGACGTCAAGCGAATTATCGGAAAAGGTGATCTCTGGATCACGGAATACACAATCACCTACCAGGGGCGACCCGCATACACAGTGAGCATTATGGAGTTCCGCAACGGTAAGGTCGTGCACGAGACACAGTATTTCTCCGATCCCTTCGAGGCGCCGGCCTGGCGGAGCCAATGGGTTCAGCGGATCGCGTGACGCCGCATTGAGGCGAAATTGATGAAGGCTATTCGTCCGGCTGTGGCGGTACGCTGAACGAGAACTCTCGACCCGTTACGAATCAACGTAGCAACTAGCGATCAACTCTTCGTCCAGCGTGCCACTGCTTTCGCCAATGATGGTCCCACGAGTAACACGAGAATGAACCGCGCCATCTGCATGGCCATCACGAATGGCACATCGACTTTGGAAGAGGCCGCAATGATCGCGACCGAATCAGCGCCGCCGGGACTGGTGGCAAGGTAGGCAGTCAGCGGGTCGGTGCCGACGATGAGGTGCAGCAGCACTGCCAAACCGCCGCACAGCGCGATCAGCGTCACAGTCGAGGCAGCGATCTTCGGGAATACGCGCGCGGCGTAGATCATGATCTCGCGCGAGAAGCGCAGGCCGATGGACCAGCCGACCAACGCGTAGCAGCCGGCCATCAGCCAGGGCGGCAGGGTGATCGTCATGGCGTGGGTGCAGGAGAGCGCAACGCCGGCGAAGAGCGGGACGAGCAGTGCGCCGGCGGGTATCCTGGATTTGGCGCCGGCGATCGCGCCGAACACGGCGACCGCCATCGTTTCCCACAAGGGCCCGGCAGCGACCGCCGGAAACCAGTCGATCGCGGCTGTCGCGAGGCCGCCGGGCGCGACCCAGAAGCGTGCAACGAGTGAGGCCACGAGAGCCACGAGAATCACGCGCAGAAACTGCATGTAGGCGACGAGCCGTGGGTCGCCGCCGAAGCCTTCGGACATCAACACCATGACCGTGGCTGCACCGGGCGACGAGCCCCAGACCGCCGTCGTTCCCGGCAATACCTTCCAGCGCGCGAGCAGCGCGCCTAGCGAGGTACTGATGAACAGCACCGAGCAAACACCGGCGAGAAACAGCGGCCATTGATGGGCCATCGTCACTAGGATTGCGGGACCGATGCTGCGCGCCACCAGGCAGCCGATCAGTCCTTGCGCGAGGACAAAGGGCCAGTGCGGCACCGCGAGCTTGCCGTCGAACACCGCGACCAGAATCGCCGCCGCCATCGCGCCCAGAAGCAGGGCCGCGGGGAGGTGCATCAGCTCGAGCGGCACAATGAAGGCGAGCGATACCAGAAGCAGAATAGTCCACTTCAGCGCAGCCCCGGTGTCGCGTAAGGTAAATGCGGTTCGCTCGCTCGGCTGATCCATCATGTTGTTTAAAGACTCGGGTTCGCTCGATGCGACTCTAGGTGCGAGTCAGCGCGATGTCGCTGCTTTGAACGATGCGGCCGAGTCGGGGCATGATGTGCTTCATCGACATTTCGTGGCCCTCGGCGTCAGAACTGGTTGTCGCGTCCTTGACGATTAGCAGCTCGTAACCGTGCTCGTAGGCTTGGCGTGCCGTCGATTCCACGCCAATCTGGGTCGCGACCCCGCCCAGTACGACCGTGCGGATACCGCGTCGACGCAGCTGCAGATCCAACTCGGTGCCGTGGAACGCGCCCCATTGTCGTTTCGTAATTTGCAGGTCACCTGATTGCATCAGGCCTGGTGGGAATTCGCTCCAGCCGGCCGGGAAGCCACCCGCAGGGATCGGCGATGCCTGGTCGACCGGTTGGCGCAGCATGTCGGCGCCGTCCGGCGAGAAGGCGACGTTGACCAGCACGACGGTTGCCTTTGCGCTGCGAAAGCGCTCGGCCAAGACCTGACCGCGCACCAGCAACTCTTGACCCGTGACGGGCGTAAGCGAGTAGCCGAGAATGCCCTTTTGTAGGTCAACTAGCACGAGCGCAGAAGTTCGGGGATCGAGTTCGATCATGATCGGGACTCCAAGGGTGAGGGGGCACGGGCACAGCCGCGGGCCTTGTGCAGAAGCTATTTATGAGGGAGACTCATAAATATAATTTTATGAGGATTCCTCACAAATGTCAACCGAAGCGACCGTAGCCAAAGCGCCCAAACGCGCCCGCGGTGTGCAGCGCGTGGCAGAACTGCTGGACGCGGGTGCCGCATTGTTTGCGGAACATGGCTATGAAGCGACTACCATGACGCAAATCGCAAAGCGCGCGGGCGCATCGATCGGCTCGTTGTATCAATTCTTTCCGTCCAAGGAGGTGCTCGCCGAAGCGCTGTTCGCTCGCTACGTGGAGCGCGTAGCGTCAATGCTCGAGGATCTCGCAAAGCGCGCACCGGGATTATCGCCACAGCGCCTGGCAGACAGACTCATCGACCTAATGCTGGATGTCCGCTCGGACCGTGACTCTACGGCCGCGCTTTCGGGTTCCGTCTCCGGCATCGTCGAGCGCCGCAAATCGCTTCGCGGCGCCACCCGCCGCCAAATCGCCGCAATCCTGCGCGCCGCCAATCCCAAGCTGCGCGAGAAGGCCGCTGCCGAGGCTGCCGCCTTGATTGGCCATGTTTTGAAGCTCGTGCCGATGCTGGCTAAAGAGCAAGAGGATGGCGGGCAGCCGCTCGTTGCGCAAATGCGGACGATGCTGGCTGCGTATATCGAGCGTGTCGTAAGGCGCTGACGTGAGATTAAGGACGGACTCGACCCGCTGCTGCCTCGATAAAGTGGCCCACCCATATTTTTACAAAGTGACCCTTTTGTATGGGCCGCTTACAGAACACCTTAAGGGGGTACGCTGACTTTGAATAAGCACGGCGACACTCATTATCAATCTCTAGGAGAAGAACTTGAATCACTTGATGCAGACAGCGGTCGGCATGGGATTGGCCGCAATCATTTGTGTTTCTTATCCCTGCGTCGGCCTTTCGCAGACACTCATGCCGATACCCGCGGTGCACGACGGGCAACACGACTTTGATTTCAACATTGGCGTGTGGCACACCCACATCAAGCGAATTCTTGATCCATTTGCGAGCAGTTCGGAATCCGTTGAACTGAATGGAACTGTGACCGTGCGCAAGGTGTGGGATGGCAAGGCGGAACTGGAGGAGATCGAAGCGGATGGGCCGAAAGGCCACTGGGAAGGCCTCACGCTCTTCCTGTACAACCCGAGCGCGCACCAGTGGAGCCAGTCGTTCGCGAACAGCAAGGCCGGGACACTGTCGTCGAATGTCGGTGAATTCAAGGACGGCCGAGTCGTGCTGATTGGTCAGGACACCGTGAATGACAAGACGATCCTGGTGAGGGCCATGTGGTCCGACATCAAGCCGGATTCGCACCAATACGAGGAGTCGTATTCGAATGATGGCGGGACGATATGGGTACGGTCTTTTATCGCCAACTTGACGAGATTGAAACAGTGAGCACCGCCCTGCGCCTCTTGTTGCTTATGTCGGTGATGATGCGTCACTGGGGTTCCGTGAGATTCACTGAGCCTTCCTTGGAGCTGCCTTCTGATTCCCGCCCATGATTTCTAGGCAGAACTCAATGAATGCCCGGACCTTCGCAGCGCGGTGCAGCCGCGAGGGATAGACCGCGTAAAGAGGAAACCGCTCGTCCGACCAATCCGGAAATAGCTCGACCAGCCGGCCACCGCGCAGAAGCTCCGCGCAGCCGATTTCCAGCACCTGACAGATGCCGGCACCTGCCTCGCAGGCGCCGATCAACGTTCCCGAGTCCGACACCAGGAGACGCGCCTTGACCCGCAGCGGCAGGACCTCTTTCTTGCGCCTCATTTCCCAATCGTAAGGCCGCGCGTTGGCCGCATCGTAGAAGTCGATGCAATCGCGCTCTTCGACCTCTTTGGGGTGCCGCGGCTTTCCATGAGCTTTGATGTAGGAAGGCGAGGCCACGGTCAGTACCCGCGTCTCGATCAGCTTTCGGGCCACGAACGATCCAACCGGCGGCTCGCCGAAGCGCAACGCCAGGTCAAACCCGTCCGCGACCAGATCGCCGACGGAATCGCGCATGATCAGCTCGACGGAAAGATCCGGATAGCGCGCCAGGAATGCAGCTAGATGCCGGGATAAAACGATTCTGGAAAAGAATGGATCGATATTGACGCGCAATCGTCCCCGCACTTTGCTGGCGGAACCGGCGGCCTCGATGGCGGCCTCCTCGATGCCGGCTAGATGCGGCCCGACCTGCTCGTAGAAGCGCCGGCCTTCATCGGTCAATGAAAGTGACCGAGTGGTTCGCGCCAGGAGCCGTGCGCCCACGCGCTGCTCGAGGCGCGAGAGGGCGCGGCTCACTCCGGAGGGGGATAGCCCGAGTGCTTCGGCAGCTCTCGCGATGGTCCCTGCCTCAACCACCGCTATGAGCAGCGTCACGCCGGAGAGCAATTTGCCGTCGAAAGCCATATAGATTCCTGCCGTTTTATCACGACTGTACTCACATAAACGCTATTTAAGCACGAATGCAGCGGTGGGATAGTACCGCCACGTCGCCAGCGGCGATTCACTGAAAAGGAGCGCTTATTATGTTTGCAGTTACCGGCATTACCGGAAAAGTTGGGGCAGCGGTGGCCCGCAGCCTTCTTTCCGCCGATCAGCCTGTCCGGGCGGTAGTCAGAGATCGCAGCAGGAGTGGCCCCTGGGCACAGTTGGGCTGCGACATTGCCGTAGCCGATCTATCAGATACGGAGGCACTCGCAGCGGCATTCGCCGGCACGGCCGGTGTCTTCGCGATGGTGCCTCCAGTGTTCGACCCGGAGCCCGGCTTTCCCGAAGCCATGGCCTTCATTAACCCACTGCGCGAGGCTCTTGCGCGCGCGAAACCCGCGAGAGTGGTGGCGTTATCGACCGTCGGTGCAGACGCACCGCAACCGAACCTGCTGAATGTGCTCGGCCGGATGGAGGATGTCTTCGGGACTCTCCCGATGCCGGTGACATTCCTGCGTGCGGCCTGGTTCATGGAAAACGCCGCGTGGGACATCGATTCAGCGAAGAGCGGGCTTATCCAGAGTTACCTTCAACCGCTCGACCGTGCTGTGCCGATGGTCTCGGCCGACGACGTCGGTCGCGCCGCTGCAGCGGTGCTGCAAGAGCGGTGGGAAGGCAAGCGTGTAGTCGAGCTCGAGGGCCCGCAGCGGGTCTCGCCGAATGCTCTGGCCGCAGCATTCGCCAAAGCGTTAGGGACGCCGGTGCGTGCCGAGGTCGTGCCGCGAGAACAGTGGGAATCGATCTTCCGTGCCCCAGGCATGAAGAATCCCACCCCCCGCATACAAATGGTCGAGGGATTTAACGCTGGCTGGATCGACTTTGCAGAGCGCGGCGCACACGCCCGCAAGGGTTCCACCAGCATCGATCAGGCCATTACAACGCTCATCCAAAGGCAACGCGCATGAACCACATTGCCGCGGCCTCCCTGCTGGTCTTCGGGCTCGCTGGTGCGGGCGCACAGGCCTCCCACGCACTTGATCATTCGCAAGGGTACAAAGTCATGTCAATGAAAGACGATCTTGCCCGTCGATCCCCGGACATCCACTGGCCCACAGGCTTCGAGCCGGAGAAGGCCGACCTGTTCGCTCACAATGAACTGATCATCAATGCGTCTTGTGAGCGGGTCTGGCCACATATCATCGAAGCGAGCCGGTGGCCGAGCTGGTACCCCAACTCCAAGGATGTCGAAATCCAGGGCGGGGATCCGGTGCTCCGGGACGGCACGGTGTTCCGGTGGACCACGTTCGGCTTGGCGATCGAAAGCAAAGTGCACGAGTACGTATTGAACCAGCGCCTGGGATGGTACGGCTACGTGCCGGGAGCCAAGCCGAGCTTCTATCACTCCTGGTATCTGGAGCCTCGGGGCGCCATGTGCCATGTCGTAATGGATGAGGCCGGCGTTGGAAAGGATGCGGCGGGCCTTCGCAAGAGTGATGAGACGCTCATGCACCGCGGACACGATCTCTGGCTGGCGACTTTGAAGTGGGTGGCCGAGGCGAAGTAGCCTCCGCCTGCATTATCGGGCCGCCCGCGGAGCGAGTTGCGAGCTCACACTGGACCGTCCCAGGACCACCGTCCAAGAGCCAGACCAACCGGAACCTTCTCGTGCGACTCCGGATAGGCCGACATTGCTTACTCCGGACTGATTTCCCATCGATGCGGTGTAGTCGGACGGTCCACCGAGCGCCTCCGCCCAATAGGCCGCCAAGCGCTCGGAGTGTTGTGGGTGATAACCGTGCGAGAAGGCGTGGCTCACGATTGGGTCAGCAAGGCATCGAGCGTGCCACGCATGCGCTAGCGCGATGAAAGCTTGGCGCCCGCCGGCGGCCTCGTAAATTGTCAAGCTCATACAATGAACCTCAGAGCCGGAAAGTACGGCGGGCAACGCCGCAAGGCTCAGGTGACCTTACTGACGACATGCACCTGGCGGCCGCCACTGCGAGACTATTCCGCGTGCCTGAGACGAATCATGGATCACCAGAACCAGCGATTTTCGGACCTCAGTACCTGTGATGCTGAGCTCCATCGGTACGTTCGGCGGCACGGTCAGCGTCCCTCCGGTTTTCGCCCTGTTGGCGCCGGCAGGAGTCTCCAAACACTGCTCGCCCACGATCATGTACCACCCTTCGGGCCCCGGGTGCGTGTGGACTCTCGAGCGGTCGCCCGGGCGCATCACTGCATATGAGAGAACTGCGGTGAATGACTTCGCGGCAGGCAGCTGCAGAGGACCTACGGTGGCGACCGGTTGCCCGCCTTTGACGATGAGGTTGCGTGAGCCGAATTCCGACAGCCACACTCGACCGTCCTCTTCAACGACGATCCCGGTTGCGCTCTTGGCTGCATCTGCTGCAGCACGGTTTGCAAAAGTCCGGATATGCCAGTACACCTGCCGCTTCGGGAATTGCAGGCCTTTTTCCGAAGCGACATTGAAGCAACCGAAGTCCGGCCTCTTCTCGCCAGGCGGTACATCGTCGCACGCCACGCCGACATGGTGCTCGTGCGTCGCGCCCGCAGTTTCTTGACCGTTTGCGATGCTCAGAGTAATCGGTACGGCCAGTGGCGAAGCGAGAATGCTGAAAATGGCCGCCGCTTTGACACGATTCATTTTCTATTCTCCCGATTCCGTGCCTCATTCTCGCATGCGACGCTTCGAGGCTGCCGAGGTCCGCGCGCGCATCGAGTCTGCGCTCGGTAGGTTGCCACGGTCAATAAGAGACACCGTGTGCAACGCGAGTACGCGACCGACGCACCCACCGCTACAAGTTACCTTAATACGTCCTCAGGCGTGCATGCCGCACATCACTACCATGGTGACGATCCGTATTTCGGGTTCTGCGACTTGGGTCGGTGGCGTCAATCATTGTCGAGCCTACTGTGTCGAAAAGGCGGAACCCAGCGGCCCATCATTTCGGAGGATCGCCCTAATATCTAAATCCTGGTCTGTCTTCGCAGTCGCTTTATTCTTAGGCCTAGCCGGCTGTGCCTACTTGGGCCACATGTTGCTGCGTTTTGAAACCGCCGAGCGCACCGATCCTGCTCAATTGAATGACCCCGTGTTCAACGAAGCCATCGCAACGCATAGCGACGTCGTTCGGCTGACCTTCGCCGCCGATCGCAACATACGCGCGGCGGTCAACCATGGTCAATTGAATGTGTCCACCAACGCAGCGTTTTGCGACGGTGAGCGCGAATCGCTGGGCCCCATCCAGACGATCTTTGACGCCGACGGCCCGATCTCGCTGCACAAAACCAGTGGCCCAGCAGCCTCAACAGATCACCGCGTCTGGATCTACATCTACGCCCATCGCGACCGAGCCTCACAGTCCGCAACGGACGCAGATCAACACGCAAAGTACGATTTGGCGCAATCCACGCGAGACGTCTGCGTCACCATCAACGCCCTCACCATGGTATTGAGCGGCTTTACGTCTCAGGAAGTGAATATCAAGGCAGCCGCGCTGCAGAGTGCAGTCCTGAAAGAGCTTCCATCGACCGCGACGCATTTGTTGGCAGATTAAATCGGCAAGTCGGTGACTTCTGCGCGCCGTAATCCCGCCAGTACTGATCCGCGAGCGCCTTTGCCTTGTCGGAACCACTGTTCCCCCGCGTTCACGTACTGCTATTCGCTATTTGACTCGTATGACTACTTATGGTCATATATAGTCATGAAACAAGTACGCATTGCCGAACTCAAGGCGAAACTCAGTGAATTTCTGCGCGCCGTGCAGGGCGGTGAATCATTTGTTGTACTCGATCGAAACACAGCGATTGCGCAGATCGTGCCGTTGCGCGAGCGGCCCGGCATTCGGATCCGTAAACCCGCAAGCGGATCGCCGGCGCCGAACAAAGTCGCTTTGCCAAAACCCGCGCAACTCAAAATCGACGTGCTCGAACTATTGCTTGAAGAGCGTCAAAGCCATCGATGATCGCCTACGTCGACTCGTCGGTACTGCTGCGCGTGGCACTTGGACAGCCGAATGCACTGCCCGAGTGGCGCGATATTGAGCGAGGTGTGTCGAGCGCGTTGGTGACGACCGAGAGTCTGCGCACCTTGGATCGCGTGCGGCTACGCGTGAATCTTTCCGACATTGAAGTCGCAAGACGACGCGCGACGATTCTTGCGCTCATTGACTCCTTAGAACTCGTGGAGATTGATGGCAGCGTACTCGACCGCGCCGCCCAGCCCATGCCCACAGAACTTGGCACGCTCGATGCGATTCATCTGGCTTCCGCGCTCCTTTGGAAGGACGCGCTTGGCGCCGATCCAGTCATGGCTACTCACGACAAAGCGTTGGCTCTCGCCGCACAAGCCCACGGCCTCAAGATAATGGGAGTCTAATCGACCGCGACTCTACTTGTTCCAGCCTCCAGCGCCTCTTTAAGGTCAGTATCGTGCGTAGAGCATGCATCGAGCGTGACGCGCTCGGCGGGATCGCCATTGAGAGTGGAGAGTACCGGGCGTGCGCTGGCGGAAGCCCACTGCAAGTCCGGCCACCACTGCGGAATCACGGGGTGCTGCGTCGGTTCGATGCTCTCGCCGGGACGCGGCGCGAGGACTTCGACGTCGCGGCAGCGAGCCGCCGCGCGCACACGTTCGACGGGCTCAGTCCAAGTATGTTGCGCCAGCTTGATCAGCCCCCAATGCACGGGAATCATGGCGCGGCCCCGTACTTGGATATGAGCTTGGACGGCGAGCTCGGGGCCTAAGTGATTGTCGGCCCAATCGGCATCGTATTGGCCGGCCTCGATCAGCGTGACGTCGAAGGGTCCGAGGCGCGCGCCGATGTTGGGCAGATCCTTCTGGTAGCTGGTGTCGCCTGAGTACCAAGCGCGATGCTTATCGCCGATGATGGCGAAGCCGGCCCACAGAGTGTGGTCGCTGTTGGGTGACAATCGCCCAGAGGAGTGGCGGGCGGGCGTCGCGACCAGTTCGATATTGCCCTGGCGCGTGGATTGCCACCAGTCAAGTTCGATGATGCGCTCGTTGGGAATTCCCCATCGCGACAGGTGCGCGCCGATGCCCAGTGGTACGACGAACACGTTGTGCCAGGACCTCATGGCGGCGATGCTGGCGTAGTCCAGATGATCGTAGTGATCGTGGGAAATGAGCACGACATCGATCGGCGGCAGATCGCTCAAGGCAATTGGCGGCGGATACCAGCGCTTAGGTCCCGACCAGGCAAACGGTGAGGCGCGCTCGCTCCAGAAAGGATCGATGAGTATTTTGCTGCCATCGATTTCGAGCAGCGTGGAGGAGTGACCGAACCAGGTGACGCGCAGACCCGACTGCGGTGCGCCGGCGAACGCGGCGGCGCTTGTATGGACGAGCGGAACGGCTGCATCGGGCGTAGCGTGCGGCTCGGACTTGCCGAAGGTAAAATGCAGCAGCGCACGACGAGTATCGATCCAAATGGTCTGCGGATCTTTGAATTGACCGTCATGCCACTGCGGCGATTGCTGTGCGCGCGCCAATCGTTCGCCTTTTGGTTTTGCGCCGAAGGCGGTCCATCCGGAGAAGATAACTGCGCAGAGCATCGCGATCAGCAGCGCGAGCGCGATACCAGTCCACTGCAGCAGGCGCGATGTCCGGCGGCGCGGTGCAGTATCAGACTGACTTGCTGGCAATGAGGCTCTTGGCGCAGTCAACGAGGGCTTCTGTGGCCGGTCTTGATTGCCACCCTAGCACGCGCTGGGCTTTCGCTGTGCTGTGAACATGCTTGCGCCCAAGGCTCGGCGTCAGAAAACGCACCCCAGGATCAAACAGCGACACTAGCCGAAGTACAAAGTCGGGCAGGGCGCGGGTGGGTACTTTGTTGGCCGCTACCCCAAGATGCTCACGCAAAATGCGAGAGATGTCGGCCATCCACAAGAACTCGCCGGTCACCAGGAAGCGCTCACCCGAAGACTGCTGCGAGGTCATGGCGCGAATATGCACATCGGCGAGATCGCGCACGTCGACCACCTCGAAGCCCAATCGGGGATTGCCGGCGACGCGACCTTGCAGCAGGCGTCCGATGACTTGCACGGAGCCAAGGTTTTCCGCGCTCAAGATCGGGCCGAAGACCGCGCCGGGCAGAATAGTGGTGAAGGCCGTACCGCGCTGCTGCTGCATGAAGTCCCATGCGGCTCGCTCGGCGAGGCGCTTCGAGATTCGGTACGCGCCCACGATGGTCTCTTTAGGATCAAACCATTGAGTTTCGTCGCTGACACTGTCGGGGCCCTTCAAGAGGGGCGTGGCGGCGGTCGCGGCGGAAGTCATTACCACGCGCTGGACGCCGGCATCGGCCGCGGCGCGCAGTACGCGTAGTGTCCCGTCGCGCGCCGCTGCGATCAGCGCCGCGGGATCCTTCTCGCCGTCTGTGCCCAACGGCGAGGCCACGTGCAGCACGAAGTCGCAGCCGGCCATCGCGGCATCCCACCCTGAATCTGCCGTGAGATCGGCCGCATAGAAGCTCAAGGTGTCGCCGGCGTCGGTGACTGATGCAACGGCCGTGCGCACGGCTGGCTCCTTGGCGAGGTTGCGCAAAGTAGCGCGCACGGTATAGCCGCGTCGCAGCAGCTCGACGATGCACCAACCGGCGACAAAGCCGCTGCCCCCTGTGACCAACACTGTCTGCGCCATTGCCAACCCCTGCAAGCGCGCTAAAGCGTCTTGTCGTTGTAAGTATACAGCTGTAGACTTTAACTCGAAGTGCGACAGAAAGCCACGATGTCAATTTAAGGCCATATATGAAAACCCGAAGCAAGCCAGCCGTGCGGCGCCGCAATGCGGCCGCCACCCGCGATGCCATCCTTGCTTCTGCGCGCCTGGCGTTTGTGCGGTCAGGATATGAAGGCGCGGGCGTGCGCGAGATAGCGCAACGGGCGGGTGTTACCGCCATGCTGGTGAACCGCTACTTCGGTTCGAAGGAAGGATTGTTCGCGGAAGTGGTGGCCGCGATCATGGCGAAGCCGATTATATTGAGCCCGAAGAATCTGAAATCGAAGAACCCGGGTGAGGCGTTCGCGGCGGCGCTGGTGAGCATCACCGGGACCCAGGCGATTCCGCTGGAGGGATTTCAGATCATGCTGCGTTCAGCCTCGAGTGAGCGCGCGGCGCAGATCGGCCGCGAGCAGATTGAGAAGCACTATCAGAAAACCTTGGCGGCAGCGCTGGGCGGTGAATTGGCAGCGCAGCGCGCGGCGGTGCTGTTGTCGCTGGTCGCAGGGTTCCAGGCAATGCGGCAGATGATTGCTCTGCCGGCGCTCGCCAAG
>Ga0193716_1000607_pt1 | contig 21817 bp, 17 predicted proteins | sample U2c1metaG_FD_145901 | JGI IMG/M metagenome (GOLD analysis project Ga0193716, IMG submission 145901) | Soil microbial communities from a riparian zone of the East river system, Colorado, United States - U2c1 | ecosystem: Environmental > Terrestrial > Soil > Riparian zone | place: USA: East River...
AAACGCCTCGGCCACGCGAAGGGCTCATACGGGACGTCGTCCGATGCCCCGAAGGGCCCCTTCGGGGCGCTCAACGCCCTGAAGGTCACCTTCAGGGCACCGTCACTGTCACAACAGCGCCCTTCGCGACGTGAACTCACGATGCAGCCACTACTCGACTTGAGACCGCCCGGCCCTCGGGGCACTCGGCGATGCCGTTGGCGAATTCGCACGGTGGCCGGCGGCGCATGCCTCGAACGGCCCGTACGAGACGTTCAGCGTCCCCAACGCGTCTTTCGGGACATGGCCACTGTCCCCAAAGCGCCGTTCAGGACACCGACCGCCTCCCGAACCGACCGCCAGACAGCGAGCCGCACAATTCGCCAACAGCATCATCCAGCGCCCCGAAGGCCACCTTTGGGGCGTCACACCTGCCGGGGGGTGGGGGGTCAGTGTCGCGCGGTCATGACCTGGCGCACGGCCTCGCTGGGGACCACTCTCAGTGCCACACCTCGGTCGGTGCACACGGACTGCGCGTGGCGCACCGCGGCCGACGCCGCGTGGTCGCACGCCGACACGGTGCTCAGGTCGAGCGTCAGCACGTCGATCTCCGACGTGTCTCTCTGCTCGAAGAAATCCGTCACCGTGCGGTTCAGCTCTCCGACGGTGACGGCGTCCAGCGTGCCGGTGACGCTGATCCCCGACCTGCCGTCGACGAAGATCGTCACCGGCGAGGATTTCTCTGGCCCTGTGGAGGTCATGACGCAGAGACTAGGTGGACGCTCGAGACGCCACCTCCGGGTGTCACCCTGAACTACGCAATGACACCATTCGTGCGCATTCGGTCAATATCGGGAAGCGCGTAACCCAGTTCGGTGAGCACCGCCGTGGTATCCGACCGGGGCTCCGCCGGCGGCGTCGGTGTGGCCGCGGCGGTGCGGGAGAACTTCGGGGCCGGCGCCGGCTGCAGGTGCCCGTCGAGCGACACGAACGTCCCGCGCGCCACGTTGTGTGGATCCAAGGCCGCCTCGGCCGGGTCGAGCACCGCGGTCAGGCAGGCGTCGGTGCCAGCGGCCAGCGCGGCCCACTCGTCCCGGGTCCTCGTCAAGAGGACGGCGGCCAGCGCGGAACGCACGGCCGGCCACCGCGCGGGATCCAACCGCCCGGCGACCGACTCCGGATCGATCTCCAGCACCTTCACCAGTTCACCCCAGAAGCGCTCCTCGATCGCGCCGACGGCGACGTACTTGCCGTCCGACGTCTCGTAGGTGTCGTAGAACGGCGCCCCGCCATCGAGCATGTTCGCTCCGCGCCCCGCGCCCCACAGGCCGATGTTGCGCAGCCCGTGCAGCCCGGCAGTCAACAGTGCCGCACCGTCCACCATCGACGCGTCCACCACCTGGCCCCGACCGGACGTCGCACGCTCGACCAGCGCCGCGAGCACGCCCATCGCGAGCAGCAGCCCGCCACCACCGAAGTCTCCCAACAGGTTCAGCGGCGGCACCGGCCGCTCCCCCGCCCGCCCGATCGGTTCGAGCGCTCCGGACAACCCGATGTAGTTGATGTCGTGCCCGGCGGCCTGCGCGAGCGGGCCGTCCTGGCCCCACCCGGTGATCCGGCCGTACACCAGCCGCGGGTTGCGCTCCATACAGTCGGCCGGCCCGATGCCGAGCCGTTCGGTGACACCCGGCCGGAACCCCTCGATGAGCACGTCGGCGTCCTCGACGAGGCGCAGCACCAGGTCGCGGCCCTCCGGCGACTTGGTGTCGACGCCGATCCAGCGCCTGCTCCGCGTCAGCGGGTCGTTCGGGAACGCGAGCACGTCGAAACCCGGCTTGGCGCGGTCGACCCGGACGACGTCCGCGCCGAGGTCGGCGAGGACGGTGGTCGCGAACGGCGCGGGCGCGAGCCCGACCAGCTCGACGACCCTCAGACCAGCGAGCGGTCCCATGGAGCCCCTTTAAATAACATTCGCGAGGAGAGATGTCACAGTGTGCGGGAGATGATTTCCTTCATGATCTCGTTGGTGCCGCCGAAGATACGCTGCACCCGCGCGGACGTCCATGCCCGCGAGATCGGGTACTCGGCCATGTACCCGTAGCCGCCGAACAGCTGCAGGCACTCGTCGGCGACCTTCGACAGCCGGTCGGTGGTCCACCACTTGACCATCGCGGCGCCGGTGACATCGAGCTCGCCCTTCAGGTGCCGCTCGACGCACTGGTCCAGGTACGCCTTGCACACCGCGACCTCGGTGGCGGCCTCGGCGAGCTTGAACCGCGTGTTCTGGAACTTGAAGATCTCGCGCCCGAACGCCGTGCGCTCCTTGGTGTAGGCGATGGTCTGCTCGACCGCCGCCTCCATGGCCGCGACCGCCGACACGGCGATGATCAGCCGCTCCTGCGGAAGCTGCTGCATGAGATGGATGAAGCCCATGCCCTCTTCGCCGCCGAGCAGGTTCTCGACCGGCACCCGTACGTCGTCGAAGAACAGCTCCGCGGTGTCCTGGCCGTGCATGCCGATCTTGTCGAGGGTCCGGCCGCGGCGGAAACCGTCCGCGCCCTCGGTCTCCAGCACCACGAGCGACACGCCCTTGGCGGCCTCGGCCGGGTCGGTCTTGGCGACCACGATGATCAGCTCGGCCTGCGCGCCGTTCGTGATGAACGTCTTCGCGCCGTTCAGCACGTAGTGGTCGCCGTCCTTGATGGCCTTCGTCTTCACGTTCTGCAGGTCCGACCCGGTGCCCGGCTCGGACATGGCGATCGCGCCGACCAGCTCGCCGGACGCGAGCCTTGGCAGCCACCGCGCCTTCTGCTCGTCGGTGCCGCAGGAGTTGACGTAGTGGGCGACGATGCCGCTGTGCACGGCGTTGCCCCACGCGTCGTCGCCCGACCTGGCCTGTTCCTCCAGCAGGATCGCCTCGTGGGCGAACGTGCCGCCGCCCCCGCCGTGCTCCTCGGGGATGGACAGGCACAGCAGGCCGATCTCGCCTGCCTTGCGCCACAGCTCGCGGTCGACCTGCTTGGCCTCCGACCAGCGCTCGTGGTTGGGCGTCAGCTCCTTCTGGCAGAACGAGTGGGCCAGCTCGCGAAAGGAGTCGAGATCCTTATCGAGCCACGAGGAACGCTGGGTGAGCGGCATAAGGGCTCCAAAAACAATCCGGATGGCATGTAAAGTCTGCCCAGAATGTACATGCGTGCAGCTCTGCACGTAAAGCTGAGGGAGCGGCGATGGCGACCCCGACCGCACGGAAGCACCGGACGCAGGCCGAACGCAGCGAGCGCACCAGGGAGCTGCTCCTGGACGCGACCGTCGAGTGTCTGGTCGAACTGGGGTACGCGCACACGACCGTGCAGGAGATCTGCCAGCGCGCCGGGCTGTCGCGGGGCGCGCAGCAGCACCATTTCACGACCAAGGCCGACCTGATGACGAGCGCGCTGGAGCACCTGTTCGCACGGCTGTCGTCGCAGATCCTGGCCGCGACCGCGCAGCTACCACCCGGTCAGGAACGCCTCGACCAGGGCATCGACCTGCTGTGGCAGGCGTACTCGGGGACGCTGTCGACCGCGGCGGTCGAGCTGTGGGTGGCCGCGCGCACCGACGCCGAGCTGCGCCGCGGCCTGCTGCCGGTGGACCGCGCGCTCGGCCACGCGACGCTGCAGTTCTACCGCCAGATCGTGGGCACCGAGGTGGACGAGGCGGAGCTCGAGACGCTGCTGCTGCTGACCGTGAACCTGGTCCGGGGCCTCGCGCTGGACGCGATGATCGGCGGCGACGCGAAGCGCAGGACGGCGCTGCTCGCGGAGTGGAAGTCGATCGTGCTCGAGCAGTATCGCAAGAGTGTTGGTAGGCGGTAAGCGGCCCGGCCCTCGCGCGGGCCGCTCACCGCACTAACTCAGAAGAGGGCATCGAACGCGAAACGTGACGTTTGCACCAGCAACGCGTTCGCGCCGGCTCAGTCCGCGCTCTGCCACACCACGTCCGCGAGGTAGTAGTCGGCGACCTCCGCGGCGGCGATCCGCGCCTCGTCGCGCCACGGCCCGACCGAGTCGAGGTCGTCGACCGAGACCCATTGCGTGTCGTCGTAGCGGTACATGCTGGCCCGGGGTTCGCCAAGATCCGGGTCGAACGTCATCTCGCTGGGGAACTGACAGCGCCAGATCCGCAGCGACGCGTCGACGGACTCGCCCTCCGCGGTGCGCCACGACGTGAGCCGCCGGTCGCCGATGATCGTGTCGACGCAGCGGAGCGACACGCCGAACTCCTTGGTGAACTCGTCCTGCAGCGTGCCGCGCTCGTCGGCGCCGGCCGGCACCTCGTCGCCAGGCAGCTCCCAGAACCCGGACATCGACGGTGGCTGCGAACGCCGCGCGACGAAGATCCGGTAGTCGCGGATGATCGCCGCGCCGAGCACGATGGTTTCGTCGGCCATGATCGCCGCCTTCTTGGTTGTGTTGCCCCAGTACCTCAGGTCGGGACGGGCGCGGCCCAGCGTGGCGCGGGTGTCCTGTCGGCCGCACTGCACGTCCCGTTCGGGCAACGAACCGGTGCCTTCCGAACACGCGCGGTGAGGACCACTGGCATCATGCGCCTGTGACTCAGCCCGCTCCCGGTTATCCGCCGCCGTACCAGCAGCCACCCGCGATGCAGCCCATGATGGGCGTCGCAGCGCCGCCGAAGCCGCCGCGCGGCGGCCTGACCAGCCTGCTTGCCGGCATCCTGTCGCTGGTCGTCGCCGGCCTCCTCGTCGGTGGCTCGTTCGGGACGATCAGCACGTTCCGCCAACTGGTCCCGTTGGGGGGCCCGGACGCCGAGAAGGCCGTGTTCGCCGGGGAACGCACGTGGTGGTCCTTCAGCGACGCGGGCAGCACCAACCCGAATACGGAGTCCACGTTCCTCGGCGGGCTGGTGCTGGTGCTCGCGGCCGCGCTGCTCCTGCTCGGCGCGGTGTACGCGTTCGTCGCGTCGAGGACCTGCACGCCGGGCGCTGTCGCCGCCAGCCGGTCCCTCATCGTCGCGGGCGCGGCCGTCCTCATCGGCGGCGTGCTGATCGTGCTGTTCGACGTGCTCGACGCGATGGACAACTTCAACCGGCGTGAGCTGGCCGAGGGCGAGAGCGTCGACTTCCCGCCGGAGTTCCACGCGGAGATCGGGCTGTCCCTGCCGCTCGGCGCGATCCTGCTCGGCATCGTCGCGGTGGTGCTCGCGCACGTCGGACAGCGCCCGCACGCGGTGCGCGTGGAGCCGAACACGCCGAGGATGGGGTTCCCGGCGCCGTACGGGCAGCGTCCGTACGGCCAGCCGGGGCCCGCGCCGGTCGCCCCCTCGGAGCGTCCGACGGAGGTCGAGCTTCCGCAGCCGGCCACGTCCCCCTCCGCCGACTCCTCCGTCGACGATCCGGACGGCGCCGAGGAGACGCAGGTGGTCAGCAACGCGACCGTCACCCAGACGGACACCCCGCCCTCGGTGGCCGCGGCGCTGTCCGGCGAACCCTCCGCCGCGCCGCCCGCCCCGGTGAGCCCGCCCGCCCCGGTGGCGCCGGCCGACCCGGAGCCGACTCCGCTGACCGACCTGCCGGCCGCTCCCCCGGCGCCCGAACTGTCCTCTTCGGACGACAAGAAGAACGACTGATGCTGTGAAAGGCGCGCTCAGGATGCTGGCCGCGCCTTTCACCACGGAGCACTTTCGGGCAGCGGTGTCGAAATGCCCTGTCGTGAAACCGCCGGCTGCGGGATGATCCCTTACGTGTTTCGCCCGGCGGGCGCGCGGCGTGTACCCGCCTCGCTCCTCCTGCTCACTCTCGCGCTCTACGGGGTAGCCGGCTGGTGCATCTGGTCCAGGGCGGCGGCGCCCACGGACGGCACCACGGTCAGCCCCGCGAACAGTGCTGTCTCCATCGGCCAGGTCGTGGTCTCCGACCGCGACCCGGCGACCCCGTTCGAGCTGGGCGACCGGGTGCTCTCGATCAACGGGGAGCGCCTCGCCGAGCGGGCGGCGCGGCTGCCGGGCGGCGAGAGCGTGCGCGCGGGCGACGCGGTCACCTACGAGGTGGCCCGCGACGGCCGGACCGAGATCCTGCACGTCACACTCCAACCCTTCCCGCTGCTGAAGAGCGTCGCCGCGTGGTGGCCGATGCTGTTGGTCGCGTTGTTGCTGGTCGCCACGAGCATCACCGTCTTCTGGGCGCGCCCGCGCGACCCCGCCGCGCACGCCACGCTCCTGACCTCCGCGATTGGCATCGTCGCGATCGTCGGGGCCGGGTTCTACCCGCTGACCGCGCTGGACCTGGTCGCCGGTGACCAGTTCTGGCGCTACTACACGGGCCAGGTGGCGTTCGCGTTGCTGTGGGGCGCCGTGCTGCACTTCGCGCTCGCGTTCCCTGCCACGAGAAGCAGCCCACGACAACTACTGCTGACCGTGGCGGGCTACCTCGGCCCCGTGGTGCTCTACGGGCTCACCTGGCTCGTCATCGACGCCACCCTCGACCAGCCGATCGAGCGCCTCTACATCCTGGCCGTGCCGGTGCTGGTCACGCTGTTCGTCTACCCCCCGCTGATCGCCGCCGTGCTCGTCCGCAACCTGCGCATCCGCGGCGAACCGTCGCGCCGGCCCATCCTGTGGCTGATCGCGGCGCTGGCCGGGAGCGTCATCGCGTACTTCGCGATCTGGGTCGTCCCGGTGATCGTCAACGGGAGACCTACCGTGCCCTACGAGGCGCAGGCGTTGCCGTTCATGGCCGTGCCGATCGCGATGGCGGCCGCCGTGCTGCGGTACCGCGCGCTGAACATCGAGGTCGCGGTCAGCCGAACGGTGGTCTACGGCGCGCTCACGATCGGCGCGGTCGGCCTGTACGTCGCGATCGTCAGCGGCTGGTCGCTGCTGTTCGGGCCGATCGGGTCGATCTGGGGGCAGGCGGCGGTCGCGGCCGTGACCGCGGTGCTGTTGCAGCCGGTCCGCTCGCGGCTCCAGTCGCTGATCAACAAACGTCTGTACGGCGACCGCGACGACCCCTACCGGGTGGTGTCGGCGCTCGCGTCACGTCTGGAGAACACGCCGACCGCGTCGACGATGCTGCCGGAGATCGTGGAGACGGTGGCCGCCGCGCTGCGCCTGCCGCACATGGCGATCGAGATCCAGGCCCGCGGCCGCAGCGAGACCGCGGCGGTCGTCGGCACCCCGACCGGCGAGCTGTACCGGATGCCGCTGACGTTCCACGGCGAGCGGGTCGGCAACCTGGTGGTGGGCCGGCGGTCGGCGCAGCGCGAGCTGACCAGGCCGGACCGGATCGCGCTCGCCGAGGTCGCCAGGCACGCGGGCGCCGCCGTGTACACCGCGCGCCTGACAAGGGATCTGCGCCGCAGCCGCGACCGGCTGGTGCAGGCGCGGGAGATGGAACGCAGGCGGATCCTGCACGAGCTGCACGACGGCGTCGGCCCGACACTCGCCGCCGTGGCGCTCGGCCTGGACGTCAGCCAGCGCACGGTCGGCCACACCACCCCGACCGGCGAGCTGCTCGGCCGGCTGCGCGACGAGCTGCAGGCGGCGATCGTGGAGATTCGCAGGCTGGCGCACGGGCTGCGGCCACCGGTGCTGGACCGGATCGGGCTGATCCCGGCGATCCGGGAGTACGCTGGCGCGCTGGCGAGCAGGACCGCGGGCGGCGACTCGTCGCTCGACGGCGTGACGATCGTGCTCGAAGTGCCTTCCAGCATGCCGAAGCTGCCGGCGCCGGTGGACGTCGCGGCGTACCGGATCATCTGCGAGGCGCTGACGAACGTGACCCGGCACGCGGCGGCGAGCTCGTGCGCGGTGCGGCTGTGGGTCGACGACGACCTGCACATCGAGGTGGTGGACGACGGCGTCGGTCTGCCGGCGGTGACGAACGGCGGCGTCGGGCTGTCGTCGATGCGCGAACGGGCGACCGAGCTCGGCGGTGAGTGCCTCGTCGAAGCCGATCATGACGGCGGCACCCGGGTGTTCGCTACGCTGCCGTTGCCTAAGGAGGGCAGCTGATGCAGCCGTTCGCGGTGCCGCCAGGAAGCCCGACGCTACGAGTGCTGGTCGTCGACGACCATCCGCTCTTCCGTTTCGGGCTGTGCACGGTGCTGGCGGCCGAACCGTCGCTCGTCGTCGTCGGCGAGGCGGCCAACGGGCGGGACGCGATCAGCGCCGCGCGCACGTTCGAGCCGGACGTCGTGGTGATGGACCTGCACCTGCCCGACATCGACGGCATCGAGGCGACGCGGCAGATCGTCGGCGAGCGTGGCAGCACGGGCGTCATGGTGCTGACCATGTTCAACGACACGGAGTCCGTGTTCGCGGCGATGCGGGCCGGGGCGCGCGGATACCTGCTGAAGGGGTCGGGGCAGGAGGAGATCATCCGCGCGGTGCACGCCGTCGGCCGCGGCGAGGCGATCTTCGGCCCGGACATCGCGACGCGGGTGCTGGGATTCTTCAACAACGGCCCGATGACGGCGGACCCGATCTTCCCGGAGCTCACGTCGCGCGAACGCGAGGTCCTGGCGCTGATCGCGGACGGCGAGAGCAACCCGACGATCGCGCGGCGGCTGTCGTTGAGCCCGAAGACGGTGCGCAACCACGTGTCGAGCATCTTCACGAAGCTACACGTGGCCGACCGCGCACAGGCGATAGTGCGAGCGCGCAAAGCAGGCATGGGCGAACAGCCGAGCGGACAGTAAGAGACCGCACAGGACGGTGGGCGGTCTCGCAGGAGACCGCCCACCGTGCAAGCTGCTACGACTGTCTACTTAGATCAGTCCCTCGCGTAGGGCGTAGGCCACCGCGTGCGAGCGGTTCCGTAGCTGGAACCGGTTCGTGACGTCGTGCAGGATGCTCTTCACCGTGCGCTGCGAGTAGCACAGCTTGTCCGCGATCTCCTTCGTGGACAGTCCGGATGCGACGAGGCGTAGCACCTCGGTCTCCCGGTTGGTGATCCCCGCGAGGTGCAGTCCACGCGGCTCGAGCACGTGCCGCTGCAGGCGCGACACCCGGTTCAGCAGCCGGCCGAGCAGGTCGGGCGGCAGGGCCCCCTCACCGGCGGCGGCGGCCTTCACGAGGCGCACCAACACATCCGGCGTCGTGTCCGCACGTCGTGCGACGGCGCAGACGCCGCCTTCGACCGCGGTGAGAATCTCGGTGTCCTCCAGCTCGCCCGCGACCAGCACGACCCGCGTGAAGCCGCGGACCTGCAGGGTGCGCAGCAGTTGCGCGCCGTGGTCGTCGAACCGGTCGGTCACCACGAGTGCGACGGCTTCCGGGGACGCTGACTCCTCGTCCACCAGCCACACTTCCTGCCTGGTGCGCAGCGCCATCTGGACGCCGCTCTGCAGGATCGGATCGGTCGCTCGAACGAGGACCGGAATACGGCTTTGCTCCAACATCAGATGTTCCACTCTCTAGCACGCCCCCGACTCGACGCCCAGCACGTCGAAACCCGCGCAGGAAGAAGGTTGCCCCATGGGGCGTCCCGGGCACATGGGACCGGTGTCCTGGGTTTGCCTGACCAGACAGTGCCGAAACGGTCCTTGTGCGACAGACCGTGTCGCCCCGATCGCACCCCGCTCTGTTCGAGCGCCCGTCACAGCCGCGAGTCTCCCGTTCGCGAACGGTGAGTCTCCTTTTCGGGACACGGCCTCGGTTCGTGAATGTCGAACTCGGGGGGCGTGAGTGTTGGACACGCGGGGTCTGAGTGTTGGACACGCGGGTGGGCCGGGCATGGGTGTGGCCCCCGGGCTGGTGCCTGGGGGCCACAGTGGACGGTGTGGGTCAGCCGGTCGCCGGGCCGGACAGGCGGCCGGAGAACGAGACCGACGGGCGGCACTTGCCGGTCGCCGGCTCCGGGGCGCCCGGCACCTGGCAGCTCACCTCGACGGTCAGCGGCGCGGTCGGGCTGAACGTCCACGGCTCGAGGAAGTGGTAGTCCAGGTCGCGGTAGTTCGCGAGCCCGGTCTCCAGCAGCACCTCGTCGCCGCGCTTGATCACCAGCGTGCCGGTGTCGCCACGCGGGTTCTGCATGATGATGTCGGTGACCACCAGCGTCTTGTCCGCCGGGATCGTGTCGGCCGGCACCTTGAACGAGTCGAACTTCTCCGGGTCCACCTGCGCGTCCGGGTCGGTGGTGATACGGAAGTCGACCGCCGAGCCGTTGGAGATGTCGACGCCGTTGGGCCCGGTCGTGGCGCCTCGGCCACCCGCCCCACCCGCGCCGGCGCCCGTGGCGGCCATGTCGGCGACCTTCTTCTCGGCGCCCGCGGCCTTCTCCTCAGCGTTGGCGGCCTTCTCCTCCGCCGCGTCCACCTGCTCCATCATCGCGGCCTGCTCCTGCTTGGCGGCGGTCTTGCCCGCCTCCCGCGCGGCCGTCTGCACGGTCGGCTTGACGAGGGTGAACCACAGGACCGTGAGCGCGACGGCGGCGGCGAGCACCGCGACGGCCGCCGGCAGCAGCCACTTCGGCAGGAGCTGCTGCTGCACGACGGTGCCGTCCGCGGTGACCGGCGGCAGGTCGCCGGACACGGCGGTCACCTGGAACGGCAGCCGCTTGTCGGCGCCACGCAGGAAACGGTCGTGCGGCTTGACCTTCAGCTTCAGGAACGCGGACGTGCCCGGCTGCACCATCAGCGAGCTGTGGTCCAGCGACAGCCGGAGCTGCTCCTCCGGGTCGTTCGTGATGACCTCGACCGGGATCGGGTAGTTGCCGGAGTTGTCGACGACGACCTCGTGCGCCGCCTTCGTGCGGCAGCGCGACGACTTCGGCGACAGCTCGACCTGCAGGTCGGTGAACGGCTCGACGTCGACCGACCCCTCGGCGACCGACCCGCCCGCCGGGTCCTCCCGCGAGAGCACCCGGACGCCGAACGGCATCTGCCCGGCGGGCACCGACGAGTTCCTCGGTGGCGTGAACCGGACGGTGACCACACCGTCCGCGCCCGGCATCAGGTTCATGATGCGCGGCTCGACCTCGGCCCATTCCCGAGAATCGCCGACTATGTCAGTAGTGAACTGGTCGACAAGCGTTCCGTTGTTCCGCACCTGGACCGTCGCCTCGACCGCCTGGCCCGGAGTCACGGACAGCTGCCTGCTCGCCAGCGACGTGGTAGCTCCCATGGACAAGAAGTGTCGAGAACATCGCGGCGCGGGGCAGCTTGCGCAAGGGAGCGTGGCAGGGCGGCCCAGACTGCCCAATGGGGCGCATCCGAGCGTCCACTACGCCACCCACGCGCTGGGGCCGGTCAGTAGCGAACACCCATACCGTCAGGCGCGGTGATCCACGCCTGGAGGTCTGTCGTGCCCTTAACCTTTGTCCGCAGCAAGCGTTCCCTCGCGGTGGCAGTCGCCGCCACGGTGGTCGGCGTTTCAGCCGCCGTGTTGCTGTCCGGCCAGACCACCACCGCGCGTGCCGCGGTGGCGCCCGGCTCAACCGTACGCGCGTCGGTCGCGGACGGCACGAACGCGCAGGCCGCCGACGGCGGGCGCGACCAGGAGCTGTCCGCCGACGGCACGGCAGTCGCGTTCTCGAGCTACTCGCAGCTCGACGACCTCGCGCCGGCGGAGTACGAGAACGTCTTCGTGCGCGACCTGCGGAACAACCGGACGGTGATGATCAGCCGCGGCCAGTTCCGCCGGCCGACGCCGCCGCCGGAGGAGGAACCCCCCGCGGAGCCGCCGACGCCGGATGGTCCTCGACTCACCGCGGATCCGTTGCTGTCACTGAACGGCCGGCGCGCACAGCCCGCGCCGCCGCTGCCGTTCGAGGAGTCGCCGCCGAGCAGGGACAGCTACGCCCCTAGCATCTCCGCCGACGGCCGTTACGTCGCGTTCGTGACGACCGCCGACAACATCCTCGAGGCGGACGACGACAACGACCAGGATCTGCTCGTCTGCGACCGGGATCCCGACGGTGACGGCGTCTTCGACGAGGAGAACGCGAACGGCGAGCGCCTGTACCGGTACTTCCGGGTGAACGAGCCGCAGTGGTTCGAGAACTCCGACGGCCGCTACCGCACCGACTACCCCAGCCGGCCGAAGCTGTCCGACGACGCGGGCCGGATCGTGTGGGAGGACGAGTACACCTCGCCGCAGGGCGTGTACAGCAACGTCGTGCGGACCGCGGTCCTGCGCTCGCCGACCGGCGGCGCGGTGGGCGCGCCCGCGCGGGTCGAGATCGTCGACACCCCACTGCCCCCCTACGACCTGACCCACCAGTCGCAGCCGGACGTCTCCGGCGACGGCCGCTACATCGTGCTGGTGGCGGACTACGTGCGCCGCGAGGGCCCGGTCGAGTTCCCCGACCGGATCCCGTTCCACGCGATCATTCGCAAGGACACCCAGACCGGCGCGGTGCTGCGTGTCGACTGGGATGTGAACACGACGCCCGAGAACGGCGAGTACCTCTCGACGGACGAGTCGGCGAACCTGTCCCGGCCGGCGATCACCGGTGACGGCGGGCAGATCGCGTTCGTGGCCGAGGAGTACGTGAACGGCTGCTCCGAGGGGACCTGCTGGTACTCGCTCGCCGACCAGCCGATGGTGTACGTGGTGCGGATCGCGGCGGACGGCACGCCGGTCGACTCGATCATCGGCTCGCGGAACAACGACAACGAGATCGTCAACGGGTTCGTGCCCGCGCTGTCGGCCGACGGCCGGTTCCTCGCGTTCGGCACCGACAACTTCGACGCCCACGACGGCATCGACATCTCGGTCGGCGAGGGGTATAGCTGCGTCACCTACCGGTCGGACCTCACGGCGAAGCCGCTGGTGAACCTGGCCGGGCTGCCGCCGACCTCCGAGGAGCGCGACGATCGGTCCGTCTGCCAGATCGTGGTGCGCGACCTGATCGTCGACCGCGAGCGGCTGGTGAGCGAACAGCCGCGGCTACCGGGCACGCTCGCGTCGCCGGGCACCGGGAACGCGTGCACCGAGACGCTGCCGCCCGGCGCCGCGTGCGGCGGCGACAGCGACTCGCCGCCGTACTCGTACTCGAACGCGCCGTCGTTGTCCCGCAACGGCTCCACGATCGCGTACGACTCGGATGCCGAGAACCTGGCGCCGGAGCTTGACGACAACGGGCGGACCGACGTGTTCGTCCGTACGTTCAAGCCCGAGCTGCGGGCCGACCCGAACCCGCTGGAGTTCGGCGACGTCGAGATCGGGGACACGTTCGACCGGACCGTGCGGTTCGACCACGTCGGCACCGGGCCGCTCGCGGTGACGACGCTCGAGGTGGTCGACGGCGACGACTTCGCGGTCGGCGCGCAGACGTGTGGCGGTGAAGGTGTTGTGCTGCAACAGACCGATAGCTGCGAGGTGTCGGTCGGCTTCACCCCCGCCGCGGAGGGCGACCGCACCGGCACGCTGCGACTGACGCTGCGGGACGGCCGCGAGTTCACGGTTCCGTTGCGCGGCAAGGGAACCAAGAAGCCGGTCGTGGTGCCGGACGCGGCGCGCTTCGCCGCGGGGCCGGACCCGGTGAGCTTCGGTGACCGGCTGCCGCTGTCAACCGGCCCGGAGCCGGCCGTGACGGTGTCGAACCTGGGTGGTTCGCCGCTGACCGTCACCAAGATCACGATGGTGTCGGCCTTGGCGCCCAACGACTTCGCGATCGCCACCGACACCTGCACCGGCACGCCGGTGCCGGCGGGCGGCAAATGTCAGGTGACGGTCCGGTTCGCGCCGACCGCGGCCGGCAAGCGCGACGGCGTGCTGCGCTTCGAGGACAACGCCCCCGGCGGCCCGCACCTGGTCGGGCTGACGGGAGTCGGCAGCACGCCGACGCTCATGGTGTCGCCGGCGGTGACGCAGCCGGGGCGCGTGGTCACGCTGACCGGTCAGGGTTTCGCCCCGAACCAGCAGGTGACGGTGAAGATGCCCGGCTCGGTCCCGACGACCGTCGTGCAGACCGACGCGGCAGGCGCGTTCACGAAGACCGTGCTGGTGCTGCCGAGGTCGGAGATCGGCACCCGCAACATGGTGGCCACGCTGGACTCGTTCCCGACGATCAAGGCGGAGAAGCCCGTGCTGGTCGTCACCCCGTCGGTCGGCCCGGCGGACTTCGTCCTCCGCGGCTGACCCCACCCGGCGCGGTAGCGATGGGAGCCGCTACCGCGCCGGGTGGTTCGCGCTGATGGTGCCGGTCTGGCCGCCGGCCCCCGGTTTCCACGCTACGGCAAGGCACCGACAGAGACGGACGCCCGCGGGCGCTGCCGACCGAACCTGTGGACAACGGGCTCGGCTGTGGACAACCGCACGGTGAGCACCCCTCGACAACGACCGGCTGTCGGTGGTCACCGGTAGGCTGGAAATCGGGGGCCGGAGGCCAGAGCCGGGCACCGCGACGGCGAGTGGCGGCTCAGGTTGTGCGACCGGGGTGGTGGTCAGTACCCCGCGCTTGGTGTAGGTCCCGATCCTGTGCGATGCCCCGAAAGGCGCGTTCAGGGCATTGGGCGCCCCCAACGCGCCTTTCACGGCATGACCACTGTCCCCAGCTCAGCCCAGGAACTCGCCCACCACCTCGGCGAACTCGGCAGGCGACTCGCGGTGGATGTGGTGGCCCGCGGGAATCTCGGCGACTCTCGCGGAGGGCATTGCCGCCGCGGCCGCGGTGATCCGGGCCTGGTCCACGTGGCTGGTCGGGCCGCCGGCGAGCCACAGTGTCGGCACCGGGACGGCCGGCAGGCGCGCCCACCATGTCGGGTCCTGCGTGCGGACCTGCCGGAAGATCGGCGCCACCACCGCCCAGTCGAAGTCCACCGGCTCCGGCGGTAGCGCGGGCGGCGCCGGCCACGGCTCCAGCGCCTCGACGGGCGGGGGCGGCGCGTCCTCGATCACCATGCGGCGGACCAGGGTCGGGGCTCGCATGGCCACAAGCTGCGCCACGCCACCACCCATCGAGTGGCCTATCAGATCCACTGTGGACAGCTCACGCGCGGTGAGAAACGCCAGCACGTCCGACGCCATTGACTCGAACGTGTACTCGTCCGTGTGTGACGACGCGCCGTGACCACGCAGGTCCAACGCCACGCAGGTGCGCGGAAACCCCGCCATGAAGCCGTCCCACGTCCGGGCCGCACTGCCAAGACCATGCAGCAGCACCACCGGCGGACCAGGAAGTCCACCGGTGGTGCGATAACCCAGCGACACCTCGCCGAGCTCCTCGACACCGGACGTGATCATGCCGGCGACGATACCGCTACGTCTCCTCGAAGAACTCGATTTCGCTGATGGCCAACTCTGCCCCGGTGACCGACTTGAACGTCGACACCACGTGGATCTCCACGCTGTCCGCGTCCTCGCCGTCCTCGATCTCGATGGTCTGGGGATCCGGGCGGTCCTGCAGCGTCACATCGGTCGTCTTGCCCGTCGAGTACACCAGGTGCAGCTTCTGCGCCCGGTGCCGCGCCTTGAAGTCCGCGCCGTCGCCATTGTGGACGATGATCTTCGCAAGGTCGACCTTGCGATCGAACTTCACGACCATGTTCACCTCGGCCGGCCCGACCGGCGCGGCCCAGAAGCTGTCCGACTCCGAGTCGACCGCCATGTTCGGCGGATGGTCGGGCAGCTGGGCCGACGCGGTGGGCGCCTCGGCGGCCGACACCGGCGCGTACGTCGGAAAGAACATCCGCTCGAACGTGCCCTTCGCCTGCGCGCCGCGCTCGTTCACCCAACCGCGGAACGGCGCGAACATCCCGTACGCGATGCCGGCGAGCACCAACACGATCGCCACGACCCGACGCACGACCTTGAACGTGCTGCCGACGAACACGCTGAGCCCCGACTTGCCGCCGCGACCCCGCCGCTTCGGCCGGTCGCCCGACTTGCGCACCTTCGCGCCACGCCGGGGCAGGAGCTTGCGCCACCACGGCGTCTTGACCAGCTCCGCCGTGGCGAGCGACGTGCCGCAGCGGCTGCAGAACTTCCGCGTGTCGGCGTTGCCCTCACCGCAGTCCCCGCAGACCAGGTCACCTGGCTGCAGCTTGCGGGTCGGCGGTTGCCGGCGGGGCGGTGCCGTCGCGCGCTTCGACTCCTGCGGCACCAACGCTTCCGGCTGACCGGAGGTGGCCTTGCCGACCACGGGCGCGACCAGCTCTTTGGCCTCCGCGGTGGTGGCCGCCGGCTTCGGCGGTGGCGGCAGCGCGGGTGGCGCGGCGGGCTTCGGCGGTGGCGGCGGTGGCAACGCCGGACCGGCGGCCGGCTTCGGCACGGGCGGCAACGCCGGCGCGCCGGGCGGCGGCGGTGCACCGGGCGGCGGCGGTGCACCGGGCGGCCTCGGCGGCGCGGCGACCCCACCGTTCGACGCCACCGCGCCAGGAGGCGGCGGCGCACCCGGTGGTGGCGGCGCGCCAGGGGGTGGCGGGGGCTTCGGCGCGCCAGGCGGCGGAGGCGGACCAGCCCCCGGCGGCGGCGGGGGCTTCGGCGCGCCAGGCGGCGGCGGCGGACCGGCACCCGGCGGCGGCGGCGGTTTCGGGGCACCGGGCGGCGGGGGCGGACCCGCGCCGGGCGGTGGCGGCGGCTTCGGCGCGCCAGGAGGAGCAGGAGGTCCGGGTGGCCTGGGCGGCCCGGCACCGGGCGGCTTCGGCGGACCGGGCGGCCCCGGCTTCGCGCCCGGCGGACCGGCGGGCCCACCAGGACGGCCGGGCAACCCCGGCTTCGCGGGCGTCTGCACCGGGTCCCGCGTCCCCACGTCCATGTACAGCGCGGACTGGACCCTGGCGAGCCACCCGCGTTTGGGTCGCTCCTCCTCTTCCTCCGCCGCCGGCGCGGCCGGCACCGGCGCGGGCTTGAGCTTCTCCCCCGTCCACTCCAGGAAGGCGCCGCACGATCCGCAGAACGCGTCGGTCTCCTTGTTGTGGAACCCACAGGTCTTGCACACGATCATGATGGCTCCTCCGCCGGACCGAACACGTGGTCATTCACGGCCGGTCCACCTCCACTCTGTGCACGACGTGCGCCGGCTTGGCGGCCGCCACCGCCGAGTCGACCAGGTCCATCGGCACGCTGGCCGGGTCGTGCACCCGGATCCGCACCGCCAGCCTCGGCGACGCCTCACCGGGCATCTGCGCCCCGGGGTTCTTCGAGTAGCCCACGCCGCCGCTGTCCGCGACCTCGACGCGGCCGCCGGTGAGCACCTGCAGGTTCGCGCGCAGCCCGGCGACCGTGCCACGCATCCGGTACATCTCCACCGCGGTCGCGACGACGGCGCGGCGGCGGTCGATCGGCCAGCCCTCCTCGAGCTCGATGCCGACCCAGCCGGCCATCCACTCGAGGAAGTCCTCCGGCGCGAGGTACGGGTCGAAGTAGTCGACGATGCAGTCCAAAGTGGACAGAATGGGCGCGAGCACGTCGTCGAAGCCGCCGACGAACCGTTCGGTGAACGGATCCTCCTGGTACACCGCGGGAAGCATCTCGATGAACGGCGACGCGTTCGCCATCCCCGTCACCATGCCGCGCATCAGCTGTCCTCCACCTTCACGTGGTGCTCGAACGAGAAGATGAGACTGTGCCGGTCGACGTCGAGCCGCTGGCACTCCTCGCCGCGCTCGCCGGTCACCGGGTTCGCGCCGAACAGCCGCACGTCCTCGACCAGGTCGACGCCGCGAACCCGTTGCAGCAACGCGTACACGTCGCCCGCCTGCACCGGCCGGCCGAACTCCCAGCCACTACCCTCACGACCACCGCTGATCGGGTTCAGGTGCCGGTACAGCGCCTCGAGCGCGTCGGCACGCACCCGCGCCTTGTCCAGCCTCGGCCGCGCGATCACCCGTGCCACCACCGTCACACCGCGGTAGCGCGGCGGCGACACCAGCACCCGGGTGCCGATCAGGCGCACCTCGTCGAGCCGGTCGGAGATCCGCTTCAGCGTCTCGTCCCCCGGCACCAACTCGGCGAAGTCGATCTTCCCGTCGACCTCGGCCGCGGCCGGCACGATGAGCACCCGCACCGAACCGGGGTCGGTGTCCTCGTCGCCCGCGGTGACGCACCGAACCCTGGCCACGTCCGGCGCGGCCTCCTGCGTGATCGCCTCGTAGTCCTCCGCGGTGACCGCCCGGCTGCGGGTGCGCAACAGGATCGGGCCACGAGCCTTGGCCTGCTCGACGCTCTCGCCGTCCACCCCGCCCCACGCGGCCTCGATGTTCTCCACCTGGCCCACGAAGGGAATCGACGACTTCAGCGTCTGGATCGCGCCCTTGCCGACGTTGCCGACCCGACCACCGCCGGTCGCGTACTTGCGCAGCCGGATCGTCGCGCCGTAGGGCGGGATCGCGCCGTACTGCCGCAGCCCGCCCTCCGGCTCGCGGATCGCGGGTCCGAAGTGGACGATGCCGGACTCGCCGTCGAGGATGAAGTGCCGGTCGTACGGACCGCTGGCGGCGAAGTTGTGGACGGCGGTCCACTCAACCCAGCCCTCGTCGGACATGGTCTCCAGGACGGCCTCGGCCGCGCCGATCACGACCGGCGCGCGGGACGTGCTGAACTGCTGTCCCGCAACGCCTTCCGAGTCGCCGAGCACCTCCTCCTCGATGATCTCGCAGTGGTTGGCCTCCACGGTGCCGCCGATCGTGCTCGCCGACAGCGCGGTGACGAGCGGCGACGCCTCGTAGGTCGGCCAGTCCTCGGCGACCTCGATCACACGGGCCCGCAGCCAGCCGGCCGCGTTGCCGCCGCGCACCGCGGACTCGTGGTCACCGGGGACATGCAGGTGCACCTCACCGTTCGCGTTCAACGCGCCGGTGCCGTCCGTGCTGACCCGGCAACGCCGCCACTCCTTGCCGTTCCACGCCTCCCACACCAGCGGCGCGTGGTCCGGGTGCACGCCGACGCCCTCGACGCGGCAGTCGAAGTCAAGGCGCACCACACAGTTCGGCGCCGGGGTGGACAGGCCGACCAGCATCGCGTCGTCGACCCTCGGCACCTCGGAGAACACCTGGAACGGCTGGCCCATCTTGAGGTCGTCCGTGCGGTCGACCTGAGCGTCCTGGTCAGCGCCCTGCGTGGCGACGAAACTGAGCGAGCACGGCATGATGTGCAGGTCCTCGCCGGTGGTGAAGACCACCGACTCGTCCTGCTCGGTGCGCAGCGTCGCGACGTTGGTGCCCATCGGCACGCCGACCGCGGTGATCGCGGGCGCGGACAACCAGAACGTCACGTCGGCCTGCGCCGGCGTCGCCGGGATCAGCCGCAGCCCGATCAGCTCGAGGAACTTCACGTACAACCGGTCCGGCACCTGGTTGAGCCGGAACAGGAGCTGGTCGGTCATGAACGCGAACGTCTCGATCAGCGTCACGCCGGGGTCGGACACGTTGTGGTCCGTCCACTCCGGACACCGCCGCATCACCATGCGCTTCGCGTCGTCGACAAGGTCCTGGAACCGGCGGTCGTCCAGGTTGGGAGCTGGCAGGGCCATCAGTAGTCACTCCCGTCCTCTGGGATGGTGTAGAAGGGAAAGACGAGGTTGCGCCGGTCGTTGGTGTCCTTCGGCCGGTACTGGATGTCGATGTAGAGCAGGCCGTCCTCGAACGGGTGCGGCGCCACGAGCACGGCCTCGATCTCGACCCTCGGCTCCCAGCGCAGCAACGCCTCGCGCACCACCCGCGACAGCTCCCCGATCGTCTCCACGTTGATCGCACGGAACACGAAGTCGCGGATCCGGCTGCCGAACTCCGGGCGCATCGGGCGCTCGCCGGGATAGGTGGACAGGATCAGGCGCATCGCCTGCTCCAGCTCCACCTCGCGGCGCACGAGGGCGATGCCGCCCTGTGGCGCCACACCGAGCGGGAAGGCCCACCCGGCCCCGATGAAGTCCTGCTGTGTCATGTGACAACCCCTGCTCTAGTTCAGCTTGATCAAAGTTCCCTTGATCTCGACCATGGCACTGCTCTCGATCTTCACGCCCAACTTGCCGGACAGGGAGAGCTGCCCCTCGCTCTCGACCTTGATGCCGCCCATGCCGCCCTTGATCGTGATGCCGCCGAGCTGGCCGCACTCGATCGTCAGCATCCCGTTGGGTGACTTGGTCACCGGCGGGGTCCCGTTGCACGCCAACGTGACCGTGCCGGCGACCTGGTCGATGACGAGGCCGAGCTTGTCGTCCTTGGTGCCGAGCGCGATCTTCGACTGGATCGGCGGCAGGCCGGGCGGGCCGGGCGGCAGCTCGTCGGTGAAGACCACCTTGTTGCCGGCGGGGGTGGCGATGCCGCGCTTGGTGACGATCCCCGACCCGGCGACGGCGGTCTTCAGCTCGCCGAAGTCCGTTTTGCTGTTGATCAGTCCACCCAGGACGTACGGCCGCCGCGAGTCGCCGAACTCGAAGCCCACCAACACCTCGTCGCCGACCGACGGCAGGAACAGCGCGCCGGTCTTCGCGCCGGCGCCGAACTGCACCACCCGCGCCCAGTCCGACTCGAAGTTCGGCGCGAGCCACGGCAGCGCGACCTTCACCCGGCCGAGCTTCTTCTTGTCCGAGACGTTGGTGACGATGCCGCAGACGAGGCCGCCGAAGTTCGTCTGCTGCGCGTTGGCGCCCGACGTCAACCCCAGCAGCGACCGGTTCTGCCGGCCGGACACCCAGAACCGGGTGTGGTAACCGTTCTCGTTCGGGTCGAAGACGTGCTTCGCGTTGGTGACGAACCACTTGCCGCAGAATTGCTCCGGCACGCCGGCGATCTCCACCTCGGCGCCAGCCTGGATCGCCGGGTCGCCCTTCGCGTCGCCCTCCGCCTCCGCGAAGGTGCTCGCGATGTGGTCGGCCAGCCCCTTGGCGGCGGCCTCCGCCGCTGTGTCCGCCGCGGGGCCGACACCGAGCGGGCGATCCACCACGAGGTAGGCGGTGTTGCTGGCGGGTAGGCCGAAGTCGAGCTTGGGCAGGCCGGGGATCGACGGCAGCGCGGGCATCGACGGCAGCGAGACCAGCCCGTCGGTGAACGACTTCGCGAGCTTCACCGGGTCCTGGCCCTTGATCGTGGCGGTGCCGGACTTCGCGTCCGACTTGCCGACCGCGACCCGCGCGTCGAGCGGGTCCCACACCCGCACCTCGACGTCGGGTGTGAGGTTGGCCGCCGAGATCCTCGGCAGGAACGTGCGCAGGTTGTCCTTGAACGTCAGCTTGCCGGAGCCGAACCCGAACGCGCTCGCGACGGCGGAGACGACGTCGCCCACCATCCCGCCGAGCCCGCCGCCGGAGTCCTTGCGCCCCGGCGCCTTGCGGAAGTAGAACTCGCCGCCAACCACGCCGGTGTCGTAACCGATCTCCTGCGCCCGCTGCCGCAGGAAGTCCCAGTCAGTCTGCGCGATCTGCGCGATGTGGTCATGCGCGACGGTCGTCTCGTCGATCTTGCCCGTCGTCAGGCCGGCGTTCTCCGCGACCTGCTTGGCGATCTCGGAGTCCTTCATGTTCAGGTAGGTCCTGGTCCGCTTGCCACGCTGCAGGCGGTGCGCCTTCTCGTAGCCGCGCACGACCGAGAAGATCAGGCCCTCCTGGCAGATCGCCTCGATCGACGTGACCTCGCCCTTGATCAGCGAGGTGGTGCTGTCGCTCTCCGCTGGCCCCGCCGAGATCTCGACCGGGCTGCCGATCTCCAGGCCCGCGTCCTTCACGATGGAGCCGGTGAGGTCGTGGAAGGTCAGCTCGAACATATCGGGCAGATGCAGGTGGGTGTCCACCACCGCGCGTACCAGGGCCGGCACCACCAGCGGCGACATGGGCAGACCGATCGGCTTGCCGATCTTCACCGTCGGCCAGACGATCGCGGCCTTGCTACCGCCGAGGAGCCCGCCCATGGTCATCGCGTGCCCACCTGATCCAGCTCGTCCGCGTTGGGCAGGTAGACGG
>Ga0193716_1000608_pt1 | contig 21805 bp, 16 predicted proteins | sample U2c1metaG_FD_145901 | JGI IMG/M metagenome (GOLD analysis project Ga0193716, IMG submission 145901) | Soil microbial communities from a riparian zone of the East river system, Colorado, United States - U2c1 | ecosystem: Environmental > Terrestrial > Soil > Riparian zone | place: USA: East River...
TGGGCCGATTGGGTATGGAAGAGGGGGTTCCAATTGAGCACGGACTGGTCACCCGCGCGATAGAAAATGCTCAGAAGAAGGTCGAGGCGCATAACTTCGATATCCGGAAACATCTCTTAGAATATGACGACGTGCTCAACAAACAGCGAGAGGTGATCTACAATCAGCGCCGCGAAGTGCTCAAAGGGGATGCTCTTAAAGACCAGGTCCTTGAAATGGCCGAAGGCCTGGCAGACGAAGTGGCCGCACGCTACGCCGAGAAAGACAACCCCGCCAGTGAATGGGATTTAGTAGGTTTGCAAGAAGCCTTCATTCATCAGTTTAATTTACGTCTCGATCTCAAATCCGAGGAGATTGATGATTTGTCGCCGGAAAGTTTGACGGAAATTGCCAACAGGCGGGTTGGCGAAGTCTATAATGATAAGGAGAAGCGGTTCGGGGAAGAGATGCTGCGGCAATTGGAAAAGATCATTATGTTGCAGACCATCGATAGTCTATGGAAAGACCATTTGCTAAACATGGACCATCTCAAAGAGGGGATCGGTTTGCGTGGTTACGGACAAAAAAATCCGTTGCAGGAATACCAGAAGGAAGGCTTCGACATGTTCGAGGACATGGTTCACCGAATCCAAGAAGATGTCATACAGAAGCTCTTTACAGTCGAACTCGCCCGGGAGACCGCTCCCCAAGAAATCGAACTGCAACAACCGCGAGCCCAACGCATGATGTTAAGTCATGGCGACGAGCCCGTTGTCGCTCGAACCGAGCCGTCTAAACGCGGCGTTGATAAAGTTGGCAGGAACGACCCTTGTCCCTGCGGCAGCGGAAAGAAATATAAGAGGTGTCACGGAAAGTAGGGCCGAACTCATTCTTGCTGAAGAAGAGGGCTCGCTCGGCTCACGCCCTCTTATTTCTGGCTAGCTATCGACCTGGAGCCACTGTCCATTTTGGGACAGTGGCTCCAGTTGCGTGATACATGAGTCGCATTAACCATTTTGAAGGATTGGATGCTCCTGATGCATATTCCATTAATGCGTGGATAATTCCCCGTTGGATAGGACGTGCTCGTCTACGTGGTCCGGGGCTGATCGGACATTGTTTCCCGCGCCAAGCTTGATAATTCGGTCCTTGAACTCATGTAGCTCTTTTGTTGAATTCCTAGTATCCACCACTAATTTTGCTGCGCCGACGATTTGTCTGAAGTCGTACGCCGTATGATCAGTTAGAATGATCACGCAATCATATTGACCAATTTCAGTGGGAGTGAAAACGCTGGATTTCAGCACGTTTCCTCCGAATCGAAGCGATGGAACGAAAGGGTCATTGTAGGACAAGATCGCGCCTTTATCACTGAGTATTCGCATGACATCGAGCGCAGGCGACTCGCGGCAGTCGCTGACGTTCTTCTTGTAGGCGACACCGAGTACCATTATTCTTGAACCTCGAATACTTTTCGAATTGCGATTGAGCCCATCTGCGACAAGATTGGCGACAAACGTGGGCATCATCCCATTGATCTCAGCGGCCAAACCGATGAATCGGGCTTGAAAGTTGAGCGCCTTAAGTTTCCACGCCAGGTAATGCGGATCGATGGGAATACAGTGACCGCCGAGCCCCGGGCCGGGATAGAAGGCGCTGAAGCCAAAAGGCTTTGTTGCGGCCGCATCGATTACTTCATAGACATCGACGCCCAAGAGGTCACACATCTGGGCAAGCTCATTGACCATTCCGATGTTTACGCTGCGGAACGTGTTTTCGAGCAGTTTGACCATTTCCGCACATTTGCTGCTACTGACTGGAATTACACGCTCGATAAATTGCGAATAAAAAAGTCGCGCGATTTCCGTGCACTGCGCAGTGATACCGCCGACGATCTTCGGAGTATTGCGGGTGTTGAACGAGGTATTTCCCGGATCAATTCGCTCAGGGGAAAAAGCCAGGAAAAAATCTTTGCCGACTTTTAATCCTGAATTTTCGAGTTCCGGCACAATCAATTCGTCAGTCGTTCCCGGATACGTAGTGCTCTCCAGGACGATGAGTTGCCCGGCGTGTAAATATTTGCGAATTTGTTCAGTGGCCGAAAGGATGAACGACACATCCGGGTCGCGGCTTTTGCTGAGCGGAGTTGGAACGCATATGCTCACTGTGTCTGCTTTCGCGAGAGCGCTAAAATCCGCGGTGGCGGTAAACCTTCCTGATTTAATTTGTGTCGTCAGAGTGCTTTCGGGGACATCGAGAATATAAGATTTGCTCTGTTTTAGGGCATTAATTTTGTTCTGGTCAACGTCTATACCGATCACGTTAAAGCCGGCCTTGGCTACTTCCATAGCGAGAGGCAGACCGACATATCCTAGACCGATCACCGCGGCGGTCGCCTGTCTACTTCCAAGTTTCTCCGCTAATTGGATCAATTTATATCACCTCCTGTGTTTTCATCGGTGATTTGTCATTACGATTGGTATTGGTCGATTTGAATTCCTGAATTCGGATACTATATTTTTGGATCAACTCATAAAGATTGACCCGGCTAATCCCGAGATCACGAGCTGCGCGACTAACGATGCCTTTGTTTCGCAATAGTGCTTTCTTGACGAAGTCGATTTCAAGGGCTTTTTTAGCAAACTTTAAATTCACGTCTGTTGGGATATGATCCGATGCGAACCCGAAATCTCTCGGGCTAAGCGCGCTATGTGAGCTGAGCACTACCGCTCGACTTATCAAATTTTCCAACTCTCTCACATTGCCCGGCCATGTATGCATTGACAGTGCCGCTTCAGCTATTGTGGACAAAGTCTTTGGATGCTTCCGGTGTTCCCGGCATGACTTATCGAGAAAATATTCAGCCAATGGAATAATATCGTCCTTCCTCTCGCGCAAGGGCGGTAACTCCAGTGGGATAACTTTCAGGCGATAGTATAGGTCCTCTCGGAATACTCGATTTCCAACATCCTTTTCCAAATCTCGGTTCGTTGCGGCAATGATGCGGACGTCGAGCTCAATGGGCGTCGATCCGCCAACCCGTTCGATCCTTCGATCTTGAAGAAAGCGCAATAATTTAACCTGTAGCGCCGGCATCAGTTCGCCGATTTCGTCAAGAAATAGAGTGCCTCCATTTGCCGACTCCAACTTTCCACGCTTCTGCGCGTGCGCTCCTGTGAACGATCCCTTCTCGTGACCGAATAGCTCACTTTCTAACAGGTTCTCAGGTATGGCACCACAATTGACAACGACAAATGGATTATTCTTTCGTTGGCTCTGTTGGTGGATCGCGTGGGCGACGACATCTTTTCCAGTGCCGCTTTCGCCGCAGATTAGAATTGAGATGTCCGACGATGCAACGCGTTCCACGAAACGGAAAACGTCTTGCATACGCTTTGATTTACCAATCATCCCCTGAAACATGTCGTCGGTTCCGAGCCGCGATTGTTGCAATTTTTTTTGGAGTTCGTGCGTGCGCGCGGCGCGTTGAATCATGACGCTTAGATCTTCAAGCCGAATTGGTTTCGTGTAATAGTCAAACGCTCCGGAACGCACGGCTCGCAATGCGTTGATTTCATCGTTGTTTCCGGTAATTACAATTACCCGAGTGGCAGGTTCCAAGGCGAGGAACTGTTCGACTAAGCGCATTCCGCCAAGGTCCGTGGGATCGTGCGGCTTCAGGGACAGATCAAGAGTAACCACCGCCGGCCTTTCGCGTTCAAACGTTTCTAGAGCTTCCTTTTCGCTGGAACTAGTTAGCACATCGTAATCACCTTCAAATGCCACGCGCATTTGCTGCAATATTACTTCTTCGTCGTCCACAAGGAAAATTTTGGATTTCAATGATGTCCACCCCTCTTCGGATTGAAGCTGCAATAGCTGAATACAATTTGCGTACCAAGAACGTATTTCTTCCCAAGCGTCGGGCACTTTAATGAATAATGACTTCCAAATCCGCGAGGTGGAGCGCCCGTGCTGAAAATACCATTCGCCGAGTCGCCTCCAGCGCAAAACCGATGATCCTCCTATTTATGAACGGGCATTGGTGACTGGATCCTCCAGTTATCCCACTCGGTCGGGCGCAATGTAATCATATTTGACGCTGCTGGTTCTCCGGGCCGACTGGCTCCAAGAACGCAGGGACGGACAAACGACTAATTCCATGCTGAATTTAGCAAAATCGTTTAGAGATCAAGTGCTTATATGTCGTTGATAAAATAAAAAACTTGATTCTTGGGTGTTGTTGTGGCACAAGGGTGAATATCTTGGATTCGTCGGCCCGACACTCAAAACTGAACCAAATTTGCAAAATCCTCTGGTAATCTATGCCGTCTTCATCAGTTAAGTCGGAACCGAAAGGTCAAGCGGACGCCGTCCTACCCATACTATCTCCTGGCGTAGGTTATTTCCCATGTGTCCTGTATGAGTGCAATTCTTCCTTTGAAATTTCTTATGTTTCTCCCAACGTTTCAGAATTAATAAATCTTAACAACGCTGATCTCGTTGGCTCGCGCGCCTTTTCCCATGATCGGGTCTTTCGCGATGATATAGCGGCAGTTGATGATCGATTGAAAAATCTTAAGATCGCCTGCAGTGCTTCTCTTGTGCATAGAATCATTGATGATTCGGGTCTGTGCACATGGGTCGCGCATAGTTTAAGTAAGGACCCAGCTGAGGATCGCGATCTCTGGCATGGATGCATTGTTCCGATTCCTGCAGAGAAGCGAATTCTCGATTTAGATTACGATGTCGTGTCCCGCTTTATCCATAAGATTGGCAACCACTTCCAGTTGTTAACTCTGCTCATTAGTCCTTTAAAAAAGATCCTTCCTAAATCCAGAGAAATGGACGTGCTGGAAGAAACCGTGGAAAAAGCAATCGGTGTTGCTAGGGCATTTGCGGACTATAGCCAAAAACCGAATTGGTCGGCAGAGATTAGCGTCAGTGAAGCCATCGCTAGTGCCATAAACGCAAGAAATTTTTTGTTTGTCGAAGCGGGAATAAGACTACGGGAAGACATTGAAGATGCCATCAAGAGCGTTGTTTTGCCAGGGGACGCTGGGTTACTTGAATCCGCGATCGGTAATATTTTAGAAAACGCATTGGAGGCGACGCAGCCCAACGGTGAGATTAGTGTTCATGCAAGGCTTGAGAACTGGGACCTCAATAAATCATCGGTAATTGTCCTTAGTATCGTAGATACCGGGTGTGGAATTGCGCAAGAAGACCTAAGCAAGGTTACGATGCCGTTCTATTCGACGAAACAAGATCACGACGGTTTAGGATTGAGCATGGCATCGCGGTTTATTGAACTACACGGAGGTGGAGTACGTGTTGACAGCTGGCTAGGTAAGGGAACCAAAGTCAGAATTACGATTCCCGTTACCCAGACAAGGTAGGCGTCTCATGCCGTGGCCTCTCTCCAAATATGGAAGGTAGGCCGTCGTCGAGTTCTCATATGTATAATGTACTAATTGTCGAAGATCATGATCGACTGCGGGAGCAGTTAGGGAGCTTCTACGAACAGGAGGGCTATAGGGTCGCGACAGCGGCTAGTGGAGAGGATGGGCTCAAGAAACTTGGGGAAGAAAAGTTTGCATTAGTCGTCTCGGACGTCAAAATGCCGGGAATCGACGGGTTCCAACTTGCTCTGAACGTCCGGGAAAAATATCCAGACACCGATGTTATTTTGATTACCGCGTTTGGCAATATTAAACAGGCCGTTGAAGCCATGAAGCTTGGAGCAAGTGATTACATCACCAAACCGTTTCAGCCTGAAGTTATTCGCCTTGTTAGTGAAAAGCTGCTGGAAAAGCGGCGTCTTATCGAGGAGGTGCGTGAACTTCGACAAAAAGTATATGATGAGCACAACCTTGAAAACATTATCAGCAAAAGCTCGAAAATGCATAAGGTGTTCGACCTCATTCGGTCTCTAGCAGAAACAGATTCCGGGGTGATGGTTACGGGCGAAACAGGAACAGGCAAAGAGCTTGTTGCGCGCGCAATTCACACGCTTAGCCGGAGAAAGGCTAAGCAGTTTGTCGCGATAAATTGCGGCGCATTTCCAGATACCCTATTGGAAAGCGAACTCTTCGGATACGAAAAAGGTGCCTTTACGGGTGCGGTGCAAAACCGGGCGGGCAAGATCGAAATGGCCGACGGCGGGACACTATTTCTTGATGAGATCGAGACGATTTCGCCACCGATGCAAGTCAAACTATTGCGTGTTTTGCAGGAGCGTGAGGTCGAGCGGCTCGGTGGCAATCGGAAAGTTAAAATCGATATGCGGGTTGTCGCCGCGACCAATGTTGACTTGACGATTTGTTTGGCTCGTGGGACGTTGCGCGAGGATTTTTATTATCGTATCAACGTTATTCCTCTGCAGCTGCCGCCGCTGCGTGAACGGCTCGAAGATTTACCTCTCCTTGTAAATCATATTCTGAACAAGCATGCGATTGCGCAAGAGAAGCGTATCCGGCAAATCGGGCCCAAAGTTTTTGATCAGATGCTGGGATACCATTGGCCGGGAAATATTCGAGAACTTGAGAACATTCTGGAGCGAGCGATTGTAAAGTGCCAAGGGGATACGATAGAGAGCGTCGATCTACCAGCACCTCCGCAACGAGTTGTCGATCGCTATTATTCCGCAAGTTCTAATGGGGACTTATCGTTGAAACAATGGTTACATCAAAGTGAAAAAGAATATTTACGTGGTCTTTTGATCAAGCATAAAGGTGGCGTTTCTTTGACAGCGAAAGAAGCGAAAGTTGATAATAAAACGCTGTACAGAAAGATGAGAAGGCATGGGTTGCATAAAGAGTCGTTCAAAGATTTGGGGTGAGAGTGTTGGCGGTCTAGTAATTCTCATTTCCCTGGTGCTGCCCGCCAGTTCTTGGGCCGCTTTTGCAAGTCAATTTTCCCTCGGTGTCGGCGAGGAGTATAATGACAATATTTTCTTTTTGAAGCAAAAGGACCACGATTTTATCAGTACCTTGGTGCCAACGTTGTCATTTTTTTACGCCCCAGCGGGGCAAATTGAGCCAACCGCAACGCTTAGCATCGCCCCGATGGCTGAATTATATGCCCGCCATAGCGAGCTAAATAATTTTGGCAAGAACTTTCTGGTCCAAGGTGCGTATGCTTATCGATATTCACCTCAGCTCAGCTTCAATTTTGCGGATAATTTTCAGCGACAGGGACCAACGCGAACCGGTGGTTTTGGTCAGCCATTGCAGTTGCAAACGGGGCCAACGACGCTAGGTTCGGATGTAACAAAGTCGCAAGACCTAAAAGATTTCATCTCGCAGGGAGACCAAATCACCAATTCAGTCGGGGTTAATGGGTCGTATCTCTACAGACCGGACGTCAGCTTTACGGGTTTCTATCAAAATACGGTAGCGAAATTTCTTGACGCGGGCGGCACCGAGGTTTCTCATACTATCGGCGCTCGCGGAATCTACAACTGGCGGCAAGATCATAATCTTCACGCCGGCTATTCTATATCGATCACTAAGTCGAGAAACGGGGATGACGACGGGGTTATACATACTTTCGATTTCGGCGATGACTATTTCTCTAATTACAATTTGCAATTGACGCCAACGCTGTCATTAACCGCCAGTAGCGGGCTCTCGTTCAATGCCGGAAACGACGGGCCAAGGATCGCAAATAATACGAATATTACGATAACAAAACTCTGGGAAGCTGGAGTGTTAAATGCCGGATTGCGCAAGGGGTTGACTCCCAGTTTTGGTGTTGCAGGAATATCAGACACGACATCGATATTTACGACTTTGGCTTTCCGCTTCAGTGAAAAGTTATCGACAAACGCAGACATGAACTTGTCGTTTTATGATACAGAAGAGGTAAACTTTAAGACTTTTGAAGCGGGAACGGGGCTTCAATATATGATCAACAGTTGGCTCTCCGCGGCGTTGAATTACCGCTTCAGGTGGATCGATAGCGGTAGCGGGGCGAACCAAACCGATCTTTTGACTAAAGGAATCGTCAATTCGAATAGTGTATCTCTGGTTTTAACCGGTCGTTTTGACTTGTGGCCCAATGTCGGTCTTGCTCGGGGTCTAAGCTCTACGACGCTCAATCCTGTTCTCAAGACCCCCTTTCCCTTGCCAGCAATAAAACCATCCAACATTCCGTAATGTGCTATCCTGCTCACGGGTGGGATTTCCGGGTCGGGTGAGATTGCCCCATTTTCGAATTGGTCTTCGGGGTTAGGGCAAATATCATCGGCCAACGCGCGGTAGGTTGAGCGCTGGAACTCGTAAGCGTTCCAGCCAATACACTCACTTTGCGCCGTAGGAAAGCCACTGTAGGCATGGAGCAGTATTTGCTTAATACCGTCACTTAAAGCAGTCGCCGGCGGGATACTTTGTGAGTGAATTCGGACTGCGCTACGCATTGAGGCATAGAAATCGATGAAGAGCAGTTTTGTAATAGCATTTGTCGTCATTTTGGGGATGGTCAGTGCTTGTTCCACAAAAGATCTCAGAGTGCAGGAATTCAAATTATCTGCTGACACGCCGAATCCGAATAAGCCCCCGGAGGAATTCTATGTGATCGGTGCCGGCGATTCCATTGTTGTCAACGTCTGGAAGGAACCAGCACTCGGGGGGGCTGTAAAGGTTCGCCCCGACGGTTTCATTACGCTGCCGTTAATCAATGAGGTTCAAGTTGGCGGCCTTACCACCGCACGCTTGCGAGGTATTCTTGAGGACAAGTACAAGGAATACACGGTGGAGCCCTTCGTTACTATTCGGGTAGAAGGAATCGCGTCCAGCGAAGTATTTCTGCTAGGCCAAGTAGGCAAACCAGGTGCTTATCCTTTGGCTGGCAACGACACGCTTCTACAATTGCTCACGCGTGCTGGTGGGTTAGGAATTTTCGCCGAGAGAAGTAATTTACGGGTCGTTCGTCGAGAAGGCGACAAGCTCACCGAGTTTATCGTTGATTACGATGCGATTATCAAAGGGGACCTCAAGCAAGATATTTTGTTGAGGCCTGCGGATAGGATTATCGTTCCTTAGTTTAAGTGGTTGTTGTTCTAGACTTCGAGGGCATGCGTGAACACGATTTCAGATTTTGATATCTCAGCCATTCTCAATGGTTTATATCGCCGTAAAGGCCTCATTATCGCGACATTCCTGGTCGTTTCGATCTTGGGTGCGTACTTGGCAATTACGGTACCGAATGTGTTTCAATCAAGCGCTCTTATTCTCGTGAGTCCCCAGCGCGTACCTACATCTTACGTCGCCTCGACCGTGACTATTGATCTTGCTGAAAGGATGCAGTCCAGCATCCAGGAGATCTTGAGTCGTACCCAATTGGAAAAGATTATTCAAGAATTCAATCTTTTTCCTAACGCTAAACAATCAACGTTGGAAGAACGTATAGAAGGCGTGCGCAAGAAAATTAAGGTCGAGTTGCGAAAGAAAGACGTATTTCAGCTGTCATTCGAATCGGGAGATCCGGAGAAGGCCAGACAGGTGACGAGCAAGATCGCTTCCCTGTTTATCGATCAGAATATTCAGGTCCGTGAACAGCAGGCAATGGGGACCAAAACCTTCATCAATTCAGAGGCTGATCGATTGCGCAATGAATTGGAGGAACAGGAAGCAGCTGTAAACCACTATAAAGCGGCAAACCGCTACGAATTGCCGGACCAGCTCGATTCAAACCTGAGAAGTCTAGAACAGTTTCGCCGTGAACTAGAATCTGCAACTCTACGATTGACGGGGCTGCAAGAGCGCAAAGGCGTGCTCCAAAAGCAATCCGTCGAATCTGACATTCTAGGTTTGGATCTTTTGGGGGGGGGAGGCTTTTTGGGAGGAGGCCTTTTGGCCTCGGGAGATAGTGGAACGCAGAATTTGCAGCTCGAGATGAAGAAAAGAGAATTGGATACTTTATTGCAAAAATACAGCAATAAGCATCCCGATGTTATGCGCGTGCAAACGGAAATTCGGATGCTGGAAGGTGAAAGCAAAAACAGGGCGCCGACGCCGACCAAATCTTCGGCTCCGGCAACGCCGGTACCGGGTAACCCGTTGAAGCAGGTTTTGCAATCGCAGATCACGGATATCGATGCAGAAATACAATCGGTTCGTTCGCAGATTGAGGGCATTCGAAGTCAAGTCGGTGCTCTGCAAGCGCGAGTTGAAAATACGCCTTTGCGAGCCATCGAGCTCTCTAAAATCAGCCGCGGATACGATATTACACTGCGAAAGTATCAAGACCTGTTGGGAAAGAGTTTGGAGTCCGAACTGTCCGAAAACATGGAAAAGAAACAAAAGGGAGAACAGTTCCAAATCCTCGATCCCGCCAACTTGCCACTTAAACCCGTGCGACCTAATCGCATGCTTATAGTTCTCGCTGGGTTGGTCTTGGGCATGGGCGGGGGGGTCGGTCTCGCATTTTTGTGGAACAATTTTGATACTTCTTTTAGACAAGGGGACGAAATTAGTTCTCTTGTAAACGTGCCTTTGCTCGCAAGTCTACCGGCGCTAATCACCCGTGGTTGTGTTGTCGAACAGCGGCGGGCTCAAGGTGTATTGGTGCTTGCCTCTGTCGGTGTTCTTGGCGTTGGACTTATTTTGGTTCGAGTGTTTGGTCCACTATATTTTTAAGACGACTGTATGGATCTCGTATACCAGGAATACTTCGGATTTACCCAGGCTCCGTTCAACATAACGCCCGATCCCAGTTTTCTATATTCAAGTACTTGCCATCGCGAGGGTTTGGCACAGCTTTCGTACGGAATCAAAGCTCGGAAGGGTTTTATCGTCTTGACTGGAGAGGTTGGTACTGGAAAGACGACATTAATTCACGCGCTGTTAAAGGAACTCGACGGTAACGCGCAAACGGCCCTGGTTTTTAGTGCGATCATGAGTCCGATGGATTTGCTGCGCTACGTCTGTGACGATTTTGGCATTACCGATCCCAGGACTTCACTCGGTGACATTCACGATTATCTGGTCCTGCTTAACGAATATCTGCTGGAGAAATATAAAAACGGGGACAACTGTGCCTTGATCATAGACGAAGCGCAAAATCTTTCTAACGAGGTCTTGGAAAGCATCCGCCTTTTATCAAATTTCGAGACTTCCAAAGACAAGCTATTGCAAATTTTGCTCGTCGGCCAGCCTGAGTTATCCGTTCGCCTTAACTCGCAGGAGTTAAGGCAAATTAAGCAACGAGTGGCACTACGTCACCACCTGCGCTCCCTCACAGCGAAGGAGTGTGAGGGGTACATCGTCAACAGGTTGCGAATTGCCGATGGCGATCCAGAGATTTTTACAGGGGAGGCCTTAGAAGCGATTTACGGCTACTCCAAGGGCATTCCGAGGGTCATAAATGTATTGGGTGATAACGCGCTCGTAACGGCCTACGCCTTGGGAAAGAAGCATGTGGATCAACTAATAATCGCCGAAGTGGCCGAGGACCTGAGCTTGTCCAAGGGTACTTTGAGCGCTCGTCAATCTTATCCGGTTCCTTTGTCTCGACCCAACGGAGCCTCGTCTAAACCACTTCAGAAAGTCATCGACCTGGCCCAGCCGATCAATTCTCAACCCGTGAGGCGGGCCGTCGTGGTGAACCATCCAACCGCAATGGACCAGGATGATAAAGTTGCCGAGCGATTTTTTCATGATTTGAGAATGGCGCTCATCGACGCAATGGGGCCCATGGCATCGATAGTCCTTCAAGACAACGTTCGACGCTTAGGTCAGTCGGTGACGGATTTTCCCAAGAAGAAGCTTCCGTTCCTAATCGAGTCCATTGGCAACGAGATTCTCGACCCATCTTTGAGACAAAGTTTCTGTCGTTCTGCATTGGACAGGGTGAGGGAGTTGGCGTGAAACAGCTGCGCTTCATGCCTGCTCTGATGAGGTCGTCAATATTTTCCGTTTGTAAGAAGAATTTTGAAACGGGTAATTAGGAGTTTGCTTAATGAGTAGAGTGTTCGAAGCGCTTTCCAAGGCAAGTGCGGATAAGAATCGACAATTGGAAATGGTACCTAAGCCCGTTCCGCTTGAAGTATTCAGCGGAATTCCGCAGGTGAATGGTAACGGACCGAGCCCCGCACGGCGAGGTGAAAATAACGCTAAGGTTCACGATAATTTGGTGGCAGTCGTAGCGCCGATTTCTGCGCCTTCGCCTGCGTCGAAGTCTTGGCGCGAACGGATCGAGGAGTTGTTTTTTGGTTGGGATTTATCTCGTTACGAAAATTACCCGATCGTTGCACTGGATAGGGATTCGCCGGCGGCGGAACAATACAAAATTCTGCGTGAGCAAATCAAAAGACTCCGGACGGAAGCTGGGATTCAGACATTTACCGTTACAAGTCCGGTAAAAAGAGATGGTAAAACAACGGTTGCGGTTAATTTAGCTGCGGTACTCGCATTAGACTACGAGCAAAAGGTCTTACTGATCGATGGGGACCTCCGAGCGCCGGGGGTACATCGCTACTTTAAGGCGCCTCAATCTCCTGGGCTTACTGACTATCTCAGTTCACACTCTCAGATGAGCATCAAGAGCTTTGTACAAGAAACATTTCTACCAGGTTTGAAGATTCTTCCTTCGGGGAAGCCATCGCATTTTGCTTCGGAGCTTTTAGCCAAAGAAAGAATGAAAGATGTTTTGGAAGAGGCTCGGGCCGACTTTCCCGGGTATCAAATCATTATCGATAGTCCGCCGATACTTTCTACGCCCGATCCATTGGTTATCGCCGGCCATGTGGACGGCGTGTTGGTAGTGGTGCGCGCCGGCAAAACACCCCGTGAGTATCTGACGAAAGCTCTACAAACGCTGAATTCGAGCAAGGTTATGGGTGTAGTGCTTAACGGTGCCGAGATGGGAATGGCATCGAAGTACTATTACTACACGACCAGCAACGATCTATAGCCAATGCGGCTTTTCAATCGGTTTTTTTCGATTTACGATTTTATTCTGGTGCTCGGTGACCTTGCCGTGGTCTGTTTGGCCACAGTGGTGCTCCACGCTGTGAATTTTTATTTTGAGATGTCGCCGCGACCCGAATGGATATTTTGGACCATGCAGGCGGTGGCGATGGCGGTCATCGTTGTGCTGTCATTTTATTATTCGGACCTCTATGCCATCGATCAAACTTTGTCGATACGCGAACTTTTACTCCGGCTTATGGGTGGTATCGGATTAGCTTGTATCTTGATTGGTTTTATCAGTTATCCAATTCCCCAGTTTGGCAAGACGCTTTATGCCAGCGAAGTGAGCTTGTTGATTTTCGGTCTCTGCGTTTGGCGGATCGGGTTTATGCGCGTCATCGAGAAAACACCGATTCGTGCGAAGGTGATCGTCGTAGGCTTACAAGCGATAGGGAAGTTGGTCGCCGAAGAACTTCTGCAACAAAAAAAGTTGGGGATGCAGGTCGTGGGATTTGTCGGGCAATCCGCGGGGGAATTGACACTGTCGTACGGAAATCCGGTTCGCGTATCGTTGCCAATTTACCAAACCTCGTCTCTGCCTACGTTGTTCGAGCATAACAGCGCTGACCGAATTTTGCTTGCCAGTGCGGAGGGCTATGAAGGTGCACTCGGTCGCGAGCTCGTTAAATTGCGCACCCGCGGCGTTGCTATTGAGGATTGCCATTCTTTTTACGAGCGATTGGTGAGCAAAATTATCGTTGCGGATCTCTCGGCAGAGTGGCTAGTTCGGTCTAAAGGTTTTAGGCGTGATGGCTTGGTGATGGCCAGTAAGAGGGGGATTGATATCGTCGTGGCCCTGGCGGGTTTGATCTTAAGCGCTCCCATCGTGCTGCTCACAGCCATCGCCATTAAGTTGGAGACCCAAGGACCGATTCTTTATCGACAGGACAGGGTAGGGCAAAACGGCAAAAGTTTAACCATTTATAAATTTCGCTCCATGTCCGAAAGCGCGGAAGCCGACGTCGGTCCGGTCTGGGCCGTCAAAGACGATCCGCGGGTAACCCGAGTGGGTCGGCTGATCCGAAAACTTCGGATTGACGAGATCCCGCAGATGATCAACGTCCTGAAAGGGGAAATGAGTTTCGTGGGGCCGCGGCCAGAGAGGGAGTTTTTCGTGCAGACCTTGAGTAAAAAGATACCCTATTACTCCCTGCGTCATTCGGTCAAGCCCGGAATCACCGGCTGGGCGCAGATTTGCTACCCATATGGCGATAGTGAGCAGGATGCCCTCGAAAAACTCCAGTACGATCTCTATTACATGAAAAACATGTCGGTGCTGTTTGATCTGCAGATTCTTTTTGAGAGCTTGAAAGTCGTCGTGTTGGGCCGAGGAGCCCGTTAGGCAGGATGCCGATTTTAAACGCTATGACCGTGGACGTCGAAGATTACTATCATGTGCAGGCATTTGCCGGCGTCGTCCGACAAAGCGAATGGGACCTATACCCCAGCCGAGTAGAGCGCAATACTTTGCGTCTTTTGGAAATTTTTGCCGAGCGCCAAATTCGCGCGACTTTTTTCGTTTTAGGTTGGGTCGCGGAAAAGTGTCCAGGGTTGGTTAAGGCGATTTGCGCGGCAAATCATCGACTCGGCTGTCACAGCTACGCCCATCGGATGATTAACACGGGCGATCAACGAGACTTTCGCGACGATTTGCGACGGGCGAAGCAAGCAATCGAAGACCGCGCTGGAGTTGCCGTGACCAGCTTTCGCGCCCCTAGTTATTCGATTACGGCAAAAACCCTATGGGCGTTGGAGATTCTGGGTGAAGAGGGGTTCGATTATGATTCCAGCATTTTTCCCATTGTTCACGACAACTACGGCATTCCCGAGGCACCCCGGTTCCCACATGTCAAAACTTTGCGCTCCGGTGGTCAAATCAAAGAATTTCCGCCGTCGACGATTCGGATTCTAGGAAACAATATTCCTGTTGCCGGCGGAGGGTATCTACGATTGTTTCCCTATCGGATTACGCGGTGGGCCATCCGTCATTTGAACGAGGCCGAGCGGCAACCAGCTATGGTGTATTTGCATCCGTGGGAGTTTGACCCCGATCAACCGCGCATCGTTGCGCCGTGGCGGTCCCGCTTCCGACACTATCAGAACCTGAAGTCAACGGAAGCAAAGTGTCTCAAGCTGCTCGATGATTTCTCATGGGGACCGATGGAAGAGGCATTAGCGCCGGGTTTCGTTCAATAACTTTTAGCGCACGCATATTATGGCAATCAAAATCCTATCGGTGGTCGGTGCTCGACCGAATTTCATGAAGATCGCGGCGATTTGCGAAGCGATTAAAAGTTTCAACGGCACCACGGGTGGAAGAGAGATTCAACATGTTCTGGTGCACACCGGGCAACACTATGACAGCAACATGTCAGATTCGTTTTTCAAGGACCTAGACCTTCCTAAACCGGATCTATCGCTCGGCGTCGGCTCCGGGTCCCATTCGGCCCAGACCGCCAGAATCATGGAACGATTTGAGAATGTGGTAATCGAGGAACGGCCGCAAGTGGTGCTCGTGGTAGGCGATGTTAATTCGACCGTCGCCTGTGCCCTAGTGACGAAGAAAACCTGGTGCCGCGGCGGCGCCGAGCGCGCCGATTTTATTCCAAGGTTGGCCCACGTCGAGGCTGGATTGAGGAGTTTTGATCGGACAATGCCGGAGGAGATCAATCGTATCCTGACTGATTCTATTTCCGACTATCTCTTTACGACGGAAGAAAGCGCGAATCGAAATTTGCGCGCCGAGGGCATTCCGGATGACCGAATTTTTTTCGTTGGTAACGTAATGATCGACACCCTGCTGCGCCATCGCGGCAAAGCCAGGGAGTCAACCGTTTTGCAAGACCTGGGTCTGATCAATGGAAATGTAGTTAAGCCCTATGCGATTTTGACGCTCCATCGTCCTGCCAATGTGGACGACAAGCGGGTTTTCGTGCAAATGCTCGATGCCTTCCTGGAGATTTCGAAGCATATGCCGATAATTTTCCCGGCCCATCCGCGGACCTTGAAGCGCATTCAGGACGATGCCCTAGGGGATTACTTCGTTGACCACAGCGTGCAGGGATCGGCGCCATGGGATCCCCGCCCGCACATTCGACTGGTGCCACCACTTGGCTATCTAGATTTCTTGAACTTAATGTCCGAGGCGAAGGTGGTTTTGACGGATTCGGGAGGTGTTCAAGAGGAAACCACAATCCTTGGAGTCCCATGCATCACCTTGCGCGATAACACGGAGAGACCGGTTACGATTGATCAAGGGACCAATGTTTTGGTGGGATCGAATTCCGAAAAGATTGTGGCGGCGTTCCATCGAATATCCAATAACGAAGAAAAACTGGCACGCTCGCCGCGGCAATGGGATGGTCAGGCAGCTCAAAGAATTGTCAAGATTCTAAACGACGACGTTCGCTCAGCCTGTAAATTCTTGACGGGATCTAGAGCCTGAATCTGAAGGACTTGCACAGAGCGAATATCGCGACATTGATATGAAGGTTGAAATTTGCGAAGAGCACAACCCTCGCTGGGATAGGTACGTCCATGCACATCCTGCCGGTACTTTTTTTCACGAATGGAAGTGGCGCGAGGTTATTTCGACGAGCTCCGGTTTCGTGCCGCTATATTTGACTACGGAAGATAACGGAGAGGTTCAGGGGATACTTCCTTTGTTTCTTGTCCGGAGCCTTCTTTTTGGTAGAAGTTTGGTGTCTCTACCGATGGCCGTGTACGGCGGAGTCCTAGCGACAAACGACGAGGCAGCAGCGTTACTCTTAGACAAAGCGAAGGCGCTGGGTATGCAGCACCGAGCGAAATACCTAGAGTTGAGAGGTAACCCGTATCAACAGGTGATCGGCGGATCCGAAGGGTACCAAGATGATTCAAAAAAACAGAAAGACCTCTACGTCACATTTATGGGTGACATTGATCCTTCCGATGATGTTAACCTTTCTCGGATACCAAGAAAACAGCGACGCATGGTTCGGCAGGGTGAGAAGCATGGTCTTGCGTTTGTGCAAGACAATAGTCGCTTGTTGGACTTTTATGGGATTTACGCTGCTAGCGTGCACAATCTAGGAACTCCTGTATATGGGTACCAATATTTCGAACGCATAGTTCAAAGCTTCGGTGATCGATGCAAAATCTTTCTAGTAGATTATCAAGGCAAAACGATTGCCGCAGTTCTGGTGTTTTTTTATAAGGACCAAGTTCTGCCCTATTACGGCGGAGCTCTAAAGGCGTATTTTCGTCTTGCGCCGAGTGACTTCATGTATTGGGAATTGATGCGATACGGTGCCGCACAAGGCTACAAAATCTTCGATTTCGGGAGAAGCAAACAGGGAACCGGTTCATTTGATTTCAAGCGCCATTGGGGGTTTGAACCGCGGTCGTTGCCATACTCCTACTATCCGATCAAGAGCCAGTTCATCCCGGACACGAGTTCTCTTAATCCCAAGCTGCAATGGGCCGTTCGTATTTGGCGTAATCTACCTTTGAAGTTAACAATGGCACTTGGCCCGCGGATTATGCGGCATATTCCATAGCAAAGCAAAATAATATGGCGTCGTTGTAATTTAGAAAGCTGAGTTGTCGAGAAGTTAGATAGGACTAGTGTTGCGCGGATGGGGTCAGGACAAAGCATGATGACAAAAGTAGCCGTCACGGACAGTACTACAGGGCTCGCGCCAAACGCACCGACCTTTCAGATTGTTGGAGCGGGAGCTGATTTCACCGAATGGCTTGGCGAAGAGACCCTCTTTTGTCTCGACGGCGCAATCCGGATCAGCGACGGTCCCCTATTAAATGCTCGAGGTTTTTCCCGGGACGCGCTTGTTGATGCCCTCTTACGAAATTATCGGGCCAAAGGTGAAGAATCTTTGCGGGATTTGGCTGGAAGCTTTCGTTTGGTCGTCTGGGATTCAGCAAAGCAAAAGCTCCTTGTTGCCGTGGATCCTTTTGCTACTCGACCCTTGTATTATACGGGGACTACCGGTGTCCTTTGGTTCGGGGCCCGCCTATCGCACCTATGTGAGGCTGTGGGTATCTCCAGAGAAATAGATCCGAACATTTTATATTTTTATCTCAATCATTCTTTCGTGCCGGCGCCATTCACGGCCTATCCTGAGATTCGCCGCCTCGAGCCCGGACAGTATCTATGCTGGCAGAATAAGGCGCTGACGGTCCGACCGTACTGGGACATTCAGTATGATGAAGACTTTAGTCTGACTGTAGATGACGCAGCCGAGCTGGTTCGCTCTACGGTCGAACGGTCGGTCCGATCGTGCATAGAGGGGCAGGCCGGTGACACGCAAAAAGTTGGAGCGTTTCTGAGCGGCGGTACAGACAGTAGCACCATTGTCGGGTTGATGACCAAAGTTACCGGTGAGCGGATCAAGACCTTTTCTGTTGGTTTCGCTGAAGAACGATACAATGAAATTGAATATGCTCGCATAGCGGCTGCGCGTTACAACGCGGACGCGCACGAGTATTTCGTCAACGCCGATGAGGCTTTGGCCGTGTTGCCCCTGCTTGCTGAGCAGTTCGATGAGCCTTTCGGAAATAGCTCTGCGATTCCAACTTATTTTTGCCTCCGCATGGCTAGGGAAGCTGGCATCAACCTGATGTTCGCGGGAGATGGTGGGGACGAGTTGTTCGGAGGAAATGAACGGTACGTCGCTGAGAAATATTTTTTGCCGTTCGATGTCCTACCCAGCTCGTTACAGGCATTGACGACCCGTATGACCGCCGGTTTCCCATCTTTCTATCCATTAGGGAAAATCCGGCGCTACATCGAGCGGGCTGGCGAACCTAATCCCAAACGATTCTTTCACTATCAGATTTTTCTGGGCGAACACGCTGAAGAGTTTTTTACGAAAGACTTTTTGAGTCAGGTAGAGCCCGACTTTATCTTGCGAATACCGCGTGCTCACTATCACAAGGTCGCCGCCGCTGCGCCACTCAATCGGCTTCTGTATATGGATCTCAAGATGTGCATTGCAGATAACGATCTTTTCAAGGTCAATGGAATGGCCGCCGCGGCGGGTGTCAATGTCTGCTATCCGTTCTTGGATCGCCAACTGGCTGAATTGACCGGGAGAATTCGTGCCGGTTTCAAAGTCCGGGGTTTGCAGAAACGCTACATTTTCAAGAGAGCGTTCGGCAAGCTTCTCCCCCGGGAGATATTGCAGAAAAAGAAACACGGGTTTGGTCTTCCCATAGCCCGTTGGCTGCGCACGCATGCGGGATTCCGCAAAATGGCCCGCGCGCTCCTGCTCGATCCTCAAAGTCTGCAGCGCGGAATATTTAGGCAAAATGCATTAGAGGAAATACTGAGCAAACATGACGCGGAAGACAGTGATTTCTACGGTACTTTTATCTGGAACGTCATGATGCTCGAGCTCTGGCAGCGTAATTGTCCTGCGCCGGAGACCCAACCGGTAATTCTTTCCCGTGAATAGGAAACTGATGGATTTGTTCGGAGTAGATTTTGCATAAATAACCGCAGATTGCATTGAGAGTGATAACTCGGACGACTTTGTCACAGTTTGTCCGCGACTAAGTAACGCGGAGTACTTTTGTTACGACGGCCTTGTCCATTTTTGTCAAGACCGTCGGACTAGTCCTAGTGAAAATGCGGCTTACCATTAGTAGTGCTGAGCACGCCGCTGGAGAGGCGGAATGTAATGATGGCGGAAGCCCGCCCATACAATCAAAGTGATGGCAAACCGCCCGTAAGACAGGCACTAAATTAGAAGTCATCGCAAGTCAGTCACCCAGGCCTCAATTAAAAAGCGAATACCTAAACGCTATAAGGGTTGCGGCGTAAGACGGATACACGGTCTTTTATGAATTTCGGATCGATACAGCTTTTGAATTCCGAATCGACAGTCGATATTTGTGCGTAGCCATCCCTCATATTGCGGTGGGATGGGGCCTCCAGGCACAGATTGAGCCTTACTTATTTTAGGGATTTATATATGACCAGAAGTTCTTGCCGATTTTGTAAGTCATTGTCGCTTCACACATTCGTCGATTTGGGAATGTCTCCGCTGTGCGAGAGCTTTCTGGCTGCGGATCAGCTCAATCAAATGGAGCCATTCTATCCACTGCATGTATACGTTTGTGAGAACTGTCTGTTGGTGCAGCTGCAGGAATATGTGCAACCTGAAGATATTTTCACAGAGTATGCATATTTTTCCTCGTACTCGGATACATGGCTGCGACACTCAAAGGACTACGCAGACATGGTTGTGGAGCGTTTTGACTTGGGTCTGCACAGCCGAGTGGTCGAGCTCGCTAGTAATGATGGCTACTTGCTTCAGTACTTCGTCCAGAAGGGAATCCCGGTTTTGGGAATTGAGCCAGCGGCTAACGTGGCCGAGACAGCTATCAGCAAAGGAGTGACAACAGTTGTTAAGTTTTTTGGAAGCAAAACTGCGCATGAAGTTACCGGTTCAGGCGGTAAAGCCGATCTAATAATCGGTAATAATGTATTGGCGCAGGTGCCGGATCTAAACGACTTCGTCGCGGGAATGCAGATACTGCTAAAGCCCGACGGCATAATCACGATGGAATTCCCGCATCTTATGAGCCTCATGGAGAGCAATCAGTTCGATACGATCTATCATGAACATTTCTCCTATTTTTCGTTCGCGGTAGTTGAAAGAGTGTTTGCTGCACATGCACTGACTCTGTTCGATGTCGAGAAATTGTCGACGCATGGCGGTTCCTTAAGGATCTATGCTTGCCACACGGAAGATGCAGGTAAGCGGTTAACTACTCGCGTAAAAGTTCTTAAGGCTGCGGAAGAGGCTGCTGGTGTCCTGTGTATAGACACCTATTTTTCGTTCGCCAAGAAAGTAGAAGAGACAAAACACAAGTTACTGGAATTTCTGATTGAGGCCAAGCGGCAGGGTAAATCAATTGCCGGTTATGGCGCGCCGGGTAAAGGGAATACTCTGTTGAACTACTGCGGTATTCGCATGGACTTCCTCGACTACGTGGTTGATCGGAGTCCACACAAACAAGGAAAATTTCTGCCCGGGACGCACATCCCGATCTATCACCCCGACAAGATCAAAGAGACCAGACCTGATTACGTGCTTATCTTGCCGTGGAATCTCAAAGGCGAAGTCATTGAGCAAAATTCCTATATTCAGCAATGGGGCGGGCAATTTGTGGTGCCCATCCCCGAAGTCCAGGTTTATTCGTGATCTTTAGTCAGACAAAACTCAGCGGTGCCTTCATCGTAGAGTCGGAAAAACTCGAAGATGAAAGAGGATTTTTCGCTCGGACCTGGTGTCAGCGAGAGTTCGAAGCGCACGGTTTGAATCCTCGGTTGGCACAATCCAGTATCTCCTTTAGTAAAGCGAAAGGAACGCTGCGCGGAATGCACTACCAAGTCTCCCCTTGCGAAGAAGCTAAATTGGTGCAGTGCACATCGGGCGCTATCTATGATGTCATCATTGATCTACGGCCGAAATCTCATACCTTTAAACGGTACCTCGCGGAAACTCTCTCGGTTCAGAACCACAGAATGCTCTACGTGCCGGAGGGCTTTGCACACGGCTTTCTCACCTTAGAAGACAATTGCGAGGTCTTCTATCAAATATCTGAGTTTTACGCGCCGGAGCGCGCGAGAGGAGTCAGGTGGAACGATCCGGCGTTCGAAATCGTATGGCCGCTTGATCCTAGTGCCATGTCCGATCGGGACCGGAACTGCCCGGATTTTACGCTTTGATCCCAGAAGTAAGGGTTTATTCGTGAACTTCAAGAAAACCAAATTACAGGACGCGTTTTGATAGAACCGGAGCTGCGAGACGATGAAAGAGAAGAAAAACAGATTCTCGATCGGGTCT
>Ga0193716_1000609_pt1 | contig 21797 bp, 17 predicted proteins | sample U2c1metaG_FD_145901 | JGI IMG/M metagenome (GOLD analysis project Ga0193716, IMG submission 145901) | Soil microbial communities from a riparian zone of the East river system, Colorado, United States - U2c1 | ecosystem: Environmental > Terrestrial > Soil > Riparian zone | place: USA: East River...
CACTCAAAAAATGAATGGTTGTCCCGGCTACAAGCCCAAGGACCCAAGCTGGTGTCGCTGGTGTTTGCCGCGCTGATCCTGCTGCAGTTGCTGCAAATCGGTTATGCGTTCATTTCCAAGCCCTTGAAGTCGCCGCAACCGATTGTCACGACTTCCGCGCCCCGAGCGCAGCCTTCCGGAGTGGACATCCAAACGGTGGTTTCGGCCCATTTGTTCGGAGTGGCGGTGGCCGACCCATCGACTCAAGACCCGGAAAACGCGCCGCAAAGCTCCGCCAATCTGTTGCTTGCCGGTACGATTGCCACCCAAGACCCGAAGCGCGGGGTGGCGATCATCAGCGACGCCGGCAGTGCCTCGAAGGTCTATTCGGTCGGCGAGCACATCGGCGGCGCGTCTTTGCATTCGGTCTACCTCGATCACGTCATTCTGGATCGAGGGGGCGCGCTGGAAACGCTGCTGCTGCCGCGCCAGCTACCGCCGTCTGCCGGGCGCTCGGTTTCTGCCTTACGCCGCCCCGGGTCCGACCCCCGCACGACTGCGGCCGTCGACAACATACGGCGCATGGTTGCGCAGGACCCCAGCATTCTTGACCAAGTGATGCGAACCGTGGCCTCGTTCGACAACGCCGCGGGCAAACTGAGAGGCTTTCGCGCTTATCCTGGACGAAATCGCGCGATTTTCAGCAAGCTGGGCCTGAAGTCGGGAGATTTGGTGACCGCCATCAACGGTACGCCGTTGGATGACCCGCAGCGCAGCCAGGATGTCTTCAACACGATTCAGACCTCCGATCACGTCACGGTGACCATCGAACGCGGCGGTCAAAAACAGGACATTACATTGAACATCGCACAGGTAGCGGCGCAGGCGACCAAGGATTTGGAAAGCGAGCCAAACCCCGGCTCGACACCCGCGCCCCCCGGCGCCACGCCACCACCACCCAACAATCCCAATGAAAATTCAAACGAATAGCGTCAGCGGCGGTCGAAGCCGTTCAACATGCGAGCACCCATGACACCTAACTCGACTGAATTTCAATCCAAACGCAAGATTGCCGCGGTAATGGCGCTATCGAGCTTGCTGGTGTCGGTGATGCTACCCGCCGCTCCGCAGCAGCCGAAGCCTCAGGAAGGCGCGACCATCACGCCGAACTACAAGGATGCGGACCTGGGTCAAATCATCCAGGCCGTCGGCGAAGTGACCGGCAAGAATTTCATCATTGACCCGCGGGTCAACGCCAAAGTCACCATGGTGTCCGCGACTCCGATGTCGCCGGCGGCATTTTATGAGGCCTTCTTGGCGGTGCTGCAGGTGTACGGTTATGTCGCCGTGCCGTCCGGCAAAGTCATCAAGATCGTACCCAATACGGACCTGCGACAACTGCCTGCCAATGACCTGCCGAACAATGTGAGTTCGACATCCGATGAAATCGTGACGCAGATCGTGACCTTGAAGAATGTCAGCGCCGCGCAGCTGGTGCCGATGCTGCGGCCTTTGATTCCGACCTACGGACACCTCGCCGCTTATCCAGGCGGCAACATGTTGATTATTTCCGATCGCGCCAGCAACGTGAGCCGAGTGGTGCGCATCATCCAGCGCATGGATGAAAGCGGCGATGAGCCCATCGAGGTCATCCCGCTGCACAACGCCGGCGCCGCCGATGTGGTGCGCATCGTCAACTCCTTGAATCAGGGCGCGGGCGCCGAAGCCGGCGGCGCCATCGTCAAGATCGTCGCCGATGAGCGCACCAACAGCATTCTGTTGACCGGAGAGCGCTCGGCGCGCCTGCGGCTCAAGGCGCTGGTTATCAACATGGATACGCCCATGGCCTCGGGCGGCGATATCCAAGTCCGTTACCTGCGCTACGCCGATGCCGAGAAAATCGCCGACAAGCTCAAAGGTCAGGCCACCGCTTCTGCCAAGGCACAAGGCGGCCCGCCCATCGCAGCGCCGGGCGGCCAGGGTGGCGGCGGCTCAAATGTCGACGCCAGCGTCACGATTTGGGCCGATGTCGCGACCAACGCACTCGTTATCACGGCGCCGCCGAAAATCATGCGGTCATTGATGGGCGTCATCGACAAGCTCGACATCCGCCGCGCACAGGTTCAAGTTGAAGCCATCATCGTGGAAGTCGATGTCAATAAGAGCTCGAATCTGGGCGTGCAATGGCTGTTGTTTGGCCAAGGAAACACCACCGTGCCGGCCGGCATCATCAACCTGCCCGGCACGGGCACCAGCATCGTCGATCTGGCGGCGGCCGCGTTAGGCGTGTCTCAAGGCACCACCACCACGGGCGTAACCGGGGGCGTACCCGGCATCGCTGGCACGACCACCCTCAGCAGCTCGACGGTGGGCACCGGCGCCACCGTGGCGATCGGCCGAGTCGTGAACAGTGGCGTCAGTTTTGCCGCGCTCATTCAAGCGCTGCGCAGCGACGGCAGCAGCAACATCATCTCCACGCCCTCGATTATCACCATGAACAATGAAGAAGCCGAGGTGAAAGTCACGCAGGAGATCCCGCTGATCACCGGTTCTTTCTCGAACACCACCCAGAGCGTATCCGGCACGTCCAGCCCGTTCCAAACCATCCAACGTGAGGAGGTGGGCACCATATTGAAGGTCACGCCGCACATCAACGAGGGTAATTCCGTGCAGCTCAAGATCGAGCAGGAAGACTCCTCGCCCGGTGCGAAGCTCACCGATTCGGCGGATATTTCGACCAACAAACGCTCCATCAAGACCACCGTGTTGATCGAGGACGGCGGCATCATCGTCCTCGGCGGCCTGATGTCGGACACGGTCACCGAGAGTGAGGACCGCGTGCCGGGGCTCGGCGCCATCCCGATCATCGGCAATCTGTTCAAGTCGCGCAGCGGCTCGCGGCAGAAGAAGAACCTGGTGGTTTTCATACGCCCCAGGATCATGCGCGATGCGGACGTCACCGAGAGCACCAGCGAGGCGAAGTACAACGAAGTGCGGCGCAGCCAGCAAAACATCACCAACGGCCACATCACGCTGCTGCCGGGCGAGAAGCAGCCGGTGATCCCCGCAATCCCATCGGGCATTGCATTGCCGCCGGCGCCCCCGCCCTCGGAAACGAACGAGCAGGGAGCGACGCCGAATCAGCCGCAGCAATTCACCGTGCCCGTGCCACCGCCCGCGCCGCCGCCCGAGACTTCGCGTCCATGAACGCAGCGCTTCAAGACCCGGAACAGCCGCGAAAACTGTCGTTTCCGTTTGCGAAGCGGCATGGCATCTTGGTTCGCGGCATCGCCGATGGCTCGGCCGACACGGTCTGCCGTCCCGGCGTGACCCCGCAAAGCCTGGCGGAGGTGCGCCGCTTCGTCGGCGTTCCCTTGAAGCTGCAGCGCGTATCGGTCGAGGCCTTCGACTCCATGCTGCGCGTTGCCTATGAAGCGGGCTCCGGCGCGGCGATGCAAATGCTGGAAGGGTTGGATGACAACACCGATCTGGCGCACCTGGCCGAAGACATCCCCGAATCCTCCGACTTGCTCGAAAGCGATGATGAAGCGCCCATCATTCGTTTGATCAACGCCTTGCTGACGCAAGCGGTCAAGGAAAACGCCTCGGACATCCATATCGAACCCTATGAGAATAGGCTGGTCATTCGCTTTCGCGTCGACGGAGTTCTTCGCGAGGTGCTGCAGACCAAGCGCGCCGTCGCACCGTTGGTGGTTTCGCGCATCAAGGTCATGTCGAAGCTGGACATTGCGGAGCGCCGCCTGCCGCAAGACGGCAGAATTTCGCTGCGCATTGCGGGCCGCGCCGTGGACGTACGCGTATCCACCCTGCCCTCCGGGCACGGCGAACGGGTGGTGCTGCGCTTGCTCGACAAACAAGCGGGCAGAATCGAATTGACCTCGCTGGGGATGGACCCGCGCACTCAGGATACGATGGATGAAATCATCCACAAGCCGCACGGAATCATTTTGGTGACGGGGCCGACCGGATCGGGGAAAACCACCACGCTCTACGCCAGCCTCGAGCGCATCAATGACAACACCCGCAACATCATGACCGTCGAGGACCCGATCGAGTATTACATCGATGGCATCGGCCAGACCCAGGTGAACACCAAAGTCGAAATGACTTTCGCGCGAGGCTTACGCGCGATTCTGCGCCAGGACCCCGATGTGGTCATGGTCGGCGAAATTCGCGACCTGGAGACGGCGCAAATCGCCGTGCAGGCGAGCTTGACCGGTCACTTGGTGCTCTCGACGCTGCACACCAACACAGCCGTGGGCGCGGTCACGCGTTTGCGCGATATGGGTATTGAACCGTTCCTGCTGTCCTCGAGCTTGATAGGCGTCATGGCGCAGCGCCTGGTGCGGGTCTTGAATCCGTCGAGCCGGGAAAAATTCACGGCCGGCGAATACGAAAGGCGCCTGCTGAATCTCGACGCGAACGGCCCCCCCGTGGAGCTGTACCGGCCGAGCAGCGATCCTGGCAACGGCTATCGTGGGCGCACGGGCATCTATGAACTCATCGCCGTCGACGATCACATGCGCACCATGATTCACGATGGATCCTCGGAGCAGGATCTCGAGCGCTATGCACGCACGGCGAGCCCCGGTATTCGCGATGACGGCCGCCGCAAGGTCATGGCGGGCGAAACGACGCTGGAAGAAGTGCTGCGCGTTACCCGCGAAGACTAGGCGACCAGGAGACTCCTGATGGGCGCGTTTGAATACACGGCACTGGATGCCCAAGGCCGCGAACGCAAAGGCCTCATCGAAGGCGACACCCCCAAGCATGTCAGGCAGCTGCTGCGCGACAAGCAGCTGCTGCCGATGGACATCCAGGAGACCGCTCAGCAGGAGCTGAAGCAAAGCCGCCGCCGGCGCTTCATGCGCCGTGGCCTGTCCAGTTTGGATTTGGCAATGCTCACGCGCCAATTGGCCACGCTGCTGCGATCCGGCCTGCCCCTCGAGGAAACGCTGCAGGCCGTGGCCGAGCAAACCGAAAAACCGCGCGTGCAGCGCATCGTGCTCGGCGTGCGCAGCAAAGTGGTCGAAGGGCATCCCTTGGCCGACGGCTTGAGGGACTTCCCGCAGGCCTTTCCTGAGATCTACCGCGCCACGGTGTCGGCCGGCGAACAGTCGGGCAAGCTGGATTCTGTGCTGGAACGGCTTTCCGACTACACCGAATCGCGCCAAGTGATGGGCCAGCAGGTGAGCAACGCCCTGGTCTACCCCATTGTCTTGCTGGTGCTTTCATGCGGCATCGTCGCCTTCCTGCTGGCGTACGTGGTGCCGCAGGTGGTGGCGGTATTCGAATCCAGCCACCAGGAGCTGCCCGTCGCCACGCGCATCCTGATCGGCATGAGCGATCTCATACGACATTACTGGGTCTACGCCTTGATAGTCATCGGCGCCGCCGTATGGGGGTTTTTGCGCTGGCTCAAAGGGCCTGAGGCGCGTTTGCGCTTTGATCGGTTCCTGCTGCGCGTGCCGGTGGTTGGAAAACTCATTCGCGGACTCAATACCGGACGGTTTTCCCGCACTTTCAGCATTTTGACCGCCAGCGCGGTGCCCGTGCTCGAGGCGCTGCGAATTTCCGCCGAGGTCGTGACCAATATGCCGATGAAAAGAGCGGTGGAAGAAGCCGCGCTGCGGGTGCGTGAAGGCGCCCCGATCGGCAGATCGCTCGCCGCACGCAAGCTCTTCCCGCCCATGATGATTCATCTGATCAGCAGCGGCGAGAGCAGCGGCGAGCTGGAGAAGATGCTGGAGCGGGCGGCAACGAACCAGGAGCGCGAAATGGACGGCTTGCTCGCGAACATGACCAACCTTTTGGGCCCCATGATGGTGGTGTTCATGGGCGCGGTGGTCATGTTCATCGTGATTGCCCTGTTGCTGCCGATATTCCAGCTCAACGACCTGGTCAAATAGTCAAGTGTGCGGCAGGCTCTTGCACGAGTACCGCGTTTCCGTTTATAACGCGCGCGTGTCAGTTGATTGGTGAAGCCACAGCGTCAGAGGCATGAGCGAAAAACCCGAATCCGAAGAGTTCGAGGAAGAGGACGCGGAAGATGTCGCGCCCGGCGGTGACGATGTCGACGTGGATCACATCATGCGCGACGTCGATTCCCAGCGGCGTCGCGCGCCGAAGGGTGCGGAGCCCGCCTGGCGGCGGCTGGAGCGCGTCATGGAGGAGCGGCGCACTGCCGAACTCATGAGCGATTTCGACGACTACGAGATTGCGGGCGCAGAGGACGGCGCAGACGACGGCGCAGACGACGGCGCAGAGGCCGATTCGGACGAGCCCGCTGAGGCGCCGGAGTCGGGCGGCAAAGGCGCACGCAAGAAAAAGAAAGCCCGGTAATAAGAAGGCCCGGCAATCCTGGATTGCCGCGCAATTTGCGCGTCAAGGCCAAAGAAGCGAAAAATGTGCCACACTATTTTTAGTGTCGCCTACAGAACAATATTCGCGGTTTCTGGCTGAACGCGAAACGCGTCTCGCGCACTTCGAGGCGCTTGACGCGCGCATTGGGAGCATCCGGCTGGGGTTGGGCGCCTCATTTTTGCTCATGGCATGGCTGTGCTTCGGCCCCCTGGCGGTCGCGCGCTGGTGGCTGTGCGTTCCGATTCTCGTGTTCATCGCCGTGCTCATCTATCACCAACGCATGCGCGGCCTTCGCACCCAGGCGCAGCGGGCCGTGCAGTACTATCGCGCCGGTCTCGAGCGCATCAACGATCAATGGAGCGGCAAAGGCAACCCGGGTACGCGCTTTCAGACTCAGCACCATATTTATGGCGATGATTTGGACCTGTTCGGCACCGACAGTTTGTACGAACTGTTATGCGCGGCCCGAACCCAAATGGGAGAGAACATCCTGGCGCGCTGGCTTCTGGCACCTGCCGACATCGACGCGATTCGCGCACGTCACGCGAGCATCGCCGATCTTCGCAACCGTTTTGCCTTCCGGGAGGCATTGGCGGTCGCCGGCGAATCGTTGAAGATCGACTTGCATCCCGAGACGCTGGACGCATGGGCGCAAGCGCCGAATCGGCTGGATCATCCCTGGATACGCTGGGCCGCCGCGCTGATCTCCGGCCTCGCCGTCGCAACGATTGCCGTATGGGCCGCTTGGGGAGTGCTGTTCCCGCTGCTCGCGGTCATCATGATTGAGCTTGCCTTGGGCTATTTCTTGAGGAAACCGATTCGCGCGGCCATCACTGCCGTCGAAAGCGCCTTCGAGGATCTCAAAGGTCTGTCGTTATTGTTGAATCGCATTGAAGCGGAGCGCTTTGATGCGGGGCCCTTGCACGCACTGCAGCTCAAACTCTCGTCGCATAGCCTCGGAGCCTCCGCCGCGATCTCCAAGCTCGCCACCATCGTGAATTTTGTAGAAGCGCGCCGCAATCCGATCCTGGCGCCGTTCATGCTGCTGCTCATGTACCCGCTGCAAACAGCGCTTGCCGCCGAGCGGTGGCGCAGCGCCCACGGCACCGTGATTCGCTCCTGGCTCGAGGTCTTGGGCGAGTTCGAAGCGCTGGTTTCGCTCGCGCAGTACGCTTACGAGCAGTTCGACGATCCTTTTCCGCAGTTCCTCGAGGGTCCGCCCGCATTCAAGGCCTTGGGTCTGGGCCACCCGCTGATCCCTGCCGCTGTGCGCGTCTGCAATGATGTTGATATTTCCGCAGCAACGCGGGTGCTGCTGGTCAGCGGTTCGAACATGTCGGGGAAGAGCACGCTGTTGCGCACGATCGGCATCAATACCGTGCTCGCAATGGCAGGGGCGCCGGTGCGCGCCAAGTCTTTGCAGCTGACGCCGCTGCAAATCGGCGCGAGCATTCGTATCAACGATTCGCTGCACGAGGGCAGCTCGCGTTTCTATGCCGAGATCACGCGGCTGCGCCAATTGTTCGAGCCCACCAAGCTGCCACTGCTATTTTTGTTGGACGAATTGCTGCAAGGAACCAATTCGGCAGACCGGCGCATCGGCGCGCAAGGCCTCATTCGGGCATTGATCAAGAAAGGTGCGATCGGCTTGATCAGCACGCATGATCTTGCGCTGACGGATGTTGCCGGACTCGAGCCCGGCGCCATCGAGAATGTGCACTTTCAAGACGAACTGGTGGCCGGCAAGCTCAAATTCGATTTCAAATTGCGGGCCGGTGTGGTCACCAAGAGCAATGGCATCGAGCTCATGCGGTCGATCGGACTCGATGTCTAATGAAAATTCCGCGACGCCACCACCAACTCGCCGAGCAGCGATGAGAGATCCGTCAGCCGCTGCGCGATGACATGCTGCACATCACCCTCGCGCTGCAGCTTACCGTGCACCTCTAGCAGGCGCGACTCCAACAGCGCCGCGCGCTGCTCGACCGCCACGCGATTCCATACGATCAAATTCACATAGCCCGTCTCATCTTCCATGGTGACGAAAGTCACGCCGCCCGCGCTGCCCGGCCGCTGGCGCGTAATGACCAGACCTGCCGTTCGCACTAATTTTCCGTTGGGCTGTTCCCACAATTCCCGCGTGGGCACCACGCCTCGCCGCTGCAATTTATCGCGCAGCAACGCCAGCGGATGGCGGCGCAGCGTCAAGCCCACGCTGCCATAGTCGGCAACGATGTCCTGGCCCTCCCGCGGCGCGCGCAGCAGCGGAATACCCTCATCGACTGCCGTTGCCGCAGGCAGCAAAGGCAGCGCACGCTCCACGCCCGTGACCTGCCATACCGCGCGATGCCGATGCCCGGTCAGTTTCGTCAGTGCGTCCGCAGCGGCAAGAGCTTCGAGATCACGCCGATCGAGTGCGCCGCGCTCGGCTAAATCCGCAATGCCGTCAAAATTGCGCGCTGCCCGCGCGGCCAGCAGCCGCGCAGCGCCTTCTTGCGATAAATGCTTGACGAGACGCAACCCCAAGCGCAAGGCGGGACAGCCATCCTCGCGCCGTTCGAGCGTGCAATCCCAGCCGCTGATCGTCACGTCCACGGCACGCACTTCAACGCCATGCGCGCGCGCATCGCGCACCAATTGCGCCGGCGCATAAAAGCCCATCGGCTGGCTGTTGATCAGCGCCGCGCAAAACGCCGCCGGCTCGTAATGCTTCAGCCATGCGGAGGTGTAGACCAGGAGGGCGAAGCTTGCGGAATGACTTTCCGGAAAGCCATATTCGCCAAAACCCAGTATCTGATTGAATATCTGGTCAGCGAAACTTTCCGCGTAGCCGTTCGCGCGCATGCCGTCGATCAATTGCTTTTGGAAAGGCTCCAATCCTCCCTTGCGCTTCCACGCAGCCATGGCACGGCGCAGCCGATCCGCTTCACCCGGAGAAAATCCGGCAGCGACGATCGCCAGCTGCATCACCTGCTCCTGAAAAATCGGTACGCCCAGCGTGCGCTTGAGCACCGCCTCCACTTCTTTGCTGGGGTAAGTCACCTCTTCTTCACCGCTGCGGCGGCGTAAATACGGGTGCACCATCTCGCCCTGGATGGGGCCGGGACGCACGATGGCCACTTCGATCACGAGATCGTAAAAATTTCGCGGCCGCAGGCGCGGCAGCATGGACATTTGGGCCCGCGATTCGATTTGAAACACGCCGACGGTGTCGGCGCGGCAAATCATGTCGTACACGGCCTGATCTTCACTCGGTACGCTGGCCAGTTCGAGTTCCCCCGCGCCGGCGGCGGCGGAGCCGCCGAACTCATTGACCAGGCGGAAGGTCCGCCGTATCGCGGTCAGCATGCCTAAGGCCAGCACATCCACCTTCAGCAGCCCCAGCGCATCAAGATCATCCTTGTCCCACTCGATCACCGTGCGCTCGGGCATCGCCGCATTCTCGATCGGCACGAGTTCATCCAACCGGCCGCGGGCGATGACGAACCCGCCCACGTGCTGCGACAGATGGCGGGGAAACCCTAAAATTTCCGCTGTGAGTGCGATGAGGCGTGCGATCACCGGATCGTCCGGATCGAACCCTGAGGCACGAATGCGGTCCGGATCGATGCGCTGGCCGTCCCACCATTGCATGCCGCGCGCGAGCTTGTCGACTTGCGCAAGATCGAGCCCCAAGGCCTTGCCCACGTCGCGCAAGGCACTGCGCGGACGGTAGCAGATCACGGTGGCAGCCAGTGCCGCGCGCTCGCGTCCGTATTTTCCATAGATATATTGAATGACCTCTTCGCGACGCTCGTGCTCGAAGTCCACATCGATATCGGGCGGCTCGTTGCGCTCTTTGGAAATAAAGCGCTCGAACAGCATGGACATGCGCGACGGATCCACCTCCGTGATGCGCAAGCAGTAGCAAACCGCCGAGTTGGCCGCTGAGCCCCGTCCTTGACAGAGGATTTTTTGCGAACGCGCATATTCGACGACATCGTGCACGGTCAGGAAAAATGGCTCGAATTTGAGCTCTTCGATCAATCGCAATTCATGCTCGATGTTCTCGCGCACGGCAGCGGGCGCGCCCGCCGGCCATCGATAAGCGCAGCCTCGCATCGTCAGCGCCCGCAAATGACTCGTGGGAGTTTCTCCCGGGGGCACGATTTCTTCCGGGTACTCGTAACGCAACTCATCGAGCTTGAAAGTGCAACGCTCCGCAATTTGCAGGGTTTGCGCCAGCAGCGGCGCAGGATACAGCTCACTCAAGCGCTGCAAGGAGCGCAGCGAGCGCTCGCCGTTCGGGTACAAGGCGTAGCCGGCGGTTTGCAGCGGCTGCCCCAAACGAATCGCCGTCAACACATCCTGCAAGGCACGGCGGCTGCGCCGATGCATATGCACATCGCCCGCGGCCACGCACGGCAGCTCGAGCTTCTTGCCCAGCGCTTCGAGCAGTTCCAAACGCCGCGTATCATGGCCTTGGTTCAAGAGTTCCACGCCTATCCATAAGCGTCCCGCGAAGCGCTCTCGCAGCCAGCGGCCCTCCTCCTCCTGACCTTGCCGGGCCGCTTTGTCCGCGTGCGGCAGCCAGATGATCAAACATCCGGCGAGCGCATCCTCCAGATCGGCGCGCGCAAGCGCATAACATCCCTTGCGGGTAGCGCGGCGTGCTTTGCTGATCAAGCGGCTCATGGCGCCATAGCTCGCCCGGTCGGTTGCCAGCACCACGAGCTTGAGCTTATCGAGGCATTTCAGTTCGGTGCCGATGATCAGCGGCAGTCCATGTTCTTTTGCGGCGACGTGGGCGCGTACCACGCCCGCCAGCGAGCATTCATCGGTGAGCGCCAGTGCGCTGTAATTCAAAGCCTTGGCCTGCGCGATCAATTCTTCGGGCTGCGAAGCGCCGCGCAAAAAAGAAAAATTACTCAAGGTGTGCAGTTCGGCGTACACGCCAAGGCTCTTAAGCGAAGATGCCGTGCAAATACCAGCGTTTCGACTGACGCTCCTGAAAAACCCAGAGCCGGATACCCTGCGCTTGACTCGGGCCATCCTGGCCCTCGCCCTGCGGGAGCCCTGCGGGCGTCGGCTCCGGCTTCCTGCCTCCGCATTGGCGCGCGACGTAGTAATCGCGCGCCACGCCCTTGCCGTCCCACCAACCGCTCTCGATACGTTCAGGGCCTTGCAGTAGTTGCGGCTTCGTCAAAGGCAACGGCTCGCTCAACAACCACACGGGACGCGGCATGCCCTGATCGATCATCCCTTCCGCAACCTGAGGCGCACCGCTCAAGCGCAGTTCATGGACACGCCGCCACGCCGCTTCCGGCCGGTGTTCCGCAATCAAACACACGCCATACACCGCTTCCTCGCCCAAGCGAGCACGCAAACGCTCCACCAATTGCGGCGCGCTGTCGCGGCTGCCGGCGCGCGTTAATCCGGCAAAGGCGTCGAGTGAACTGGCCGACAGTCCCCGCAAGGAACCGGAAATGAGTTCCATGCCGCGAACCGGTGCTTTGAGCTCCAGCCCCGTGAGCTTTTGACGGAGCACATCGGTCAAGCGCCGCTGATCACTCGTGATGCTGGCCATGCCCAATTGCACACGAGTCGCCGGCACCTCTCGATGCTTGAGTCTTAGCTGCAATGCCTGTACACCGGCCTGACGCTTGAGCAAGAACTGCGCACAGCGCTCGATCAGAGGTTCGAGCGCTTTTTCCAAATAAGCGACATGTTCGATTTCCGTTTCGAAATCACAGCGTTCGCGAAAACGCTCACGCGGCACGAATGCTCTGCGCGGCGCAGGCTGCCGCGCCAACGCGATGTCCAGCTCCTGTACCACGCCGGGATTCAATCGACGCGCAAGCCCTGCGCGCGGCAGGCGCATCAATTCACCCAGGCGCGTGACGCCCATGGCGCGCAAGGTTTGCAGCAGTTCGCCGTCCCAGGCCGTACAGGCAATGGGCACCTTCGCCAGGTGGCCCGGCAACGTCTCAACATCCTCTATCTGCAGCGCATCGCCGGCGCGCGCCAGCCACAACGCTGCCAGGGTCGAGGGCGCGGTGGCGCTTCGAACCGGCAGCGCAAGTTGCCGCCAACAGGCATCAATGTCGGCATGCAGCCGCTGCAGCGAACCAAACAACTTCACGCTGCCTCTGATTTCCAGCAATAAGGCGTTGGGTGGTTCGATGCTGACGAAAGAAGTAAACGCTTGCGCATGCAGGCAGAGCTTCTGCAGCCCGGCGGCCGCGGATTCCTGGGTCATTTCCGGGAATACCGCGGCGTACCAAAGATGCCGTGAGTGCGGCCGGCTGAGTGGATGCGGCGCTGTTGTCTGCGGCGCTATGGATACAGACGCGAGTGGCGCAAGCGGCGCAAGTGGCGCAAGTGGCGCTGCCGGTAGGGACGCAGGCGAGGCGTCCGGACGGCGCACCGCTGAACCGTATTCGGCGGCAAATAAGTCTGCCGTCCGCGATTTCGCCGAGCGCCTCATAATCCGTCAAGATTTACTGGGCCCGGCCTGCCGCCTTGCACTTTGAGCAAATCGACGTGCGCCTCATGCTCACCTCGGCTCAAACTCAGGCGCAAGTTGGCGGGTGAAGATTCGAAACGATGTCTCGCGGGACGAAACAACACGCCGAGCGAACCGCCGGCCTCGGCTGCGAGCTTCAAGCGCCGCAGCCAGCGATCATCGGTGCCCTTCAGCCAGAGCAACACCGCAGCGCAGACACCGGAACTCAAAGCCTGTTCAGCGGCCCATAAAGCCTCGGTGGCAGTACTGGGCCGAACCACCAGCAAACGCCCCAGCTCGATCCCCTGCTGCGCCAAGGCAGGCGCATAAGGTTCATGGGGGGGTGCAATCCAAACCAGCCATGGCGCTTCACTGCCGGCTTGGGTGCTGCGTTGGCATGCCACCAGCGCCGGCAAAAAAAGCTGCACTTCGCCAAGACCGGTCTCATCCAGCAACACTTCGACGAGCGACGCCGTCGGCCACCCACCCCCCGGCAAGCGGGCATCCAGCGAGCTCTTACCGGTGGACCAAACCGGACGAGCGGGGGCAGCCGAGGCGTCTTTTAACTTCCAGACACGCGCATCGGCCAAAATATCGGTGAGTGACGTCTCACGCAGCATCCACGTCTTTGCCGCGACGCAGGACACCGACGACCACCCCTTCGATAATCATGGGTTGTTCTTTGAGATCGACGCGAATGGGTTCGAAGTCGGCGTTTTCAGGCAGCAGCCACACGATCGTGCCTTCTTGTCGATACCGTTTGACCGTGACCTCGTTTTCCAAACGTGCGACCACGATTTGACGATTGCGAACCTCAGGCGTGCGATGCACGGCCACTAAATCACCGTGCAAGATGCCGGCATTTTTCATACTCATGCCCTGCACTTTCAGCAGATAATGCGGCTGCGGCTGGAATAGTTGCGGGTCGATTTGATAGCGCTTTTCGATATGCTCTTCAGCCAGGATCGGGCGGCCGGCAGCGACGCGTCCGATGAGCGGCAGACCCAATTGTTCACGCAGAATGTCTTTGAGTTGAATGCCGCGAGAAGCTCCCGGAATGAGGTCGATCACGCCTTTGCGCTGCAGGGCACGCAAGTGTTCTTCGGCAGCATTCGGTGATTTGAAACCCAGCGTACGCGCTATTTCCGCACGGGTTGGTGGCATGCCGCTTTCGGAAATGGCGTTTTGAATCAGTCTAAGGATCTGAGTTTGACGGGGCGTAAGGTCCGACATGCATCACCTGTATATGTAGACAGTGACTGTTATTATATACAGTCTGCGAGCGTTGGCAAGTCAGACCCTAAAATCCACAGATTCGCAGCCGCGAGACTCCCCACCTACACCAGCCCTTGCTCACCGGCCGGCGGTGCAGTCAACGACTCATTCGAGGATCGCATTCTTGCCGCATCTCATCCTCGACAACCATGAACTTCCACGGTCACACCTCGCAACGAATTCCACTTGAGAAGCCAACTCGAATTCTATGATCAGCGTGGACTGCATCGGCATGTTTCTCTGAAGAAACATTTGGCACGGAACAATTGATTGTTGGCATGGGACGGATTCCGTTCGCGCAACGTTGCCACTGCCATCCAAACGCGAGCGCTGTAAAATTTTCATTTTACATGGCGCATTTTTAATGTTTTTCGCTTGTCAGAAATGAACTACGCGGAAAAGCGTCTCGTTATACCGACAAATCGCTATTTTCAGTTGCAATCGCGGCGCGAATTTGGCTTTATGTAGGACTGTGCTGCGACGCGGGCGGGACCATAGTGGGCCTTTACCGCCGTGGCAACACATCGGAGTCTTCCGACACGAATGAATTAACCCTAGGGGAATATTTTTATGAATCTGACATCAACACTAAAGGTCTCTCTCGCCGCGGCTTGCGTCATCGCATTCGCGGGGTGCACCGACCTCAAGCCGATCCAGGCGCAGATCGATGACCTGAAGTCACAGGTCAGCAAGCTGCAGGGCGACACGGCACGGGCTTCGAGCGATGCGGCTGCCGCGCACGCTGCGGCCAACAGCGCTCAATCCGCTGCATCAGGCGCGCAGAGCACGGCGAATCAGGCCCTGTCGACCGCGCAGGCAAATTCGACTGCCATTGAAGCGATCAACGAGAAGATCGATCGCATGTTCAAGAAGTCGGTGTCCAAGTAATCGGCATTTGATCGAAGACTTTAGAGCGCCGCGGTAACCCCGCGGCGTTTTTTTTTGCCGGGGGTGTTACTACGCAAACGACCAATTGAGTAAGAATTCAGCGACTTGCATCTCGCGTCGGCACGCCGCCGGTCTGGGCAAAGACCCGCTTCCGCGGTCTTGATCCATTAGTATCGAATGAGCGCCGATCCCCAGGTAAATCCGCCGCCGAATGCTTCCAGCAGGAGCAGCTGGCCGCGCTTCACCCGACCGTCGCGAATTCCGGTATCCAGAGCCAGGGGCACGGACGCGGCCGAGGTATTGCCCTGTGTATCGATGGTCACGATCACCCGCTCCATCGGAAGGTCGAGCCGTTTCGCAATGGCTTCGATGATTCGAATATTCGCCTGATGCGGGATCAACCAATCCAGTGCCGACTTTTCAATGTTGTTGGCGCTCAACGTCTCTGTGACCAATTGTCCCAAGGTGTTGACCGCCACCTTATAGACCTCGTTGCCCTTCATCTGCACGCTGGCCTTGCCCTCACGTACCAGCTTGAAGCCCTTTGACACGCCGTCGGGGTAGGTGAGCAAATCTTTGTACTTGCCGTCGGAATGCAGGCGCGTGCTCAAGATCCCCGCCTCAGGCGAAGGCTGCAGAATGACGGCGCCCGCGCCGTCTGCGAACAATACGCACGTGCCTCGATCGTTCCAGTCGATGATTCGGGTCAACGTCTCGGCACCGACCACCAGCGCACATTTCGATTCGCCCAGCCGCACGAACTTATCGGCAACGCTCAACGCGTAGACGAACCCCGTGCACGCCGCCTCCATGCTGAATGCCGGACAGCCGTGAATCCCCAACCGATCCTGCAGCAACGTGCCCACGTTGGGAAATACCAGGTCCGGCGTCGTGGTGCCGACGCAGATCAGGTCAATGTCCGCTGCGCTGACTCCGGCGGCATCCATGGCGCGGCGCGACGCATGCTCCGCCAGATCCGTGGTGGTCTCGCCTTCCGCCGCCACATGACGCTGTGAAATACCCGTGCGGGTGCGGATCCATTCGTCGCTGGTGTCGACCAGCTTTTCGAGATCGGCGTTGGTGAGGATCTTCTCGGGCAGATAGCTGCCGGTGCCGGCGATTCTTGAGTACATTGGAATCCTTCAAGCGCCGCGTAAAGCGCCCAACCGCTGTGCGATCCGAGCCGGCACGCCGTTGCGTGCTTCCGAAACCGCGACCTCGATGGCGCGCTGAAAGCCAAATTGGTCGGTGCCTCCATGACTCTTGATGACGATGCCGTTCAAACCGACCATCGCCGCGCCATTATACCGGCGAGGATCAATCCGCGCGCGCAGCGCATTCAAAGTCGGCAGCGCTGCAAGATAGCCCAGCTTGCGCAGCGGCGAGCGCACAAACTCTTCGCGCATCGCATTGGCGATCAGGCGCGAGGCGCCCTCCATCACCTTCAAGGCGATGTTGCCGGTGAATCCGTCCGTGACCACGACATCAACCTTGTCGGAAAAAATGTCGTGGCCTTCGACGAAGCCGACGTAATTGATGTCGGCGGTGGACATCAAATTGTGCGCAGCCTGGACAGTGTCGTTGCCCTTGACCTCTTCCTCGCCGATGTTGAGAAGGCCCACGCGCGGCCGCTCGTGCGCGCCCTCCAAGTCCGCCGCGAGCACCGAGCCCATCACGGCGAACTGGCACAGCTGCGCCGGCGTGCAGGACGCGTTGGCGCCGAGATCCAACATGTAGGTATGACCGCCGCGCGAAGGAATGATGGAGACGATCGCGGGCCGCTCGACCCCCGGCAGCATTTTCAAAACGAAGTGCGCGGTGGCCATCAGCGCCCCGGTGTTGCCGGCGCTGACGCAGGCGTGCGCGTCGTTGGCCTTGACCAGATCGATGGCCCGGCGCATCGAGGAGTCTTTCTTACGGCGCAGCGCCTCTCGCGGATGGTCGGTCATCTCGACCACTTCCGTCGCGAACAGGCATGACACATTGGGCAAGCCGGCGCCGGCCAGCTCGCGCTCCAAATCAGCCTGCCTGCCGGTCAAGGTGAAACGCACATCGCGAAATTCGCGCGCCGCCGCGAGCGCCGCCGCAACGGAAACCGACGGACCCCGATCGCCGCTCATGGCGTCGATGGCAATATGGAGCGGCGCAGACACAGACACGGTGCGCAATTCGCCGACGGCTAAGTTGACGGCTTATTCTTCGGCAGCTGCCGCATCCGCCTTGGTCTGCAACACTTTCTTGCCGCGATAAAAACCGTCGCGGGAGATGCGATGTCGCGAATGAGTTTCACCGCTCTTGGCGTCGATCGACACAGCAGGTGCCGCAAGCGCCGAATGGGAGCGATGCATACCGCGCTTTGACGGGGTCTTTCTACTTTTTTGAACTGCCATGGGTTGTCTGTCCTATCAAGTTTTCTTCAATAAATCCTGTAAAACGGCAAACGGCCGCTGCCGCTCGTCCGGCGAAGGCGCTCGGCCGCAATCCTCCGGCGTGCTGCACGCCGCGATCACGGGCAGCGCCAACAGCAATTCTTCCTCAGCCAAGTCGCGCAACGACACCGAACCATCTTCCATCACATAAATCTCACGCGGTGACTCCACCGAGGCATCCGCTTCGCTCACCGCAAACTCAATCTCACTGTCACTGACCAGCGGTAATTCGAAGCTCTGCAGACAGCGCTGGCAAACCAGCCGAGGAGCCGCCTCCACGGCGATGGTCGCGCCCGCCCGCCCCTGCGCCAATTTCGAGAAAGCGAATCGCGCCCGTACCGATCCGCGCGCGTCCGCCAATAAATCCTGCAACCGCGGCAGCTCGCTCAAGGGGTAGACGCGCTCCAACACCGCTGCGTCTTCCGCCAAGCGCGCGCAATCCACTCGGTCAGTCGAGCCCGATGCCATGGGCCGCGTATAATAGGGCGCGTTCCCACCTCTGTCAAAACGAATCCGGTGCAAGTCTTTGTTTTTGAAGTCTCCGCCCTCGCTTATTTTGGCCTCAACCTCGCGCTACCGTAAGGAGCTCTTAGAAAGGCTCAGGCTGGCCTTTTCCTGCATGGCTCCGGGAGCAGACGAAGCCCCTCACCCGGGTGAGCGGCCGCTGGCGCTGGTCGCGCGGCTGGCCAGGGCAAAGGCCGCGGCCGTGGCGTCGCAGCAGCCGAATGCCTGGGTGATCGGCTCTGATCAATTGGCGGTCCACGTCGACGAGGCGGGCGCAGAATTGACGTTGGGTAAGCCTGGAACCGAATCGCGCTGTATCGAACAGCTGCGTAGCTGCTCGGGGCGCAGCATCGTTTTTCTGACGGCGGTGGCCGTGATGCGCCAAGAAGGCGGCGCGCTGTTCGAGTTCATCGACACCACGCGAGTCACATTCCGCGTGCTGGATCAGCCCACCATCGAACGCTATGTGGCCAAAGAGCGGCCGCTCGATTGTGCCGGAGGATTCAAAAGCGAAGGACTCGGCATCACGCTGTGCGAATCGATCGACAGTGCAGATCCAAGCGCCCTGATCGGCCTGCCCTTGATCCGATTGAGCGCGGCGTTGCGCTCAGCGGGTTTCGAACTCCCTTAGCGCTTCGGACTCTTGGAACGGCGCGCGTCTTTCGGTGCCCCGCGCTTCGGTGCCCCGCGCTTCGGCGCCCCGCGCTTCGGCGCCTCCCCCTTGGGCGCTTTGCGCTTCATCGGCGTAATGGCGTCCAGTACGGCGGCGAGCTCACCCGGCAGCGGTGCACTCACGTGGAATGGTACACCGGAGCCCGGCCACTCAAAGGCCACCGATTGGGCGTGCAGAAAGGTGCGCTTGAGCCCTTGAGCCTTGAGATCGGCGTTGCGCGCGCGGTCGCCATATTTGTCGTCGCCCAACAGCGGATGACCGGCAAAGGAAGCATGCACGCGAATCTGGTGCGTTCGCCCGGTCGGAATGTCGACTTCCATCAAGGTCGCCAGGGAGCCGAAAAACTGCACCGGCTTGAAGACGCTGACAGAATCTTTGCCCGCCGTGGCCACACGCACGTGCCGCTCGCCGTGTTGCCGGTTGTCCGTCGCCAGCGGCGCATCGATGCGCTTGGTGCCCAACTGCCAGCTGCCGGCGACCAAGGCCAAATAGGTTTTGTGCATGCCGCCATTGCGAATCAATGCATGCAGCGCAGTCAGGGTGCTGCGATCACGTGCAATCAGCAGACAGCCACTGGTATCCCGATCCAAACGGTGCACCAACTCGAGCGTTTCTCGCGGTCGCGAGGCGCGCAGCGCCTCGATGACGCCGAAACTCATGCCGCTGCCGCCGTGAACCGCGACCCCGGCCGGTTTGTCGATCACCAGCAAGTGCCGGTCCTGAAAAATCACTGAGCGCTCCAGCAATTCCAGAAGGCTGGAGGAAGGCCGGCCGGGCTCTGCATCCGCATCGATGCGCACCGGCGGCAGGCGCAGCTCATCGCCTTCTTGGATCCGATATTCGGCATCCACGCGCTTGCGGTTCACCCGCACCTCACCCTTGCGCAGCAGCCGATACACCCGGCTGCGCGGCACGGTTTTGAAGTGGCGCATCAGGAAGTTATCGATGCGTTGACCGGCCTCATCGGCGGTTACGGTGCGCATGGTGAGCGGACTTTTTGGTCCGAGTGAAGTCTGCAAATCAATGGCGGGACTGTTCATAATTCGCTTAATTCGTTCGACCGGTGTCCTAAGATATTGATTACATTGACCCTGGAGCATTGTCGTGATACTGTCTTAAAACCGTGTCAGGCGCGATAGCCTTTAGAAGGGCCCCGCCCATTTCCAGGTAACGCAAAGACACCGGTTTCCAGTGGCCCCCCATCCGATGGGGAGTCGCATATTAGTTGGTTCTGGAATTCCAGACCATCGCTCGGCCGATGAGACAGACGCGCGACGGCTTAAATCTTAAGCTTAGGCGGCTGATAAGCGGTTAACCGAGAACAAGGCCCCGGGCTTGCCGTATACGTTTTGGTTTAAAGTGATGGAATTGATGCCGGTCGCATTTCTTGCGTTCGGCGCATCCCTATTCTTTGCCGCATTCATCATTACGGCCCCAGCCTCGATTCTCAAGCTCTCCTCGGCCCCTACCATATTAGTTGGGGCACATGAAAAGAATGCTCGTCAACGCAGTTCAAGAAGAAGAACTGCGAGTTGCACTCGTCGACGGTCAGAAACTATACGACTTATCGATTGAGATCCCGTCCCGGGAACAGAAAAAATCCAATATTTATAAGGGCCGAATAACCCGCGTAGAGCCCAGTCTCGAAGCGGCATTCGTCGAATACGGCGCGCAGCGCCATGGCTTCCTGCCGCTCAAAGAGGTCTCCAAGGAGTACTTCCGCGCGCAGCCGGCAAACGGTGCCAGGCTCAACATCAAGGACCTCCTGCAGGAGGGACAAGAGATCATCGTCCAGGTGGAGAAAGAGGAGCGCGGCAACAAAGGCGCGGCCCTCACCACGTTCATCAGTCTCGCCGGCCGATTCTTGGTGTTGATGCCGAACAATCCCCGCGCAGGCGGCGTGTCGCGGCGCATCGAGGGCGAGGATCGCGAGCAAATGCGCGACGCCATGAACGGCCTGGTCATTCCCGACGGCATGGGCGCCATCGTGCGCACCGCCGGGGTGGGCCGGACCACCGAAGAATTGCAGTGGGATTTGAACAATCTCAAGACCGCTTGGGACGCGATTGTCCTGGCGAACGACGGCAGGCCTGCTCCTTTCCTGATTTTCCAAGAAAGCGACGCGGTGACGCGCGGGCTGCGCGACTACTTCTCCGATGACGTCGGCGAGTGTCTGATCGATCAGCCTGAGGCCTTTCAAAAGGCCCAAGAATATATGCAGCGCTTCATGCCGCCCGATGCGCAACGCAAGCTGAAGCTCTACACGGATCCGGTGCCCTTGTTCACGCGCTTTCAAATCGAGAGCCAGATCGAGTCGGCGTACGCGCACAAGGTCACCCTCCCCTCCGGCGGCAGCCTGGTGATCGATCACACTGAGGCGCTCGTGTCGATCGACATCAACTCGGCGCGCAGTACTCGCGGCGGAGATATCGAAGCCACTGCACGCAACACGAACTTGGAGGCCGCCGAGGAAATAGCCCGGCAGCTGCGCTTGCGGGACATCGGCGGACTCATCGTCATCGATTTCATCGACATGGAATCAACTGCCAACCAACGCGCCGTGGAAGACATGCTGCGCGACTCGGTCAAGATGGACCGGGCCCGCATACAACTCGGCAGGCTGTCGCGCTTCGGCTTGCTGGAATTATCGCGGCAGCGCTTGCGGCCGGCCTTGAGCGAGACGACACATATCAACTGCCCGCGCTGCGGCGGCATGGGCACGATACGCGCCGTGGAATCAATGTCGCTGGCCTTGTTGCGGCTGATCGGTGAAGAGGCGCGCAAGGAGCGCACCGGCAGGGTCATTACACAGGTGCCTGTCGACGTGGCGACTTACCTCATGAACGAGAAGCGCGAGCAGCTGAATCAAATCGAATCCCGCGACAAGGTGTCGCTGGTGATCGTGCCCAACCCGCACATGCACACGCCGGCCTATACGCTGCGGCGTATTCGCGACGATGAGAAGGAACTGCCGGAAAACACCGCCGTCAGTTATCAACTGGCGGATCAGCCCGTCGTTGAAGACGAGAACATCGGAAATCGGGACAAGAAACCGCCGGGCGATGTGCCGTTGGTTCCCAGCATCCTGCCGGCGTCCACCGCACCCATCGTGCCCATGCCGGTTCCCGCTCCCACTCCCACTCCCACTCCCGCTCCTGCGAAAGCTGCTGCGGAGACCGTG
>Ga0193716_1000610_pt1 | contig 21790 bp, 23 predicted proteins | sample U2c1metaG_FD_145901 | JGI IMG/M metagenome (GOLD analysis project Ga0193716, IMG submission 145901) | Soil microbial communities from a riparian zone of the East river system, Colorado, United States - U2c1 | ecosystem: Environmental > Terrestrial > Soil > Riparian zone | place: USA: East River...
AGCTGTCGCCGGTGCTTTCTGCTCCGGAGAATTGTTTGGTCAGCAAGGCTTTTGCCAGTATGACGTTGACGGGCAGGTGGGTATAGGGATTAAAGGTTTTTACCAGCACATAGTCGATGCGTGGGCCCACGGTGAGACCGAGGTTGGACGGAAGGGTCCAGGGGGTTGTGGTCCATGCCATGAAGAAGACATCATCGGTATTTTTATCTTTGTCGAGGACTTCGCCGATTCGTTTGAGGGTATCTACCGGTTTTCCGCCTTTCATAGTAGTGTCGGCGATTGAGAGGCGGAACATGGCTACGGCGGAAGTATCCTTTACGTCCTTATAACAACCGGGCTGGTTGAGTTCGTGGGAGCTGAGGCCGGTGCCGGCGGCGGGGGAATAGGGCTGGATGCTGACGCTCTCGTATAGAAGCCCCTTCTTATATAATTCGCTGAGAATCCACCAAAGAGATTCTATGTAATTGTTTTCGAATGTTATATAAGGGTTTTTCAGGTCTACCCAATAACCCATGCGGCGGGTGAGCTCGTCCCATTTGTCCTTGTATTTCAGGACTTCACGACGGCAAGTCTCGTTGTATTCGGCGACGGAGATCTTTTTGCCGATGTCTTCTTTTGTGATTCCCAGCATTTTCTCCACGCCGAGCTCGACGGGGAGGCCGTGGGTATCCCATCCGCCTTTGCGTTTGACCTGAAAGCCTTTCATGGTTTTGTAGCGGCAGACCAGATCCTTCAGGGTACGGCTAATGACGTGGTGAATCCCAGGCAGGCCATTTGCGCTGGGGGGACCCTCATAAAACACAAATGGAGTGGCTCCTTCTCTCAGTTCGACGCTGATTTCAAAGGCGCGGTCTGCTTCCCACTTTGCCAGAATTTCCTGGCTGATCACGGGTAAATTCAGTTGCTGATATTCCTTATATTTGGCCATATATTATCGTAAAGGGACGCAAATTTACGAAATAAACAAATGCCTGAATGCTGAGGGTTCGTTGTTAATAGTATGTAAAAAGCCTAAAAAACCATCTAAAAAAGGGGTCAATGGCCGGAGTTTTCCACAGAATTGGCGTTTTGGCACAGTTTATGGATACTTATTTTCCAGAAAAGCGATACAAAGAAAGTGACCTTGTCACTTAAACTTATATATACATCAACTCTTTCTACGGTTTAGGGTTTAGGGGTTAAAAAGGGGGGTATTCCTACTCCCCTTCCTTTTAAAAATCCATAGCTGCCCTGGCAGCTGGTCCGAAAGGACGGATATCGATAAATCCCGCCGTATTCACCCCCATTTCTCCTTATTCCGTGTACAGTATTTACCTTATTCAATGGAGATCCGTAGCCATCCCGTTTTTAATCTCTGATATTACCTTGCAAAAAACCCGATCGACAAGCAAAACCAGGCCCAAGAGTCACAATTCCTGAATTACCGTCACACAAGAAGTTCGTTTCCGGAAAACCTACCTTTTTACCCCGGATGGAAAGAACCCTCCCGGCATCAGAGCCGGGAGGGTTTTTCGATTTTTGCCTTATGGGGTGCACTTTTCCCTTGTGGGATGGGCTTTTCCCTTGTGGGATGGGCTGTGGCAGTCGGTGATGCGGCGAGTATGCGCCGAAAACGACTACGTCAATGCTACTGCCAGTGTCGTTAGTTTGCAGTTTAAGATTGTCTTTAGATTTACGCTCACGCGGTTTGGCACAAAGTTGTCCGCAGCGGTTATTGGTCCTTGCGGGTCAGCGGCTTTTCGCCTGCATGGCGGGGTCAGCGGCAAGCGGTTACGCCTGCTTGCGCGTTCTAATAATTTTATAGATGCGGATGGCGGACATGAGCAGGATGACAAAAAGAAAGAGGCCGAGCAGTCCCCAGGCCCAGCTCATATTTTGTTTTACGACGACCAGCATGACTATCGCTACCAGGAAGATGGTGGCAACTTCGTTCCAGACACGCAGCTGTTGTGAAGAGAAGCGGAAGACCCCTTTCATTTGCTGGCGGTAGATAGCCTGTAGTGAAAAATGATATCCGTAGAGTCCTATGACAAAACCCAGCTTGATCGCCAGCCAGGTAGGGACGGAACCCAAAAGTATCATCATCCAGGGGCCGAAGATAAGGGTCAGTATTGCTGAGGGCCAGGTGATGCCCATCCACAGACGACGGATCATGATCCGGAACTGTTCCTGCAGGATCGTCCTGTCCGGCTCGGGTTTGGCGGCTGCTTCCGTATGATAGATGAAGAGCCGTACCATGTAGAATAAGCCGCTGAACCAGGTAACGATGAAAATAATGTGCAGCGCTTTGATATAATTATACATAGGAATATGTTTTAGGCAAATAGCTTTTATGGTGGCCCGGGAGCCTGCTTTGCTAATCCAGGATCATCGTCTTATCCCCTGCCGCATAGCCTTTAACCCATCCCGCCAAAGTCTGAACCCATTGCGGGTTTGTATTCAAGCATGGGATCATCTCATAAAATTCTCCGCCGGCGCCGAGGAAGGTCTCTTTTCCACGCATGGCAATTTCTTCCAGCGTCTCCAGACAATCACTGATAAAAGCAGGACAAAGGATGAGCAATTTTTTTATTCCTTCCTTCGGCATTTCTTCCAGCCGGATATCTGTGAAGGGCTCCAGCCATCCTTTGCCCAGCCGGGACTGAAAGGAATTGCTATATTTTCCTTCGGGTATATTCAGCAGGCGGACCATCTCCTTTGTAGTGGCAAAACACTGGTGGCGATAGCAAAAAGCATGCGCAGGAGATGCCGTGTCGCAACAGGAGGCGGACTTCAGACAATGGTTGCCGGTGGGATCGGTCTTTTGGATATGCCGTGCCGGAACGCCATGATAGCTGAACAGGATATGATCATAGTCTCTATTGAGCCAGGGGCGGATCTGTTCGCTCAACGCATGCAGGTAATTGGGTTCGTTATAAAACGGCCTGATAAAATTCAGCTTGAAGGAGTAGCCTTTTTTCCGATGGATCTCCTGGGCGTGTTCGACGGCGGTCTCATATGAAGCCATCGCATAGTGAGGGTAAAGAGGAATGGCAATGACCTCCTCTAATTGCGGCACTTTTTTGAGCAGGCGTTCGTAGGCATCTTCCATGGAAGGGTTGCCATAACGCATGGCTATCTCTACCGGTTCTTCTACATATGATTGCAAAGCTTCCTGTAACTGACGAGTCAGGACAATCAACGGAGAACCTTCTTTTGTCCAGATGGTGGCGTAGGCCTCTGCGGATTTAGCAGCCCGGAAGGGCACGATCATACCTCCGACGAGTATCTTCCGGAAAAGCCAGGGATAATCGATAACCCTTTTATCCATCAGGAACTCCATTAAGTAAGTATGAACGTCCTTTGTAGAAGTAGAATCCGGCGAACCCAGATTCAATAAGAGGATAGCACGTTTGCCTGTTGGTGTCATATAGATAATTTGCAAAGGTAGTCAGGGGGATTGATCTCAACAAACGAGTTTGGACTGATCACGGATGTCCCGATCATCTTTGTGGGCCGGTTTGCAGATGTATTGTTTATCGGTGGGCTTGTCTGGTTAATGGTTGGTTAACAGAATGGGCTCTTTCGCGGGCGGCTGGAAAGGCCCTGGCGAAAACATGACAGTCTAATGACAGAAAAAAGTGTGTTATAGGAACCCTTGAGAGTAATTTTGCGTACTTAATATTTATATATTATACACAACTGTAGAAATGGGCACTAAGACCTCTGATATCTCGGGATTTTACGTAACAGGAATAAATTACAAGAAAACAGACGCTGCTATCAGGGGCCAGTTTGCTATAGGCACCGAACAGTACGAACGAATCCTGACTCTCGCACCCTCCCGTCATCTTAACGAATTATTTATTTTATCTACCTGTAACCGGACGGAGATCTATGGCTTTGCGGATAATGCCGGTCAGCTGGCAGATCTGCTTTGTACGGAGACCATTGGAAGCCGGGATTCATTTTTGGAGATAGCATATGTCAAGAAGGGAATGGAAGCCATTGAACATCTCTTCCACGTAGGCGCGGGCATCGACTCGCAGATCCTTGGTGATTATGAGATCGTGGGTCAGCTAAAACAAGCTGTCAAGTTTGCAAGGGAACGTCAGTTTATCGGCGCGTTGACAGAAAGATTAGTCAACTGCGTCCTGCAATCTTCGAAGTCCATCAAGAACCAGACAGCGCTGAGTGGGGGAACGGTATCCGTTTCCTTTGCCGCTATTCAATACATCCGCGAAAACATAAGCGATATTTCCAGGAAGAAGATCCTGCTGCTTGGTACGGGCAAGATCGGGCGTAATACCTGTCGTAATATGGTAGACTATCTGTCTACTTCGAACATCACGCTGATCAACCGGACAGAAAGCAGGGCCGCTGAGCTCGCCGCTGAAATGGGTGTCCAATTCGCATCACTTGAAGATCTGGCCGGGCAAGCCGCCTCCGCAGATATCATTCTAGTAGCGACAAATGCCGACATGCCTACGCTACTTCGTAGCCATATTGAGAATCACGGACAAAAATTACTGATCGATCTTTCGATACCCTGCAACGTGGAAGAGTCGATTACGGAATTACCGGGTATCACGCTGATAAATGTCGATGAGCTTTCGAAAATAAAAGACGAGACGCTGCAGAAGAGGGAAGCGGAAGTGCCAAAGGCCATGGTCATCATTGCCGAGCATGTCGCCGAGCTGATGGAATGGCATGAAATGCGCAGACATGTCCCTGTCCTGAAAGCGGTAAAGAACAAATTAAAAGAACTACATACCAGCCCATTGTTCAGCCAGTTGTCAGGAGAATCCGTTCCCTGTACAACGGATATCGACGAACAGATCCAAAGGGTGATAAACGGAATGGCGACCAGGATGCGCCAGCAAAATCAGGGTGGCTGCAATTATATACAAGCTATAAACGAGTATATTGCGGCTAACTAATTTCACATCATGCAAACACCGATCCGGATAGGCACAAGGGAAAGTCAACTGGCTGTCTGGCAGGCCACACAGGTAAAAGAGCTTCTTGAAAAAGAAGGATTTACTTCGGAGCTGGTCTTTATCAAAAGCGAAGGCGACATCGATCTTAAGACGCCTTTGTATGAGATGGGTGTGCAGGGGGTGTTTACGCGCAGTCTGGACATCGCCCTGCTGAATCATAAGATAGACCTGGCTGTGCATTCCATGAAGGATGTGCCGACACAGCTGCCGGAAGGCATACAACAGGCGGCGGTGCTGAAACGGGGTCCGGTAAGGGATCTCCTCGTATTCAAGAACGACCTTAATTTCCTCGGCGCTACTGCGCCTGCAGATATAGCAACCAGCAGCATTCGCCGGAAGGCGCAATGGCTGCATAAATATCCCACCCACCATTTACACAATCTTCGGGGAAATGTCAATACCCGGCTGAGGAAACTGGCTGAAGAGAGCTGGGACGGGGCCATCTTTGCACAAGCGGGGCTTGAACGTATCAAGATCCGGCCGGAGAACAGCATTGTCCTGAACTGGATGTTGCCTGCGCCTGCGCAGGGCGCCATCCTCATCGCCTGCCGGACGGATGACGAAGTAAGCTTCTCCTCCTGTCAGCCGCTGAACGACGAAGAGACGGCCCTGTGTACCCGGATCGAACGGGATTTCCTGCGTACCCTGCTTGGCGGCTGTTCTACGCCGATCAGCGCCCTTGCCGAAGTAGAGGAAGGAGATGTCTATTTCATTGGTGAATTGCTATCCCTTGACGGGCAGCAAAAAGTCGCCGTAGAAAAGATCCTGCCAGTGGAAAAATCTTCCGGCCTTGGAAGGGATGCGGCAGAAGAGCTGCTTGAGAACGGGGGGAGGGCCATCGTAGAAGGGATAAAAGCGGCAGAAGCTAAGATACCACATGCCTGATCCAACCATACAAATCTTATCGACCCGGCCATTATCGCCCGAGCTGATCATGGGCGCGGCGGAAAAAGGCATAAGCATCGACGTGATACCTTTTATACGAACGGAGGCGGTGGAAAATGTTGACTTGCGGCAAAGAGTTGAGGTCCTGGGCAGGCAGAAGCTGGTGGCGGTATTTACCAGCGCCAATGCGGTGGAGGTCGTGGCCGAATGGACGGGGGCGAAGCAGTCTGCCGGCGGCGGGGCGCCACTTGCCGGAGATGGGAGGCAGGTTGCCAGTGGCGGGAGCGATTGGACCATCTTTTGTATCGGGGCGGCTACCCGGCAACTGGTGAGCCGTCATTTTGGCGAAGGGGCAATTGCTGATACGGCTGAGTCGGCGCTGGCGCTGGCTAAAAAAATTGTAGACAGGAGAGGAGCAGGAGATATATTTTTCTTTTGCGGTGACCTTCGGAGAGAAGAGCTGCCCACCACATTAAGGGAAGCGGGCTTTCGGGTAAATGAGCTGGTGGTCTACCGGACAAAAGCCACTCCTTCCGTCGTGAAGCTTCGCTACAGGGGGGTTATTTTTTTCAGCCCCAGTGCTGTGGAGAGTTACTTTTCGATGAACGGGGTGAAAGACGAAACCGTCATGTTTGCCATCGGCGGGACGACGGCCGCGACTATAAAAAGATTTTGCGACAATACGGTAGTCGTCTCCGAACAACCGGATGCCGCCATACTGATAAGGCAGGTGATAGAATATTTTCAAATTAAACAATAGCCAGCAATACGAATTTATGACAACACTCAGGAATGATCTTTTATTGAGGACTTTAAGAGGCGAGAATACGGAACGTCCGCCGGTATGGATGATGCGACAGGCGGGGCGTTACCTTCCGGATTATATGAAGCTGAAAGAAAAATATTCTTTCTTCGAGCGTTGCCAGAACCCCGAGCTGGCTACCGAGATTACCATACAGCCTGTAGAGCAGGTTGGTGTGGATGCAGCCATTATCTTCTCCGATATACTGGTAGTGCCGCAGGCGATGGGCATGGAAGTGCAGATGGTGGAAGGTAAAGGTCCATTTTTACCGGACCCGATCAAACGGATCGCAGATCTTGAAAAGCTAATTGTACCGGATGTGAATGAAAAGCTGGGTTATGTGTTCGATGCGCTGAGCCTGACAAAAAAGACATTGGATGGAAGGGTGCCGCTGATCGGATTTGCCGGCTCGCCCTGGACGCTGCTTTGCTATATGGTACAGGGTAAGGGATCCAAGACCTTTGACGAAGCAAAAGCATTCTGTTATACGCAGCCGGAGGCGGCCCATCGCCTGCTACAGCTGATAACAAATACGACTATCGCCTATCTGAAAGGGCAGGTTAAGGCCGGCGCCGATGTGGTACAGATCTTCGACAGCTGGGGTGGGCTTTTGGGCCCGGATGATTTTGAAGTGCTGTCCTTACAATATATCCGGCAGATCGTCACTGCCTTAAAAGATGAAGTGCTGACTATAATTTTTGCAAAGGGCGCCTGGCAGTCTCTGGATAAGATGGCTGCTACCGGCGCGCATGGGCTTGGCATCGACTGGTGTATCCGGCCTTCCACGGCCCGTGATCTGGCGGGTCCCAATGTCACCCTGCAGGGCAACTATGATCCTGCAAAACTTCTGTCACCCATACCTGTTATCAAAAAAGAGGTGACGGCAATGCTGGACGCGTTCATAGGCTATCCGCATATTGCCAACCTGGGACATGGTATCCTGCCGGACGTCAAGGTAGATCATGCCAGGGCTTTTGTGGATGCGGTGAAGGAATATGAATTTTAAATCGTAATACCATGGCACAATCGGCCGAACTGCCTTATCAGTCCCGGGATTTCAGGGACCAATGGATCCGGTTCATCCAGGACTTGCAGGAAAAGATCTGTGCGGCCCTGGAAGAACTGGATGGCGGGGCAACATTTGTCCTTGACGAATGGGAAAGACACGGTGGTGGCGGCGGCCGGACAAGGGTTATTGCCGGTGGAAATGTCTTTGAGAAAGGCGGGGTCAACACTTCTGTCGTATGGGGTGGGGTTACCGATACCATGCGCACGCAGCTGAAGATCGAAGGTGACACATGGTTTGCGTGCGGGCTCTCGCTGGTGATGCATCCGGCGAATCCATATGTTCCGACGACTCATGCTAACTGGCGTTATTTCGAAGTATACGATGAAACTGGCAGTATATCCGACCGTTGGTTTGGCGGCGGGGCGGATCTGACGCCTTACTATCTTTTTGAGGAAGACGCGCGGCATTTTCATAAGAGCTTCAGGGATGCGATGAACCCTTTTGGGGAAGACCTGTATCCGAAGTATAAGAAATGGTGCGATGAGTATTTTGTGAATAAGCACCGGGGCGATGAGATGCGGGGCATTGGCGGGGTGTTCTATGATCATCTGCGGCCGGTGGATGAGGTGGAGGCTGATAGACTATTTTCTTTTCAGCAGGCGAATGGGAATGCTTTTTTACAGGCCTATCTTCCTATCGTTGAGAGGAGAAAGGACCTGGCCTATGAAGAGCGGGAAGTAGAATGGCAGGAGATCAGGAGAGGGCGATATGTGGAATTCAATCTTATCCATGATCGCGGGACTCTTTTTGGGTTGAAGACCCAGGGCCGCACGGAGAGCATATTGATGAGTCTTCCGCCGCGTGCGAGATGGGAGTACAATTACCAGCCTGTTGCGGGTAGCGCTGAAGCGCAGCTGCTGGATGCCTGTTTGCATCCCAGAGAATGGTTAGCATAGATTGGTTAACGTAAAAAAAATTATATGTACTTACAACGTCGCAATCGCATATTAAGGCAGTCGCCCTCCATCCGGAGCATGGTGGCTGAGACAATCCTGACCCCCAATGATTTTATCGTCCCGTTATTTATCGACGAGGGAACGGGCGTGGTGCAGGAAATAGTCTCTATGCCCGGTTATTTCCGGAGGAGTCTGGACGGGACGGTGGGTGAAGTAAAGGAGCTGTGGGGTTTGGGCATCCGAAGCGTACTGCTATTTGTCAAGAGTAAGGATGAATTAAAAGATAATACGGGCAAGGAAGCCTGGAATCCGGACGGGCTGATGCAGCGCAGCATCAAGGCCATAAAGGATGCCGTACCGGACATCATCGTGATGACGGATGTCGCCCTGGACCCTTATTCTTCCTATGGGCATGATGGCATTGTTGAGAATGGGGAGATCGTGAATGACGTTACGGTGGAGGCGCTGATAAAAATGAGCCTGAGTCATGCCGCGGCTGGAGCCGACTGGGTAGCGCCCAGCGATATGATGGATGGCCGTATCGGGGCGATCCGTCAGGCCTTTGAAGAAAACAATTATTCGAGGACCGGGATCATGGCCTACAGCGCCAAGTATGCATCCTGTTTCTATGGTCCATTCCGGGATGCTTTGGATTCGGCGCCGGGATTTGGGGACAAGAAAACCTATCAGATGGACCCCGCCAATCGCCTGGAAGCCATCAAGGAGGCCCTTATGGATGTGGAGGAAGGCGCGGACATCGTGATGATAAAGCCCGCCCTACCCTACCTGGATATTATCCGTGAGATAAAAGATACGGTCCATGTGCCGGTAAGCGCCTATAATATCAGTGGAGAATATTCCATGATCAAGGCGGCTGCGAAGATGGGCTGGATCAATGAGGAAAAGGCTATCATCGAAACGCTGACGTCTATAAAGAGGGCGGGGGCTGATCTTATTGCCACGTATTTTGCGAAGGATGCAGTTAAATTATTAAACTATTAATACAGAGCACCATGTTCATTATCGAATTGACCTATAAAGTACCGAACGACCTGATAGATCAACACCTCATAGCGCACAGGGCCTTTCTGGATAAGCATTATGAAACCGGCCATTTCATCGCCTCCGGAGCGAAAACACCCCGGGAAGGAGGGGTCATCCTCGCGAATGCCAACTCAAAACAAGAAATAGGAGAGATACTAAAAGAAGACCCTTTTTATGTCAATACGCTGGCCGATTACCGGGTTATCGAATTCACGGCCAGTAAAAAAGCTGCCAATATCCAGGATCTTATCCATTGACCTCAACAGCGCCAGCCGGCGTCCTTAACAAATGACAATGTATACCAAGAGTCAAGAACTTTTTGAAAGAGCCCAGCAGAGTATTCCCGGCGGTGTAAACTCTCCGGTCCGTGCGTTCCGAAGCGTAGGCGGCACGCCCATCTTTATAAAAAAGGCGAAGGGGGCATATCTCTATGATGTGGATGGCAACAGGTACATAGATTATATCGCGTCCTGGGGCCCGATGATCCTGGGTCATGCCTGGGAGCCCGGCGTGAAGGCTATACAGGAATATGCAGCCTGGTCGACTTCGTATGGCGCTCCGACAGAACTGGAAGTAGAGATGGCCGAGCTGATCCTGAGCATGGTGCCCAATGTAGACATGATCCGCATGGTGAGCAGCGGCACTGAGGCTTGTATGAGTGCTGTCCGGCTTGCGCGTGGATATACGGGACGGAATAAGATAATCAAATTCGAAGGGCATTACCATGGTCATGCCGACCCTTTTCTTGTAAAAGCGGGAAGCGGGGTGGCGACCTTCAATATACAAACGGTACCGGGTGTGACACCGGGTGTAGCGCAGGATACGCTGACGGCTGCGTATAATGACCTGGCGGGTGTCAAGCAATTAGTGGAAACACATCCGGGGCAGATCGCGGCTATCATTATAGAACCTGTGGCTGGTAATATGGGCTGTATTTTGCCTGAGCCCGGATTCCTGGGAGGGCTGCGGGCCCTTTGTGACCGGGAAGGCATTGTCTTTATTCTCGATGAGGTCATGACGGGGTTCCGGCTGGCGCCGGGAGGGGCGCAGGAACGGTTAGGCATACGCGCGGATCTGCTGACCTATGGCAAGGTGATCGGGGGTGGTATGCCCGTGGGGGCGTTTGGTGGCAGAAAGGAGATCATGGAATTTATCGCTCCGCTGGGGAATGTGTACCAGGCGGGAACGTTAAGCGGCAATCCTATCGCCATGATCGCCGGTTATACGATGCTAAAAGAACTGAAGAACAATCCCGGTATTTATAAAGAGCTGGAGGAAAAGACCATCTACCTGCGGGATGGTTTGCGGAGGGTGTTTGCCGCCTGGGGGCAGCCTTACCAGATCAATCAGCTGGGATCGATGATCAGCGTACATTTCAGCGATCACCCGATCACGAATTTCACCTCGGCTTCCGGCGCCAACAATCAGCTTTTCAAGAACTTTTTCCATTCGATGCTGAAGAGGGGGGTATATCTGCCGCCTTCGGCGTTTGAAAGCTGGTTCCTGAATAACGCGTTGACGACGGCCGATCTGGATGCAACGATTCGGGCGGCGGAGGAAAGTCTTGGGGATATTTAAACGAAAAAGTTGTTTTTGTTGGGTAAATTTGGATGATTTAAACTTTTTAGTATCTTTACTAAAAATGTTGGGCGATGTGTACTGAAAGGGAGGTAGAGGAATTCCTAAAGGATTTTATCTTCAAGCTTGGGTTTTGGGGCTTACTGATCCGGACAGATCGGACCAATCCAAAAAATATCGAAACCATATTGGCGCTGGGTCTTAAGCGAGCTCATATTAAGGAAATCCTTGGGCAGCTAAGACTGGAAGACTGTTCGCAGGGTCCGTTGCCGGATACCTTGTACCATTATTCTCCCATGTGGGTCTTCGGCAAGACGGTTAGGGAAAGAGAAATTTACATAAAAATTCAGATGGGGCTGCCCAATGCGGAAACCGTTTGTATCTCCTTTCATTTTGCAGAGCGGAAAATAATTTACCCCTTTAAAAAATAATTTTATGAATAGTCCCATCACAGGAAGGCAAATGGAGCTGGTGAGAGAAAATAGAGTGTTGGAATTCAGGAAAGAGTCATTTGAGATCATATATCATTTTTACCGGTGTAAAGAAACAGGGGAGGAATTTGAGGATGATCAGCTAGGGGATCTGAACCTGGACCAGGTTTATAATGCGTATCGCGCCAGGCATAAATTCCCTTTTCCGGAGGAGATCAAAGAGCTTCGCGGGCGGTATGACTTGCCGGCGACGGCAATGTCCCAGATCCTGGGGTTCGGGGTCAATCAATACCGGCTCTATGAAACCGGTGAAATCCCCAGCGAGACCAATGCACGGTTGATCCAGATGGCTAGCAATTCGGATGAATTTCTTCGCCTGATAGAATTAAGCGATGTTTCCGAGCTCAGGCAAAAGGACAAGCTATTAAAAAGAATCGAAGAGTTAAAAAGGCGACAAAGTGCGGCGAATCTTTTTACGGAAAGGACTTTGGGAGTGAGCACTCCTTCTGAATTCAATGGTTATAGAAAAACCGATCCTGAGAAGGCCTACCATATGATCAGGTTTTTGGCAGAAGATCTGAGGCCACTGAAAACTGCATTGAATAAGTTGCTATTCTATGCCGATTTTTATCATTTCAAAAAATTTGGAATGGGGATCAGCGGATTGCAGTACCGGGCTATTCAATGGGGGCCTGTTCCAAGTCAGTTCGACTATCTTTTTAAAATGGCCGAAGAACATAATGTCATTAATTTAAGATACGAAGTATGGGATGGAGACATCAATGATGTAAGGGAAATGGTCATTATCGATCCGTCGGGGGAAACGGAGTTCAGGTCTGAGCTGTTTGCGGGGACTGAGATAGAAAGCTTACAGGTTATCATGGACAAGTTCAAGAAAACCCGGACCGGGCAGTTGGTGGATATAAGTCATAATGAGCCGGCCTGGAAAAATAATATCGAAGAAAAGAAATTGATCAGCTACAAATATGCATTTGAGCTTTTAGCATTGTAGGCATCAATTGCCTTAATGCAGAAGTAGTTCACAAGGCTTGAGCCCCGTGTGTTTTTTAAATGCTGTGGAGAAGTGCGAAATGGAGGAATAACCCAGCATGATGGAAACCTCGGTGACGCTCAAGCCTTTTTCGTAGAGCAGGTAGCGGGCGTGTTCCATACGCTGGCCCTGGTAGAAGTCAAAAATAGTCGTCCCGAACATTTCTTTAAATCCTTTCTTCAGGTAACATTCGTTGATGGCGACCTTGCGGCTGAGCTCTTTGATGGTGAGGGGTTCGCCGATGTGTTGCAGGAGGATCTCGCGGGCCTGGATGATCTTATCGCGATCGGCTTCGTTGGCGAGGAACTTGCACTGAAAACCTTCTACTTCTTTTTCGCCGACCATGCATTCCAGGCTATAAAGCAGGAGCATCTGGCTCTGGGCGTTGATGAAGATGTTCTCCAGGCTGTCGGTAAAGCTATGATTCAGCAGGGCTTCCAGGACAAGGCGGGTCCTTCCGCAAAGGGAAAGGGTCTTGGAGAAGGAAGTCGAATGTCTAAATTCGAGGAGGTCGTCGCTGATGGTGCTTTCCGGCTTGCCGGGGCGGGCAGGCTGGACAGATTGAGGTTCTGCAGACTGGGGCCGGGCGAACTGCGAACGCACGAACTGGGAAAGATGTACGGAAAGGAACCGGAAGCTAAGCACGTCCACGGTTTCTATGCGTTCGGAGCAGCCGGGGGTGGCGTTGAGCTTGCAGGAATCGCATTCGAAGTCCCGGGACGCCCCCCCTTGCGACGCCCCCATTTTTATTGATTTGCGGCAATAGACTCCGCCGGCCGTACAGAAACGCAATTCCAGGTAATTCTGGGCGGGATCTTCCTTTTTGTAATGATAGACCATCATGCCCATGTCGTCCAGGTTCCAGTGTGGGTTTTTCTGATAACGTTTGATGCTGTATTGCACAGAGCCGGGGATCTGACGATCCTTTTCCTGTAACACTACCAGCTGGTCGTGCATTACGGGTTGCTTGTATGCCATCATCAAAATATCAGGAGCCTGGTACATAAGTTTGCAAAAATACATTGAAAAAGTTGAATAAATACAGCCGGATGGACCGAATGGTTTGAAAGGGGGCTTTTTGACAAAACGATGACGCGGGCAAGGTGTTGCCGCAGCCGCGCGTGGGGGTTTCGGGGTGGCCGGGTACGGGACCAAAAATTCCCACATGCCGACCCGGAAATGGGGATATTAAAAGCCCGGAAACCCCTTATATTCCGTACCTTTGCGGCATCTTATTAATTTATTGTTAACTACACTATTCCAGTCAAAATATGAGTGATACAACACAGGAAATCCTGACCCCGGAAGTCAACGGATATGGAGCAGACAGCATCCAGGTTCTTGAGGGCCTGGAAGCCGTTCGCAAGCGTCCGGCTATGTATATCGGAGACATTGGAGTGAAGGGTCTTCATCATTTGGTGTATGAGGTGGTAGACAACTCGATCGACGAGGCCCTGGCGGGTTATTGCAAGAACATTACGGTGACCATTTTTGAAGACAATTCTGTCCAGGTGGACGACGATGGTCGCGGCATTCCTACGGGGATCAATACAAAAGAGCAGAAAAGCGCCCTGGAGATGGTTATGACCATTCTCCATGCGGGTGGCAAGTTCGATAAGAACACCTATAAGGTGTCGGGCGGTCTTCACGGTGTGGGTGTGAGCTGCGTAAACGCGCTGAGCTCTGACCTGCATGTGACTGTTTACCGGGAAGGCAAGATCTTCGAACAGGCTTACAAGATCGGCGTACCTCAATACCAGGTCCGCGAGATCGGGCTTAGCGAGAGAACGGGTACTTCGGTCCGTTTCTGGCCCGATAACAGCATTTTTATCACGACCACCTACAACAAGGATATCCTGGAAGGCCGTCTCCGGGAGCTGTCTTTCCTAAACAGGGGTGTCAGGATCATCCTGAATGACCTGCGTGAGAAGGAAGAAGATGGCAAAACTTACACGAAGGAGTTCTACAGCATAGGCGGGATCGTAGAGTTCGTGGAAATGCTGGACAAGAATGCCGGTCGTGCGCCGCTGATCCCCAATATCATCTTTGTGGATGGGCGTGATGAGGTCACCAATGTAGCGGTAGAAGTAGCCCTTACCTACAATGACAGCTACAACGAGCACATCTATTCTTATGTTAACAATATCAACACGATAGAAGGCGGCACACACGTGGCTGGCTTTCGTCGGGCTCTTACCCGGGTATTTAAGGCCTATGGGGACAAGCAGGGGCTTTTTGAAAGGGCCAAGGTGGAGATCGAAGGAGATGATTTCAGGGAAGGGCTAAGCGCGATCATATCGGTAAAAGTCCCCGAACCTCAGTTTGAAGGGCAGACGAAGACAAAGCTGGGGAACAATGAGGTGAGCGGAGTCGTAGACTCGACTGTTTCGCAGGCTTTGAATGCATACCTGGAGGAAAATCCACGGGAAGCCAAAAATATCATCAGCAAGGTCATCCTTGCCGCGCAGGCGAGGGCGGCGGCGAAAAAGGCGCGTGAGCTGGTACAGCGCAAGAGCGTACTCAGCGGCGGAGGCTTACCCGGAAAGCTGGCGGACTGTTCGGAGCGGGATCCGGAAAAATGTGAGCTCTTCCTGGTAGAAGGAGACTCGGCCGGTGGCACTGCCAAGCAAGGCCGGGATCGTAGCTACCAGGCTATCCTACCCCTGAGAGGTAAGATCCTCAACGTGGAAAAAGCCATGGAGCACAAGATCTATGAGAATGAGGAAATCCGCAACATGTATACTGCATTGGGAGTGACGGTCGGAACGGCGGAAGATCCCAAGGCGCTGAATATCGTAAAGGTCCGGTATCACAAGCTGATCATCATGACCGATGCCGACGTGGATGGCAGTCATATCGCGACGCTGATCCTGACGTTTATCTACCGGTATATGAAGGAAATGGTGGAGCAGGGTTTTGTTTATCTTGCTCAGCCGCCGCTTTATCTTGTGAAGAAGGGCAAGGAGCAGTCTTATGCCTGGAATGAAGAGCAGAGGAAGGCCTGGATCGAGAAGCTTGGGGGCGGAAAGGAAGACAGCGTTACTGTACAGCGTTATAAAGGGCTGGGTGAAATGAATTCAGACCAGCTTTGGGATACGACGATGAATCCGGAGACACGGACTTTGAAGCAGGTGACTATCGAAAGTGCTGCTGAGGCGGACCGTATTTTCAGTATGCTGATGGGAGATGAGGTTGCTCCAAGGCGTGATTTCATCGAGTCTCATGCGAAGTATGCGAAGCTTGACGTGTAAAATTTTTCCGGTCAAGTGCTCCAAAATCGCTAATATTACAATATTTCTTACTAACCAGACCTGCGGTAGCAGGCGTTAAATCAATGTATTATGTCAACTGTAACACTCACGGCCTACAATGTTAAGACGAAAGAGAAGAATGTGCCAATCCAGGACGCAGTCATCACTAAAACTGCCAAAGGTGCTTATATGGCGCAGGGTCATGATGGGAAAGGCAACAAGCTGACGACTCTTCTGGGAGAAGAAAAAGCTCTTACCGCCATCAAGGAAGGGATCGCCAAACAAGGTTGGTAATCCAATAATTAACAGCCTGGCTTATTATCAACAGCCTAGAACTATCAACAGCCGGGCAAATTATTAACAGCCCTGAATTATTATTCCCCGAACAAACCCGTACATTGACAGGTGGCTAGCCCGGGTACCACCAGGGAGATGTTATGCGAAGTTGAAATATCTTTTTAAGCCAAGCGGCGAGGATTTGAGATCTTCGCCGCTTTTTTTATGAGATGGTGCCGGTGCTTTGGTTTGCCACCAGGCGAGTGGGCCGCGGCCAGGATTGCTTAAATGATATATTGTACCCCGACCGAAAACTGGTAGATCCCGCTCAGGGAACTGCCGATATTGAATGCATTGGAGGTGGAGTGCTGGGAGGTATTCGGGGGGGCAACAACATTGGAATATTTAGCATGGCTGTAATTGACGTATCCGAGATTGGGGAAGATCGTTTCTATCTGCCAGTGCGAATTGATCCTATAAGCTAGCCCGGGATTAAAACTAAGGCCGACGGCGGAGGAGCTATTATCCTGATCATTCTGTGAGCCGTTGTAATTTCTTGTTTTGGAATAGTTGAACGATAAGTTGCCCTGCGCAAAAAGAAAAAATCCGCTACCCAGAGACTTATACTTTCTCAGAAAAACTCCGGCGTTGTAAGTATTGGTCTTACTATAATTGCTATCCGCCTGTACCTGGTTGCTCTTTTGATAGCCGTATCCGAGCGTGACACCAAAGACCAGGTTATCTTTTATCGCCCAACCGATAGAAGGTGAAAAATTGATATTGGTGGCTTTTGGGTAGTAGTAGGGGTTGTTGTCGCTGGCGGACTGTTTACTAAAGTTGATGTTGCCGCCAATGAAGACGGTGCCTTTTTTTATCTGCGTCTGTTGTGTTTGTTGCGACTGCTGCGCCTGGGAGAGGAATGCGATGAAGACGGCAAGGGAAGAAAGGAGAATTTTTTTCATAATAAATTTTAAGGTTTGAATAATGGGCTAAAGATTGAAATAAGGAATGCAATATGCAATACTGTTAGCCAACTTTAATACAAGTTTAAGCACGGCTTAATGCCGTTTTCATTAACGAAACATTAACGCCGCTGGCTGCGGCGAACGTGGCGCGATAGTTTGTATGCGGCCGTTAGCTAATCTTCTCTGCGCCGAAATAGGAATGTAAAACTTTTGGTAAATTAATGGAATCCGTCGTCTGATGATTTTCGAGCAGACAGGCTACGATGCGTGGAAGGGCCAGAGAGCTGCCGTTCAACGAGTGAACCAGCTGTGTCTTACCGGCGGCATCTTTGAACCGGATCTTCATACGATTTGTCTGGAAGGCTTCGAAATTGCTAACAGAGCTGACCTCCAGCCATTTCTCCTGTGCGGCACTATAGACTTCGAAGTCATAGGTCATCGCGGAAGTAAAGCCCATATCGCCGCCGCATAACCGAAGAATACGGTAGGGCAGGTCGAGGGACTGCAATAATTTTTCTACGTGCAGGACAATTTCTTCCAATACGTCATAACTCGTTGCAGGGTCAACCAGTTGTACGACTTCGACCTTATCGAACTGGTGCAGGCGATTGAGTCCCCGCACGTCTTTGCCGTAGCTACCGGCTTCCCGGCGGAAACAGGGCGTATAGGCCGTCATGCGCACCGGGATCTCTGTCTCCTTTAGGATCTCGTCGCGGTAGATGTTTGTTACCGGCACTTCGGCTGTCGGGATCAGGTAGAGATTGTCTTCTGTAACAAAATACATCTGTCCTTCTTTATCCGGCAATTGACCGGTGCCCCGGGCGGAGGCTTCATTGACCATGATGGGGGGCTGGAATTCTGTATAACCTGCGGCGGTGTTGTAGTCGAGAAAGTATTGGATCAGGGCTCTTTGCAGCTTTGCACCTTTGTTGATATATACGGGGAAGCCGCTGCCGGTGATCTTATTGCCCAGCTCGAAGTCTATGAGGTTATATTTTTTTGCGAGGTCCCAGTGTGCGAGGGCGCCAGCGGGGAGTTTGGGCTTGTTGCCGCTTTCCCGAATGTTGACATTATCGTCGGGGGTTTTGCCGTGGGGTACAGCAGCTGCCGGGAGATTGGGCAGGCGGATGACTGCGCTATTCAGCTCGTCCTCCACGGCTGCAAGCTGGGCTGCAATGGGGGATTGCGCGGCTTTGAGATCGGCCACTTCGAGTTTTTTGTCCTCGGCCAAAGCCTCCAACTCTTTATCGCCGTCCTTTTTCGCTTTTCCCATCAGCTGCCCGATCTCTTTGGAAAGGGCATTTATTTTGGACTGGGTCGTTTCGGATTCCGTCTGTAATTTTTTACGCTGGTCGTCCAGGCTGACGATGGTATCGACGAGGCTGGTCTCCCTGAAATTCCTGACGGCTAATCTTTCCTTTACGAAGTCCACATTTTGACGTATAAATGCCACCTGTAACATTTTCTAAATTTTGCACAAAGGTAATCATGTAAAGGTGTATTTTGTGCAAAACCTTCTATATGATAGACCCTACTATGATCACCACCAGCACTGTATTAGACGGACATCGTATCGTACGTTCACTAGGGGTAGTACGTGGCATCACCGTAAGATCGCGGAGCCTATTCGGCAATCTTGCCGGCGGACTTCAAACACTTTTTGGCGGGCAGATATCCATCTACGTGGAACTCTGTGAAAAGACCAGGGAGGAAGCTTTTCAGTATATGATGCAGCATGCATCCGAACGGGGCGCCAATGCCATTATCAACATGCGCTATGACGCCAATGAGGTGATGAATGGGGTGACCGAGGTGCTGGCTTATGGGACGGCGGTTGTGGTGGAGAAGGTTTAGTATCTTTGCCAAATGCAAAATGCACAAGACGACCTCCAGGCCCGTTGGTGGGATCTGGAAGCCAGGTTAGTAGAGAGATTTGGCAAAAAGCCGGATATGGAGACCCTGTTGTTCCTAATAGGGATCCAGGAATTCGGGGATATCCGGAAGAAGTTTTCCAAAGAAGAGAAGCAGGACCTGATGCACATTGCGGTGTGTTCCCTTTTCCGCCAGAGCGGCTATTATGAGCTCGAGGGGGTGGATGAGGAAGGCTGGCCCCATTTCCGACAGCTAAAGGCTTTGCCCGTGATGGGGCTTATAGAGCAGGAGAATTTTTTAAAGGACCATATCCTATTGTTTTTTGAGAGTTCGGATCTGGAGGAGAGAGAAAGCGACGGACATGATGAGCTATAACTGACCGTTATGATAAAAGGACTGCTGGCCGGCTGTTTTGTGCTGGCTTTATTTGCCGGCTGTCATCCCCGGACATCAAAAGGAATACATAACCGGGATCTGCACCGGGATATCGAGGTCATTACGACTAAGGGGACCCTGGTACTTCGTCTTTCGGACTCTACGCCTTTACACCGGGATAATTTTCTCCGGCTGGTGAAGTCACACTACTATGATGGCGTATTATTTCACCGGGTCATAAAGAATTTTATGATCCAGGCGGGTGATCCAAATAGTCGCACGGCAGTCGATACCACGGAGCTGGGCGGCGGGGACACCACCTATAAGATCCCGGCGGAATTTCGGGCCAGCTTATTCCATCATAAAGGCGTCATTGCAGCTGCCCGCGAGGGGGATAATGTGAACCCAAAGCGGGAAAGCAGCGGAACCCAGTTCTATATCGTTCAGGGCAAACGCTTTACAGATGCGGGTTTGGATTCGCTGGAGCAGGGGCGCCTGAAGGGCAGGAAGATCCCGCCGGCTCACCGGGAGGTCTATAAAACGGAGGGCGGTGCTCCGCATCTGGATCAGCTATATACCGTTTTTGGAGAAGTGGTCAGGGGTCTGGATGCGGTCGACAGCATAGCTGCAGTATCTACTACGGGGCGTCCTTCCGACAGGCCGCTGGCTCCGGTTAGGATACTGAGAATGAGGCTTATCCGGCGTCAGGATCCCTCTATCAAATAATTCAAAAAGGTCTGACCTTATTTCGACTCTTTTTCTAATCTTTGCAACACAAAAAAATAAAATCACATGAATTTTCCTGATACTTTACGCTACACTAAGGACCACGAATGGATACGCCTGGAAAACGGTAATGAGGCCGTCATTGGCATAACGGAGTTTGCCCAGCAGGAACTGGGAGACATCGTATATGTAGAAGTGGAGACGGTTGGAAAGGCGCTGGCGGCCGAGACGGTCTTCGGCACTGTGGAAGCGGTAAAAACGGTTTCCGACCTTTATCTGCCGGTAGCGGGCACCATTCTGGAGGTAAACCCTGAACTGACGTCCCATCCTGACCTGGTGAATTCAGATCCTTATGGCAAGGGCTGGATGATCCGCATGACTGTGAAGGATCCTGCCGACCTGGACAAGCTGATGGATGCTGCTGCCTATGGCAATATCGTTCACTAAAATTTTTGCATTACTTTAGTGTACCTATTTAAATAACCATTGGGAATACCTACTACCTATACAGAGCAGGAACTAGTGCTGGCCCTGAAAGAAAGGAATAACCAGGCTTTCGGTTTCCTATACGACAACTATGCCGGAGCGCTATATAGTATTATAAAACAGATCATTACGGATAATAATGAGCTGGCAAGCGACGTATTGCAGGAGGTATTTATCAATATCTGGCGCAAGATAGAAACCTATGACCAAACCAAAGGCCGGCTGTTCACCTGGATGCTGAATGTTGCCAGAAATGCCTCGATCGATATGCTGCGGTCGAAGGGGTATCAGAACTCTCAAAAAAACCAGGAACTACCGGATAACGTATATAAGGGGGTAGCCAATCAGACAACTCAACAAAACGTTGATAATATAGGGCTTAAGAAGGTGTTGGAGAAATTGAAGCCTGAACACCGGGTCCTCGTCGAGTTGGCTTATTTCAAGGGGTTTACCCATGAGGAGATTGCAGAAATGATGGCAATTCCTCTGGGAACGGTAAAAACCCGTATCAGAAATGCGTTATTACAATTAAGAGAATATTTAAAGTGAACCTAAAAGACTACATAGAAAGCGGCATCATTGAAAGCTATGTGATGGGCCTGGCAAGTGAGTCAGAAAGGGCTGAATTTGATCAATTATGTACTCAACATCCTGAGTTAGTAGCAGCACGCAGGAAATTTGAGGAAAGCATCGAGTCGTTTGCCTTCGAGCAGGCCTTGCCGACTCCTCCGGAGGTTAAGGGGAAGATTTTTGAAGCAATCGGGACTTCCGGCTCCCGGTCTACGACTTCATTAAATCCACCTAAAATAGACAAAATGGAAACTTCGAAAACTCCGGTTCGTAGTCTTGGCTTGCTGCGTTTCGTGGCTGCCGCTTCTGTCGTTCTTCTCATTGGAATGTTTGTTTTGTACTATCAAACCAAACAACAAAATGCGGATCTTGTAAATACCCAGGACAGGCTGAAGCTATCTTATGATTCGACAAAAAACATCCTGGACAAGATCGTAGACGAGCAGAAACATGTTGTCGGTGATTCCAATACGACTGTGGTCAATATGGTTGGAACGAAGGTAGCGCCGAAGTCGTCAGCAAACATTTACTGGG
>Ga0193716_1000611_pt1 | contig 21789 bp, 16 predicted proteins | sample U2c1metaG_FD_145901 | JGI IMG/M metagenome (GOLD analysis project Ga0193716, IMG submission 145901) | Soil microbial communities from a riparian zone of the East river system, Colorado, United States - U2c1 | ecosystem: Environmental > Terrestrial > Soil > Riparian zone | place: USA: East River...
CAGGGCGCCGAGGTAATCGCGGTAGCCGAGTTCCGTGAACAGCTGTTCGAGAATCGTCCAGTAGCGCTGGCAGGCAACAACGCCGAACTCACGATCGAGGTGGCGCTTGATGTCGTCCTGGATGCGGTCGTTGTCGAGCAACGTATTGTCCACGTCGACAAGAAAAACGATGGAGTTAGGTGATGTCATAGCGCGACTCGAAGCTGTAGTGAATCATCTTGTGACTACGAAGGTCCTAGCGCGGCTGCGCCGCAACCAAATAGGCAAGAAGATGTTCACCACGAAGGACACGAAAATCACGAAGTTCGGAGTTTGAAATATCCGAAATCCTTCGTGTCCTTCGTGGTGAGGCCGTATTTTCTCATTGAGCACAGCAACATAGGAACAGTGGCCCGAAAATTTGCGCAAGCCGCGTAAACTTTGAACTATAGTAATACGAAGGCCTCGGACATTTTGATTATGACCTTTGTTCCCATCATTTCCTTCGATGCGCAGCAGAGACCTCTTCTCAGCAGGTTGCTGAAAAAAATTCGGAATGCTTCGAGTGCCTCAGCATGAACGGAAAATCATAATTAAATCAATTCCCCTCCGTTCGTTCCTTCGTCAAGCTCAGGACTGGCTCTGAGCGATGTCGAAGGACTCCGAGAGGATTTTCATCAACCTGCTAGTCCACCGGACAGGGCTTGGTGTTCCAGATCTCTGCCGCATACTCAGCGACACTGCGGTCGCTGGAAAATTTCCCTGAGCCAGCCACATTTAGAATCGCCTTGCGCAGCCAGGCGTCAGGGTCACTATACAACTCTTGCAGGCGCTGGTCTGCAGCGAGATAGGACTTGAGATCCGCCAAGTGCATGTAATAGTCGCCGCGCGCCAGCAGCGCGTCGCGCAGGGGAGCGAAGACACCGGGTTCATAGCGGCTAAAGTGATTGGCGAAAATCAGGTCCAACGCCGCGCGGGTCTCCGGTTCGTTGTCATAGTGCCAGTGCGGGTTGTACCAGCCGCGGCTAGCCGTCACCTGTTCGGCGGTCAAGCCAAACAGGAAAAAATTTTCTGCGCCAGCTTCTTCGGCCATTTCGATCGTCGCGCCGTCGCGCGTGCCGATCGTCAGCGCGCCGTTCATCATGAACTTCATGTTGCTCGTACCGCTGGCTTCGTAGCCGGCGGTTGAAATCTGGTTGGAGACATCGCTGGCGGGAATCAGCCGCTCCGCGAGCGAAACGCAGTATTCCGGCAGGAACAAAACCTTGAGCCGGCCGCGCATGGCCGGATCGCCATCGATGGTGCCGGCGAGATTGTTGATGAACTTTATGATGACCTTGGCGAGCTGATAGGCGGGCGCCGCCTTGCCGGAAAAAAAGAAAGTGCGCGGCGTCATCGTGAGCGTCGGGTTCTCACGCAGCCGATTGTAGAGCGCCACGATGCGTAGCGCGTTGAGCAGCTGGCGCTTGTATTCGTGGATGCGCTTGATCTGACAATCGAAGATGCTGTCCGGGTCCACCGTCTCGCCGCAGCTGCGTTTGAGCCAATCGACAAATTTTGTCTTGGCCTCGCGCTTGGCCTGGCGGAAGTCGTCGCGCAATGCCCGGTCGTCGGCCAGTGACTGCAATTTTTTTAATTGACTGAGGTCGGTCATCCAGCCGTCGCCGATCGCGGCCGTGATCGTATGCGCGAGCGCCGGGTTTGCCATCAGCAACCAGCGCCGCGGGGTGACGCCATTGGTCTTGTTGCTGAAACGCTCGGGATAGATTTCAGCAAGATCTTTGACCGTCGTTGTGCGCAGCAGCCGCGAGTGTATGGCGGCGACTCCATTGGTGCTGTGCGAGCCGACGATGGCCAGATTGGCCATGCGAATTTTCTGCTGGGCGCCCTCCTCGACGAGGCTGACGCGCTGGACGCGACCCTCGGCGCCGAGAAACCGGTGCCGAACCGTGTCGAGGAAACGCCGATTGATCTCCAGAATAATCTCCAACTGACGCGGCAGCATGATCTCAAACCATGCGAGCGGCCATTTTTCGAGAGCCTCGGGCAGCAGGGTGTGATTGGTGTAACCCAGAGTCTTTTGGGTAAGGTCCCAGGCTTCATCCCATCCGAGGCGCGCGTCGTCGAGCAAGATCCGCATCAACTCGGGGACCGTCAGCGCCGGATGAGTGTCGTTGAGCTGGATGGCGACTTTTCCGGGCAGCGCGCTCCAGTCGGCATTGTTCGCCTGGAATCGCCGCACGAGATCCGCCAGGGAACAAGCGACGAAAAAATACTCCTGCATGAAACGCAATCCTTGCCCCCGGCTCGTCGAGTCGTCGGGATACAAGACCCGCGTCAACGATTCGGCTTCGAGCGTCTCGGCCAGCGCGCCGACGAAATCGCCGCTGCTGAATTCCTGAAAGTTGAAGTAGTCGTGGGCTGCGGCGGCCCAGAGCCGGAGCGTATTGATGGTCTTGCCGCCGTAGCCCACCACGGGACGATCGAAGGGAATGCCGATCAGACTGGAAGGCTGGCCGAGGATCGCGCGCAAGTTGCCACTCCGTATGGCAAACGAACAGTTGAGCTTCACTTCCACCGTCTCACAAGGTCTAACAACCTCCCAGGGATCCGGACGACGCAGCCAGTTATCCGGGACTTCGCGTTGCCAGCCGTCCTGAATCGTCTGCTTGAAGATGCCGTATTCGTAGCGCAAGCCGTAGCCCATGGCGGGAATTTGCATCGTTGCCATCGAGTCAAGGAAGCAAGCGGCAAGGCGCCCGAGCCCGCCGTTACCCAGGCCCGCATCGGGTTCCTGCTCCAGCAACTCGAACCAATCGAGCTTCTCCTGCTTGACCGCTTCTTGCGCGACCGGATCGAGGAGAAGGTTGGTCACGTTGTTGGCGAGTGAACGGCCAATCAGAAACTCCATCGAGAGATAGTAGACGCGCTTGGGATTAACCCGTTCGTAGGTCTTCTCGGTATGAACCCAGCGCTGCGAGAGCATATCGCGCACGGAGCGGGCGAAGGCTTCAAAACGTTCACGCGGGCCGGCCGCCAGCAGTTCGATGACATTGTCGAAAACCAGATGGCGTTCATAGAATGCATCGTCCGTCCCCGCGAATGGAATCGGCCCGCAGTCGCGTTGGCGGATGAGGTTCGACGTATCATCGGATCCGCCCGACGTTGGGGGAATTGAAATTTTCTGCGTCTCTGCTTTCATCAAAGATTCCTCTCTGAAGTTTAACTTCCGGTCAAAATGCTATGCTCCCTTCAGTCGAACGCTCCCCTCTGATGGGAGGTTGTGTCGCAATGTCATCCTGAGGCGCGAGCCGAAGGATCTCGACTTATGCAACCTATTGATCGGGCGAGATTCTTCACTTCGTTCAGAATGACAACCCTGGCATTTCCGTGTTTGCGACACCGTCTCCGCAGGAGAGAGGGGTAGGGGTGAAATCCCACCGGCTCACGTCTCGACGTGACGAGTGTCATTCCACAACCGAATCACCGGTTCGGACAAGTCGTGTTCATAACTCAACGCGCTCACGCTCGCGGTGCTCAACAAGAGAAATCTGCCAGCCGCCGGTTCGAGACCGAGCCAACGGGCGGCGAGCACGCGCAGAAAATGACCGCTCGAAAAAACCAACACGTCGCCCTCGATCGCGCGCATCCGGCGCACGACCCGGTCAGCGCGCGCGCCCACCTGGGACGGCGACTCCCCACCCGGGCAACCGTCGCGGAACAGCTGCCAGTCGGGGCGCTCGACGTGAATTTCCGTCGTGCGACGGCCCTCGTAATCGCCATAGTTCCATTCGAGCAAATCGCGATCAACCTCGGCCACCGCTGTGAACCCAGCCAGTTCGGAAGTTCGCACAGCTCGCTGCAGCGGGCTGGTAAACACCTTGGCGAAAGCCAGTCCGCTAAGCCGATTTCCAAGCTGGCGAGCGTTGCGTTCACCGCGCTCGGTCAGCGCCAGATCGGTAAGTCCGGTGTGCTGGCCCGATAGGCTCCACGCCGTCTCGCCGTGCCTGGCCAGGTAAATAGTAGGAGGCATTTGGCTCATCGCTTTACTCTCTCGGTTTGTCGTGTTGGCGTTCGATAATACCCCGCGCTCATGATTTTGGCACGAACCACGACCTCATGAAATCGACGTAGTCCAGTTCTGACATCTCTCTCCTGGCCTTGATGAAGCCCCGGCTGTCATCGCCGATCAGATAGCGATGCGACCGTCACGAGTGGTGGTGACGCCATTGGTCACTACGGCCACTTTGATGGCCGCCGTCAATTCCTCGCCGGCGGCGCGTCGGTCGAAGACGGCGAGCATCGGAAGAGCCGGCAGGAGCGCGGCGAGTAAAAAGACTGCTAGGATTCGAATAATTTCGGTCCAATCTTTCCTTACGAGTTCATCCGACCCCGGATGCTGTAGTTTCGACCGGCCGGGCAAGGGGTTGCCTCTCATGATGCGCTAGCAGCGCCTCCAGGGCGGCGTCCAAGGGAATTCTTCCTCTGGCGTGCTCCGTGCCTGGCACTCCGAAATCGATCCAGCCTGAGTTGAACGCATCCAGCATCTCGACGCGATAGGCAGTGCGGTCCGCGGGCGTGCCCTGGCTCACAAACGTCTCGGCCCACCTGTCACGGGGAACGGCAACGGCCTCCACCGGATGACTTAGAACTCTGGCGAATGTTGCGGCGATCTGGCGGGGAGAGTAGCGCTGGGGTCCGGCAACTTCGATGTAGCGATTGCCGGCCCACGTTTGCAGCAATGAATCTGCGGCGACGCGACCCACATCTGCAGTTGCCACTAGCGGAAAAGGCTTATCGAGCGGTTGAAGAAACGAGAAGACTTTGCCCTGGTCCCGCGCTGATGAAATGTCCCAAAGTGCATTCTCCATAAACCAGCCGGCACGCACGAAAGTAGCCGGGATCGACAAGCTTCCTAAGTCCTGTTCAAGGATGTGGAGTGCCGTAATCAGCCCGATACCGGTCGCTCGCTGTGCGCCGATCGAGGAGAGATAAACCACCTTTGGTGGTTTGGCCGCAGCGAGTGCTGCCTTGATAGCGACGACGATGGCGCGGGTCTCCGGAAAGTCTGGTTCCGGCGCGAAGTTAGGCGGGATCATGACGAACACGCCCTCCACTCCAGCGAACGCCGTCCGCAGCGCGTTGGCATCCCGATAATCGGCGATGACAGACTCCACTCCACGGTTTTTCCACGACCTAGCCCTATCCGGGTCCCGCACGATTGCGCGAACGGTCTTTCCGTTGGTCAGGAGTGTGCGCGCCACGGCGCCGCCTACCTGGCCAGTGATTCCCATCACTGCGTACATAGGATTGCCTCCCGATAGTTTGTGTTGCTTGAACTACTGGACAGTGTAACCGCCGTCAACCGCAAAAATCTGTCCGGTAGTGAACGCTGCGCCGGCGGAACAGAGCCAGATTACGATGCTGGCGATCTCTTCCGGCTGGCCGACGCGGCCGATGGGAGTCCCGGATTCTATCATTTGCTTTGATTCAGGCGATCTCGCCACGAAGTCGCGATACATTCGCGTCTCGATCGCTCCGGGGGCGACGGCGTTGACTCGAACGTTCTGTTGAGCGTATTCCAGCGCGATCGATTTGGTTATCCCGTTGACGGCGTGCTTGCTGGCAACGTAGATCGGAACCTGCGGTACGCCGACTAGTCCCGCAGCGGAAGAGTTGTTGACGATGGCCCCGCCGCCGGTTTTCAGCATCGCCGGAATCTCGTGCTTGAGCGACAGCCAAACGCCTTTGACGTTGATGTCCATAATCTGGTCGTAACTAGCTTCGCTCTGATCGGGAAGCGGCGTCTGCAACTGCTCGACGCCGGCGTTGTTGAAGGCAAAATCGAGCCGGCCGAAGGTCGCCAGCGTCTGATCGATCATCACTTTGACATCGCCGGCTTTCGAGACGTCGGTTTTGACGAAAATCGCTTCGCCGCCTCGGCCTTTGATTTCGGCGATGACTTCATGGCCTTCCTTTTCGCGACGTCCGCTGACGACGACCTTGGCGCCCTGTTTGGCAAACTCGATTGCGGCGGCACGGCCGATACCGGCATTTCCGCCAGTGATCAAAGCAACTTTTCCTACGAACTGACTCATAGAGTTCTCCCTCCTTGAACTTCTTAGATCATTGTTGATGAAGCGGCGGTTGATGATCTTGGCCACCGGCCCCTTTGTTCTATCGCTTGATCACCAGGGCAACGCCTCGCCCATATGAAAGTATCCGCCGGTCGGCCCGTCGTCCGGGAGCGTTGCCAGCCAGGCGCTTGTCTTTCCGCCTTCACTCAATTCAAGGTCGGCTGCTTCGCCACCCAACTCTGTCTTCACCCACCCGGGATGCGCAGAGTTGACTTTGATCCGCGTGTTGAGCAGCGCATCAGCGAGATAGATCGTGAATGCGTTGATTGCCGTTTTCGAGGCTCCATAAGCAAAGTATTTGTAACCTGCCGCGCTTGAGGTCGGGTCTGCCTGCAATGTGAGGGAACCCAGTATGCTCGAGACGTTTACTATACGGCCCGACGGAGCCCGACGGATCAACGGGAGCAGAGTTTGGGTGAGCGCGAAGACACCGAAGAAATTGACGTCGAAGGTCCTGCGTAGCAGGTCGATCGACGTAGTGCTTGTTGTGTTGGTTTTTCCCAGCTCCGAAGCCGAGCCTTCAAACCCCACGCCGGCATTGTTGATGAGAATGTCGAGCCTTCCATAACGCTCTTCGAAGTATCGGTAGACGGAAAGATGATGCTCGTTTTTCAGCACGTCAAACTCCTGCGCGTCCGCGTCAATGCCCGAACGCTTCAGCTCTCGCGCCGCGACTTGTCCGTTATCGTAGTCACGAGCGCCGAGAACCACAGCGATATCTTTTTGTCCTAGTTCGCGCGCCGTCTCCAGTCCGATGCCTCGATTGGCTCCCGTAATGAATGCAACCCTCTTGTTGGTGATCATATCGACTTCCTTCCCCGTCGTTTTTGTCATGTATCGTTTTTGTCAGTACGTTGCTGTTCTTATCCTGGACTTGCCGACCAGATTTTTGACATGATTCAAGACATGAGCAGTGCTACGGAACTGCCCAAAATCACTTCTCCGGCACGGTGCAGGGCCATTTCCAGCGCACTGTAAACGCTTGTCGCTCCTATTTTTTCTTTTGGCGAGACCTTGCTTCCCAACACTCTACCTCAATGAACATACTCCCTTCGGTCTGAGTAGACGCAATTGCCGAGTGCAGTTCGATGGATCTCTAGGCCAGCTGCGGCCATGGTGCGCGGAAGGGCGGCTTAAGAACTACAGGACAAGGAAATCTCGATATGATTTTCAACAACTTTCCTCTATTCATCAGGTAAGGGAAGATGGATTTGTTTCGAATGGTAAGCACGACCAAATTAATCTTCTCATCTTCGATGACTCGTAAGATTGTTTCCGCCTTTTTCCCCAGCATCACCTTTCTGCTGATTGTCAGCTGGCCCGGGGTTTTGACGACTTTCTCGATGAAATGATAAAGATCCAATGCTTTCTCACTAAGTAATCGGTCTACCGAAATACGAGCCGGCCGATTCAACATCGGCGCTCCTTCCGCAACGGCGAGTAAGTCATAAAAATTATTGGCATCCTTTTTTTGTGTCACATATAGCACTACGAGTTCAGCTTCCGTTTCCTGAGCCAGCGAAACTGCATACTTAAGGTCGTTGGCTGATTCCTCCGAGAAATCAACGGGAACAAGAATCTTTTGAAGTGCACTCATAAAAAATAGTCTCCTTGGCTAACTTAGAACCACGACTCATCGAGAGAAGATGGTTCGGATGTTTGAGCGTAGCACCCGCGTGCAGCCGCGGCGTTTTTCGAATTACTCGATGGAACTGGAGCAACGCATATGCCAGACCAGATTAATGTGCGGAACCTCCAAAAACGTTCGTATCAGGCGAGTTTCATATGTTGCAGTTTGGTTTCGGACGATTTGTGACGACGATCGTTGCCGACATACCGGCAATGCGTCGGAATGTCGACTCGCTGCGGTAAGCAAAGCCCATTTTTTTATCGGTAATTGAAAAGTTGTGCGCTTACCTGAGTCGAGCGATGGCCGCGATGATTCAGTTTCCTTGGAAGGGCTGAGAGTAGCGATCCGGAGTTCGAGAAGGAATATCTGTCATACCTAATGAGGTGGAAGAACTCGTCGGAGAACTTCCGCGCGATACAGAAATCATCGCGCTTCTCACGGCAGAATCAGCGACGAATGTATGATTGCAAGGCCTGGCCCTGTAATTGCTCCGCTACATTGTTTTAAGAACAATCACCGAAGGAGTTTCTTCCCTCAGCACGCCGAGTTGCCGTTTCCGCAACCAAGCTTTGAGCAACAATCGCTGGATAGCGAGCGAATCCGGCCGGACGTGGCGGGAAGAAGCCTTTGCAAGAGAACTGAGAGCGGTTTTGGCACTGCAGGAAGAAGAAAGCGAAACTATTTTATCCAGAACTACTAGATGACTGGGCGTCAAACTGGAGTTGACGGCTCAGGAGGGCAAAGCGATGGAAAATGATGAAAAACCAATACGCGATTACTCAGAGGGAGTAGTTGTCGTTCGGCCTAAAGTTGAAACTATGTCACGCCAGCGGTTGCCGTACTATGTCGGAATATCCGAAGTTACAGCCGGCGCGAAAAATATTTCCATGAATTTGATTATCATCCCTCCGGCGGGCGCTGCCGAGCCGCACGTGCACAAGGGCTATGAAACCGCCATTTACTTGCTCAAAGGTCGGGCGGATACGCGTTACGGCGAGCAGTTAGAGAATTCGGTTATCTGTGAAGCGGGAGATTTCATTTATATCAAAGCCGACGTGCCGCACAAACCTATCAATCTCAGCGCCACCGAACCGGTCCTGGCTCTCGTCGCACGCAATGATGCCAACGAGCAAGAACATGTTGTCACCTATCGCGGATAAGCTGTCGACCTGAAGTCAGAGCGGAATCGTATTCCATGAGCAGTCCGCAGCGCGGAGGATTGTTGAGAAAGCGGGTCCTATGTTTCACCCAGTTGAGCCGGGAGTACGGCCTGAAATTTCCTTTTGTATCGACAGATGCTGCCGAAAATTTGCGGAGAGCGAATGCCGATTGCCTGTGCGGCCAGGCTGCGCAATGCGGCAATTAGACAGCTAATAGACAAATACAGCCGACAGTTCATAAAGGGCTGTCGTGTGCTTAGAGCTAGGAGTTATCATGAAAATCGGTTTTGTAAGTATGCCCATTGTCGGTCACCTGAATCCGATGACTACCCTCGCCCGCAGGCTGCAATCCCGGGGACATGAGATTGTTTTCATCGGTGTTCCGGATGTAGAACCTTTCGCTCATGCAGCGGGTCTGAAGTTCGTACCTTATTGTGAAAGCGAATATCCGGTAGGTTCCGTTGCCAAGCTTTACGCACCTGTAGCCAATCTGCAGGGCCTGGAGGTGACGCGTTGGAGCATCCGCGAAGGGTTGACCGGTCTCTTTACCGCAGCTTCGAAACATTTGCCCACGAAACTCGCGGAGACCGGTGTTGAGGCGTTAGTGATCGACACCATACACGCCTTCCTTGAACTCGTCCCGATGAGCTTGGGCATGCCTTATGCGCAGGTCTGGAACGTCCTTCACATTGATCTCTCAGGAGCGACTCCGCCCTGTTTTTTCAGTTGGCCGCACGAGAGCACCCCAGAAGCGGTCGCCAGAAATCTCGAGGGAGTTAAGGTCGCTAGCGAGATTTTTGCGCCAGTCGTACCACTTGCGATGTCGTACGCCGAGAAAATGGGTCTACAGATAGATTGGAGTGATTCTAGCGCGACTACCTCCAAGCTGGCGGTGATTACGCAGACGCCGAAGGAGTTCGACTTTGCCGGGATCACTTGGCCTGCTCAGTTTCATTACACGGGTCCTTTTAACGATAGTGAAGGCAGAGAGCGGATAGCCTTTCCATGGGAGAAGCTAACCGGTAGCCCTTTGGTTTATGCGGCCATGGGAACGCTCGTTAACGGGTTGAAGCACGTCTACAAAACCATTCTTAATGCGACGGCACAGCTTCCGGAGATTCAGGTTGTGCTTTCCGTAGGGGAGAATGTCAAAATTGATGACCTTGGGACCATTCCATCGAATGCAATCGTTGTTCGCACAGCTCCTCAGATTGAATTGCTAAAGCGTGCAGCGCTTTGTATCACGCATGCGGGCCTCAATACAGCTCTCGAGTCGCTGGGACAAGGAGTCCCTATGGTGGCAATCCCAATTGGTTATGACCAACCCGGTGTTGCTGCTCGTATTGCGCATCACGGAGTGGGCGAGTTCCTGGAGATAGAAGATTTGGCAGTGGAACGCCTCCGACATTTGATTGAGGGAGTTTTGGACAATCCGAGATATCGCGATAAGGCTCGTTGGTTCCAGAAGGTGATTACACAGAAGCGCGGCCTCGACGTAGCCGCCAAAGTAATCGAACGAGCATTCAATCGCTATTATAGAGTGGGCGTGAATTCCTCGCTGCCAGCAATAGGCCGGGAAGGTGTGACCCATGAAACACGTTCCCAAAGAATCTAGTTACTATCATCAAGCAAGTAACGAGCGCGCTTTCACCACAACCAATTCCCGCGTCAAAAGTACACTTGGGTAACTATCAGAATGCAAGTCATAACGAGAGCCGATACTCATCAGATGACGATGGTCGGCCGGCGCGTTCCGTCATATCCTCCGCCTGTCGAGTCGCAGATTCCCGATGATCCAACGGATTGAAGATTCCAGCCTCGAATCAAAGCTGGCTTTGCTCGAAGGAGAATGTAAACGACGAACGACGGCCGGCCAAAGTACTGCGGGGGGCTGCAATTGGTCTGAGTAATGATTTATTAATGCACGACTCAATTGTCCCTTCTTTGGGTGTCCGTCAAACCGGGGCTAGCTCAGTGTGACCCCCGTCATACCAATCGCTTGTGCCAGACCGTAAAATCGCAGTCGGTAGCTAATTCAGCGAATTTGTCGGGATATAATTTCTCAAACGATTCGACTCACTGCGGTTCATAGCCGATTTTCCGATACCATTTCTTCAAGAACTCCTTGCTCGGGTGATTCCAGCGGCGCGGCGTCAATAGTGCCAGCTGCATCGTTGCACAGTCCATGCGCTTGGCCCATTGTTCGGCCGCTTTTATTAGCGCAGAGCCGACTCCCTTTTCCCTATGATTCACGTCGGAAACCAGCATGCCAAATTCTCCGATCCTTCCACTCATTAGATTGACGCTCACGGAGCCAACCACCACGCCGCCGATTAGTTGTCTCTCTTTCAACAGTCGCCTAACTGCATCGGGAGTCGTGCGGGTTTCTTTGCGCTTCCACATGCCGGATTCCGCAGTCGCTTTTCACGGGTTTGATGGTAGGTCGGAGACGTTCCAGCCGCCACCCAAGGCCTGGACGAGGAGCACGGCAGCGGTCATGCGCTGGCCGAGGATCTGGACTGCAGTCGTCTCGTTCGTCAGAGCGATTGTCTGCGCTGTAACCACGTTGAGATAGCTGACCGTGCCCGCCTTGTATTGGTCCATCGTCAAGACGACGGACTTTTCCGCCGCCTTTACCGCTTCGTTCTGCACCCCAGCTTCTTCCTCGAGGATACGCAGCGCAGCGAGATTGTCCTCCACCCCCTGGAAGGCGCTCAGCGCGGTCTGCCGATAGGTTGCGACGGTCGCATCGTAAGCCGCCCGCGCGAAGTCGGTTTGGGCCCGCCGCAGGCCACCGTCGAATACGGTCTCCGAAATGGATGCCCCCACCGACCAGAAGCGACTCGCCGCCGTGGCCAGTTTCGCCAGGCTCGAGCTCTCCAAGCCAAGCGAGGCGCTGAGCGTGACCGTTGGGTAAAACGCAGCTTCGGCAACGCCGATCTGTGCATTCGCAGCCGCAACGCTCCGCTCGGAGGCAGCGATGTCCGGCCGGCGCTCGAGCAACTCAGAGGGCACGCCGACGGGAATCTCCGGCGGTGTACCTGCAAGGGGCGTGGCCGGAATGGAAAAATCGGAGGCCGGTTTCCCAATCAGCACCGCGATCGCGTGCTCGAGCTGCGCGCGCTGGACGCCCACATTGATGAGCTGGGCCTGCGTAGTCTTGAGCTGGGTCTCCGCCTGTAGCACGTCCGCCTCGGAGTCCACTCCTTGGCTATACAGTCCCTCGGTGAGATCTAGGGACTTCTGAAAGGCAGCGACTGTCTCTGTCAGGAGCTGTTTCTGCGCATCGAGCTCGCGCAATAGAAAGTAATTCTGTGCCAAAGCCCCCTGAGCGCTCAGGCGCGCGGCCTCCACGTCTCCAGCGCTCGCCTGAGCGTTCGCCTGGTTGGACTCCACCGTGCGGCGAATTCGACCCCAGACGTCGATCTCCCACGATACGTCGAGAGGCAATGAATAGTTGGAAATGGCAGTCCTCGGCGACGCTGGACCTCCCCCGGTGGTAGTCGATGAGCTCGATCGGTTGGCGCCGATGCCGATCGTCGCCGTCGGAAAGTAACTAGAGCGGGCCTCACGCACCAGCGCCTGAGCCTCGCGGTACTGTGCCTCCGCCACGGCGAGGTTCTGGTTCGAGATGCTGACCTGAGTAACCAACGCGTTCAGCTGGGGATCACCGAAGATTTCCCACCAAGCGCCGCGGATCAGGTCGTCCTTTGGCTGCGCGACTCTCCAGCCGTCGATCTCTTTGTAAGCATCGGGCGTGATGACCGTAGGCCGCACGTAGTCCGGCCCCACTACCATGCAGGCGCTCAAGGGCATCAGCATGGCCGCTACGATCGCTGGGGCGAAACGGCGATGTTTCAGCGCGGCGCACAATATTTTCTGCATGCAACCCATTGATCACAATTCCGGCGCTGCTTCTGGGCGCCATCGGTCGCGCAAGTTCTGTCGGCGGCGTTCGAACCACAGCCTACAGCGGTCAAGATAGAGATACACCACCGGCGTGGTGTACAAGGTGAGCATCTGGCTCACGATCAGGCCGCCGACGATGGCGATGCCGAGCGGCCGGCGCAGCTCCGACCCTACTCCCGTGCCCAAAGCCAAGGGCAGCGCTCCTAAGAGCGCCGCCATCGTGGTCATCATGATCGGCCGAAAGCGCAACAGGCATGCTTGATAGATCGCCTCCTGCGGGCTCTTGCCTTCCTGCCGCTCCGCCTCGAGCGCGAAATCGATCATCATGATCGCGTTCTTCTTCACGATCCCAATTAAGAGGATGATGCCGATCAGAGCGATCACACTCAGATCGGTGCGGCAGATCAACAGCGCGAGGACTGCGCCCATGCCCGCCGACGGCAGAGTCGATAGAATCGTGATCGGGTGAATGTAGCTTTCATAGAGAATACCCAGCACGATGTAGACTGCCATCAGCGCCGCAACAATCAGGATGGGTTGACTCGCCAGCGATGCCTGGAATGCCTCCAAGGTTCCCGAAAAACTGCCGTGAATTGTCGCCGGCATTCCCATACTCTGTTCCATGTCATGGATGCGGCTTACGGCATCACTGAGGGCGAGACCGGGCGTAAGATTGAACGACAAGGTCACCGAGGGAAACTGTCCCTGATGGTTCACCGCAAGCGGCGCCGTAGTTGGCTCGTAATGGGTGAATGCGCTTAACGGAACTACGCCGCCGTTAGCCGCGCGAACGTAGATCTGTTTCAGTCCTTCCGGGCTTTGCCAGAACTCTGGTGCCACTTCCATGACAACGTGGTACTGGTTCAATTGTGTGAACATCGTCGATACCTGGCGTTGCCCGAAGGCATCGGAGAGAGTGTCATCAATCATCTGCGGCGTGATTCCTAATCTCGATGCCGTCAAACGGTCGTATACGAGTGATGCCTGAAGGCCGTTGTTCTGTTGATCGCTGCTGACGTCCGCCAGGCCGGGGAGCTTCCTCATTTGTTGGAGGAGAGTGGGCCCCCATCGGGTCAAATCCTCAAGATTATCGCTCTGAATCGTGTATTGATATTGCGCGTTCCCCAGCCTGGCTCCGATGCGCAAGTCTTGCACCCCTTGCAGATAGAGCGCCGCTCCCGGCACCGTCGCCAGTTTTGGCCGCAAACGATTGATCAGTTGATCTGCGCTGACGTTGCGCTCCTCGAGCGGCTTCAACGCCATAAATACTCTGCCGGTATTCGTCGTCGTGCCTGCCCCGCTGCCTGTAAAGGCCATCACGTTGGCTACGGCCGGATCAGCTCTAACAATGTCTACAAAGCGCGTAATCCTTTGCCGCATCGCCTGAAAGGACGTATCTTGGACACCCTGAATGCCTCCAATGATGCGCCCGGTATCCTGCTGCGGAAAAAATCCTTTAGGCACAATGATGAGGAGATAGACATTCACGCCGATCGTGAGCAGGAGAACACCCAGCGTCAAGGCCGCGTGGCGCAGGACCCATGCAAGGCTGTGTTCGTACAGGCGCAATACCCAAAGGAAAACTTCCTCGCTCGCCCGATAGAGTCTGCCGTGATCTTCCTCGCGCTGGTGCTTGAGAAGCCTGGCGCACATCATGGGAGTGGTGGTCAATGAAACGACGAGCGAAACGAAAATGGCAGTCGAGAGGGTGACGGCAAATTCGCGGAACAAGCGCCCGACGATGCCACCCATCAGCAAGATCGGAATGAATACGGCAACCAGCGAGATGCTGATGGACAGTACCGTGAAGCCGATTTCTTGAGCTCCTTTCAACGCGGCTTCCATCGGTCGCATTCCCTGCTCGAGATGCCGGGTGACGTTTTCGATGACGACAATCGCGTCATCGACGACGAAGCCGGTTGAAATCGTGAGCGCCATCAACGACAGGTTGTCGAGACTGTAACCACACAAATACATCACCCCGAAGGTGCCGATTAACGAGACCGGGACCACCACGCTTGGAATAAGCGTGGCGCGGACATTTCTGAGAAAGATGAACACGACGATAATGACGAGCCCAATCGAGATAAGCAGCGTCTGCTCCACGTCATGCACGGATGCCCGGATCGTGGTCGTCTGATCGAGGACAACCGTGAGATCGATCGCTGCAGGAATGGCAGCCTTGAGCTGCGGAAGGGCCTCCCGCACGCGGTCCACGGTAGCGATGATATTCGCCCCCGGCTCGCGAGAAATAACCACCAGCACGGACGGCTTTCCATTGGTTATTCCGGCCGCTCGTAAGTCTTCCACCGAATCCCGTACGTTGGCGACATCCGACAACTTGAGGGCAGCGCCATTCTGATAGCTGACGATCAGCGGCTTATAGGCGTCGGCCTTGAGGAGCTGGTCGTTCGCCGCCAGATCCGACGTGGTCGTATCATCCGCTATCCGTCCCTTCGGCCGATTGGCATTCTGTACGCTCAACATGTTGCGAATATCCTCCAGGCCGAGCCCGTACTTGTTCAACGCGGTGGGATTCACCTCTACCCTCACAGCAGGCAACGAACTGCCACCGACAGTGACTTGCCCGACTCCGTCTATCTGCGACAGCTTCTGCTGCAAGATCGTCGAGGCCACATCATAGAGGCGGCCGGGATCGTAGACGTCCGACGTCAGCGCCACAATCATAATTGGCGCATCTGCCGGATTGACCTTTCGATACGTCGGATTGTTCGGCAGATCAGTCGGCAGATAGCCACGAGCGGCATTGATGGCGGCTTCAATGTCTCTCGCCGCCGCGTCGATATTTCGGTTCAAGTCGAACTGCAGTGTGATCGCAGTCGCGCCGAGAGAGCTCGTTGAGGTCATTTCCGTCACACCGGCGACGCGCCCAAACTGCCGCTCCAGCGGTGCCGCGACCGAGGAAGCCATGGTCTCGGGACTTGCTCCCGGAAAAGCCGCTGCCACCGTAATGGTGGGGAAGTCAATCTGGGGCAGCGGCGATACCGGCAGGACCGTGAAGGCGACGGCCCCCGCCAGGGCAATTGCCGCGGTCAGTAAAACGGTCGCCACGGGCCGGTGAATGAATGGGGCGGAAAGGCTCATGGCTACTCCGTTGGAACGGGCTCTGCCCCTTCTTTGCCGACGCGAAACTTTGAGGTTTTCATGGCAAGCCGGTCGAAGAAGATGTAAATGACCGGCGTCGTGTACAGGGTAAGGATTTGGCTCAGGAGCAGTCCGCCCACGATGGTGATGCCGAGGGGCCGGCGCAATTCCGAACCGATCCCGGAACCGAGAGCCAGCGGCAGACTCCCCAGGAGAGCGGCCAGGGTGGTCATCATGATGGGACGAAAGCGCAGCAGACACGCCTGATAAATCGCGTCCACCGGGCCTTTGCCCCCATGGCGCTGAGCGTCGAGGGCAAAATCGATCATCATGATCGCGTTCTTTTTCACGATGCCGATCAGCAGGATAATGCCGATGAGCGCAACGACGCTCAGTTCCGAGCGGCAGATCAGCAGTGCTAGAATCGCGCCCACCCCGGCCGAGGGCAGGGTGGACAGAATCGTGATCGGGTGGATGTAGCTCTCATAAAGAACCCCGAGCACGATGTAGACGGTCACCAGCGCTGCCAAAATGAGCACTGGCTCATTGGCCAGCGAGGCTTGAAACGCTTGTGCCGTGCCTTGAAATGCCGCCTGGATGCTTAGCGGCATGCCAAGCTCCTTGCGCGTCTGCTCAATCGCATTCGTGGCCTCTCCCAAAGAGGCGCCGGGAGCGAGATTGAATGAAATGGTGACGACAGGGAATTGCCCCTGATGGTTGATGGCAAGGGGCGCGGTACCCGACTCAAAATGAGTAAACGTGCTGAGAGGTACGGCCGCTCCATTTATGTTGGAGGTGGTAGGAATACTCGTTGTCGTGCTGGGCGCGGATGAGCCTACCGTTGCCGCCGCTGAAGTCGAAGGTCCAATCGCGACCGACGCGTTCGAACCGGTAGCCGGTGGTGATGTCGGAGCTGTGGCTGAGGAACGGACATAGATCTCTTCCAATTTGGCCGGATTCTGCTGGAGCTCCGGCAGGGCTTCCAGCACCACGTGATATTGATTCAACTGTGTGAACAAGGTTGAGACCTGGCGTTGACCGAAGGCGTCGTAGAGGGCGTCGTCGATCATCTGTGGCGTGATCCCTAACCGGGAAGCGGTCACCCGGTCGATGACAAGCGCCGCTTGCAAACCCTCTGTCTGCTGATCGGTGGCGACATCGCGGAGCTGAGGCAGCGCCTTGAGCTTGTCGACCAGCCGCGCGGTCCATAGGCTCAACTCATTCGCGTCGGGATCTTCCAGCGTGTACTGATACTGCGTTCGGCTGATCCGATCCTCAATGGTCAAATCCTGCACCGGCTGCATGTACAACCTGATGTCCGCGACGTTCGCCAACGCCGGCTGCAACCGGCGCATTACCTCAGTCGCGTTTAGTCTGCGCTCGGCCAGCGGCTTGAGATTGATGAGAATGCGCCCGCTATTAAGGGTGGTGTTGATGCCATCCGCACCGATGAACGAGGAAAGACTCTCCACCGCGGGATCCTTGAGAATGACTTGAGCGAGGGCTTGCTGTCTCTGGGCCATCGCAGGAAAGGAAGTGGTCTGGGGCGCTTCGGAAATGCCCTGGATCACACCGGTATCCTGCACCGGGAAAAACCCTTTCGGGACGATGATGTAAAGCCACGCGGTAAGCGCGAGCGTGGCCGCCGCCACCAATAGAGTCGCGGTCTGGTATCGCAGTACCCACCGGAGAGTTTTGCCATAAAACTCGATGATACTGTCGAATGCGCGCTCCGATGCCCGGTAAAGGCGTCCCTGCTGGCTCGAGGATTTGTGCCGCAACAACTTAGAGCACATCATGGGAGTGAGGGTCAGTGAGACCACTGCAGAGACAAGAATGGTGACGCTGAGGGTAATCGCAAATTCCCGGAACAGGCGCCCGACGATGTCCCCCATGAACAGCAACGGTATCAATACGGCAATCAGCGAAACCGTCAGCGATACAATGGTAAACCCGATTTGCTCCGCTCCCTTCAGCGCCGCCGCCAGCGGCTTCTCGCCCTCTTCGATGTAACGAACGATGTTCTCAATCATGACGATCGCGTCATCGACAACGAAACCTGTCGAGATCGTCAACGCCATGAGCGTCAGGTTGTTGAGGCTGTAGCCGAGCAGATACATCACGGCAAACGTGCCCACGAGAGACAGCGGTACCACAACACTTGGAATGATCGTCGCCGCGACATTCCGTAAGAAGAGAAAAATCACCAGCACCACGAGCGTTACGGTCAACATGAGCTCGAACTGGACGTCCTCGACCGACGCGCGAATGGTCGAGGTGCGATCCGTCAGAACCGAGACCTGAATGGACGAGGGCAGCGTACTGTTCAGTTGCGGCAAGAGCGTTTTGATGCGATCGACAACCTGAATGATATTGGCGCCGGGCTGGCGCTGGATATTGACGATGACCGCCGGGACGTTGTTCATCCATGCGGCCTGGTTTACATTCTCGACCCCATCCATCACCGTTGCCACATCCGACAGCATGACGGGCGCGCCATTGCGAAAGGCGACCACAACCGACCGGTACTCATCGCTCGTCAACAACTGATCATTGGCGCCGACTTGGTACGACTGGTGCGGCCCATCAAAGTTGCCCTTGGGGCGATTGATGCTTGTCTGCTGCAGCGCCGTGCGCACATCCTCCAAGTTGACGCCGTACGATGAGAGCGCCGTGGGATTGGCTTGAACCCGAACAGCGGGCTTCTGGCCACCACTGATGGTCACCAGTCCGACACCGGGCAACTGTGAGATCTTCTGAGCAAGGCGTGTATCTGCCAGGTCCTGTACCTTCGACAGCGGCATGGAATTCGATGTCAACGCCAAGGTCAGAACCGGCGTATCCGCCGGGTTCGTTTTGCTGTAGATGGGCGGACTGGGAAGATCGCTGGGCAGAAAGGTCTGCGCTGCATTGATCGCCGCCTGTACCTCTTGCGCCGCCACATCGATATCGAGGTTAAGCGAGAACTGTAACGTGATGACCGAGCTTCCGCCCGAGCTCGTCGAGGTCATCTGGTTTAGACCCGGTACCTGACCGAACTGCCTCTCGAGCGGCGCGGTAACACCGGAGGCCATGACATCCGGACTCGCTCCGGGGAAAAAAGTCAGCACCTGGATCGTCGGGTAGTCGACCTCTGGCAGCGCCGAAACAGGCAATTGCAGATAGCCTGCGATGCCGACGAGTAGAATGGCTGCCATTAGCAACGACGTCGCGACCGGCCGGAGAATGAACGGACGAGAAGGACTCACGCCCCGGTCCCGCCGTGCGCATTCGCCGACGGATCTCGCGCGGCTATCTTGACTCCGTCGCGCAGCCTGTCGAAATTGTCGGCCGCAATGACATCGCCGGCCTTCAATCCCTCTACTGCCGTCATATCGCCATTGGTTGTGCCCACCGATACCTTCTGCATCGCCACGGTTTGATCGGGCTTGACCAAGTACACAAACGCGCCCTGAGCGTTGCGCTGAATGGCCTGCGTCGGAATCAACGTGGCCTCGTGTTGCGTTTCCACCAGGAGTCTCGCGTTTACGAACTGGTTGGGGAAAAGAGCGTTGTCGTCGTTGGGAAAGAGCGCTTTCAGCCTGACCGTGCCGGTGGTCGCGTCGATTTGATTATCGACCGTCAATAAGTATCCGGTGGCAAGGCGGCGTTGCAGCGCGCGGTCATACGCTTCGACCGGCAGCCGGACGCCGCGCTTCAGCTTGTCGAGCAGGGACGGAATGTTGTCTTCTGGAATAGTAAACACAACGGTGATCGGTTGGAGCTGCGTGATCACAACCAGGCCAGTGGTGTCAGTCGTTTGCACGAAGTTCCCTTGATCCACCAGGCGCAGCCCGACCCGCCCGCCGACCGGCGCGGTGATGCGGGTGTAGATAAGCTGCACTTTGACGCCCTCGATCAGTCCCTGATCGTTTTTAACGGTGCCTTCGAGCTGGTGCACAAGGGATACTTGCGTATCGTATTGTTGCCGTGGAATTGCATTCTGCTGGACGAGCACTGTGAAACGCTGGAGATCGAGGCGCGCGTTGTCCAGCAGAGCCTGGTCACGCGCCAGCTGTCCCTCGAACTCGGTCAGCTGGGCCTGGAGTGGGCGCGGGTCGATTTCAGCCAGCAAGTCGCCGGCACGAACGATTTGGCCCTCCTTATAACGGACACTCATCAGCTGCCCGTTGACCTGAGTCTTGACTGTCACAGTGTTGAGCGGGGTAACAGAGCCGAGGCCGTTGAGGTAGACGGGGATGGAACCGGTTTTTGCTGCTACTGTGGCAACCGGGACGCTTGGCGCGCCGGAAACCGGCCCTTGGGATGCGGCGCGCGATTGGGCTCCGCCGGAATTGCTCCAGAAAACGTAGGCAATCACTGCCGCTAGACAGACCGCCAACAAACCAATCTTCCAGTGTCTGAGCAACGTGAGGGAACGCGTCCGCTTTGGAAAGTCGTTCTTTTCAGTTTCTTGCATCAACTTCTCAGTCATCGTGTTGGTAAGGGCAAATCCTGTTCCAATGCGCCGCCGCACCGGCTCTGGTCAATCCTCATGCAAGCTCACGAATTGACTCGGCCAGCGATCCTCATAATGACTTCGCAAAAAGAAAACTGACGTTACTCAGTCGTCATTTTGACGTCCGTCGATATGACGACTCGGGCCATCGTCCAGTCCATAATTAATCGCAATTAATCGCGTCGGGCGCTCAGAAATATCTTGCCGTTGGATGGCATACGGATTGCCCTTTGAAGTCATTATCTGGAGGCGCCGAAAAGGAGGAATTCGCAAATGATCAACGGAATCCAAAAGGGCATGAGATGTCACACCACGAAAGAGATCAGAACCCACGGGGGGCGGCTCGGGAGATTCACCGAGGGGACCATTCAGGGCGTCATCGATAACCTTGGGCGTCAGCTTATTAGCGTCGCATGGGACAGTGGTGTTAGCACGTACGTCTTTGTCAACGAGATTGAAATCAAAACTCGCGTCGAATCAGAGGTCAGCTCCTTCTAGCTAGAAAACCGTCAAGGTGAAGCAGCAAGGAGCGAACGCCGTGCAACCGGGACGACAGGTGCGCTCAAAAACCGCCACGACAACCTATCATGAAGTACACTGCGTTTTTAATTTTCCTACTTCTCGTCGCGATTTCTGGATGCTCGGTGCTACATAACAGTGAGACCTACTATCTGGAGCATCCTCGGGGGGGCCCCATTCATTGGCGTGAGTACGAAGATTGAAATCTGCTACGAGACAAATCTGACAGATCATCGATTCTCTGACGTGATATCCGCGACAGTGATCCTCGATGCCAAGACACCCCGTCGCAAATAATTCGTGCGATTTGGATCGCCGCAGTCGCTTCGGCGGTCTTCAATCTTTTCGGGGAAAGATAATTGTCGGCTGGAGGCAATGGTCTGAAGGAGGGTCGTTACTCCCCCCTCCAACCATTACTGCAATAGTCCAGTTTTAGTAGTCGTTCTCCATGCGGTGTTCTCGTTCCAATTTTTGCTCTTGCGCCTGATCTTGCCCGACCGGACTCTCAGTGCACGGTCCGTAGTAGTCGATGACATCTCCTGACTTCTTGCTTTTGAGCGTCGAGTCGTCGTCAGCCAAACTCTTTCCTTCTATCGCGGGAAACTTCTCATGACAGTAGCTGCCCGGCACCTCTTCGGTCTTAGAAATAGTACCGTCGGCGGCTAGAGCTGTACCACTCGCTATGATGTTACCTAGAAGAATCAGAGCGGCTAAAAGTGATTTTGCGTTTTTCATTTGATTCACCTCCTTTCGTTATTGTTGAAGGATCCTAAGCGCAATCGATATGCCACCCGCTATCAATGTCGAGAAAACGCTTATGGATAGCAGGGTGAAGTTATGGTGATCTCGCAA
>Ga0193716_1000612_pt1 | contig 21781 bp, 18 predicted proteins | sample U2c1metaG_FD_145901 | JGI IMG/M metagenome (GOLD analysis project Ga0193716, IMG submission 145901) | Soil microbial communities from a riparian zone of the East river system, Colorado, United States - U2c1 | ecosystem: Environmental > Terrestrial > Soil > Riparian zone | place: USA: East River...
GGGAGACAACGTCAGTCACGTTTGCCATCTTGGCGGCATGCTGGTCGGTTATCTGTACTTGCGCCGGGATTCCTATCTCTATCGCGTGCGCAATTCGGTCTCGGACTGGAAGTATCAGCGCAACCGGAAAAAATTTGAAGTTTTCATGAAGAAAGAAAAAAACGATCCGCCATCCCGCCCCGACAATTGGATCAACTGAAAGCAGCTCCGGGCCTTACTGCGAGAAATGACCGAAGTTCACTGGTCGCTCAGGATTGCATGGCGTGGAGAAACATTTCTTCGGGAATATTCGCGCCGGTCACCAGCAGGACGACCGTTTTTCCGGCGTGGGCCGGCGCCGCCTGCAGGAGGGCCGCGGTACTTGCTGCGCCCGAAGGCTCGCAGCGCAAGCGTTCCTGCACTTCGAGCTGTTTGACGGCGGAGAGCATTTCTTCATCGGTGACCAGCAGAAACTCGTCCACGGTTTTTCTGATCTCGCGCACATTTTCTTCCCTGGCCTCGCGAACCGCCAAACCATCGGCAATGGTATCGCTGGCATCGGTGGAAATTCCGTGGCCTTTGGCAAAACCCAGGGCATAGGCGGGTGCCCGCTTGGCCTGAACACCGATGACCCGGACGTCCGGCCGCGCGGCCTTCAGTGAAAAAGAAACCCCTTGAATCAGGGTACTGTCTCCCACGGGAACAAAAACGACATCCACCTCCGGAACCTGCTCCATGATTTCAGATCCGATCGTTGCCGTGCCCGGCAGCATTTCGGTTTCAACTCCGTCCACCAGATTGAACCAGCCCGATTCTTCCGCGAATCGGGCCGCGTACTGGCGCGTCTCTTCCAGATATTTCCCCACTTCCACAATCTCCGCGCCTTGTTGCTCGATGCGGGCCCGCTTGGCCGGATTGGGATTCTCGGGCAGAAAGACCTTGGCCGGGAGTCCCATCTGCCGGGCCGCAAAAGCTGTGGCGGCCCCGTGATTTCCAGTGCTGCTGGTCACCACGCCGGCCATGGGAATGCGTTCCAGCCGGCGCTGAATCGCGTGATACGCGCCGCGCACCTTGAAAGAACCAGTTGGTCCTTCACATTCAAGTTTCAGGAATACCCGTGCGTTTGCGGCATCGGAAAGAAATTTCGAGAGAACCATGCGACTGGTAGGAACGATATTTTTGAGCAGTTCGCGTGCAGCGCGTACTGCTTCAATCGTGATTCGGGAAGCTTCCGCCGCCATCAGACACCGCCAATGATGTGAAACTTCATGAAATTCGTCGTCCCGCGCACACCCATCGGCGTGCCCGCGACAATTCCAATCACATCGCCTCGGCGCACCAGTCTTTCTTCCAGGAGCCGTTTTTCTGCTACTTTAGCGAGATTTTCAATGCTGTGCGTGTCCTTGATGTCTTTAGGCAGCACGCCCCAGATCAGCGCCATGCGGCGCCGGGTCTCGGCTTCTGGAGAAAACGCCACGATGGGAACAAGCGGCCGGTAACGAGAGACCAGTCTGGCGGTAAATCCGCTGTGGGTGAATACCGCAATCAATTTCATGTGCAGCTCGCGCGAAGCGTGGCACACCAGTTCGGCCACCGTCTCGGCGACCTTCAGCCGCTCCTGCTGGGTTGAAGGCCGTGGATATTCCCGAATGCTGGCTTCGGCCTCGCCAATAATGCGGGCCATCATCGCCACTGTTTCAACCGGATATTTTCCGGAGGCGGTTTCCGCAGAAAGCATCACCGCATCGGAACCGTCAAAAATCGCGTTGGCCACGTCGGAAGCTTCGGCTCGCGTTGGTCGCGGATTTTCCGTCATCGATTCGAGCATCTGGGTGGCCGTTATGACCGGACGGCGAAACTCCCGGGCGCGCGCAATGATGGTTTTTTGCACCACGGGAACTTTCTCCGGATTCATTTCCACGCCCAAATCGCCGCGCGCCACCATTACGCTGTCCGCCACCCGCAGAATCGCGTCCAGATTTTCAATCGCTTCCGGTTTTTCCAGTTTTGCGATGACCGGCGTGTCTTTTCCGGCGCGCTTGATCAATTGCTTGGCCAGCAGCACGTCTTCCGGATGCCGCACGAAGCTGACCGCGATGTAGTTCGCTCCCTGCTTCAGCGCAAATCGCAAATCTGCTCGGTCCTTGGGAGTAAGCGCGGGCACCCGCAGCTTCACTCCGGGCAGGTTGATGCCCTTGTTTTCACCGAGCGGTCCGCCGTTCACCACGTAGCACACCACTTCTTTTCCGCTCACTTGTTCCACACGCAATTCAATCAGTCCATCAGAAAGCAAAATCCGGTCGCCGCGATGCACCTCTCTCGGAAGGGGGGTGAAGGTGGTATTCACACGCGTTGAATCGCCCAATATCTTGGCGGTGGTAATGACAAATTTTTGACCCGTCCGCAGAATGACCGGGGTTCCCCCGGCCAGAGCTCCGGTACGGATCTTGGGTCCCTGCAGATCGGCAAGAATGGCAATCGTCTTTCCGGCCTTCAAGGCGGCCGCGCGCAGGGTAACAATGTTCTTCGCGTGATCTTCGTGCGTGCCATGCGAAAAATTGAGCCGCGCCACATCCATTCCGGCTTGAATCAAGCGCTCGATAATGCGCGGAGTCCTGCTGGCGGGCCCTATAGTGCAAACGATCTTAGAGTGACGAAATTCCATATTGTTGTTGAGGCAGGTTTAGCCTGGCTTCAGTTTCCCCGGAAGGAGCTTCGCTCGAGATGCGTTTGATCGTAATCTCACGCTACCAAGTTACTTGATTTGCAGGAGAAACTCACTTTGAAATTGAAAATTCTCCGACAATTCTTGCGAGCACTGCGACGCCTTTCGCAAAGGAGGTGAGCGGAATCCGCTCGTCATCCCCGTGCATGCGCCGTTCATCCTCATCACTCAAAGAAAATGGCTTGACGCCGTAGGCCTGCACATTGTGCAGCCGGAGTTGCGCGGAATCGGTGGCTCCCGTGGATTGAAACGGAAGCACCGGGGCGCCGGCAAATTCCTGGGACAGCACTTTGCCGATCGTGGTGTACAGGTCGGACTCCAGGGACGAAGGCGGCGCGGCAAGCCCCGCGTCCGCCTGCACTTCAAAGCGAATGGCTGGATCGTTCACGAGTTTGGTCAAGTCGGCGATGAGCAGATCAATCGTGTTACCGGGTAAAAGTCGGATATTCAGATTGGCCCGGGCTTCGGCCGGGATCACATTGTTCCTTATCCCGGCTGTAAGCATGGTGGGCGCGATGGAATCGCGGATCATCGAGTTCCACAGTGGATTGGCATCGGAAATTACCTTCTGCGCATGGTCTCCGCGATCTGTGGTGTCCAGGGCCCGGATCCATTTGGCAATTTCCGGATCTTCGAGCGGCGCCAGTTGCTCAAAGTAGCGTTTTACAATTGTGGTGAAGTGCACCGGAGCGGAATAGGTTCCGATCTTGGAAATTGCCGCCGCCAGATGCACCACGGCATTCTCTTTGCTTGGTTGAGAAGCGTGGCCGGACGGACCCTTGGCCACCACCGTAACGTTGACGGGAACTTTTTCACTCGCCTGAACGGCAACGTATTGCACTTTGCCACTCTTCTGCACCACACGGCCGCCTTCGTTGATGGCGTAGCCTGCGGCAAATTTGTCCCAATATTTCGCAATCAGAATCTTGATGCTGGCATCTCCGCCCTGTTCTTCGTCCGCTGTCGCGAGGAAAATCACGTCCCGATTCAGGTGCGCGTTGGTCCTTTTCAAGAGAATAAATGCAGCAAGATTTGCCGCCAGCATGCCTTTGTCATCAACGGCCCCACGCCCGTACAGGTAGCCGTCTTTGATGACCGCGGCAAAGGGATCCACCGTCCATTTGGCTCTGTCGACACCGACAACATCCATGTGCGCCACCAGCAGAAGAGCGCGCGAAGGGTCCGCCATGGCCGAGCCGCGCAAGCGCGCGACCAGTGCGCTTCTACCAGGCACGACATCCAGCGTTTCCGAAGGGATGCCTTCCTTTTCAAGAACTCCGGCGAGGTATTTGGCCGTGGCGTGTTCATTGCCGGGCGGGTTGGTGGTGTTGATGCGGATCAGGTCGATGAGCCATCCCTGCGCTTCTCTGGCGATAGCCGAGGTATCCCCGACGGGGGACGGAGTAGGCAAGGCGGTCGTCGAGGCTGCTGTGGGCAACTGCGCTGCAACCGGCAAACTGGCGGCCAACAACAGCGCCGCGATGGTCCAACCCAGGCTGATTCTCCGATTCCAGCTCACAAACCCACCTTCCCCTGCAATTTTTCGACCCAGCAAACGTTTTGCATCGATTCTGCTTCATACTAACATGCGGGTGTCAGTGGCCGGCCGGGGCCGTGGCGTGGAGTTGCTTAAATTCAACGTCTTCCGTTCGACTTTCAAAATGGCGGCATGAATTCCGGCCAGCAGACGAGGCCAGCGGTTCGGGTGAGGGGGAACAGATGAAAGCGCTTTTCGCAACAACGGTACTAGCCTTTGCGGGGATGGCCGCCATAACCCTGGCCTGTCCGCGTCTGACACCAGCGCAGACTCCGGATGGTCCGCAAACGGGATCACAGCCGACCCAAGGCACCACGCCTCCGCCTCCCGCCGCCCCACAGAAAAAACCTGATCAGAGCGGAGCCACCATTTCCGTCGACGTGCCGGTCGTGACCTTGGAAGTGATCGCGACCACCAAGAACGGCGACATTTTAACGGGACTGAAGAAGGAGAATTTCCGCGTTACCGATAACGGCGTTCCGCAGGCCGTCACCAACTTTGGCCCCGTGGAGTCACCCATCACCATGGTGATGCTGCTCGAATTTGGCGGACGCGGGTACGGCTTTTTTTCCGCCTATGCAAGGTACTGGGCGGACGGTCTTTTTCCGTACCTGCAACAGAAGGACTGGATTGCCCTGGAAACCTTTGACATGAAAACGCGGTTGGAAGTGGACTTTACCCAAAACAAGGACGAGGTTCGCTCGGCGATCAATCATCTCTATTTTCCGGGATTCAATGAATCCAATGTTTTCGACGCAATTCTGGAAACCAACGAGCGCCTGAAAGACGTGAAAGGCAAGAAATCAATTCTGCTGCTGGCCAGCGGACGGGATACATTTTCGAAAAACACCCTGGATCAAACGATGAAGAAGCTTCGTCAGAGCGACGTGACAATTTTTGCGGTCGGCTTGGGAAAGGTTTTCACCAACGCGCTGGAGTCCCGCGGCTCAATGGGCTCGAACATCGATTATCTGCAGGCAGAAAATCAGCTGAAGACTTTCGCGCAACAGACCGGCGGATACGCCTGGTTCCCGCAATTTACCGGAGAAATTCCTGGCATCATGCAAAGTGTCGCCGGTTTCCTGCGCCATCAGTACAGCCTCTCCTATTCCCCCACCACGGGAGCGCGCGACGGCAAGTTTCATAAAGTAAAGGTCGATCTTGTCGCACCGGATGGCAGCCCGCTCACCGTCGTCGATCAAAAAGGAAAAAAACAAAAATACGTGGTCTATTCGCGCGAAGGCTACGAAGCTCCCAAAGAAGGAATCGGAAATTAGTTCTGGCAGTGTGCAGAACTCGATCAGCGGGAAAGCAATCGGTCGAACCTTTCAGTAACCTTTCCCAAAATCGACGCGATTAAACAGTTCGCGGCCAGCAAACCAACTCTCCAGTAATTCCAGCAGAACTTCCGTTTGCCTGTCCCACAAACGGTCGCTGATCGCGCTGGTATGGGGCGTGATGAAAAGATTTGGCGCGTGCCAAAGCGGGTCCGCAGGTGGCAGAGGTTCTGATTGTGTCACGTCAACTGCGGCTCCGCCGAGCGATCCACTGGTCAGTGCCTGAATCAGTGCGGCCTCGTCCACCAGCGACCCGCGTCCTACGTTGATAAACCGCGCTCCGGGTTTCATGCGTGAAAATTGCGCGGCGCCGAACAGGTGTTTTGTTTCACTGGTCTCGGGAGCGCAAACAACGACGTAGTCGGCCGCCGGCAACGTTTCGTCTAGTTTTGCTGCGGGGACTATTTCGTCCGCGTGGGCCCGGTCGCCGGTTCCCGAACGCGTTACGCCGCAAACCCGCATGGCAAAAACTCTGGCGCGCTTCGCCAATTCCTGTCCGATCGAGCCGTAGCCGACAATCAGCAGGACGCTGCCATTCAATTCAGTCAAATGCTGGGGCTGGTCCCACAGATACTGCTGCGACCATTGCGACTTGTCTTGTTGCCTCACCGAATCAGGAAAATTGCGCGCCAGCGCAATAATCAGCCCCATGGTATGTTCGGCCATCGGCACGGAGAAAATCCCGCTGGGATTGGTGACCGTGATTCCCGAGTCGCGCAACTCCGGATACATCAACTGCGCCACTCCTGCGGCCGTCGAATGAATCCATTTCAGCTTCCTCGAGTCTGTGAGTTGTTGCGCTCGCAACGAATAGCCGACGAAAATATCCGTGTCTGGAAGTTCCCGGGGCAGGAGATCGTAGTCCGGCAGATGGACCACCCGCATTTCCGGCCAGCGACGGCGAATCTCCTCAGCCATGCGGGCTTTTGGCCGCCATTCCGTAAAAGGGTGCCAAACACAAATTGTTAGTTTCGTTTCGCTAGGTCTGGCGCGGTTCATGCGGCGTTTTACTTTGGAAGGATCCGCAGATCGCTGCCGGTCATATCTGCCGGCTGTTTCTTGCCAAGCGCTCCGAGCATGGTGGGGGCAATGTCACGCAGAGAACCGCCAGGCCGCAGCCGCATGTGTTCGTTTTCACTGACCAAAATAAAGGGCACGGGATTCGTGGTGTGATAGGTGTGTGGTCCGCCGGTGGCAGGATCGATCATCATTTCAGCGTTGCCATGATCGGCAGTGATAATCCACGCGCCGCCGCGCGGTTTCAGCGCCTGGTAGATCCGCGCGAGACCAGCGTCAACGGCTTCGACCGCCTTGATCGCCGGCTCTAGTTTCCCGGAGTGGCCGACCATGTCCGCGTTGGCGTAATTCATGATGATGGCGTCGAAACTCGACGATTCGATCGCCTTCACGACCGTATCGGTGATTCCTGCAGCCGACATCTCCGGCTTCAAGTCGTAGGTCGCCACTTTCGGTGACGGCACCAAAATGCGCTCTTCGCCAGCGAATGGTTTTTCCACTCCACCATTAAAGAAATAGGTAACGTGCGCGTATTTCTCAGTCTCCGCACAGCGTAAATTCTTGTAATCGAGTTCGGCGAAAACCTGCGCCAGAATCTGCTCAAGCTTCTCCGGCTTGATGACGGCCTGCAGCCAGGGCCAGTTTTTGTCGTACTGGGTCATACCCACAAAAAAAAGACCGCTCGGCCGCTGGGGATCAGCAAATTTATCGAAGTCCGGTGCCGCCAGCGCGTAGCTAATCTGGCGCGCGCGATCCGCGCGGTAGTTGAAAAAAATCACCGCATCATCATCGTGAATTGTTGCCACGGGTTGCGCCGAGCCGCCTTCTCCCCGGGTGATGACCACGGGCTTTACAAATTCGTCCGTAACATCCTGTTCGTAGCTTCGGTTCAATGCCGCGACCGGATCCTGGGTGCGGGTTTCGGCTTGACCATGAACGAGTGCGCGATAGGCCAGTTCAATGCGTTCCCAGCGGTTGTCGCGGTCCATGGCGTAGTAGCGTCCGCAAAGTGTCGCGATCTCGCCGACCTGCAGCTCGCGCATTTTCTTTTGCAGCCGCTGCACGAAATCGCGCCCGCTGTGCGGCGGGGTGTCGCGTCCATCCATGAAACAGTGGACAAATACTTTTTCCACTTTCTGCTGCTTAGCCATTTCGAGAAGCGCAAAGAGATGATGGATGTGCGAATGCACGCCTCCGTCGCTCAACAAACCGATGAAATGCAGGCGCCGCGAACGCCCGTGCGCCATCGCCTGCTGAAACAGCGGCACATTCCGCAACTGTTTATTTTCAATCAGGAGATCGATGCGCGTCATATCCATATGCACGATGCGCCCCGCGCCGATATTCAGATGGCCGACTTCACTGTTGCCCATCTGCCCTTCCGGCAACCCGACAAACGGCCCGGAGGTATGGATGAGCGTGTTGGGGAATTTCTTGATCAGTTCGTCGTAAGCAGGTTTCCGGGCCTGAGAAATTGCGTTGCCTTGCGAATCCGGGCAGTATCCCCAGCCATCCAGAACCGTCAACACCATTGGTCGTTTGCTCATGTCGCGTGGCAATCTCTTTCTTCTAATTTTGCCTGCCGAAATCAGTACGGCGGCACTCTCGCCCCGGCCTTCACTTTGCCGCAAATTCGCGCAACGCAGCCAGCAACCGGTCCACTTCTTCCGCGGTATTGTAGTGCACCAGCCCGACGCGCAGAACTCCGCCGAGGCGCTCAAGGTCCAGCCGTTCCGTGAAATTGATCGCGTAGAAATTCCCGTCCCAGGTGAAAATCCCGCGATCTCCGAGAAACTTCGCAATTTCCGTGGGATTGTGATCTCCCAGTCGAAACGAAAGCGTTGAACAGCGTTCGCTGAATCGCCTTGGATCGGTGATTCCAAAAATCTGCATTCCGGGGATGGCCTGCAGCCCTTGCACCAGTTCCCGAATCAGTCCCGCTTCGTATTGCGTGGTGGCGCGATACGCCGCGAGCAAGGCCTCGCGACGAGTTTTTGCAGCGGGACGAGACCGCCTTCCGAGCTCCGCGATGTAGTTTACCGCCGCCGTAATCCCGGCGATCAGTTCCTGCACTTGCGTCCCGGTTTCCCAACGCTCGGGTACTGCGTCCGACGACGGCCGGACTTTATAGGGCTTTAACTGCTGCAGGTGCTGGCGCTTGCCATACAAAGCTCCCATGTGCGGACCGAAGAATTTATACGGCGAACACACCAGAAAGTCACAGTCGATGGCCCGGACGTCGATCGAACCGTGGGGACCGAAGTGCACCGCATCAACGAACATCAGCGCGCCGACTTCATGCGCCCACTTGGTAATTTGCGCAACCGGATTGATGGTGCCGACAATATTTGACGCGTACCCTACGGCCACAAGTTTTGTTTTCGCCGTGATTTTTCGCCGCAGATCATCAAGGTCCAGCGTGCAGTCTTCCGTGCGAATGTCTGCCTGGCGAATCACGATTCCCTGTTCTTCGAGCGCCCGCCATGGACCGACATTCCCGTCGTGATCGAGCGTAGTCACCACAATTTCGTCGCCCGGCTGCAAGTCCCTGCCGATGGCGCGCGCCAGCGCAAACGTAATCGTCGTCATGTTCTGCCCAAAGACCACCTCGTCTTTGTCGCAATTAAAAAAATCCGCCATCGCGGCGCGCGCTTCAAGAATCATGGCATCATTGCGGCGACTCGTGGCAAACGCCCCGCCGGTGTTGGCGTTGCTGTTCACCAGATAATCCCGGATAGCGGCAATCACCTGCTGCGGCACTTGGGTCCCGGCCGGGCCATCTAGAAACGCCGCGGCACGTCCATTCACCTGCGTCTGTAACGCGGGAAACTGCTCGCGGACCCAGCGCACGTCAAGCGTTGCGTCTTCCGTTCCTTGAATAACGGGTGTGCTCATTGCTTTCTCCGGTCGTAGTTTCTCACATTCCCCCGGGTGCATGAAATCCTGCTCATGGAAGAGTCCGGGACTCGTCGGCGAAATGTTTTCGGCCATTTTGGCTGCCGCTTCGCTCGCGCTTTCCCGGCGCCTCCTGCGGGCGCCCGTGATAGCATCAACGAGACTGTTCCTCACTCATGCCGCTTTGGCGCCGGCTATAAATCAAATGAGCAGCCGCGATACGGCCGTCTTCGCGCCACGTTTCCCACGAGGTCTACCCGTGTCTGATTTCCTGGCATCCACCGATCGCACGCACGTAGTGCGCGAACCGCATCGCGGCGCGTATGATCGCGAAACCATTTACGCCATCCTGGATGAAGCTTTCGTTTGCCACGTCGGGTTTTCCGTCGCCGGGCAACCTTACGTAATTCCCACCATGTTCGCCCGCGTCGGTGACTCCATCTATTTCCACGGCTCTGCTGCCAGCCGCATGCTGCGCAATCTCAGCCAGGGCCTTGCGGTTTGCCTTACCGCGACACTTTCCGATGGGCTGGTGCTGGCGCGCTCCGTTTTCAATCACTCGATGAACTATCGCTCGGTGGTTGCACTTGGAAAAGCCACGCTCATACTCTCACCGCAGGAAAAGCTCGACGCGCTGCGCGGTTTCACGGAAAAAATCCTGCCGGGCAGGTGGCAGGACGCGCGGCAGCCCAATGAGAAAGAATTGAAGGCCACGAGCATCCTCCAACTGCCGCTGACCGAGGCCTCGGCCAAGCTACGCACCGGCGCTGTCGAGGATGACGCCCCGGACTACGAACTCCCTGTTTGGGCCGGCCTTCTGCCCCTACAACTGGCCATCGGCGAGCCTATTCGCGACGAACGGTGCGACTCCAGAATCGCGCTGCCGGACTACCTCAAGAATTTCACACGGACACCGATACAAAAGTCGTGAAGCAATTGCTCGAAGATTTTCGATCACTGTTGAACTGCCCGCAGAAAATCGGCCAGCAAGCCATATCCCGTGGCTTCAATCCCCGGGTTGTGTTCGACGAGTGAAAGACCAAACACGTCCAAATCGAAGCGAATCGCAGAACTGCTGCCTTCGAGATTTGCCAGCGGATCGCCTGCCAGCAGCAATTCAGGCTGCACGCAGCAATGTACGCCGTCACCGCGGCGTTCTGCGCGGCATACGAGCTTGTAGCGCATTCCGGTATTGCGCACAGAACGAATTTTCTCTTCGCTCAGGTCGCGGATTCCGGTACGTTGCACGTTTGCGAGTTTCACCGGCACCCCCATCAGGACGATTGCCAGCACCGCAACTTTCACCGCCGCGTCCCAGCCATCGAGATCGGCAGATGGATCGGTCTCCGCAATTCCCATGGCCTGCGCGCGCCTTACCGCTTCCTCAAAGGACCGCCCCTTTTCAATTTCTGTCAGTACCACATTGGTCGTGGAGTTCAAGACTCCGGAGAAGCCGCGCAAATCGGCTGCCGGCAAGCCCACGGGAAACATCGAGAAAATGGGTACGCCGTCCATCACCGTGGCTTCATACAAGAATTGTTTTTTCTTTTCGCGCGCCAGGTCCACGAGTTGCTGAAAAGCATGCACGATCGGACCCTTATTTGCCGTAACGGCATGCGCGCCCAGTTCCAGCGCCGCCGTCAGATGTTCGATAGCCGGATGCCCGTTCTCCACATTGAGAGAGCTGGCTTCAAAAAACACGTCGGGGCGCGCGCGTTCGAGCCATTCCCGTACATTGCGGGGAGGGGCCGCTGGTGCGGCGGGAAACTGGCCTTTTAAAATGGCGATGGGATTCAAGCCGTCTGGATTGGCAATCCATCCTGCCCGCCGGGTAGCGACTCCTGTGAGCCGCCAGCGCACTTCGTAACGCCGCCGCAGTTCCGTTTCCTTGGCAATCAACAAGCGCAAAAATGAGCGCCCCACGTTGCCCAGCCCCGCGAGCGCGATATTGTAGGAAGGAATGGGCCCGCCTTTTGCCGATTAGTGGACCGCGTTTAGCTTTTCCGCCGCCGCAGAAATTAACTTTGCTTCTTCGTTCAGCACGGATGCCGCGCGCGCGATCGCCTCTTCCGCCTGCTTCCACTGTTTTTGTTCAATCGCTTCACGAACGGCGGGAATCGCTTTTGCTGCATATCCGGTGTAGACACCCGGCGCATAGATCTGGTGTTTGTACCAGAAGCGGCCCGGCAGTCCTTCCGGGGTCGTCAACTTGCGCTCGCTTTGCAGCAGCATCTGGTTGATTTCCACCAGCGATGCCGCGGCCAGTGCCGTTCCGCCATTTTCACTGGCGTGAGCCAGGGCCTTCTGGTAGTGCTTCGCGCTTTCGGAAACGGCATCCGCGCTATTTTCCAGGGGAGCAAAATTCAGATGTGGAGGTACTTCCTCCGGTTTCGGCGCTACATAGGTTTTCCTCGGATCGGCGTTGGCCGTGAACACGCCTTCCGAGATTTCCAGATTTTTTTCGCGAATCTCGCTCTGCGATTGCGTTGCAAATTTTTTCAGTCCGTCAACATAGGTATGAATTGTATCGGCGAAATCGCCGAATTCAAACGGCAGCAGGTCCGCATCGGCCAGCCGAATGATCGCCGTACTGCCAACCTGTGCCAGGGCCTTGCCATAGGCAAAATCCGTATCGCTAAAATGCGTATACCAGTAAAAGTCGTCATAAATGGAATGGTAGATTCCGCCGCCGTCTTCTCCGCCAAACCCGATGCCCAGCGAAGCGACGCCTGCAAAGTTAATAAATGGAGCGTGATCAGATCCCCCGCCGAGGATGCCGATCCGCAGATCCGTCCGTTGCCGAATCTCCTGGCGTTCTTCAGAGGACTTCGCATCTTTAATGGAATTCAGTTCCCAACGCTTCCAGACCGACAATTTTGTTTCCGGGTCCTGCACCTCGCGGGCAACGTCGTTTACCAGATGTTCGAGCGTGTGGGAACCTTCCACTCCCAAAGAGCCCCGGCTATTGGTATCGGAATTGATGTAAGCCACCGCATTTTTCCGCAACTCATCCGCGTGTGTTTCCACCCATTCCGTTGAGCCTAGCAGCCCGGGCTCTTCGGCGTCCCAAGCGCAATAAATAATGGTACGTTTCGGTTTCCAGCCTGCTTTCAGCAATTCGCCAAAAGCGCGCGCTTCTTCCATGATGGCTACCTGACCGGAAATTGGATCTTCGGCGCCATTCACCCAGGCGTCATGATGGTTGCCGCGGATCACCCATTCGTCCGGAAATTGTGATCCGGGAATTTTCGCGATCACGTCGTAAATTGGTTTCAGATCCCAATTGGCAAAAACCTTCAAGTGCACTCGTCCGGCGCCGGGACCGATACGATAGGTCAGCGGCAATCCGCCGGCCCAGGCTTTGGGAGCTGTCGGTCCGGTAATGGCCGCGAGCAGTGGTTGCGCGTCGCCGTAGGAAATCGGCAGCACGGGAATTTTTACCAGCGTTGGCGCATCTTTGATCGGAAGGCGCTTGGCATTCGCGGTCGCGCCAATCCCTGGCGTAAGCGGATCGCCCATGAATTCAGTACTGTCCTGTACGCTGCCACGCTGCACGCCATCGACCGGGCGCCAGGCGCCGGCGGGAAAGGTTTCCCCTCCGGAATAACCATCATCGCGCGGATCAGAATAGATCAGGCAGCCAATCGCTCCATGTTCTGCTGCAACCTTCGGCTTTATGCCGCGCCACGCGTGCCCGTAGCGGGCGATGACGATTGCGCCTTTCACGGAGACGCCGAGCCGCTCCAGCGTTTCGTAATCTTCAGGAACTCCGTAGTTGACATAGACGAGCGGGCCCGTGACATCCCCATCGGGGGAATACGCGTTGTAGGTCGGGAGTTGCTCGGATTGCTGATTCGAAGTCGGATCCCCGGGCAGCGCTGGTTCCTGCAATTTGGCGACAAAATGCGGGCCGCCGGCGACAAGTTCAACGAGCCGCTCCTTCGGGGTGGGAAACAATACACTGAAAACTTCGATGTGGCTGTCGAGCCCGAATTCCTTGAACTTCGTGTTGAGCCACTCGGCGTTGTCTTTGTCGTAGGGCGAACCGACATGGTGCGGGCGCGCCGTCAGCCGCTGCATGTAGTTGCGCAGATTTTCCTGGCTGGGAATCGCCCGCAATTTCTCTTCCCATTGGCGCTCGGCGCGCGAAGACTCGGCGGAGTAGCCCGCGAGCGGCGTTTCATCGGCGCTCGTGCGCGCGTCAAAGGGTGCGATGGAAACTCCGGCAAGAACGACGGAAGCAAGGACGGCGCTGCGATTCATGAATCCCCCCGGGAGAATTGGCCCACGTATTCTGCCTGAAGGGGCGCGGAAAGAAAACCGCAGAAGCGCATTATTTTTGAATTACGCTGAAGCGGAGCGGGTCTCCGAACTCGCTTCTTGCAACTTCTGAATGTCTTCACTGCTGAGTTCGAGTCTGGTCGCGTCGACCAGTTCCCGGAGTTGTTCAAGGCTAGTGGCACTGGCGATTGGAGCGGTTACACTGGGCCGCGCCATGAGCCAGGCGATGGCCACTTTCGATGGCGTTGCGTTCCGGCTCCTGGCGACTTCGTCGAGCGCATTCAGAATGCGCAGGCCGCGGTCGTTCAAATATTTTTCCACCCGCGATCCGCGCGCATGCTTCGGGAGATCTTCCTTTGCACGATATTTTCCGGACAGAAAACCGCTGGCAAGGGAAAAATAGGTGATGACTCCGATGTTTTCCCTCAGGCAGAGCGGCTCGAGCTGGTCCTCATAGACCGCGCGATCATAAAGGTTGTAAAGCGGTTGCAACACCTCATAACGCGGCCAACTGTTCTGGCCGCTGATTTTCAGAGCCTCGGCGAGACGGTCCGCCGTGTAGTTGGACGCGCCAATGGCGCGGACTTTTCCGGATTTGATCAGCTGGCTGAAGGCTTCCAGCGTTTCTGCCAGCGGCGTGGCCGGATCGTCCTGATGTGCGAAATAAAGATCGATATAGTTGGTTTGCAGGCGCTTAAGAGAATCATCGACCGCGCGAAAAATGTAATCTTTCCCGAGGCCTTTCTTTTCCGGTGACAGTTCCATGCCAACTTTTGTGGCGATCACCATGTTCGCGCGGTTGCCGCGCTGCTTCATCCATTTGCCGATGATGGTTTCGGACTCGCCGCCCTGGTTGCCGGGTTTCCATTTCGAATAAACATCAGCGGTATCGATGAAGTCGAACCCGGCCGCAGCGAACGCGTCAAGCAACTGCAATGATCTGGCTTCCTCCACCGTCCAGCCAAAAACATTTCCCCCAAACGCGAGCGGTGTAACTTCTAGTCCAGAGTTCCCCAATTTGCGCTTGTTGTTCCTCACCAGTGCCATTTTCCTCTCCATTTGCCGGGGGGAGCCGCCGAAACCGGCGCCCGCCTCCCGTACTTCTATGGATGTTTCCTGCGGCAAAATGGGTTCAGGGAAACAGCAGGATCCGGGCAGCTGAACGCAGGCGGGCGGGAAGGACAATGGTCGCAAGCGATCGTCCCGGTTGCGTACGGAAACGACGAAGCCGGCCATTTCCCGCTAAAAACCGGCGCTCCCGTGCGTGCGGCAAAAATCGCCGGCGACCAATCAGCGCGCGACGGATTGCCGGATTTGTTCTCCGGCGGCGGCCAGGGCCGGCTGCGCGAGATCCGCTTTCATCTGGTTTTCCGCGTGAATGAACGTGACATCGGTCAAGCCGATAAAGCCAAAAATGTGCCGCAGATAGTTTTCCTGATGGTCAAATTGCGCCGTCGCAGTGCCCGGGGCATAGGAACCGCCGCGCGAGGTGATGACCACGACCTTACGCCCGCTTAACTGCCCTTGCGGACCTTCTGCGCCAAACACAACGGTTTTGCCGACCCGGACAATTTGATCGATCCACGCCTTGAGATTGGAGGGAATCGCAAAGTTGTACATGGGAACGCCGATCACGATGGTGTCAGCGGCTTCGAGTTCGGCGACGAGTTCATCGGACGCCGCAATTGCACTGCGTTGCCCTGCGGTCCAGACCGACGGATCGGAAAATGCAGCTTGGGTCCATTCATCGGTAATCAATGGCAGAGTTGCCGTGGAAAGGTCGCGCTCGACAACCAGGCCCCGGGGATTTTCCTTCCTCCAGGCTGTGACAAAGGTGTGTGTCAATTGACGGGAAACCGAACTGCGGCGGGCACTGGAATCAATTTTGAGCAAGTTCATGAAAAATCTCCTTGGCTGGATCCGGCGCACAAAATTGAACTGCGAACCAGCACTATAGTTACTTTACGTAACTACTTGCAATTGTAAAGTAGGCACTTTAAAGTAACCGAGTGTGAGGAGTGCAACCATGAAGGACTGCCCCAAGGAATTGCCTGCCAGCTGCCCCATCCACACCTTTCTCGAAATCCTGACCAGACCGTGGACCATGCACATTCTCTGGGCTTTAGGCAGCTCCGGTCCGTTGCGTTTTGGCGAACTGCGCCGGAGAGTGGAGGGGATCTCTTCCCGCGTCTTGACCGAAAGGCTGCGCAGTCTCGAGTCGCGACGTTTTATTTACCGGCACTATGAAGCCACCATTCCTCCGGCCGTAACCTACGGCATGACCAAGCGCATGGAAGACATTGACAAAGTCTTCAAGCAACTCGCCATCGTGGCGGCCAAATGGGAGAGTGAGGATAGCGGGGACGGCCCCGAACGGGGTCAGGTCAAGCATTCAGCGGCCAGGCGCTCACGCGGGACCGCGCCTGTGAAGTCGCCGGCACCTGCCCAGGCCTAGAAGCGCTGGCAAGCGCCGGGACTCAGGACCCTCCGTCGGGAGATTTCCTGTGCGTAGTATTCAGGATGGCATCCGGGATGATCAGGCGTTCGACCGGCTTGTTGTTCAAGATGTGCGATTCGATGATTTCGTCGACGTCGGCTGAACTAACGTGCCCGTACCAGACCGCATCGGGATAAACGACAACGGTCGGACCTAGCTCGCATTGATCGAGACAGCCGGATTTGTTGGCCCGAACTCTGTCGCCGGGGATGCCGCGCTGGGCAAGTTTTATCTTGAAGAGCCGCTGCAGCTCCCCGTCGCCTGTGGGATTACAGGAGCCGCGCGGGTGATCTTTGTCCCTCTGGTTCGTGCATATAAAAATGTGTCTATCGAACTTGGGCATGGGACGGTTCCACGTTCCGGGCACGCGCCAAAATGCCGGGACGCAGATTGCAGGATAGCACCTTCCCCCGTCAAAAATCCGGCTGGCCGTGGGCTTTCATGGCGCTTGGATGGAATTCGGCCCGAAACGAGATCATATTCTCTTCGCCAATGTGCTCTGTTTTCGCTGTGGCTTTGCAGTGAAAAAACAAGCGCTCCGTTGCGGGATCGATCGAAGGCCGGCCTTCGATTTCACGAGGGAAGTGAAAATCAACTCGATCTTCTTCATTGTCGGAACCGTTGAAAAACTGGACACTGCTCAGGTCCAGCGTGAAGCCGTCCGGCATTTCCAGGTACACGGTATCGTGCAAATCTTCTTTCGCGTCTTGCAGGATGCGGAAGTACTGGCTTCCCTGGACTCTTAAAACATAGTCGGGCAAGTCATCGACATGCAATCGGGGGTTGGCCGGGCCATTCGCGTCGCGCAGTTGCCGCAGACGTTGCTCCGCCAGCCGAACGGTTTTTGCAGACCACCACAAAACGGGAACCTCCGGAAGATCTTTGTTTTTGGTAAGTTCAAGCGCGCGCACGGGAGCGGTATTTTCTGAATTGATGGACGAGTTGGAGACCATACCGGTCTGCGAGTCGGTATGGCGTTGCGTGTATTTGACTTCAAATTTTACTTTGGCGGGATTCCAGGGAGAATCGCGGAGAATTTTGTAGGCGTCGGATTGATCCCACTGCTCGGGGGATTTGTCCCATGGAATTCCCGATGAAGCCGCCAGGGGCAACACCAATAGCATGGCTGCGAAAGGCCTAAGGAGTTTCATACGCTGGGCACACCCTCTGGGTTCATGGATGCACGCCCGGGCCGGCGCGTTGCTTTCGACAAGGTTTACGTTCTCCATTAGTACACAAGACCCTGCTAGAATCCAGCTATGAGGTCCCGGCTGATGAAGGCCCCAAGAGATCGTCCCTTCCGCGCAATCGTCCCCGAGACGACTGTTTTTCTGGCGGTGATTGCCTTTACCGTTGTCGCGGCGCTCGCGCAGACCGCAGCAACTGCTCCGCGACAGGTTTTTCTCGCCAAATTCGTAGCCGCGGCGCTCGAACGTACCGCTCACACCGTGCGTTACGTCCCGGCCTACGTGCATCTCCCCTATCCGGGTGGCGACGTGCCCGCGGATACCGGCGTTTGCAGTGACGAAGTGATTCGCGCGTATCGCGCGGTCGGGATTGATCTGCAGAAAGAAGTGCACGAGGATATGGTGAAGGATTGGGACGCCTATCCGCACAAAGTCAAATGGCAGCAGCGGAAGCCGGATACCAGTATTGATCACCGGCGCGTGCCGAATCTGATGGTTTTCTTTTCGCGCAAGGGTGAAAATCTGCCGATTTCCGCAAAAGCGGAAGATTATTCCCCCGGAGATATTGTGACGTGGGATTTGGGCGGCGACGTGCCGCACATTGGCATGGTTGTCGACCGCGCGTCTCGGGACACCGGACGGCTGATGATTGTGCACAACATCGGCGAAGGGCCGAAGACCGAAGACGTGCTTTTCAACTGGAAAATTACCGGCCACTATCGCTACTCTGGTCCCGGGAACTAGTTCAGCGACGGCGGCTCGTTCGGCGGCAGGCGTTTCGGCCGGCTGTTATGGGGCCTTGGCGCCGACCGTCAGGACGAAATATTGCGCTTCTGAAGTGCCCGCATTGTGGACGCCGTGTTCCTGGTTGGAAGCCACAAAAGCCATCGAACCTGGTCCCATCTGGGAAATTTTCCCGGCGATGGTGATTTGCAACGTTCCGCGAACCACCAGGAACATTTCTTCGCCGTCATGGTGATGCGCGGGATGCGGCGCGCCGCCCGGTTCGAGGACGGTTTCGTGGACTTCCAGATAATCACCGGTGGCGGTTTGACCCTCCAGGATGTCGCGGCGGGTGGCCAGACCGTTTTTCTTCGCAGCTAATTTATCAAAGGAAAATACGCCGGAAGCGAGTTTGTCTCCCTCGCTTGCCGCCGCTGGTAGTGCGTACAACATGGGCAACAGCAAACAGGCATCTCGTCGCGTCACTTTCATTATGTCCTCCACAAACGGAGGCACGATGGATCGTGCCCCTGCTGAAATCAGCCCAGAGCTGCTTTGCCGTTGAAACGGGCGGCAGTCCCTAGTTCCTCTTCGATCCGCAGGAGTTGATTGTACTTGGCAATGCGGTCGGTGCGGCTGGCCGAACCGGTTTTGATTTGGCCGGCGGCGGTGGCTACGGCCAGGTCGGCGATGAAGGTATCTTCGGTTTCCCCGGAGCGGTGCGAAATGATGGAGTGGTAGCCGGCTTTGCGGGCGAGCTCGATGGCGTCAATGGTTTCCGTGACGCTGCCGATCTGGTTGAGCTTGATGAGAATGGCATTGGCGATGCCTTCGTTGATGCCGCGCGAAAGACGCGTGGTGTTGGTGACGAACAGATCGTCTCCGACCAGCTGAATTTTCTTTTTGGAGGTTTTTGTGCCGACCGAATGCGTCAAGGATTTCCAGCCGTCCCAATCGTCCTCGGCCATGCCGTCTTCAATGGAGACGATTGGATATTTTTCAACCCAGCTGGTCCAGTAGGCGACCATTTGTTCAGACGAGTGCGCGGACTTGTCGGATTTCTTGAAGACGTAATTGCCGCCGCTCTTGTCGAAAAACTCGCTGGCAGCGGGGTCGAGGGCGATGCCGACTTGGGCGCCGGGCTGGTAGCCGGCGGCGGTGATGGCTTCGATGACAATCTGGATGGCTTCTTCGTTGGACTTGCAGCTGGGAGCGAACCCGCCTTCGTCACCGACGGCGGTGCTGTAACCGCGCTTTTTGAGCGAACCCTTAAGGGCATGGAAAATCTCAACGCCCCAGCGAAGGGCTTCGGAAAAATTCGGCGCGCCTACGGGCATGACCATGAACTCCTGGAAGTCGACCGAGCTGTCGGCGTGGGCGCCGCCGTTGAGAATGTTCATCATGGGGCATGGAAGCAGGTTGGCGCTGGGGTCAGTCGAATAGCGCGAAAGATATTTGTAGAGCGGCTGTTTGAGGGCGATGGCGGCGGCGCGGGCGGCGGCCATGGAGACCGCGAGAATGGCGTTGGCGCCGAGGCGGGACTTGGTGGGGGTATCGTCCAGTTCGATCATTTTATGGTCGAGGGCGCGCTGATCGGCAGCGTCGAGGCCGGCGACGGCTTTGGCGATTTCATTGTTGGCATTGGCGACGGCTTTCAGAGTGCCTTTGCCGAGATATCTGGATTTGTCGGCGTCGCGCAGCTCAAGAGCTTCGTGTTCGCCGGTGGAGGCGCCACTCGGGACGGCACCGCGACCAAGCGCGCCGCCTTCCAGGATAACGTCGGCTTCAACGGTGGGATTTCCGCGCGAATCGATGATTTGACGGGCGTGGACTTTGGCGATCTTAGTGGACATTGGTGCGCGGTCTCCTGAGTAAGTTGAATTGAAGATTGTAGCAGAAGACCCGGGCGCGGGTTCCTGGGGGAGGGTTGCTGCTAAATGGGTTACCAGGCGCATGCGCTGCAGCCGGGAGAGAGCCGCCGCAAGCAGGTCCTGAACGCGAAGACGCGAGAGAAATAGCAGCGGTAGTTATTTTTGCGGCGTCAGGGACGCGTTCCGGCGCACAGCTTCGGCAAGTGCCGCGAACTGGGCGTCAGAACGCAGCAATTTCAAATCTTCGTCCTTCAGCAGGTGATCCACATTGGCAAATCCGTTCTCCACGGCATGTCGCAGATGTCCCAGAGAATCGGCCCGCAAACCCGCTATTCCTGCGACGCAGGCAAAGTCATACCACAAGGCGGCCAACCTCGGCCGATCTTGCGCTTTCGTGGCCACACGAATCAGCTCTTCGTACAGCTTCTTTGCTTCGGGATATTTCCCCGCGCGCGCAAAAATTTCCACAAGCTCCGCTTCAGCCTTGACGGTTTCCGGATGCTCGGGCCCTAGGACGCGATGCCTGCCCGCTATCGTTGCCACATAAAGCGACTCCGCCTCGGCATCTTTTTTCTGGTCATGCAGAGTGCTTGCAAGATTGGCCATCGTCTGGAGGGTATCGGGGTGTTCGGGTCCGTTGACGCGTCTTTGTATTTCCAGGGTTTCCCGGAACATTTCTTCCGATTCGCTCACTTGGCCGGCGGCATGAAGGGTATTGGCCAGGTTGTGCATCACCGCGAGCGTATCCTGATGCTCTTTGCCGAGCACGCGCTGGCGCGCTTCCAGGGTCGCGCGCTGCATTTTTTCCGCTTCCGGGAATCGCCCTTGCTCTTCAATCACTGCCGCCAGATTGGACTTGGACGTCAGGGTGTCCGGATGCTCGGCCCCCAGCGTTCGCGTCTGGACTTCGGCAGTCTCGCGATAGAGCTGCTCCGCTTCCTGTAGCTTTCCTTCGTCGTCCAGAATATTAGCCATCACATTCATATTGAGCAGCGTTTCCCAATGTTCTGGTCCCAGGAGTCGAATGGCGTCATTCAGCGATTGCCGTTGCACTCCCTCGGCTTCGGCATATTTTCCCCGGAACTCCAGCGCCACGGCCAGGTATCGCTTTGCGGAAATCGTTGTGACATCATTGGTGTCTCCACTGTCCTTGCCCGTCGCCACCGCCTCTCGCAACAATTTTTCCGCGTCCGCAAATTTCCCCTGTTTCAGCAAGACAAATCCCAATTGACTCATGGGCAGAACCGCTTCCTTGCTTCGCACTCCAAACAGCCGTTTCCTGGTTTCCAGCGAGTGCTCGAGCAGCTTCTCTGCCGGCGCCAGCAGTCCAAGATTGATGTAGGCGTGGCTCATGGTGGTCATCATTCTGGATTGCAGCTCAGGATCTTTTTGCAGCCCGGTTTCTACATCCTTGGAAGCGTTGTCCAGAATCTCGCGAGCAGTGACGCTGTTTCCCTTCGATTCTCCCGGGTCCGCGACCTTGAAAATGCCGGTCATGAATTCCGCGATGCGGTCCGCCCGATCCCGTTCTCGGATGGTGCGTTTCAGCTGCACGGCTTCGGTGACGGCGAAGGCCACGAGTACGCCCGCAACAACCATGGCGGCCAGCACGCCCACTCGATGACGTTGCACGTATTTCCGCAGGCGATATCCCGCACTAGCCGGTCGGGCCGCTACGGGAAGATTGTGCAAATACCTGTCCAGGTCGGTTGCCAGTTCAGTCGGCGTGCCG
>Ga0193716_1000613_pt1 | contig 21744 bp, 13 predicted proteins | sample U2c1metaG_FD_145901 | JGI IMG/M metagenome (GOLD analysis project Ga0193716, IMG submission 145901) | Soil microbial communities from a riparian zone of the East river system, Colorado, United States - U2c1 | ecosystem: Environmental > Terrestrial > Soil > Riparian zone | place: USA: East River...
CTTCCTCCCATCTGTCCTTTGCCACCCTGATACAAAACGCATTGTTATCGATGCCCGTTACTTCCAATTCAATACCCCGCTTCCTGCACCACCGGCTGAGCACCCGCAGGTTATCCCCACCACCACAGCCAATCTCACAAATGGTTATGCGCCGCCGGTCACCCATCCTGCTTATGAGGTCCTTCAATCCCCTTATACTTATCGCATGACCACCCAGCCAGGTATTGATAAAATCCAGCTCCTGCATATTCCGCTCAATATCCGCAAAAGGGATATCATCCCGGTCCAACAGCTCTTTTTTATGACTTCTTTGTGAGAAATCGGGTTTGCCAGTCATACTTGTTTACGTTATGAATTCGAACTGGACTCCGTCCAGTTTAGGTCGTTTCCCCGATAAAAGTTTCCATCGTCAGTCCAGGCCCAAACGCCGCCCCGAATATACAATTTGGCTGGTTATAGTCCACCCTGTCCAGGATGCGCTTCAGGACAAATAAAATGGTGGGAGAGGACATATTCCCATATTGGTCCAGGACCTTATAACTGTCATCCAGGTGCCCGTTGCTGAAAGAAAGACATTTATAAATAGCATCCAGGATCTTTTTACCTCCCGGGTGTACGCACCAGTGACTTATCTCTTCATATTGTTTTTGGCTCTGTTTTAATGCATTTCCAACGAGGCCGGCGAAATCCGCCCGGATCAGATCGGTGACATAGCTGGTCAGTGTCATCCTGAACCCGGTCGAAGAAATGTCCCAGGTCATTTCTTTTTTACCTTCCGGTACGATCTCAGAATAAAAATGACTTAGCCGCATTCCTCTCCCGGCATGGTCATCAGGCACTACCAGGGCTGCTGCAGAGCCGTCTGCAAACAGCAGGCTGGATAACATATTATCAAGCGTCGGCTCCTGCTGGAAATGAAGCGTGCATAGTTCCGTGCAGACGATAAGCACCCGTGCTCCCGCGGCGGTACGAACAAGGGCGTCCGCCAGCTTCAAAGCATGTACGGCCGCATAGCAGCCCATAAAATTTACTGAGGTCCGAAACACCGTCTGCGGTAATTGCAGCGCTTCCACCAATTCCAGGTCCAGTCCTGGCGCACTCATACCCGTACAGCTCACCGTGATCAGGTGGGTTATCTCCCGTGGATCCATTCCGCCGCCAGTTCTCGCATCGGCACCGGATGCCGCATCACCGTCACGCAATCCGGCAAGTGACGCCCCAACCCCCTCGAGGCAACGGCGTATAGCCTGCAGCGAAAGTGGTTTTGCATGCTGCCGGTACAACTTCATTCTTAATTCCAGAGAAGGGAAAGGCTCCAGGTTCTCCGTCGGCGGATAAAACTCCCATTCCGACGCAGGTCGTGAATAGTCGGGAATAACAGACGCCCGGCTGCTGATACCGCTTTGCTGATAAAGAAACTTTAGCTTTCTGCTGTTTTCCTTCTCCAGCGCATAGATCCGTTGCATAAAGGGCAGGAGATTTTCCTGCCGGTGAATGTGCGCTGGAACTGCTGTTCCTATTGAAATAATCTTACTCAAAATAAGGAGGTTGATTTATATACGTATTCTACTGCCGCAAAGATGAGACCACAACCGGGGGCAAACGGCTCATATTCCCATCAGGAATATGGCGATAAAGCCCGCATTTGTACAAACGGACGCGATAAGGTTCATTCGCATCGTATTGGAATAACTGGCTTCAGCCGGGTTCCGCCATACTTTGACAGCCCATATAAGAAAATAAACGACCACAGGGAGCATGCAGGTTGCCAGCACCTGAAATTCTCTTATTTGCAGCGTCAAAAGGAAATAATGGGCCAAAAGAAGAAAAGCGATACTATAAACGAAACCCGTGAAAATAAAACTCCCCCTGTAGCCCAACACCAGGCTTAAGGTTCTCACCCCATCTTTCCGGTCCGCCTCATGCTGATAGATCTGTGTGAGCGGATAAAACCCGCCCAGCAGCAGCGAGCAAGCCACCATCGCCTCGACCAATGTCGCATCCACGTGCACCGGCAGTAATTCAGACAAAGCCGCGGGCTTATGGCTGCCCTCGTATACCAGGAAAAATATCAGTGCTCCCTGACAGCTTATGACAGTTAAATAACCGATAAAGGGATATTTTTTAAGCCTTATCCCCCGGTAACTATATGCCCGGGAGGCAAGAATGTACACTGCCAGACCCGCTACAAAATACGGGCTGATAAAAAAGCCCAGCAGCAACGCCAGGATATCCATCCCCAGTGTCACCCAAAAGAGCTGTCTGGTCGGCTGTAAGGGATTTTCTAACCCTCCGATAGGAGTCGTGTCTTTGTCCATCAGGCTATTGTAACCGTTGCTCGCAGGATAAACCAGCACATGTAACAGGAAAAAGATCAGCCATGCCCGGCCCCAGCTTCGGTTGTCCACTACCTGCCCTAATGCAAACCAATACACCGGCATCAGGAAAAAAGAGAAATGGAGGCGCAAAAGCTGGAGTGTCGAGGCTTGAAGTTTTTTCATAATGCGGCGGCTTCAGCGGGTTCAATGGGTTTATATCGGAGGGTGATCTGTTCGTAGAAGATCTTCAGCCAAATGACAATTCCCATGACCGCCTTTATCCCGTATGGCCGTATGAAATGATCTCTGACAGGCGCCGGAACAAGGTCGGACACGGACATCGATATCAGGAAGAAGGAAAGGATCAGCAATACCCGGTTCAGGAAATCGGAACGCTGCGAGAAATACCAGATCCCAATACCGGCAGTAACGATCACAAAAGTCGGCGACTCGGCCTTATGATTGAAGATGACCATCCAGATCAGTACCGAAGCCAGGTATAAAAGCCGGAAAGTATAATCTTTGTAACGGCTGATATGTATCAGCGGCAACAGGAAAAGAAGCAAACCTATCAGCGTAATACTGTTCTTCAAAGAGGCCAGGTGAAACCAGGTATCCATTATTCCCATCAATGACACACCCATTGATGCCGACCGGTCTCCCATCAAAAGGTTGAGCCAGCTGTGGTAGAGGAAACCAAGCTGATGTGTATTGACAGCCAGCAGGGGCAACAGGGCGAACAGGATCATCCAGAAGATCGACCAGCCCGCAAGCCGCAACTTGCCAGGATAAAAAAGATAAAAGGCAAATGCCAGCACGCCGTATATTTTTATATAGAACGAGAAAACAACGCAAAGGGTTGACAGGGCATATTTCGATCGCTCCGCGAGTGCAAAGGCGAGCACGATCAGTCCGGCCATCAATCCGTTGCTCTGTGTGTTCTGGATAGAGAGCAGCATTTCCAGGAGTGAAAACAAGAGGATCCAGCTCTTTTTTTCGTCGCTAAGTCCGGGAAGCAAACGAACTCCGAAAAAAAGACACAACGAATTGATGAGGTTCCATAGTAGCAGACCAATCGAATCGGGCATCCATGACAATACGCCAAAGCACAACGCAAATGCGGGGCTGTATTTGTAAAGGTCCCAGTGTTCGTCGGGGAAGAGCCGATAGATATCCTTTCCGTGCAGGAGGTGAAAAAAGGAAAGCTTGAAGATGCGGAAATTATTGTAGGAGATATAGGCCTGACCGCCGGGAACGTAAACTTTTGGTCCGGAAAACAGGCCCTGCGCCGTTGCAATTACGGAGATCAGGATATAGGCGAACAATACGATCGAAAGATTTTTGGAATGCCAGGTCTGGAGCAGGCTTTTTTTGGTGAATTGCATAGTTCATGTTTGGTTTGATTGCGCGGCCGGACCGCTGCCGGGTTCATCGGGAACCTTTTTAATTTCCATAGGGGGCCATGCTTGCACAATCACAGTCTTTTTCGACAGGCACCTGTAAGAGTCCGGAAAAATGTTTGTAAAATTCGATCCGGTCTTCCCGGCTTGCTTTTGTCTCGGGGTTCTGGCTTTTGCATTCGATGCCGCCATTGATGATGTTGATCGTCATTCCGAAACCCACTTTGCGTCCAAGCCTGAGGTCTTCTGCATCCGGCTGCCATTTCCCGCTGATCGCGTCATGACACGAAGGCTTTGGTTTTTGAGTTCTCATCCAGAACCAAATGGCTGTTTGGAAAGAAATGACCCCATCGTGACTCACCAGTTCGGGCTTTGCCAATAGAGGCAAGCCCAACTCGGCGCCGGCCAGCCCATAATTATAAGCATAGCTCAGTTGCAGGGGGCCTCTGCCATAATAGGATTTGCCTGGTGCGGGTTGATAGGAACTCGTTCCCCCTGTATTGTATACGGTGCAGTGTCCGGTCAGACAGGCCTGCTCATCTGTATAGTAAAGTCCCCAGGCGAGGGCTCCGCCTTTTGCCCCGGCGCCTCCATTGGTGGTCTCGTGCGCGGCGTGCGCAAAAAAAGCTGCCAGTTCCCGTTTACGTATCACCGGATCACCTTCTCCGGCAAATAAAGGAAAACTGGCAGCCGCTTTTATAAATGCTGCATAGCTATAAAGTGGATGATGATGCGGAAAGAACTGTTCATACTGTTCCCTGGAAAGAAGGGACGTAAGATCCGTCCGCTCTCCCCGGTGAAGAGGCATAAGCCCTACCGGCAGCCATCCTGTAAGCAGCAAGAGGTAAAGTTTCATCAGTTGATTTACTGCTAATCTAGGTAAATTCTGCCACTTCCTGTCCTCCTCGCTTCATCGGTGATCTACCGATTCGCATCCCGGCAATGCGCCGGTAAACCTACCATTTCTCGTCCCCGGCACTCTGGTTGATGTCGAAGGGGAAATTAGTATCATCCTGTGTCTTGATGTCTTTTTTGGGCGCAGGCGTCGAGAGCATACCTGGATTTGGCCTGGTCCGCTGTGGCTGGTCCGGGCGTTTCCTTTCCGGAGGGGCTTTTCTGACGGGTTGTTGCGAAACAGCACCCGGCTGTTGTCCAATATGTTTTTGCTCAGCCGGCTGTTGTTCGCCTTCGTGAGCGGCCTGCTGCGGCTCCTGAACTGGTTGCTCAGGGCGTCGTACCAAAGCGGGTTTTCCACCTCTGTTCTCAGCCATCGGCGGACGACTCTGCTGGCTTTGTTGTCTTTCACCGCCTCTTTCACCGCCATGGCCAACCTGCTGTCCGGATGGTCTTCTGCCATTGCCGTTCTGCTGGCCGCCGCCACCCCCTCTTCTACGGGGATCGCCGCCTCTGTTGTTCTGCTGGCCCCTGCCTCCATTCCTGCCGGCAGAGCTACCCGAAGAATTGCCTGAACCGGCTGCCATTACGGGCGCACCTGTAAAAGAGCCAGACATGACATGCGGGTGATCTTCGACCACCGGGATCGGCTTAGCTATCAGCTTCTGAATATCCCGGAGAAATTCTCTTTCTTCTTCGTCGCAGAAGGACAAGGCAATACCATTGGCGCCGGCTCTACCTGTCCGGCCTATACGATGAACATAAGTTTCAGGAACGTTGGGTAATTCGAAATTGATGACATGAGTCAGATCATCGATGTCGATACCCCGGGCAGCGATATCCGTTGCAACCAGGATCCGGGTCTGTCTGGTCTTAAAATTCAACAGCGCCCGCTGCCGGGCATTCTGTGACTTATTCCCGTGAATAGCTTCGGCCCGGATGCCGGCCCGGACCAGTCCCTGGGCTACCTTATCCGCACCGTGTTTCGTACGGGTGAACACCAGGGCCGTAGGAATGGCCGTGCTCTTTAGAATATGGAGCAGTAAGGATCGCTTGTCTTTCTTTTCGACAAAATACAAAGACTGCTGGATCGTTTCCGCAGTAGAGGAAACCGGTGTGACTTCCACTTTTGCCGGATTGACAAGAATGGTATCCGCCAGCTTCTGGATCTCCGGTGGCATGGTAGCCGAGAAGAACAGCGAGTGACGTTTCGGAGGCAGCATCTTCAGTAGTTTCCGGACATCGTGTATGAAACCCATGTCGAGCATTCTGTCTGCTTCATCCAGGACAAAATACTTGATATCGCGAAGACTGATGAAACGCTGTTCGATAAGATCCAAAAGCCGGCCTGGTGTAGCGACCAGGATATCCGTACCCCTTTGTAATGCCTGTACCTGTGCCTGCTGTGGCACACCGCCGAAGATGACCAGGTGTTTCATCCCGGTGTATTTGCCATAAGCGGCAAAGGATTCGTCGATCTGAATGGCGAGCTCACGGGTAGGGGTAAGTACCAGAGCGCGGATTGGGCGTGATCCTCCCTGCCGGGTCTCGGCAGTAACACCTGCAGCGTCTTCGCAAAGAAGTTGCAGCAGTGGAAGGGCAAAAGCCGCTGTCTTACCGGTACCCGTCTGGGCGCAGCCCAGCAGGTCTCTTCGTTCCAGTAAGATAGGTATAGCCTGTTGTTGAATGGGTGTGGGGGTAGTATATCCCTCATTGTCCAATGCTTTTAACAAAGGCTCAATTAGATTGAGATGTTGAAATGACAAAATGATTTCTATTTAAATTGAAAAAAGGCCCATCTACTCATCAATATCCTTCGGGCGTTGATACAGAAGGTTGTCACGAAAGTGATTAGAAAGGAATAATAACAGACGCAAAGGTAACAAATCTCTTATAATTACGCAATTTTCCCGTATGGGATATATAATTATGTGAAAATCAAGTGCTTATGGAGATTGGAAAAGAAAAATGAGATTTTTTTAAAAAAAGATGCGGTCGAATTAGGCCGCAATTGAAAAAACACTTATGTTTGTGTTGTCAACGGTGAAACAGCAAACAAACTCTGATTAAGGCACTCAAAAGGTTGTACCGTGACAAAACAGACCTGCAGGTCATTCACAGCCTGCTCAAAGACCAGTCATAACGTGTAGCCGCTATTCGGCTGGTATTATCCTGATTGTATATTACGTAAACACGGTGCTGTAAAAAGCTCCCGATAAAGATTTTTTAGTTCCGAAGTTTGGTTGGAACAGCAAGGACACAGTTCTTAAGGGCCCCTTGTTTCTACAAGGGACCTGAAAGGATAAGGTTTAAAAGGCCGCTTCATTTCTATGAGGCGGCTTTATTTTTTTTGTCTCTTCTTATTGAAAGGCTATCTGAAACTGCCCTTCGATCTCATAGTAGTAAGAATGATCCTGTCTGGAGAATTTTATTGGCGCGCCCAGATCTTTTAGGACTTTCAGGTACTCATACAGGCTGCGTTCGGAAATCCCCACTTTACGGGCAAACTCGGGCGGAGAGCCGGTTCCTTTTGTTCGAATAAATTGGTCCAGTTGCAGGAGAAGGCTAAGGTATTGCTTCATAAACAGTAAAATTAATTACTAAGTCAGAAGCCTTAACCGTTTAGGTTTGATGTTAGATTTGATAATAAGTTGCAGTACGGCATTAAAAATACTGTAGTCTTCGAATTAGCCCGCAAAGAGAGAATAAAACTTGCGGCGGGTAAGAGATAACACTGAGCAGGTATTATAGAAATTTATCTAAGCCGGCGTAAGCTTCTGTTCAGAACTTACGCCGGACCGATCGTCATATCTTAGATCATCATGCGCAAAGGTTCTTCCAGGTAGCTTTTTACCGTTTGGAGGAAGGCAGAGCCGGTTGCTCCATCCACCACCCGGTGGTCACAGCTCAGGGTCAGCTTCATTACATTCCCGGGAACGATAGCTCCGTTCTTAACAACTGGTACCTGCTGAATGGCGCTGACCGCGAGGATACAGGCATCCGGAGGATTGATGATCGCCGTGAACTCGTCCACGCCGAACATCCCCATATTTGAAATAGTAAACGTACTTCCTTCCCAGTCTGCGGGCTGTAATTTCTTGGCTTTGGCGCGCTGTGCAAGGTCCTTTACCTCTGCGCCGATTTGCGACAGACTCTTCAGGTCTGCAAATCTTACCACCGGCACCAGCAATCCATCTTCAATAGCAACCGCTACTCCAATATTCACATGATGGTTGATACGGATCTTGTCTCCGAGCCAGCTGCTGTTGACAGCAGGATGCTGTTTCAGTGAAATGGCCACCGCCTTTAGCACAATATCATTAAAAGAGATCTTTACAGGAGATACCTCATTCATTCTTGCCCTGCTTTCAACGGCCTTGTCCATGTCTATCGACATCGTTACATAGAAATGGGGAGCAGTGAATTTGCTTTCAGCAAGGCGTTTGGCTATCACTTTCCGCATTTGCGAGACAGGTACTTCATCATAGCTGACCTGTCCGATACTTGCGGGAAGTGTATTAGGAGAAGAGGCGGGTTTCCCACCCGTCACAGGCTGGGTTGCACTGGCGGCCGTCGATGTCGCCTTCTCACCAGGAACATAACTATCTACGTCTTTTTTAACGATCCGGCCATTGTCACCGCTGCCCGGGACCTGTGAAATGTCGATGCCTTTTTCCGCAGCCAGTTTTTTAGCCAGTGGAGAAGCCTTGATCCGTCCGTCAGCGCTAACAGAAAGTCCGGAATGTCCTGATTCTGCCGCAGCTGCCGGGGTTGCCGTTGCTGCCGAGGCCTGGGCACCACCGGCGCCTGCTTCCGCCGCACCAGCTACCACACCGCCTGATGATGCGCCACCTTGACTCGCGACGCCTTGATTCGCTGATGCTTTTATCTTTTCGATATCAACTTTCTTTTCGTCTCCGATCACGGCAAGCAGGGAATTGATCGCTATCTTATCGCCCTTTTGTGCACCTATATATAACAGTTTTCCTTCTTTATAGCTTTCCAGCTCCATCGTTGCCTTATCGGTTTCGATGTCCGCGAGAACATCTCCCTTCTTCACCATATCCCCGACCTTCTTATGCCAGTCGGCGATGACGCCTTCGGTCATCGTATCGCTAAGACGGGGCATCAAAATGACCTCATCCATTTTAGACAGGTCCAGACCTCCAGCTGCTGCCGGGGCAGGAGAGGGGGCCGCCTTGGTTCCAGATGCCGCAGGTGCCGCCTGGGTGGCGGATGCCGCAGTACCCGATGCAGCAGGTGCCGCCGCGACCGGGGCCGCCGCTGCTTTGTTTGCTACGGGTGCAGAAGCCGCCGCTCCGCCTTTGACAAGAGCTGAAATATCTTCACCAGGAGCGCCAATAATGGCCAGCAGCTCATCGACCTGTATTTTTCCGCCTTTTTCCGTGCCGGTATATAATAAGGTACCGTCTTTATAACTTTCCAGGTCCATCGTCGCCTTATCGGTTTCTACTTCTGCCAGCAATTCTCCTTTTTTGACGAGGTCGCCCACTTTTTTGTGCCATGCGGCAATCACTCCTTCGGTCATCGTGTCGCTCAACCGGGGCATTTTTATAACTTCTGCCATAACGCATTATCTTATTTAGATAGAATGAATTGAAATCGAGCCGTGAAATTAAGACAAAAAAATGTGCTGGAAATGGGCTCCTCACAAAATTAGCCCATTTCCAGCAATCGGCTGATTTCTGTCCTTCGGACAAGCCGCCGGAGGGCGGCTTATGACCAATTCCCCATCCAATAGTGCCCTATCAAACCGTTTTTACGTTGCCTGTCCGCTTGAGAACACCCCAGTGTTGTAATTCACCTTTAAAGGCCCGGCGTACGGCTCTGAAGAGCACCAGCCAGGTCAGCCAGCGCCAGATCAGTCGCTGGGGGATCAGCCAGACCAGCCGGCTTAGCTTTTCCTTTTCGAAGCTAAAGGCCAGCAGAGCAACTGCGAGATCGACCAGCATAAAGACCAGGTAATAACCACCGATCTTTGAGGCATTCCCGGTCAGCAGGCCCACGATCATAAAAAAGTCGGCGAGAGGTATGACAAACGGTATGATATATTGAAAGATCAGGATATTTGGAAGAGCAGCCCAACCCAGCCAGCGATATTTCCAGTTCAGCAGGGCATCCCGGTTTTTCCAGAAAGTCTGCATGACACCATAGCTCCAGCGAAACCGCTGTTTGAAGAACTGTTTCATGGTTTCCGGCGCCTCCGTCATGGCGATGGCCCGGTTGTCGTTCTCGATGACATAACCACATCGCAGGATCCGGATCGTCAGATCACAATCCTCGGCCAGCGTATCCATGGTAAAACCCCCGGCCTCTTCGATGGCTTTCTTCCGGAAGGCGCCGATAGCACCCGGCACTACGGTTATCGCGTTCAGGTAAGCGAACGCCTTGCGATCAAAATTTTGGCTGCTGATATATTCGATAGCCTGCCAGCGCGTCATCAGGTTTACCTGGTTACCAACTTTTACGTTACCGGCAACGGCTCCAACCTTTTCCACCAGCTGCCCTGTTTTCTTCCCGCCGCGGGTTCCCCCGAAATGCTGCATCAGCAGGCTGACAGCATCCGGTTTCAGCTTCGTATCCGCATCGATACAGATCACATACTCCGCGTCCGAATGGCTGATGCCATAATTCAGCGCCGAAGCCTTACCGCCGTTGGGTTTCGTCAGGACCTTTACCTTAGGACTGCCGGCAAAAGCGGCGCTGACCCTTTCATAGGTCAGGTCATTGCTTCCGTCGTCGACGAAGATGATCTCATAATTGGGATAATCTCCTTTCAGCAGGCTTTCCACCGAACTCACGGCATTGATCTCTTCATTATAGGCCGGAACGATAATGCTTACCAGCGGCGCATTCACGCCATCAGTCAGCCAGAAAGGATGCAGGGCATATTTTTTTTCCCTGAAATGTTCCTTGCTGGCGATGAAGGCGATAAAAAGTACCCGGCTTACCGACAGGAGCATAAATACGATAAACATGGAAAACAGGATATGACCGCTCCAATAACCCAGCTCGGCAAAATAATAGTTGATCTGCAACAGATAAAATCCGCTGCCCCTCGGCACCGGCGGCATAATATCATCTCTTGTCTTACCCAGGTAATCGGCTACCGTAATAAACTGGAAACCTCTTTTTTGAAAATGTTCGATGATCCGGGGCAGAGCCTCCACCGTAGCCGTGCGGTCCTCTCCGCCGGCATCGTGCAGCAGGATAATACTCCCGCTGAGACCCGCCCTCGTCATCTCATCCTTACGCCGGATCACCCGGTCGACAATACTGTCGGTTGGCGTGCCAGGCTCCCAATCCAGCGGATCGATGGATTCCCCGATATCCAGGTAATTCTTCTTTCGTGCTATGGCCACCGGTATCAGTTCCTCCCATTTCTCCGGCTCGAAATCCGCGTTGTAAGGCGCCCGGAACATGATGGTCGAACGCCCGGTGATACACTCGATCAACAGCCTTGTCGACTCCATCTCGAGGATGGCGCGCCGCTGGCTTACTTTTGCAATATTCGGGTGGGTAAAAGTATGATTGCCGATCTCATGCCCTTCCTTAAATATCCGTTTGACGATGGGGATATTGTTCTCCGCGTTGATGCCTACCACGAAGAAGGTGGCCGGTACATGGTATTTGCTGAGGATGTCCAGTATCTTGGGCGTATAATTGGGGTCCGGACCATCGTCAAAAGTGAGGACCAGCTTCATCGAGTCCTGCAATCCATACTTCCTGGCTACAAACCGTGAGGGCAGACTGTCATAGGTTTCTTCGCTGATCAGCATCTCTCCTGTATTGACCTCCGGCGTGATCCGCCCATTGGTTGGCGTGGCGATGACATCCAGGACTTCCCCGGTACCTTCATAGTCCACGAAGTCCGCATTCGTCATAGCATCCACCTTGCTGAACTCGGAAAAATTAAAATGTCCCATTACCGACTTCTGCATGTCCTCGTCATAAAAATACCATGTTCGCGGGTCCTCATCCCCCAGCCGCCAGAGGGCCGTCCCGGCCAGTCCATATTCCGTGGCGAACCGCAGGGCATTGAAGGTCGTGGCAGCGTCCGTGAATTGTACCTGGTGTCTTACATTATTATCGTCGTCGTAGTCGTAATGAAGATTGTAGGAATCGTCATCGAAGTCGATCTTCGCCTCCTCATCCTTTGCCGTATACAAAGCCTGCTGATAGCTTACCGTCCGGGATGACATCTCCTTACCTAACCGCCAGTCATAGCCATACGCAGCAAGACAAAGGATCAGCTTTTGGAGAGGTATATTCTTAACGGCATCGTCCACGGCTCCCTCGATCCATTTCTGATGCGCAATTGGACCAGGACCGGACGCGTCAGAGAACTGGTCATACGCCATTAAGAAAATATAATCGTTGTATTTGGACAGCTGCTTGAAATTGTAGTCCTCATTGAATGGGATTACGTCCTGGGTCACGAGTAAATTTTTCGCGTGCAGGCGCTCGTACAGGTCTTTCTGAAAGGACACCAGCTTCTCGTTGTTCTTTTCGTCCAGCTCTTCGAAGTCGACATTGACGCCGACAAAATTATACTGCTCCAGTATCCGGGTCACGTCCTTGATCAGCCGCTCCTTCTTTACCGGGTCGTTGATGATCCGATGCACGGCATCCCCTCTGAATACTTCTTTAAAGTTATTCGAGAGGATCGGCAGGATCTTCACCCCGGACTTTTTCATCACATTCAACGCCCTTGGATCGATATCCGTAAAAATGGTATCTGCATTAGGGTCGATAAAGATCCATTCCGGGATCACCAGGTTCATCTTGTCGATGTACTGCTGAAGAGAGAGAAAGGATTGGGCGTCCCAGTCTACATAAAAAGCGGCCCGTATGCCGGCAGGGAATTTGTTGAAAGACCTGAAATTTGTATCCACGTTCCTGGCCCTCAGGGCCGCCAGTGAATCCCGCTTCGACTGACCGGGAAAAGCTCCCGCCCGGTACGGTACTTTTTCATTGATGTATTTCCGGAAACCGCCATATTGTTCGATCAGGCTGTTCTTGAATAAAAAGGTCTTATTGGTATCCAGCACTTTTTTGTAAAGCTGGCTTTGTTCTGTAAGCCGGGGCAGCGCTGGTGTATAATTCCGTGAAACTGCGATAGAGAAAATGACAACTCCCAGCAGAAGGACCATGAGCACGATCCTCCCACCCCATTTGAACCGCTGCCAGCGGCCTGGTGAATTAGTTTGAAAAATCTGCCTTTTCGAAGTAGACACTGGTGTCGAGTTACCTGTCATAGATGCACATTGGCAAAATTCCCGCCAATTAGGGATATGTCAACAATCAAGGAGTGGTTTTAACTGACATTTTAGATTTTAACATTTTCAATAGTCCAGCTCCAACCGCAGACGATCTTTCAGCTCTTTGACCAGCGGATACTGCTCTATGATCTGGATGAACTGTTCCCTCTTGTTCAGCGGCCTTTCGGTCGGCTCCTCTTCAACATGGGCTCTTTCTTCCACGAGCACTGAAAAGGATACCGTCTTATTCGCAAACGCCTTCTGCAGGTGATCGGACAGGCCGCGTTTTTCCTGTTCGATGAACTTTTGCTCGAGGTTATTGCTTGTTATGGCTTCAAAAGTATTGGCGTCGACAATTCGTAGTGTAGCAAGTTCCAGGCTCTGTACGGCCGGATTGCGGTTCTCCCGGAGGTAATCGGCATATTGTTGCCAGACCTGGTGGAGGGTTTCCACTTCCAGCGGCTTACTTTGATTGCCCTCGGCGCTGGCCTGCCGGTCGGCAAACTGCTGTCTTATTCTCGATAGAGACCCCAGCGAGGCCCCGCCTTTCGCCGCCGTGCCACCCGTCGCCGCATTTCCACTCGCCACGCCCGCCATCGCCACGCCCGCCATCGCCGCACCGCCCGTTGCTGTAGCGCCCGTTGGTGTAGCGCCCGTTGGAGTGGTACCCGTGACACCCGACCCTACTATTTCCGCGCGACCTACAGGATCACTCATCTGCCCGGCGCCCTTTGTGGCCTGATCCAAACTCTTAGCCGGCTCTGCCACTATTGCTCCATCGGCTCCCGCCTCAACCAGCAATTTCGCCCCACCACTTTTTGGCGTATCTGCGCCAGCTCCCCCGTCACCCCGTTTCACCAGCTCCATAGCAGGAATATTGCGGAAGGATACCGGTCTTAATTGATCAGACTTTTTTTTTCCCGGATCCCCGCTTGCAGTTACCTGCAATGCCTGGGCCAGATAACAGAGCTTGATCAGGGCTAGCTCCACATGCAGCCGTTTGTTACGGGCTGATTTATAATTGATCTCCGCCTCGTTCAATACATTCAGCATACTGATCAGGTAAAGCGCATCCGTATTTTTCCCCGCTGCTACATATCGGTCTTTGAAGCTTTCCACCACTTCCAGCAAGGCCGCCACTTTTTCATCCTTACAAACCAACAGGTTCCGGACGAACTCCGCCAGCCCATTCAGTACCAGGTCCCCTTCGAACCCCTTCCGGTTGATGTCATCATAGATCAGCAGCGCATCGGCAAGATCCTGCCGTTGCATGGCATCCAGTATACGGAAATAATAGTCAGCATCCAGGATGTTCAGGTGCTCAAGGGTGTTTCGGTAGCTCAGCTCGCCATTAGTAAAGCTGACGATCTTGTCCAGGATGCTCAATGCATCCCGCATACAGCCTTCGCTTTTTTGAGCGATCAGCTGCAGCGCCGCTTTTTCAGCCTTTATCTCCTCCTTTTGACAAATCTCATCGAGATGATCCACCGTGTCCGCCGTAGTGATCCGCTTGAAGTCAAAGATCTGACAGCGGGAGAGGATGGTGGGTAAAATTTTATGTTTTTCCGTGGTTGCCAAAATGAATATGGCATAAGGCGGCGGCTCTTCCAGTGTTTTCAGGAAGGCGTTGAAAGCCGAAGTGCTTAACATATGCACCTCATCGATAATATATACCTTGGACTTACCTTCCTGGGGTGCAAACCGCACCTGCTCCACCAGCGACCGGATATCGTCTACCGAGTTATTGCTGGCGGCATCCAGTTCATGAATATTGAGGGAAGTACCTTCATTAAAAGACACACAGGAATGACATACGTTACACGCCTCACCTTCCGGGGTGACATTTTCACAGTTTATAGTTTTTGCTAATATCCGGGCACCGGTCGTCTTTCCAACCCCCCGAGGACCACAAAATAGAAAAGCATGTGCAAGCTGCCCATTCCTGATGGCGTTCTTCAGGGTGGTCGTGATGTGCGACTGTCCCACTACCGTCGAAAAATTCTGAGGCCGATACTTTCGCGCCGAAACGATAAATTTATCCATTAGTTTAGCTCCTGTAGCAAACGTACAGCAAATACTAAAACAGGCAATGAATGGGCCATAATTTCTTGCCGGGCTGACGGAATCGCTCCCGCCGCAGAATTCTTACCTTCGGTAAAGTTTCTCAAAAAATAATTGGGAAAAAATTTGGATTATTTACACTGTTAAGTAAATTTGTGTTGTAAATATTTTATTATGGGAATCCTCGAACGTAAAGAAAAACAAAAACTGGAGGTCCGAAACCTTATCCTGGATGCGTCCATGAAACTGTTCGTAGAAGAAGGGTTTGGCAACGTCACGATGCGCAAGATCGCGGACCTCATCGAATATAGCCCCACCACAGTCTATTTATATTTTAAAGATAAGGACGAGATCTTTTTCAGTCTTCACGACATCGGCTTTCAAAAAATGGAAGAGATGAACAAAGACCTGGTCACTATCAACAATCCCTTTTTGCGCCTGCACAAAATGGGCGAGAACTATCTCGAATTCGGGATGTCGAACCCGGAATTTTATAATCTCATGTTCATCCAGGACGAACCCATGAACAAAATCACCGAGCTTGGCTGTGACTGGGTCAAGGGCGATTCTGCTCTCAGTCGCCTCAAGGAAACGGTTACCGAATGTATAAATAAAGGGCATATAAAAGGAGACCCTCATCTTGTGAGTCTTGCTGTCTGGGGTTTTGTACATGGCCTGGTTTCCCTGGCCATCCGTGGACGGATGGAGAAGTTTGTCCCTGAAAAGGAGATGATCCTGCCCGCGATGAAACAGTCGCTCAATTGGTTCGTGAATAATATTGAAGCAAGCCCGGAAGGGACCCGAAACCCAGCGTGAAGTTAGCTGTTCGAAGCTAAATCAACTGATCCACCCGCGTGGGCGAGGCCAATCTATGTCCCGCCCGCCAAACAACATAAGCCCGCGAGGCCATTTTTTTTGCTTGTTAAATGAACAATGTTAATTTAATTTATATAAGTAATAAATAGAACGTTATGCCAAAACAAACCTTTCTGTTCTTGCTTGTTTTTTCTGCGGGCCTGCAAGAGGTTGCGGGTCAGCAGGCCTCCTACTCCCGGCACGGTTCCCCGGATGCCTTTTCCATCCTGGACAGCTATATTCGCACCGGTCTCGACAGTAACCTTGCCCTGCACCAACGCAACTTCGACCTGGAGCGCGCCCGGATCGATCTCAAAAGGGCTCAATCCCTCTTTTACCCCCAGGCAGGCTTCAGCTCCCAATATACCCTCGCCGACGGTGGCCGCACCCAAAGTATCCCTGTTGGCGACCTTCTCAACAATGTGTATTCAACCCTAAACCAGCTCACCAATTCCAATAAATTTCCCCAGGTAGGCAATCAGTCGATCCAGTTCCTGCCGAATGACTACCATGATACAAAGATGGAGATCACCCTTCCCATCCTCAATACGGAACTACAGCATAATAAGGAGATCAGCAGCGAAACCATCAGCGCCCGCCAGGCAGATCGCGACGTCTATCGCCGCGACCTTGTACGCAACATCCGCCAGGCCTATTATCAATATCTGCAATCCGGCAAAGCGGTCGACATCTATCATACCGCGCTCGACCTTGTAAAAGAGAACCGGCGGGTCAGATATTGATAATAGGCCTGTCATATGGCTACCCGTGAGATCGTCCTCCGCGCGCAGGCCCAGGTCAGCGAAGTAGAAGCATCTTATATTGAGGCAGGCAATCTTCGCCGCAATGCTGCCGCCTATTTTAATTTTCTCCTCAACCGGCCGCTGGACAGCGAAGTTCTCACCGATTCCACTCTTATGGCGCTGGACGTCGCACCCGGCGGCGCTGGTCCATCCACTGGCGCGGCCACGCCCGGCGGAGCCGCTACCTTCACAGGCGCCGCCACCTTCACTGGTGTGGCTACCCCCGCCGACCTACTCGCTCACCGCGAAGAATTCAATCGTCTCAAAAGCTTTCAAAGAATAACAGCGTCCAATCTGAAATGGGATCGCGCCTATCTTGTACCAAAGGTCAACGCCTTTTATGACATCGGCTTCCAGGGCTATGGCTTTCACTTCAACGGCAGCCAGTTCTACCAGCTGGCTGGTATCCAGCTCGTATGGCCCCTGTTTAAAGCTAATGACAATAAATACAAGATCCGCCAGGCCCGGATAGACATGGCTGCCATCGACGAACAATACCAGCAGCTGACGCAGCAAGTCAGTCTCGAGCATGAAACGACCATTAATAACTATAATTCGGCAAAGGAATCCCTGCGCTCCCTTACCGACGCGGTCAGCAGCGCCCGCGAAGCTTATCGTCTCGCCGAGCGACGTTTCAACGAAGGACAAGCGCTGCAAATAGAGCTCATTGATGCCCGTACGCAGATGACCAACTCCGAGCTCCGATATTCGCAGGGTCGGCTTTCGCTTCTGAACAAAGCTGCCGATCTGGAACGCATTACCGCATCATATAATTTCTAAAATCTCCAAACAACAAGTATATGAATACGAAATTGCCTGACACCCTCCGCTATTTTCTTCCGGTTATTTTTGCTTTTAGCATGGCCGGCTGCGGTAATAATGTCGCAGCGGTAACCCCGCCTGTGGACGAACCGATTCCCGTAAAGGTACAATCAGTGACTACGGGTAATCACAACCGCATACTGCAATATTCGGGGCTCATTGCTTCCAATTCAGAGGCGCGTCTTTCTTTCAAGATTGGGGGCATCATTTCAAAGATCTATATAAAGGAAGGTGATCATGTAGCTGCCGGCCAGCTACTGGCTACACTCGATCTTACGGAGATCGACGCCCAGGTACAACAGGCAACCCAAAATGTCGAAAAATCACAGCGGGATGAAGGGCGCATGACCAATCTTTACCGCGACACCGTCGCCTCCCTCGAACAACTGCAGAATTCCCATACCCAGCTTACCGTGGCTAATGAAGCTTTGCGTATAGCCCGTTTCAACCAGCAATATGCCCAGATCCGGGCTGCCACCGCCGGCACGATCCTGCAAAAGCTGATGAACGAAGGCGAATATGCTGCTGCAGGTACGGCCGTACTGCAATTCAATGGTACGGGACAAAATGACTGGGTCGTTCGGTTTGGCGTGTCGGACAAAGACTGGGCTATTCTCAAAAAAGGCGACAGGGCTGCTATTACTATTGACGCCTATCCCGATCAGCCATTTTCCGGGATGATCACCAAGCTGGCCGAAGGAGCCGATCCCAATGGCGGGACATATGCCGTAGAAGTAACTGTAATTCCCGAAGGACACAAGCTGGCTCCGGGACTATTCTGTACTCTCCGGTTACAGCCTCCTGTGGGGAAGAACCTCCTTTTTATTCCGGCCTCGGCGCTTGCCGAAGGTGATGGGAATAAAGGATTCGTATATACGCTGAATGACGACAAAAGGACCGTAAAAAAAATACCCGTTCAAATCGCGTGGCTTCAGGGTGATCTCATCGCCATCAGCGGCGGCCTGGAAAAAGTCGGGCAGGTAATAACCAGCGGGGTAGGTTACCTGACAGAGAATTCCATCGTCAAGCTTACTTCTGACAATAGCATCCGAACAAATTAATACGCCTTACAATGAATAATCCAAAACGCCGGGGGCTCACTGAATTCGCCGTCCGTAATTATCAGTTCACGCTCATCGTATTCGTAATGCTGGCTGCCATTGGGATAAATTCCATGGTGAACATGCCGCGTGGCGAGGATCCCGACACCGAAGCACCCACTTTCTCCGCCATCGTCATCTACCCGGGCACCAGTCCCAAAGACATGGAAGAGCTGGTCGTCAATCCGATTGAAAAAAGGTTCAACGAGATGGACGATGTCAAACGCATCCGCTCTACCATTGACGACGGCCTGGCCGTTGTGCAAATAGAATTTAAATACGAAACGGACCCGGATAAAAAGTACCAGGACGTGATCCGCGAGCTCAACGCTGTCCGGACAGGTCTTCCACAGGATATCCTGTCCATAGACATCCAGCGTTTTACCCCTTCAGATGTCAACATCCTCCAGGTAGCCCTGCTCAGCGAATCCGCACCTTACAGAGACCTGGAAGAATGGAGTAAGAGACTAAAGGAAAGACTGGAAAAGATAAAGACCCTCAAAAATGTCGACAACTGGGCCTTCCCGCAACAGCAGGTTCGTATATCACTGAACCTGGAAAAGCTTTCCCAGAGCCACATCCCTCTAAATGCCGTACTGCAGGCCATCCAGCGGGAAAATGTCAATATTCCCGGCGGCAGCATCGATATGGGAGCAAGAAAATTCAATGTCAAGACCAGCGGAGATTATAAAAGCGTCGACGAAATAAAAAATACCATCGTCAGCAGTGTCAATGGCAAGATCATATATGTAAGGGACATTGCGGACGTCGCATTCAATTATGAAGAGCAAAATTATATTGGCCGGCTCAACGGGAAGCGAGGTGTCTTTGTTACCGCAAGCCGCAAGTCGGGCACCAATATTTTCGCCGTCGAAAAAGAAATGGAACCGGTGCTGCAGAAGTTCAGAAAGGAGCTGCCTCCTTCCATAGTCTATGAAAAGAGTTTTAACAATGCACAGAGTGTTCATACCCGGCTTGGGCATTTCGCCCGGGATTTCGGAATCGCCATCCTGCTGGTCATGCTTACCCTTTTGCCGCTGGGGCCCAGGGCGTCCATAGTCGTTATGGTATCGATACCGTTATCCCTACTCATCGGTTTGTTCCTGCTCGACCTCTTTCATTTTACGATCAACCAACTCAGCATCGTCGGAATGGTGGTGGCTTTGGGCTTGCTGGTAGATGACAGCATTGTCGTGGTGGAAAACATCGAGCGCTACCTTCGGATGGGATACTCGCGGATAGACGCTGCTATTGCTGCTACGAGGCAGATAGGATTAGCTGTGCTGGGCTGTACGGCTACTCTCATATTTGCCTTCCTGCCGCTGATGTTCCTCCCGGAAGCGCCCGGGGACTTTATCCGAAGTCTGCCTGCCGCGGTGGTTAGTACTGTGCTGGCTTCTCTTTTTGTGTCGCTTACTATAGTACCCTTCCTCTCCAGCCGCATTCTCAGCAGTCACGAGCATCCTGATGGCAACTTCTTCCTGCGGGGACTGCGCCGGTTTATCAATGGCTCCTATCGTCGTCTCCTCCATGCCGCGATTGCCCGGCCGGTATTGACCCTGCTGGTGGCCCTGGGCATTTTCGTGGGTTGTCTTGCTCTCATCCCCCGCGTCGGATTCAGCGTTTTCCCTTCCTCGGAAAAACCCATGTTCCTCATCAATATCCAGACGCCCCTTGGGACCAGTCTTGCGGCTACGGATACTATTGCCCACTGGGTCGAACAGCAGATCAGTCATCTTCCCGACCTGAAGAACTATGCTACCAATGTGGGCCGGGGCAACCCGCGGATCTATTACAATGTCATTCCACAGAATGAACAAAGCAACTATGCTCAGCTTTTTGTTCAACTGAATGAGACGCCGCCATTTAAGAAAAGACTTATGATCGACTCTTTGCGGCAGCGGTTCAGGGACTATCCCGGCGCTAAGATCGAAGTAAAGGACTTTGAGCAGGGGCCGCCGATAGAGGCGCCGATTGCAATTCGTCTCTTTTCCGAAGACCTCGATACTCTCCGCAGCCTGGCTTTCCGGGTTGAGGACATGCTCAAGAGGACGGATGGAACGATGTATGTCAACAATGAGCTAACCACCCTGAAGACGGACATCAAGGTCACTGTAAACAAGGAAAAAGCGGGCATCCTCGGTGTTCCCGTCAATGAGATCGACCGCACCGTCCGTCTGGCTGTAACGGGTCTCGACATCGGCAAATTCAGAAAGGATAATGAAAAAGGCGATGACTACAACATCAATGTATGTCTGCCCCGCGGACAGCGCCAGACCATCGACGCCCTGGACAAGGTTTATGTCAATTCTTTTACCGGCGCATCCATTCCCCTCAGCCAACTGGCGGACATCAGGTTCCAAAGCTCCCCTACGAGCATCCGGCACTATGATAAGGATCGCTATACGACAGTCACAGCCTTTGTTCGCAGCGGCTACAACACAACCCGCATCACACAGGGGCTTCTGCAGCAGCTGGACAAAATGAGCTTCCCCAAAGGAGCGACTTATATGGCTGCCGGCGAGGTCGAAAGTAAAGAGCAAAGCTTTGGTGGTCTGGGAGCTATCATTCTTGTTACGATCTTTGGCATACTTGGTATCCTGATCCTGGAGTTCAAAACTTTTCGCGGCACGCTTATCGTTTTGTCCGTCGTGCCTCTTGGCATCATCGGCGCAGTGCTGATCTTGCTGGCCACCGGCAATACCTTTTCTTTTGTAGCGGTCATCGGGATCATTGCCCTTATCGGTATCGAGGTCAAGAACTCTATCCTCCTCGTGGATTATACCGACCAGCTCCGCAAGGGCGGCATGGGTCTTGACCAGGCCATCCAGGAAGCCGGCGAGACCCGGTTTGTGCCGATCATCCTCACCACTCTCACTGCAATCGGCGGTCTGATCCCCCTTGTCGCCGAAAGCAATCCTCTCTATTCACCGCTGGCTCTCGTCATCATTGGTGGTCTGCTTAGCTCGACCATCCTTACCCGCATAGTCACTCCTGTACTTTATAAGTTGCTTGCTCCGCGCATCGAACCCGACCCTGCTCCGGAGCCGGTAAGCGTTGCGATCGCCTGACCGGTTGCGCGTCGCTTCAAATAAAAAAACCGGGCTGATGCCCTACCGTCTGGACACAATTTTATCTTTATTTTTGGGATAAAAGGTGCAGAGCAGGTATTTTTATGAGATAAAAGACAAGCGATTAATGAATAGGAG
>Ga0193716_1000614_pt1 | contig 21741 bp, 17 predicted proteins | sample U2c1metaG_FD_145901 | JGI IMG/M metagenome (GOLD analysis project Ga0193716, IMG submission 145901) | Soil microbial communities from a riparian zone of the East river system, Colorado, United States - U2c1 | ecosystem: Environmental > Terrestrial > Soil > Riparian zone | place: USA: East River...
AACAAGCCATGGGAAGAGGAGAGATCGGCCCGGTTCGCCGCATCGCAGGCCCCGTCCAATGTTGCAAGCGAGACCGACGATGCCGCGACCCGCAAGCCCAGCTTCGACCGGGAAGGGAAGCGCCCCGCCTTCGGATCCAAACCATCCTTCGGTGGCAAACCCCGCTTCGGCAGCGACCGCCCCAGCTTCGGCAACCGGCCCGCCTTCCGCCGCGACAGCGATGCCAGCGACTCCCGCCCCCCCCGCCGCGAATACACCCCACGCCCCTACAGTGGTTCAACCAGCGACTCCGGGGACTCCCGCCCACCGCGAAAGACCTTCTCCAAGCCCGGAACCTTCACTCGCCAGCGTGAGGGCTTCGCCGGCAAGTCCTTCAGTCGCGACAATGACTCTCGTCCCCCGCGTCGCGAATACACTCCGCGCCCCGACAGCGACTCCGGAGACAGCCGCCCACCTCGTCGCACCTACGGTGACAAGCCCTCCTTCAGCGGTCCCCGCAAACCGGGCAGCTACACGCCACGCCCTCAAGGCGGCTCCCGCAGCTTCGATGGCGACAAGTCCTCCGGCTTCGCTCCCCGCAAGCCCTACACCCCCCGCGAGGGCGGCGCAGGCCCATCCCGCTTCGGTAGCAAGCCCAGCTTCTCCCGCGATCGTGACGATCGCAGCGAAGGTCGCGGCGGACGCCCCAGCGGCCCTCCCTTCCGCAAGTTCGACGCACCCCGGGGCGATCGCCCAGCGCGTCCCTTCTCCTCCGACCGTCCCGATCGTCCGGTCCGCACGGAGGGTGCCACCGGAGGTTACGCCGGAAAACCCGATGCAGGGTACGCACGTAAACCTGCTAGCTTTGGAGCGAAGAAGCCCTACGGCAAATCCAGCGGAGGCTATGCCGGCAAATCGGGAGGCAGTTACGCGGGCAAATCCACGGGCGGCAGCTTCGGCAAAAAGCCTTACAGCAAATCTGCAGAACCCTTCTCGGGCAAACCGGCCAGCACCTTCGACAAGTTCAAGGACAACAAGAAGCCCTTTGGCAAACGTGCTCCCGCTCGTAAATTCAAACCCGAAGAAGGTGAATCCGCAGGATGAGCCAGACGTCCGAAACACAGCAGCAGCCTGAGTCCACGAAACGTCAGCGTCCTGTCATCGCCATCGACGGACCCGCTGGTGCTGGCAAGAGCACGCTCGCAGCTCATCTCGCCCGTCGCTTCGGCTTCCTCAACCTCGAAACGGGAGCGATGTATCGCGCTCTCGCCCTCAAGGCCATTGAGAACGACTTCGCCTTCGACGAAGAGGCTCCGCTCCTGGAACTCGCCACTCACACACGCATCACGCTCGAGCCTCAGCTCGAAGGCAACCGCGTCCTGCTCGACGGCTTCGACGTCTCCCGCCGCATACGTGATACCGACGTCACCGCCGGAGCCTCACAGATCTCGATCCACCATCACCTCCGCGCCTGGATGGTCCAACAGCAGCGGGCGCTAGGCGCAGCCGGAGGCGTGGTCATGGAAGGCCGCGACATTGGCACTGCCGTCTTCCCCGATGCCGAGGTCAAGATCTTCCTCGACGCCGCACCCGAGGTCCGCGGCAACCGCCGCTACCGCCAGGTAGCACCCACCGAACACCTCACCGCCAAACAAAGCGCCGCTCGCCAGAGTCCCGATCCGCAGACCCCCGAGCAGCAGAAAGTAGCCGAAGAGTCCATCATCGCCGAGATGAAGGAGCGCGACTACCGCGACCGCAACCGTGCCGAATCGCCCCTTCAACCCGCCTCCGACGCCGTCATCCTGGACTCCACAACCCTTACACTCGAAGAGGTCCTCGCGCGCGCCGAACGGATCGTCCGTTCCCATCTCCCAGCATGAGGCAGAAGGGCCCTACCATTCTGGGCATACTATTGTCGAATCGGGAGACTCACAAAACCCTCCATTCGAAGCCGTTTTTGCACATTTTTTGCACCATAAACTGTGCAAACCTAACTATTTAGGTGTTTATCGTAAAAAAACTTGCCATCTGTGCTAACCTTCCATCATCGTTTGAAACAGATTGGTTTTCTGCAAAGCTCGACAATGTACGAACCCCGATCTTGGATCCAGCGGCAAATTCAGTAATAAACAAGGAAATAATCAACATGGAACAGGGAACAGTAAAGTGGTTCAACGATGCCAAGGGGTTTGGCTTTATCAGCCGTCAGAACGGCGAGGATGTGTTCGTGCACTACTCGGCGATCAATTCGAACGGTTTCAAGAGCCTCCAAGAAGGTCAGGCAGTTCAGTTCAACGTGGTAAAGGGCCCCAAGGGCTGGCAGGCGTCTGACGTTCAGCCTCTGTAAGCTTTGCCATTACGGCTCATTGACTTTGAAAGTATTGCGGGAGGGATGGCTCAGGCTATCCCTCTGCGCGTTTAACGCGACGAGCAATGTTAATATGGAAGCTATCGAAAGCTGAGGGACAGATTTCGTTATCTTGGCAAGTCCACTCCAGTATCCTCCGTGCTCACTGGCAGAATCGTCGATGTAGCTTTGAACTTCCGATAGTCCGAACTCACCACTCGGATGCTCCCATTAAACTTGAAGAACAGCATCGCCCGTGCTGCTCCCCGAGCATCGATCTTTGCTGGCAGCCACACTTCGTCGTTGATCTTTTTCTGCTCCATCGCAAAGTTCGTGTCCTTCTGAATATTCACGAGCAATCCGCCGCCTATTTTGAATGTGTTCAGCAAGTGCCCCTCTAGCCGGCTGATTACATGGTCCTGCTCATCCACCCAAACTGTTCCGGCAAGATCGCGGACGACGTCTTCCGATCGGTTGCGTGTCTTTGCCTTCGGATCTCCCGCATAATCCACAGCGATTACGTCTCTATCCGCCAACTTCAGCCGCCGCGGGTTCGTAAAACTGCCAAGCTCCAGAAAGCGCGAGACTGTAATCTCTTCGTGTCCATGTGAATCAGTCTCCTGCCCCTTCGCTTCCGCTTTTGTACGCCTCTCCTTTGCCTTCGCCACTTCCTTGTCGATCCGGTCGCTCTCCTTCTTTTGCTCCTCAGCGCGTAATTCTTTGCCGTCTTTTTTCACTAGCTTATGAACCTGCACTCCATTCAGCCAGAAGACGTCATACTCCTTCGTCTCTGTCTTCTTAAGTCCGCCGTGTCCGTCGCTCTCCTGAGCCGTCGCCACCTCGCGATATAGGTAGTTCTTCAGGAGCTTCTCCGACTCCCTTTGACGTATCTCCACCTCATGCATTAGTGCAGGAATATCTGGTAATGGCCGCTCAATTGATTCAACCTTGGCTCCTTCGTGCGTGGCGGAAGCTTCACCCTGCCCTACACCTTCCGGTGAAGGCTGTGTCGTCTCCGTCCCTCCTCCGGCACCGTTCTGCCCCCACGCCACTGAACCGAGCACCATTAGCAAGAGCAACAGCACAAATGATCTGAAGAATCGGCAAGACCACGCGATCATGCTCTCCACTATAGTTGAATCGCGAGTCATCACGACCTGCTGTCGCAACCTCACACCCGTTCGCCTATCATGATCATGGCCCACCAATTCGCCACACCTGACCATGCAAAATATCGACATTCAGCAAGCAAGCCACTCTTTAGGGTAGAGTGTGGTCGTACCAATATTTGTCTTTATATGCCGCTAGTTGTGGCTCGGAGAAAATAAACTTCTTGACAGTTCAGATGCTCAAGCTCGGCGACTTGGACGATGTCGCGGTGGCCCTCCAATCCGTCACCGCTCAACAGTTTCTTGCGGATTTTCACGTCACGACACTCTCCGACATCCCCGCTGGACATAAGGTCGCCCTTCGCGCCATTGCCACAGGACAGCCCATACGCAAGTCAAATCAAATCATAGGATTTGCTCTCGATCCTATCCCTGCCGGCGAGCATGTCCATACCCACAACCTCGCTACCGGCAACTTTCCGCGCGACTATTCCATCGGCTCCGAGGCGCGCCCAACAGAATTCCTGCCCCCCTTAGAAGCCGCAACCTTTCAAGGATTTATCCGTCCCAATGGCCGCGTCGCTACTCGCAACTACGTAGGCATTCTTACTACCGTCAACTGTTCTGCCACTGTCGCCCGGCGCATCGCCGCCCACTTCACTCCCGAGATTCTCCGTTCTTATCCCAACGTTGACGGTGTGGTAGCCATCACCCATGGCACCGGTTGCGGTATGGCCGAACACGGCGAACCTGCCGATCTTCTCCGCCGCGTCTTCGCCGGCTATGCCACGCACCCCAACTTCGCTGCCGTCCTGCTGCTCGGCCTCGGCTGCGAGACCAATCAGATAGACCATCTGGTAGCTCTCACCGGTTCTACAAGCACCCTTCGCACCAGCACCATCCAGGAAGAAGGTGGAACCGCTCCCTCCATTCAAAAAGGCATCGCCACGGTCTTCGAGATGCTGGATCATGCCAATCGGGTCAGCCGCACTCCCGTCGCGGCTTCCAATCTGATCATTGGTCTTCAATGCGGTGGCTCCGATGCCTACTCTGGTATCAGCGCCAACCCCGCCTTGGGTGCAGCAGTAGATATTCTCATCCGCAATGGCGGTACCGCCATACTCTCCGAAACCCCAGAGATATACGGTGCCGAACACCTGCTTACCCGCCGCTCCGCCAACCCGACGGTAGCCCAGCGCCTCATTGAACGCATTCACTGGTGGGAGGAGTACACCGCCCTCCACAAGGGTTCTATCGACAACAACCCTCAGCCTGGTAACAAGACGGGTGGTCTGACAACGATCCTCGAAAAGTCCCTGGGAGCCATCTCAAAAGGCGGTACAACAAACCTGAACGACGTTTACCACTACGCCGAACCGATCCGTGAGAAAGGTCTGGTTTTCATGGACTCACCTGGCTTCGACCCTGTCTCAGCCACGGGCCAGGTAGCCAGCGGGGCAAACGTTATATGTTTCACAACAGGTAGAGGTTCGGTCTTCGGCTGCAAACCGACCCCTTCTCTGAAACTTGCTTCAAACACAGCTCTCTACAACCGCATGGCTGATGATATGGATATCAACTGCGGCGCCATTATCGACGGCACTCAGACCGTGCAGGAAGCCGGAGTTCAGATCTTTCACGAAATACTGGCGATAGCATCCGGCAAGCCAACCCGGAGCGAAATCCATGGCTTTGGGGAAGAGGAGTTCCAGCCATGGCTGCAGAGTGCAACTCTATAGTCCGGTAATCGCAGAAGTTTGTGAAGAGACGTGCGGGCTCACGGCGAAAGGGCTAGCATATAAGAGACACGCGAATCTGTCTTTTCGCGAATAGACTCTGAAGCGAGGAAGCAATGGCCACTAAGGCAGGGGCAATTACCCCACCGGCTCCGGCAGTAGAGCAGCATGAACGTGAAACAACCTTCGATATCTTTCGCCGCTGGGGGTATCTACAGGCTTCGCTCGATCCCCTCGGGCAGTATCTCCCTCCAGAGCCCTTTCCCACGCCAGCGCCTGAGGGCGAGGCTGCTGCGGAGGCTCGTAGCTACTACTGCGGCACGATTGCAGCCGAGTTCATGCATATTGCCAGCCCTGAGCAGCGGCAGTGGTTGCAGGAGCGCATGGAGCAGAAGCCTCCCGCACAGGATCAGGCGCTCATCCTTACGCAGCTGATCCGCGCGGACATCTTCGAGCAGGTGATTCAGTCGCGCTATCTTGGCACAAAGCGCTTCTCGCTCGAAGGTCTCACAGCGCTCATTCCGTTCCTCGATCGTGTGCTTGCAGTCAGCGCGGGACTCGGAGTGAGCAAGGCCATGATCGCGATGAGCCATCGGGGCCGTCTCAACGTGATGACCAACACCATCGGTCGACCAGCGTCGGAGATCTTCACCAAGTTTGAGGACGTCGATCCGCGCAGCACGATGGGTGGCGGCGACGTGAAGTATCACGTTGGTGCTACTGGTGAGTACAAATCTCCCGACGGGCGTGTGATCGGGTTGCATCTGGCGTCCAATCCCAGCCATCTCGAGGCGGTTGATCCGGTCGTGCTGGGGCGCACGCGCGCCAAGCAGGAGCGCATCGGCAAGGGCGGAAGCGACCAGATCCTGCCACTGATCATTCATGGCGATGCGGCATTTGCGGGTCAGGGAATCGTCGCGGAGACGCTGAACATGGCTACGTTGCATGGATACAACGTGGGCGGAACGATCCATGTCATCGTCAACAACCTGCTCGGGTTCACCGCGCTTCCGGAGGAGTCGAACTCCTCGCGGTTTTCTACCGACATTGCCAAGCGGTTGCCGATTCCGATCTTCCATGTGAATGCAGAAGATCCCAATGCCGTGGTTCGGGTTGCTGCCATTGCAACGGAGTATCGTCAGCGATTCCACTCCGACATCGTGGTCGATCTGGTTGGATATCGGAAGCACGGGCATAGCGAGGTTGACGATCCGACGGTGACGCAGCCTCGTCGCTACGCGATCATCAAGGATCGTCCTACGCTGTATCAGATCTATGCGAAGAGCATCGGTGTCGATCCGACCAAAGAGGTACAGGAGATTCAGCAGGAGTTCCTCGACGATCAGAAGGTCGCGACGAAGGCGGATCACAAGCCTCGTCTCGCCGAGCTGCCTGAGTATTGGGATCCTTACAAGGGCGGTGAGCTGCAGCCTGAGGATGATGTTCCGACTGGGCTTCCGGGCGAGCGGATCCACGAGCTTGCGATTGCGCTGACGAACTATCCGAAGGGCTTCAACATCCATCCCAAGGTGAAGAAGCTTTTTGAGCAACGTCTGGAGATGGGTGCCGGGTCACGTCCCTTCGACTACGGGATGGCGGAGCTGGTGGCGTTCGCCTCGTTGCTGGAGGAGGGGATTCCGGTACGGCTTACCGGGCAGGACTCGCAGCGTGGCACCTTCAACCAGCGTCATGCGGTGATGGTGGATACGGAGACGGAGGTGCGGTACATACCGCTGGCTCATCTCGGTCCGAAGCAGGCCAAGATCGAGGTGTACAACTCGCTGCTCTCCGAGGCTGCGGTGCTCGGGTTCGAGTACGGCTTCTCGAGGGACTTCCCTGAGGCGCTCGTGCTATGGGAGGCTCAGTTCGGCGACTTCGCCAACGGCGCGCAGATCATCATGGACCAGTTCATCGCTGCAGGCGAGGCGAAGTGGGGCCTGCTCTCCGGTGTGGTGCTGCTGCTGCCGCACGGATACGAAGGACAGGGACCGGAGCACTCCAGCGCGCGCATCGAGCGTTATCTGCAACTCGCGGCGAACGACAACATCCAGATCTGCCAGCCATCGAACGCGGCGCAGTACTTCCATCTGCTGCGGCGTCAGGCGCTGCGGCCGTGGCGCAAGCCGTTGGTCGTGTTCACGCCGAAGAGCATGCTGCGGCATCCGGATGCTGCGACGTCGCTGGCCGAGTTCTCGCGTGAGCATTTCTTGAATGTGCTGCCCGACGACCACGTGCAGAACCCTCGCCGCCTGCTGGTGTGCAGCGGCAAGATCGGACACAACCTGCGGGTCGAGCGCGAGAAGCGCAAGGACATGAGCGTAGGCATCATCTTCCTCGAGCAGATGTATCCGTGGCCCGAGGAGGAGCTACAGGCTGCGCTGGATCAGCATCCGGGTGCCCAGGAGATTGTCTGGGTCCAGGAGGAGCCGGCGAACATGGGCGCCTTCTTCTACGTGATGCCGCATCTGCGCCGGATGGCGGGTGACCGTGCTGTGCTCAGCGTGAAGCGGAGCGCGAGCGCGACACCGGCGACTGGCTCGGCCAAGGCGCATGAGATCGAGGAGAAGACCCTGATCGATCTTGCTTTGGGTCGGTCGCTTTAGGGTTCTGGTTTTGTGGATAGCCCCCGCTTGCGGGGGCTATTTGTTTGGTGCTTGCCATGTAGTATCCCCCTCCCCCCTCCCCCTCCCCCTCCGGCGCGAGAAGGCGAGCGATATTCGTGCCTTCGCGGTTCATCCGGGTGCTGTTCTCACAGGTCTACTCCGCAATATGACGGATGCGGAGCTCGACGGCTTTGGCATCTCGCGTACGGACAGGCACGGCTCCGCTCCCGCTGGAAGATCGGTGGACGAAGGAGGCGACTTCAAGACCTTAGAACAAGGTGCCGCTACCTCCGTCTGGTGCGCCACGAGTCCTCAGCTTGCCGGAATGGGAGGTCTTTACTGTCAGGATGTCGATGTCGCCCCGATTCTGCCACCCGATTCCGCCAGCAACGTCGGTGTAAGGCCTTATGCCATCGATCCAGAGGCAGCGAAGCGTTTATGGACCTTGAGTGAAGAGCTTATCGGAGTGAAGGTTGAGCTCCTGAACGGCATCTCTCATTAACGTGCGTCTGTTGCGCCGCAGACAAAGGGGAAGGGCACTCCTGAAGGAGTGCCCTTCCCTTTGGGAGAGGTTTGAGGATTTGAAGGCAAGAATCGGAGTGTTTGGAAGGTGTGGGATCGCTAGATTGCTCATAGGGGAATGAAGGAAGGGGTTATCTATGAGCACTCTGATGACCAGGGGCAATGCCGAGCTTGCCGCTGCAACGGTGAATGATCCGCGGTGGGGTTCGGTTGTGACGCGCGATCCGAAGGCGGATGGGAGGTTCTTCTATTCCGTGAGGACGACTGGGGTGTACTGCCGTCCCTCTTGTGGGTCGCGTCTGGCGAGGCCGGAGAACGTTCGCTTCCATGCGACGACTACGGAGGCAGAGGGCGCGGGCTTTCGCTCGTGCAAGCGTTGCAGGCCGGATCAGCCTTCGATAGCAGAGCAGCGCGCGGCGATGGTCGCCGAAGCCTGCCGCCTGATCGAGCGCGCGGAAGAGGAGCCGGGGCTGGCGAAGCTGGCTGCGCGTGCCGGTATGAGCAGCTATCACTTTCACCGGCAGTTCAAGGCCGTCACAGGGCTGACGCCAAAGGGCTATGCGGCGGCGCATCGCTCGAAGCGAGTGCGCACGAGGCTCAGCAAGGGGGGCAGCGTGACGGAGGCCATCTACGATGCCGGCTACAACTCCAACAGCAGGTTCTATGAGAGATCGAATGAGGTTTTAGGCATGACACCCACTAACTTTCGCGCCGGTGGCGCAGGTACGGAGATTCGTTTTGCGACGGGCGAGTTCTCCCTGGGATCGATTCTTGTCGCGAGCAGCGAGCGCGGCGTATGCGCCATTCTGATGGGCGATGATCCCGATCAGTTGGTGCGGGAACTTCAGGATCAGTTTCCGCGTGCGAACCTGATCGGCGGAGACGGCGAGTTCGAGTCGCTTGTCTCGAAGGTGGTGGGCTTCGTCGAAGCCCCTTCTGTGGGCCTCGATCTTCCGCTCGATGTTCGCGGAACTGCCTTTCAGCAACGTGTCTGGCAGGCGCTGCGAGAGATCCCTGTGGGCTCGACGGCGAGCTATACCGAGATTGCTGGCCGGATGGGTGCGCCGAAGTCTGTACGGGCCGTGGCGCAGGCCTGCGGCGCGAACGCGCTGGCAGTGGCGATCCCGTGCCATCGGGTGGTGAGGAACGATGGGGAGCTGTCGGGCTATCGCTGGGGCGTTGTACGGAAGCGCGCGCTTCTCGATCGTGAGGTGCACGCATGACGACGACTGCAATGGGAGCAATTCCGGCGAAGGACGCGGTGGAGCGCGTGAATGCGCTTGACTGGGAGAGTGTTTCGCGCGAGCTCGATGCGCAGGGGAGTGCGGTGCTGGAGCGCGTGCTCTCGGCAGAGGAGTGCAGGGCTCTGGCGGAGCTTTATCCCGAAGACGGTCTGTTTCGCAGCCGTGTCGTCATGGGACGGCACGGATTCGGGCGGGGTGAGTACAAGTACTTCATCTATCCGCTGCCCGAGATCATTCAAGGGCTGCGGACGGCGTTGTATCCACGGCTCGCACCGATTGCCAACCGATGGAATACAGCGATGGGTATAGGCGTTCGCTATCCCGAGGAGCACGCCGACTTCATCGAGCGGTGCCACGATGCGGGGCAGGTGCGGCCGACGCCGCTGCTGCTGCAGTATGGAGAGGGAGACTACAACTGCCTGCATCAGGATCTCTATGGCGAGCATGTGTTTCCGATCCAGGTGGCCATTTTGTTATCGGAGCCGGCAGAAGATTTCACTGGCGGGGAGTTCGTCCTTACAGAGCAACGTCCGCGGATGCAGTCGCGGCCGGAGGTGGTCCCGCTGCACCGGGGAGATGCTGTGGCGTTTGCCGTGCATCATCGGCCGGTGCAGGGTGCGCGTGGCACGTATCGCGTGAACCTGCGGCATGGCGTGAGCCGGTTGCGCTCCGGGCGTCGTCATACGGTTGGCATCATATTCCATGATGCGCAGTGAGATGGCGATGACGCTGAACTTGTTTGGAGACGGAACGGAGCCGGAGAGAGAAGAGCTGGCTGATGGCGCGGTGATCCTACGCGGCTTTGCGTCGCAGGATGACGCTGCGGTGATGGACGCTCTGGAGAGCGTGACTGCGATGGCTCCGTTTCGTCATATGGTGACGCCGGGTGGCTATCGCATGTCGGTTGCGATGACCAACTGCGGCTCGCTGGGCTGGGTCACGGACAGGACTGGCTATCGCTATGACGCAATTGATCCAGAGAGCGGCAGAAGATGGCCGCCGATGCCTTCGTCGTTTATGGAACTGGCGGAGAGGGCGGCTGCCGAAGCGGCCTTCGCGGGGTTTCAACCGGATGCTTGTCTGATCAATCGCTATGAGCCTGGTGCAAAGTTGTCGCTGCATCAGGACAAGAACGAGCAAGACTACAGTCAGCCGATCGTCTCCGTCTCGCTGGGTCTGCCGGCGGTCTTCCTGTTCGGTGGGATGAACCGCGCGGACAAGACGCGGCGGGTGGAGGTGAGGCATGGCGATGTTGTGGTGTGGGGTGGTCCGGCTCGACTGCGCTATCACGGGGTAATGCCGCTGAAGGAGGGGCATCATCCGGTGCTTGGAAGATACCGCGTGAATATTACCTTTCGCAGGGCAGGTTAGGCCGGGGTGGTTTACTTGTCGTCGTCGGTTACGGCGAGTGAGGCGATCAGCTTGTCGGCCTCCTGGCTGGAGGCGTCGATGCTCTGGATAAGACCCGCTACATCGCTCTGCAGCGTGGCGGAGGTGCCTTTGAGCGAGCCGATGGCCCTGGAGTTCAGATTGTGCTTCAGGAAGAGCACCTGATCGCGGAAGGCAGAGAGGACGGGCTCGATCCGATCTTCTGTCTGGTTCATGGCGCGCATGTAGGCCGCCTGCCGGGTCTTCGCGTTGCGCAGCATGGTGGAGCTCTGCGCCTTCAGCTTGGCATTGCCCATCTCGTTGATCTCTTTCTGCCACTCTTTGAAGAGATCGTTGCTAACCTGGTCGATGGACTGGATCTTGTCGTGCAGCTTTTTGGCCTGGGAGTTGGCGCTCTCGTAGTCGGAGTTGAGGCGCTTGTAGGACTTCTCGAGCGAGCCGCCCTTAAAACCGGTTAGCGCCTGGAACGACTCCATCGTCGTCTTTAGCTGCTGCTTGGTCTGGTCCTGATCCTTCTTGGCGTCTTTCACGCGCTGGATGAGGATGTCGCGCTTCTCTTTGCCAAGGGTGCGCATCGTCTTGTAGTAGGTGGAGGTGCAGCCGGTTAATGACAAGGTGAAGAGTACGAGAGTGAGATAGAGCTTCTGCCGCATGATGTCTCCACAGATCATTCAGGATGTCATCCAAGATGCTTGGATTCTAAAACGCGATCACTGGCTGTTCCCGACCATCTTCTTCGCGATTAGTGGCCGTTTGGCGGAGTGGGATTGGTGATCTCTTTGGCGTAAATCTGATGAGTCGTTTTGGGCGGCGCCTCGTCCTGGTGGAGGGAGCGGACGCGGTCGTGGATCTTGTGGTCGGCGGCGGTGTGGCGTTCGCGGGAGCGAAGATAGTCGAGCCAGGATTCCATCAAAAAGGTTTCGTTGAGGTGCTCGGGGTCGGCGGCATCGCGGTAGATGCCCCAGCGGATGGCGCCATCGCGGAGGCGGACGGCGCGGAGCTCGTGGATGGCCTGGGTGAACTCGGCGTAGTTTTCTGCGGGTATGCGGTAGTCGATGGAGACGCGCACAGGGCCGTCGGTGGGCTCGTCGTCTATGCCAGGGATGGGGATGAGCTCGGGTGCGGGGCGCTTCCATTTGTAGGGGGTGAGATCGGGGAGTGGGCCCTGAAGAATGTGGAAGCGCTGGACAAGGGGAAGGGTAACGAGAAGACCGCAGGCGGCGGAGGTAAGGGCGATGGGGGTGGAGGTGTGCTCGGCGATGAAGCCCCAGAGAATGGAGCCGAGCGCCATGCCTCCCTGGAAGATCATCAGGTACGCTCCGAGGGCTCGGGCCTGGACCCAGGCGGGAACGGCAAGCTGGACGGAGACGTTGATGGTGGACATGGTGCTGGTCCAGGCGAATCCCGAGAGAATGAGCGTCAAGATAATGACGAGTGGGATGTGGGCGAAGGCGAGGACGAGGAGAGTCCCGACGTTGTAGAGGGTGGAGGCGGCGATGATCTGGTCGGCGGTGAAGCGGCGGCGGATGCGAGGCAGGAGGGTGGCTGCGGTGACGGCTCCGACGCCGAGGGAGCCGTTCAGGATGCCGTAGCCGAGAGCTCCCTGATGCAGGTCTCGGCTGGCGACTACGGCCAGCAGCGACCAGATGGCCGAGACGAAGAAGGTGAAGGTGAAGGCGCGGGCCAGCGAGGCCTGTAGGTCGGGTGCGTACCGGACGTAGCGGAGGCCGGAGCGGATCGACGCGGCGATGCGCTCGGAGGGAAGCGCGGACTTGAAGAGCGGAATGCGCTTCCAGTTGTAGAGCACCCAGATGACGCCGGCGAAGGAGATGGCGTTGAGGAAGAAGACTGAGCCTGCCCCGGTGTGGACGCGCTGGAAGGCGGCGATCATCAGACCGCCGAGAGCGGGGCCGACTGCGCGGGCGAGGTTGTTGCTGGCGGCGTTGAGGGAGACGGTGTCGGGGATGAGTTCGCGAGGGACCAGTTCGGGAACTATGGCCTGCCACGCTGGATTGTTCATCGCCGAGCCGATGTTGAGCAGGAAGGTGAAGGCTAGCAGTGTCCACGGCGAGACGAAGCCGATGAAGGTGAGCACAGCGAGGATGCCGACTGAGCCGAGCATCCAGGCCTGCCAGAAGATGAGCAGCTTGCGGCGGTCGAAGATGTCCGCGGTTGCCCCGGCGAGAAGTCCCAGAAGAAGGACGGGAAGGCTGGCTGCGGTCTGCATCAGAGCGATCAGCAGGGGAGAGGCGGTGAGCGAGGTCATCAGCCAGGTTCCGGCGGTGTCCTGCATCCAGGTGCCGACGGAAGAGATAGTGCTGGCGATCCAGCGATCGCGGAAGAGAGGGATTTTAAGTGGAGCGAAGCCGCTGGGCCTTTGTGGCGGGGAAGTCGCAGGAGCCGTGTTGGAGGCTTCAAGGGGCATCGTTATGTCTAGTTTACGGGTTGGGTGCACCACGAGTATGAGCCAGGAGGAGAAGATGGCCAAAAGCCTGTAGATTCCTGGCCTGCATAGAGACGAGCGTTTATACCAGGGACGGAGCTGGTGCCGGGCGGGGACAAGGAGGGAGTGCTCCACATTCTCAACGCTGCCATCTGGGCATTTCCCGTGGGCAAGGGAACTGCTCATTTGCAGTCAAAGCAGTGAACTCCAACGGAGAGAGCGCTGCTTCGAAGCCTGCGAGCTTCACGACGCAACGTGCCGGAGCCATGTATCGAGATCACTGATGCAGTAATGAACGAATGCCCCACTTCGCCATGCATTACGCGGCGAAGTGGGGCATTCGTCTTCTGTGGCTAGAAGAGAAGCTTCAGGCCGAATTGAATCTGACGTGAGCTGGTGGAGGTTGCGGTGATGACGCCAGCGGTGGGGCTGGCCACCGGCGCTGCCGTCAGAGTGGTGGGTGTCGGACCTGAAGAGTAGATCACCGGGTTGGGCGTGGTGAAGTTGGTGTGATTGAGTACGTTGAAGAACTCCGCACGGAACTGGGCGCGAATACGTTCTGTGACCTGCGTGGACTTCAGAAGCGATGCATCGACGTTGATGAGGTTCGGGCCGGTCAGCGTATCGCGACGCAGATTGCCGATGGCTCCTGCCGCGGGGGCAAGGAACGCTGCGGGATTGAAGAACTGCGTTGGAGTATGCGGATAGAGGTTGCCGTGGAAGTCGGGGTTGACGTCGGGTCGCACGGGGTTGCGCGTGTCGCCGGAGCCGGTGGGGTTATAGCCGAGTTGAGGCGTGAATGGGAAGCCGGTCTGCAGGTTGGCGATGGTGCTCAGCGTCCAGCCGGAGATGGCGTGGTCGGCGAGGGTGCTCGATGTGCTGAAGCGGCCGCGGCCGAAGGGCAGATCGTAGGTGCCGTTGATGCTGGCGAGGTGACGCACGTCGGTAGCGGCGGGCCCCCAGTCAGCCTTGGGGTTGTAGGGATTCGACACGAAGGCCGGAGTATTGCTACTTACGCTCGTATTCCACGCAGAGCCGTTGTCGAGATTCTTCGACCACGTATAGGTTCCGCGGAACTGCAGGCCGGTGCTGAAGCTGCGCCGCACATCTACCTCAAGGGCGTTGTAGAGGCTCGTACCCTGTGAGAACCACGAGGTTGTATTCGCGACCAGCGGATTCGCTTTCACCGTGCTGGGAAAGTAGACCGTGCCTGCCGCGAGCGCAGAGGGGCAGGAGGGATTCGGGCACGTTACGGGAATCGGCTCGTTCTGGTCTCCGGAGAGAATCTGGTGGTAGCCATGCGAGCCGACGTAGGCGACGGTGAGCGATGTGTTCGGAGCTATTTGCTGCTCCACCTTGAAGTACCACGAGAGCACGGTGGGGGTCTTGATGTCCGGCTGCACGTTTGAGGGCGAGACGAGGCTTCCCGCAGGCGGCGCGCTGGTGCGGGTGAAGTTCAGGCTGCTGACAGGAACATTTTTGACGGCGATGGTGGTGTTGAAGGGGGCGACCTGGTCGAGGCGGTAGTTGAGATTGTCGAGCAGGGCGCGGTGGATGCCGAAGCCGCCGCGGATAGCGGTGCGGCCGTTGCCTTGCGGATCCCACGCAAGGCCCAGTCTGGGCTCGGGGAGGAACTTTGCGTTGTTCACTGTCAGCGCGCTCGAGCCGATTGTGGGGTTCGTCGCGATGATGCCGTTCGTGAAGGCGTAGTTGGAGGCGCGGGATTGCGACTCGTTCCATCCGTTGGTGCCTTCGAAGCGGAAGCCGGCACGGAGTTCGAGGCGCGGTGTCAGCTTGATGGTGTCTTCGAGGTATCCCGCGTATTGCGTGGAGCGCCAGCCGAGTTCGGTTGGCGCAGGGACTACCGAGAAGGTGGCGACGGTGCCCTGAAGAAAGGTAGTGAGGGTGGAGAAGCTGGCCTGCCCGTACTGGTTCTGCGCGAGGTTGTCGTTGGACTGGAGACGCTGCGCCCAGCCGCCTGCTTCGATCTGGTGACGTCCGTGAGTGTAGAAGATATGGTCGTCGAAGGTGAAGAGATTGCGCGCCGTGGTGTTGTTGCTGCCAACGTTGGCGCCGGCGAGCGTGATCTGCGACGCTCCGTTGGAGGCGGTGCTGCCGGCGATGACGATGGCCCCGACGGGCTTTCCCGCAACCCACCCGGTGTTCGCTACGGGCACGCTTCCGGTGAAGAAATAGGCGGCGCGACTGAAGCCGATGCGCGCAGTGTTGAGGAGCCGGGGAGAGAAGACGTGCTGCTCCTGAAGGCTGAGGACCTGCTCGCGCAGCGCTTCGTTGACCAGGGAGAGGGGATTCGCGGAGGGTGTATCCGCCATGGAGTCATCGATGGTGTAGACGGCGAAGAAGAGATCTTTCGGGCTGATGTTGTAGTCGAAGCGGGTGGTCCCAAAGTCTTCTTTGATATGTTGGACCGGGTTGGAGTAGGCAAGGGCGATGCCGGTTCGCCTGCCATTCGCGTCGAGCAGCTCAGGGCCGTTCGGAGTTGGCCAGAGATTTAGCAAGGGTGCGACTCCGTTGGCCAAACCGTAGTTCTTTAAGGTTCCGGGATTAGCGGGATCCGGCAGGAAACCCTGGCGAGCCTGATTGTCCGGGACGAAGGTCACGTTGGAGAGGCCGAGGTTCTGGCGGTAGCCCTCGTAGTTGCTGAAGAGGAAGAGCTTGTCCTTGCGGATGGGGCCACCGAGCGAGCCGCCGAAGTTGTTGCGCTGAAAGATTGGAATGGTGGACTGGTCGAAGTAGTTGCGGGCGTCGAGCGCGGAGTTGCGGATGAACTCGTAGGCCGAGCCGTGGACCTTATTTGTGCCCGATGCGGTTACGATTGAGATCTGCGCCCCCTGCCGTTTGCCGAAGCTGGCGGAGTAGGTGTCGGTGACGACGTTGAACTCGCGCACGGCATCGACGCCGAGGAGTTGGCCGCTGGTTCCGCCCGGCGTCACGTTGATCAGCGAAGCTCCCGTGTACTCCACGCCGTTCAGAAGGAAGAGATTGTCCTGCGGACGGCGACCGGAGATGGAGAACATGTTGCCTACCGAGGAGTTCGAGGTGCCGATACCCCCGGAGCGCTGGCCCGTGTAGTTGACTGTGGCGGGGTTCAGGGTGATGAGCTGGTCGTAGCTGCGGCCGTTGAGCGGTAGCTGTTTGATCTGCCGTTCGTCGACGAGGCCGGAGGTCTGTTGCGTGGAGAGGTTGACGACAGCGGGAGTGTCCTCGACCGTCACCTGCTGCTGGAGTGTATTTACGCCCAGGGTGAGATCGATATCCTTGCTTTGGCCGACCGTGAGGGGGATGCCTGTGCGCTGCTGCGCAGTGAACCCGTCAAGCTGCGCGGTTACCGTGTAAGTGCCGACCGGGATAGAGGGAGCGGCGTAGCGTCCATCCTGGCCTGTGGTGAGGCGGCGCTCGTTGCCTGTCTCGTCGTTGTGGACGAGGATGGCGACGTTCGGCAGAGCGGCGCCGGTGGCGTCCGTGATCGTGCCGGAGAGGGTTCCCCCGACCACCTGAGCATGAGCGTTGCGCGCGGTGAGTATGAAGAAGAGGACGAGCGCGCCGACAAGAACAGCTTCGGCGAGAGAGATTTGTTTTGGGAAGAGGCGCTTCATGGGAGACTCCGAAAGATGTGCAGGCGGGCCTCGCTGGTAGGTGAGTGCGAGGTTGCGCGGATGCGATGTGTTGTGGGAGGACGGCTGGTTCTCGTTCTAGGAACGACAACAACAGCGGACATACCCGGCTAAGGATGGCATTGCGTCCAGGCCTGCGCTCAAACTGGCGGAAGGCTTGGTCGTGCCGATTGAAAGGCGCGGAGTCATCGGGCGACTCCGTGGTTGTAGCTCCAGTACACCAACGCCAGGGTGACCAGCGCGATGAAGATCTCTCCGAGTATGCCGACGATCAAGGGTCGCCAGCCCTGGCCTACGAGATCGCGCAGATTGGTCCGCAGTCCCACTCCGGCAAAGGCGGGTAGAAAAGCCCAGCGCGAGAGGTTCGAGAGGCTGTTGAGCTGGCCGTGCGTGAAGTAGCCTGCCGTTGCAAGGACAGAGATGGCGAGGAATCCCAGGATGAACTTGGGGAACTTGTTCCAGAGGAAGAGGCCCTTGTGCGGCACATCCGGCGCCAGTCCGCGCGAAGACCAGTAGACGGCATATGCCAGCACGACGAAGCCGATGAAGGACGAGCGGGCCGTCTTGGCGAGCACGGTCCAACGCCCGGCCTCTTCGCCGTATAGAGCTCCGGTAACGAGGGATTCGGCGGTGTTGTCGACAGCGAGGCCAGCCCACATCCCATAGCCCTGTTGGCTCATGTGCAGCATGTGGCCTATGGCCGGAAAGGTGAAGAGGGCGATAGCGCCAAGGGTCAGGATCGCAGCGATGGCCGTGGAGGTGTCCTCTTCCTCAGGCTCGATGGCTCCCTGTGCGGCCATGATGGCGGTGACGCCGCAGATGCTGCTGCCTATGGCGAGCAGGCTGGTCAGTTTGGGCGGAAGCTTGAAGATGTGGCCCAGCAGTGTCATTACGCTGATCGAGAGGATCAGCTCGACGGCTACAAGCGCGAGCGAAAGACCACCGATGTGCAGGACGTCCTGCATCAGGAACTTTCCGCCTACCAGGACAATGCCGAGCTTGAGCCAGAGCTCATAGGTCGCCACGCCCGGACGAAAGATCGCTGCGACTCCGACGGTATTGCTGATGATGAGTCCGAGAACGATCGCCCACAGAACGTATTCGATGTGGGGAATGGCGAACTGGGGATAGCGGGCGTTGGACAGGGTGATGGCATGTTCAAGGAGCTTGCCGAGCACACCGATGCCGAAGAGCAACGCCATGCCGGGGAGCAGGCGCAGGAGGCGTCTGGCAGGCGAGAGCGGGACTTCGATTGGGCTCGGAATGGTGTGCGCGGACATTCTTGAGAACGACTAGAAGGAGATGGAGGGCAGAATATTGAAGCGGATCAGTGCCGCAAGCGTAAGACCTATGCCGATGGCGATGAGATCGACATTGATACGGCCAGCGGCGGGGCGGGTGTGGTTGAGGTGGTCCATGATGACTCCTGACTTCGGTGGTTCGGGTTCCAGGTTTGGGGCAAAAGAAAAAACCCACGTATCGCGCTCTGCGCCGATACGTGGGTTCCTGAGATTCTCTAAGTCGAACTAGGTCGATTCGCTTAGGTGAGGGAGGATCCAACGCAGCAGCAGTTGCCCATACAACAGAGGCAACAGCTACAAGCTGCGATGTGCATCAATCCCATGCTTTGAGGTTAGAGGGTTTAGGGAAATGCGTCAAGTCAGCTCGTCCCAAAAAGCTGCTTAAAAAGGAAACCCACGCAGCGCGGTGGGGGCTGTTGCGTGGGTATTCCAGTAAAGCAACGAAGTGGGTGGACTTCGTTATGACTGACTCAACCCGAAGGGAGTCTTGCCACTCCTCTAAGGTAATCGGATTGCTAGGTTGAGTCAAGGGGATTTGTGGAGAAAACGGATCAGATCTGGCGAGCCTGACGGACCATTTCGACAAGGATTGTCCGGGTTTCGGCGGGGGTGGATACGGCCCGGAGGAAGGGGATGCGAGCGCCTTTGAACCCCTCGGGTGTCTTGACCCGGACGTGGAAGCCAAGGCGGTCGACGGAGGTCATGGTGGCCTGTTCGGCATCCAGTTTGGCGTGCACCCTGGCGAAGAGAAGGAGGGAGTCGCTGTGGTCGGCGTTCATGTGCTGGAGGATGCCCGGGGCGGAGTCGGCCAGGGGGTCCGGCTGAGCGACGGTGTAGTCGTCAGCGGCGACCCAGCCCATGACGCCGAAGCCCCCGACATAGTAGATATCCGCTAAGTCCATGCGAAAGAAGGAGAAATCGGTGAAGTCGACCCAGTATTTGCTGTTCGGGTGGCGGTCGAGGTAGAGCTCGCGGACGCTGGTGAGGTCGGTCTGAGGAATGGGGATGGCGTTGCCGACCAGGGTGACGCGTGCGGCGCCGAGGACGTCCCCGCCAGGGTCGGGCTGGTTGACGAAGAGGCTGGATCGAGGGTCTGCCTTGAGGTTTTGCGTGTGCATGGCCATGTTGCTGATAAGAAATAGGGGGCGGCCCTGGGGATCGAGAGCGTACGGCATCAGGGAGCCGAAGGGGAAGCCGGGCTGCTTGCGGGAGAGGGTGGAGAGGGTGGCGATGCTGGAGAGATAGAGGAGGGTTCGGGCACGCTCGGCGTGGGAGGGCTCGGGGATGGGCGGCTGATCAGAAGGGGTGGCGGTGGAGGCGTGCTGGTTGGACATGGGAACTCTTTCTGTATTTGCTGGAATGCCCGACCGGTGGGGCGGAGGGCGCGCCGCCGGTCGGGCATTTGTGGGAGGGGCTTGCTTAGAGCCTGCAGATGAGGAGTTCGCGCTCGTAGATCATCTCTGGGGGAAGGTGATCGTGGAGGGCGAGGAAGAGCTCTTCGTGATCCATGACCTCCCTGCGCCAGGCGGTGCGATCAACCTCCTGCAGCTTGTCGAAGGTGGCACGAGGGAAGTCCAGCCCGTTCCAGTTGATGTCGTCGAAGTGCGGCGTCCATCCGATGGGAGTCTCCTTGCCCAGGGCGCGGCCACGGACGCGGTCGACGACCCACTTGAGGACGCGCATGTTCTCGCTGTATCCGGGCCACAGGAACTTGCCGTCCTCGTCCTTGCGGAACCAGTTGACGTGGAAGACGCGCGGCGTGACGGAGAGGCTGCGCTGCATCTTGATCCAGTGCCGGAAGTAGTCGCCCATGTGATAGCCGCAGAAGGGCAGCATCGCCATGGGGTCGCGGCGGACCTTGCCGGTGGCTCCGGCAGAGGCTGCGGTGGTCTCGCTGCCCATGGTGGCTCCTGCGTAGACACCGCCGGACCAGTTGAAGGCCTGGTAGACCAGAGGCATGGTGGTAGGGCGGCGACCGCCGAAGATGATTGCCGAGATAGGCACGCCGTCGGGAGCCTCCCAGGCCGGATCGATGGTGGGGCACTGGCTGGCGGGTGCGGTGAAGCGGCCGTTGGGATGCGCTGCCGGCGCTCCGGTGGCTTTGCCGATCTCAGGGGTCCACTTGTTGCCGCGCCAGTCGATACATTCGGCTGGCGGCGTGTCGGTCATGCCCTCCCACCAGACGCCGCCTTCGGGGGTCAACGCTACGTTGGTGAAGATGGTGTTGCTGGCGAGCGTCGCCATGGCGTTGGGGTTGGTCTTGGCGCTGGTGCCGGGAGCTACGCCGAAGAAACCAGCCTCCGGGTTGATGGCGCGAAGCTGGCCTGTGGCATCGGGCTTGATCCAGGCGATGTCGTCGCCGACGGTCCAGACCTTCCAGCCGTCGAAGCCCTTGGGCGGGATCATCATGGCGAAGTTGGTCTTGCCGCAGGCGGAGGGGAAGGCGGCGGTGATGTAGGTCTTCTCCGTCGTTCCATCGGGGCGCGTCGGTGACTCCACGCCGAGGATGAGCATATGCTCGGCCATCCAGCCCTCGTCGCGGGCGATGTTGGAGGCGATGCGCAGGGCGAAGCACTTCTTCCCAAGCAGGGCGTTGCCGCCGTAGCCGGAGCCGTAAGACCAGATCTCGCGGGTCTCGGGGAAGTGGACGATGTACTTCTGATCGTTGCAGGGCCAGGAGACGTCCTGCTCCCCGGGGGCGAGCGGTGCGCCGACGGAGTGCATGCAGGGGACGACGCGCTTGATGTCCTTGTCGATCTCGGCGAAGACCGGAGCGCCGATGCGGGCCATGATGCGCATGTTCACAACGGCGTAGGCGGAGTCGGTGAGTTGGACGCCGATCTGCGACATGGGCGAGCCGATCGGGCCCATGCTGAAGGGCAGCACGTACATGGTCCGGCCGCGCATGCAGCCGCGGAAGAGCTGCTTCAACTTCTTCCGCATGACGAAGGGGTCTTCCCAGTTGTTCGTGGGGCCCGCGTTGTCCTTCGAGAGGGAGCAGATGAAGGTGCGGTCTTCGACGCGAGCCACGTCGTTCGGCGCGGAGCGGGCGTAGAAGCAGCCGGGCCAGAGCTTCTGGTTCAGCCTGGTAAACGTCCCGGCGTCGATGAGTTGCTGGCAGAGATAGTCGTACTCGGCTTTGGAGCCGTCGATCCAGTGGATGTGATCGGGCTGGGTGAGGTCGGCCATCTTTTCGACCCAACGGATAAGGTGTTTATTCGTGGTGGGAGGTGCGGCGAGGCTAGCGGTGGCTCCGACGGTTTCAGTCTTCATGGGCAGGGGTCGATTTCCTCACGCACAAGTCTTCCCCCTCTGTAGAGGGGCTGTCAACCGTTTCGTCCGGTGTTCGGCCTGGATAAGTTTGCGTGGTCCGGCCAGGTCTGGGTCGATAGCCGTAAGTTGACTGCGAGTGCAAAAGAATGCAATGGACAAG